>Ga0335073_10016559_pt1 | contig 10300 bp, 9 predicted proteins | sample Lox_Sample_22_FD_207093 | JGI IMG/M metagenome (GOLD analysis project Ga0335073, IMG submission 207093) | Soil microbial communities from Loxahatchee National Wildlife Refuge, Florida, United States - Lox_Sample_2.2 | ecosystem: Environmental > Terrestrial > Soil > Wetlands | place: USA: Florida... | reverse complement strand
CCCGCGCCCCTCTCCCCCGGCGGTCCAACCCCGCCTTATAATCCGGATCCGCGCGGCTGTAGCTCAGTTGGCTAGAGCGTCTGCTTGCCATGCAGAAGGTCGAGGGTTCGAGTCCCTTCAGCCGCTTGTGACGAAAGCCCTCCAAATCGGAGGGTTTTCGTAACCGTTCAGTCGTCGGGGCCGGTGGCAGGGATTCCTGCTTGGTGCAGCGAATCTTGCGGGTATGGATCGTGCCGAGGCGGAGGCGATCTACGACGCTGGCAGGGATGCGTGTGTCACGTTTCTTGTGGAGTTGACGGCGGGGTATGAGCGGCAGATCGCGGCGCTTGAGGAGCGGCTGGATCGGTTGGAGGCGCAGGCGCGTCAGGATTCGCGGACGAGTTCGAAGCCGCCGTCGTCGGATCCGCCGAAGTCGCGGGCTGAGCGGCGGGCGCTGGCGCGCGCGAAGGCGAAGGAGTTGCTGCGCCGTGAGGGTGCCGAGTCTCGCAGGGCTGGAGGGCAGGAGGGGCATCAGGGCGCGGGGCGCGAACTACGCCCGGGGGATCAGATCGATGAGATCGTCGATCACTATCCGGAGGCGTGCGGGGGGTGCGGTCGCGAGTTCGCCGCCGGGCAGCGGCGGCCGGGCGGCCGGTTCGGTCGCCATCAGGTTGTGGAGTTGCCGCCGATCAGTGTTGTCTGGAGCGAGCATCGCACCCATCAGCTCCGCTGCCGTTACTGCCGTGCCCGGACAACCGCGCGGCTGCCGTCCGAGATCGCCGGGACCGCGTTCGGGCCGCGGTTGCAGGCGGCGATCGTGACGTTGACCGCCGCGTATCGGATCTCCCGTCGTGGGATCGCTGAACTCGCGTATGAGCTGTTCGGCGTCACGCTCTCCACCGGCAGTGTGGACGCGATCTGTCAACGTGCCTCAGACGCGTTGGCTGGCCCGCACTGCCAGTTGCAGGACTGGGTGCTGGACCAGCCGGCGGTGCATGTTGATGAGACCGGCTGGCGGACCGGCGGCGACCGGCGCGCGTTGTGGACCGCGACTACCCCCGAGGCGGTGTTCTTGCAGATCGCCGAGCACTGCAACCGCGAGCAATTCAACGCGCTGATCGGCACTTCGTATCCGGGGATCGTCGTCTCTGATCGCTGGAACGGGTATGAGCATCTGGATCCCCGCCAGCGCCAGGTGTGCTGGTCACATCTGCAGCGCGACTTCCGCCGGCACGCCGACGGCCTGGGCGAGCAGAAGCCTTTCGGCGAACACGGCCTTGAGCTCACCCGCCAAGTGTTCGCCGCCTGGCGCGTCTATCAGCACGAGCATCACGACCGCGCCCGGCTGCAGGCCGAGATCGCACCGATCCAGACCGAGCTACGCCAACTGCTCGAGAACGCCTCGCCCAAAAAGGCGCGCAACCGCTGGCACCGCCAGTTCGCCAACAACCTGCTCAAGGTCTGGCCCGCGCTCTGGACCTTCACCCTGATCGACGGGATCGAACCGACCAACAACCCCGCCGAACGAGCACTCCGCGGACCGGTCATCCACCGCAAACTCTCCCACGGCACCCGCTCGGACGACGGCGAACGATTCGCCGAACGCGCGCTCTCCGCCGCGGCCACCTGCCGCCGGCAACACCGCTCGCTATTCACCTACCTCAGCGACCTGATCCCCGCACACAACCGCGGCGACCCGTTCCCCCAACTCGCCTGAGCTGGCCCCAACCACTGAACGGTTACGGGTTTTCTTTGGTCGAACGGCGCGAACAGGCGGTAGCTCGACCGGCGCTACCACCCGGCGCTACCAAGCCGTGCGGAGCGGCGCTCGCGAATGCGATCAACGAAGTCGGGGTCTTGCAACAAGTGCACGACGGGCCCCGCGGGGATCGACAACACACCGGCCTTCGTGCTTCGGCGTGCTTGCCGAACTCGGCGGCCGGAGGAAGCGATTCGACGCACCGTCCGCCGTCCCAATGCGCGACGCGGCCGCTGTCGGTTTTAGGCCCGAAGCGGAAGCGAGCTTTACTCATCATGTGCGCGTCGGCGTCGGACACCTGCCACGCTGAGAAGACTCGCTCCTGGCCACGCGAGCGAGGATCACCAGGCTTGAGATGGCCGGCCGGCCACGGGCACGAACTTCCACCGCGTTCGATCACGTCGCGATGGTGGTTGATGACCTCCAGAGGGTCGAAACGGGCTCAGAAGTTCCCCGGGCCACGTCACCAGAGTTCGCTGCCCGTTGCCGTCGGTGAGCCATGTGCGGACAGACCCGTCCACGGTCGCGCCGGCGAGCCTGCCTCCGACACGAGCGAGGGTCCCGATCGTCTGACGAGACAGCTTCGGCCCGCGGGGCTCAAGATCAAAAGTCGGCCGAGCCGCCTGATCGTCTCTCGCCACAAGTCGGAGGCTACGTCAGTCCTCGCGCCCAGTCGAGTCGAGCCACCGCCTCGGTCGAGCAGCGGCAGCTCCGACCTCCGTTCGGTCGCTGGTGCCTACATGCGCTCCAGCAGCCAGGAGTGAACCTCGTCCAGATGGTGTGTAGTCAGCGTCAGATGCCCGTCGACGTCAGTGAGCCTGGCTTCGACGCCCGGGATGGTCCGCGCGAGCCACTCACCGTGGGCGAATGGGACGAAGCGGTCGTGCCGGCCGTGAAGCAGCAGGACCGGAATGCCGATTGAGTCGAACTCGAAGCCCCAGGGCTCGAGTATCGCCAGGCCATCGTCCCACCAACCATCTGAACTCGTCGCCATCCCGGAGCGGGTCGCGTCGATCACATACTGTCCGAGCTCGCCGGTGAGCGCTGCCGCGTCAACCGGCGCCAGAAGCGTCTTGTGGAACTCCATCAGCTCCGGCAGCGTCTTAGTGAGCATCTGAATGCGGTTGTCCTCGCACTTGGCGCGGGCGGCCGCCGGATCCTCGAGCATCAGCGAGACTTGTTCCACGTTCCACTCGCCCGTCCCAGCAAAGTAGTCGAGACCGTCCGCGCCCCAAGGCGCGACCGACGCCAACACCGCGACACTCATGACGAGGTCAGGTAACACGGCTGCGCAAGCGATAGCGTGCGGGCCACCGCCGGAGATGCCCCAGACGCCCAAGCGATCTATGTCCAGGGCCCTAGCGATGGCTCGCACATCCTCGGCGCAGTCAGCCACACTGCGTCCCGGCCGCCGGGTCGAGCCACCGTAGCCGGGTCGGTCATACGAGATCAGGCGAATGCCGAGCCGCTGCGCACTTCGCACATCGGCAGCGAACAACAGCCGTGAGTTCGGCATGCCATTGTGCACGAGCACCGGCCGGCCCACGCGATCCCCATCCTCCAGCACTTTCAGTACGCGTCCGTCCTTCGTGGCGACCTCGTGTTCCTCCATCGTCACTCATCCTCTCGTCGCCGGGCGCGCGGTCAACCCAACCCTTATCGTCAACCGATAAATACTAGATCAGAGTGGACCGAGCTCGCACAGGACCACGTGCTCCTTTGATCGATGAGCGTCAGGCTGCCGCTGCAAGGCGACAGGAGCGAACTCGACTCGAACGGTGCGCGCGGTTAGGATCGCTCAAACGAGCGAAAAGGGGGCGAGAATGCCTGAATCCTCAGTTGAGATCGAGCGGGTCCTGCGCGACGTTGTGGAGGCGATTGCGAACTCGGACCTCGACGAGATCGGGCGGCGGACGTCCCGCGACCCCTGCGCAGTCGCCATCGGATCCGATCCCGCCGAATGGAGCGAGGGCTACGACGAGATCATGCGACTTATGCGTGACTCGACTCCTGACGCCGAGATCGGCATAACCGCCGGTCTCGATGACGTCAAGGCATTCGCAGAGGGCACCGCGGGCTGGGCCGCCGGGCACGGGTATTTCGAGATAGGAGGGAAGCGCGTCCCGGTGCGGATAACCGCCGTCGTTCATCAAGAGGATGGCGAGTGGAAGATGGTGCAGACCCACGCGTCGATCGGCGTGCCCAACGAGCGGATGCTGGACCCCCTTTTCTCAGGCTGACACGTCGCGCGCCGGACACTCCGGACGGATGAGGCCGGAGCGGCGGTTTGATCGAGAACCAGGGGCCCCGCGCGGTGATCGGCTGACGTCGCCAAGAGTCGTTTCCCTCCCGGTACGCGAGCTCGTCGGAGGCTCACGCTTCGCACACTGACCCCCAAAAAAGGAGCGGGCATGACCGATCCGATGTTGGGCCCGATTTGCCCGATGTGCCACGAGGCTCGCCTCGGTGCGATTCTCCCGCAGTGGTATGTGCCCTACACGGCTGACTCGTCGCCACGAGACCGGGTCCAGCGTGGAATGCCAGTCGGTGTCCGCACTTGTCCGCGGTGCGAGCACCTCGCGCTGTTCCTACCGCCAACGCTCGATGCGCCCCCCGCTGCAACGTGCTTTGGTCCTACTGATTGTCGTTTTCTACGGCAGCGCCCTTGGCCGGATATGGGAGGTCACGGGGATAACCCGGCGGGGATAGAAAGCCGCCTCGAGGCCAGGCGTCGGCTTATCGAGGGTCATCGCAGCGGACCGCCCGTCCCGGGCGATCGTTTCGCACTCCCGATGTGGGATTAAGCGCACGACCGCCCCGGCGACCAAGGGCAACTCCGCCCTGTCGGCACGAGCGCTTGATCAGCACGTGCCAGAGGGCCACCGGGTTCTCGCTCGATGGATTGGGCTTGGGCTAGGCCAGCTGGTGAGCGATCGGCGCTGCCGCGATCGCGCCCGTGGCGGCGGGAGCGTGTGTGAGTTGGGCTGCCACGAGGGCGATGTCGTCTCGGCAATCGGCGGCAGCTGCGCCCGTGCCTTTCAGGAGCGATGTAAGTATCTGCTCGACGTCGTGGCGGGGTCCGGCCGCGAATAGGTTTGCGAGTTCGCGGGTGTCGACGACTCTCTTGGGGGCGTGTGCTTCGAGCAGACCGTCGGTGTAGAACAGGATCGTGTCACCAGGCCCGAGTGTGAAGGTGACCTCCTGAAACTTCGGGGCCTGGAACGCGCCGATCAGGGGGCCGGCGAGCTCTGGCTGATCGACGCTGCCGTCCCCACGGAGAATGAGCGGGACCGGGTGACCGCCGCGTGCAAGCGCGAGAGTCGCTCCGCTCTCACGGATGTCGAGGAGTGCGCAGACGGCGGTGAGGTAGACGATGTCGGCCGGCTGCGCGAGCATCGCGGCGTTGAGACGGGTGAGCAACTCCGCGGGCCGGGGGTCATGCAGTGCCTCGGCCCGGAGCGTGTAACGCGCCAGTGCGGTGCGCGCGGCGGCCTGCTCACCTTTGCCGCACACATCGCCAATGACCATCAGCCAACTCGTGGCGCCGGCGGGAAAAATGTCGTAGAAATCCCCGCCGACTTGGACGCCTTGCCCGCCAGGCTCGTATCGTGCGGTCACCGCGACGCCAGGAATCTCCGGGAGCCGGTCAGGTAGGAGGCTGCGTTGGAGCGTTTGGGCGATCGTGCGCTCGCGCTCAAACAGCCGCGCGTGCTCGACCGCGAGGCTGATTCGCTCCCCGGCCAGTCGAAGCAGCTCCAGCTCTTCCTCGGTGAAGCGTCGGGCAGTGACCGAGCCGACTTCGAGGACACCGAGGACGCGCTCACCGGTTGTGAGCGGCACGCCGGCGACAGCACGAACCGGGTGCTCGCGCGCCGCGTCACCGGTGATCTCGCTCGCGTCGAGGTTCTCGACCGCGATCGCGCGGCGCGTGGCCGCGACCCGGCCGGCGAACCCCTCACCGACGCGGACGCTCGCCCGGCTGACAGTCTCGCCAGCGAATCCGGCTGCAGCTTGGACAGTGAGGGTTTGACCGTCCGCGGCGAGCAACAGCAACGCGGCCGTATCGGCGGCGAGGACCGCGCGGCACCGCGTGACGAGCTCGCGAGCCAGATCGTCCAGATCGAGGTGTGCGAGAGCGGCCTCAGTGACCTGTTGCAACCGGCGGGTGCGGTCGGCCGCGGCGCGCTCGATCGCCACACGGGTGCGGTCGCGCTCGGCCTGTTTTCGCTCGCGGATGTCGATGATGCTCCCGCGAACGAGCACGCGGTCAGGATCCGGGAGGCGCAGAAGCCGAATCTCGCAGGGAATGTCCCGTCCCTCGCCGCTGCGGTGGACCCACTCGAACCGCGGCGTAGCGCCGCCGATCGCCGCCTCGATCACCTCGAGCGCCGCCTCGCCTGATGGACGGCCGTCCGGCTGCACGGGCGGGCTCAACTCAACCGGCCCGAGCTCAAGCAGCCGGTCGCGCGGCAGATTGAACAGTCGCACCGCCTCCTCGTTGACCTGGACAAACCGTTGGCTCGCCACATCGAGCACCACGATTGCGTCGGGCGCGTGCTCAAGCAACGCTCGATACCGCCGCTCGCTCGCCTGCAGTTCCGCTTGCGAAGAGACACGGGCACTGACGTCCCGGACGATGGCAGTCACCAGCGGTCCTGCGGGCAAGTGACGCGGAACGAGGCTGATCTCGGTCGGAAACTCCGTTCCGTCCCGTCGCCGCGCGCGCAGCAGCAAACCCTCCCCCATCGGCCGCAGCTCGGGATCCGCCATGTAACCCAACCGCTGGCGCTCGTGCGACACGCGCAGGCGCTCGGGCACAAGGATCTCGAGAGGCTGACCGAGCAGCTCCAACCGGCCATAGCCGAACAATCGCTCCGCGGCATCGTTGACAAGCACGATGCGGCCCGCCCCATCCACCTGCACCAGCGCATCCGGAGCGGTAGCAATCAGGTCGCGCTCGGCCTGCTCTGCGCGCCTCGCACGCTCGCTGACGTAACCAAGCCCGGCGCCGAGCAAGAAGAATGCCACGATGCGCGTGGCGTATCCGAGCGCGCTCAACTGCGGACCGATGAGCGCGGCATGGAGCGCCACCAGACCGGTGCTGAGCGCGGCGGCGGCGACCCCGGCTCGTGTCCCGAACCGCGCCGCTACGAGGGCGATCGGCAGTACGAACAGCACGAACACCGCGTCGTTCTGGCCGCCGGCGCTAACCCGCAACGCAAACACACCGGCAAACAGCAGACCGGCGAGCGCCAGCACGAACGCGCGGGAGACCCACAGACGCGAAAGACGGCGGTCCCACTCCAGCTGCAACACGTTCACCCCGATCCCAACGCACGACCCGCGCCGCGCGCACGAGTCGCCGTTCTGACAGCAGACCGCGAGCCTACCGTGGTCGAGGAGCTCCCACACGCGCGCGAAGCATGCGTCCTGGAGGACCGCACCGGCAGCGACACCCGAGAGTTGGTTATCAACCCGTGCGTCTCCGGAACGACTTGCAGGTCCGACGGATCGTGTCGAGCCGGCGGGTGTGAGTGATCCGCAGAGCGATGCCCGGGCGGACACCCGCCGGGACGCGTCGGGGCTGAGTTCGGACGGCCGACCTCACGAGGCGTCCCACGTCGCCCGGACGTTCGAGGTAGGAGAATCAGCGTGATGGGCGAGAGCCGGGCTGAAACGCATGCCGAGACGAGCTCGAACGCCGGCGCGACCGGGCCGAACGCTGCTGGGCGCGACGCGGCGGCGAGCGAGGAACATCTGCTGCGACGGTGGCTCAGCTTTAGCGCGCGGCGTGAGCGGCGGCTCGAGCAAACCGGGAGCGACCCCGATCCGCGGTTTACATTCGCCAACGAACGCACGTTCCTGGCCTGGAACCGCACCGCGCTGGCGCTCATCGCCGCCGGCCTGGCGGCGGCGCAGTTCCTGAAGTTCAATTTGCACGGACTGCGGCTCATAATCGCGGTGCCGCTGATCGTGCTCGGCGCGGCGCTCGCGCTCGCGAGCTACCTGCATTGGGAGGACAGCGAGCGGGCGATGCGACTGCGGCAGCCACTTCGCTACTCGTGGATGCCGCGTGTGCTCACGGGCGGGATCGCGGTGATCGCCGTCTGCGGGGGCATCCTGGCGGTGGTCGACCGACTGATCCATTGAATCGCCCGCCGTCTCAGCCGATGGGTGGAACCGTCACACCGCCGCCCGATCAGGACGATCCGGGCCTGGCGCGCGAGCGGACCGCGCTTGCGTGGACGCGGTCGGCCCTGACCATGGCTGCGAGCGGTGTGCTGGTCGCGCGCGCGGCGTTTGTCGGGGATCTGCCCGAGCTCGGCGTCGTTATTGCGGTTGCGATGGCAACCCTCTCCGTGCTCACATGGCGCAACGGGCAGGCGATCTACCGTGAGCGTCGCGAGCCTTCCATGCCCCAACGACTACAGACGACCGCGTTCGGCGTGTTGACGGTGGCGACCGTGTTGGTCGCGGCGACGGCAATCGTGGTGACGGTCGCCATCTGAGGACGGTTGCCGATCTCGGGTCGCTCTGCTCCCGATAGGTCTCGCTGCCGTGTGGGAGATCACGTCGGAGTGCGTGGCTGCGCTTGTATGGTTCCAGGGGATGCGATGGCCGCACGTGCTTGGCGGTGAGGGAGCTCTGAGGGACCGGGCTTCTGATTGGGAGCTGACGGCGCGCGTGACACTCGGGGCGGCGGTAGGCGCCGGGGTGTTGTCGGCGGTCACGAGTCCTGCTTGGGCGCCGGGAGATCTGCTCGTCGCCACGTACTTCGCTGCTGCGAGCCTGATGCTCTGGGGGCAAGGCGCTCGAATCAGACGCTCGAGATCAAGGGCGCCGTTCACCACCGCCCTGGCGGTCACGCTTGCGGTCACGTTCGCTGTCGGAGTGCTCCTGGCGCTCATCGATGTTGCCACGGACGGCCAGCTCTAGCTGAGCGCGCGATGCGGGCCTCTGCCCACCGCAGCGCCCTCGGTCCCGCTGCCGGTGTAGCTCTGGTCGTGGCGTGGAAACCAGTGCCTCAGCCAGCCGCGATGGGTTAGACCCTGCGCCTGGGCCACAGCATCCTATGCAACAGCCTCGCCCACCTTGGCCACCGCAGGCGTCTCGCGGGCACCTCGGACTGCCCCACTTGCGGGCTGGAGCACCGACCGGGACCGATGAGATCCAGTGGATCGAGTGGTCTGATCGGCTCGTCGGCAACAGGGCGGACGCTCCGAAGACACCGCTGACAGTGCAGCCACTCTCGACGGTTGTTGGCGCCACACACCGGACATTGCCACCGCGTTCGGCTCACCCACCGTCCCGTCGGATCAGGCGATATCAGCTCCGAGGCGCGCATCCGCCACCACCCCCGCAACCGTCCTCGCCTCGATCGCCGGTCATGTCACCCGTGCCGCGAGCGTTCCCACAGCTGTACCAGCCCGACCGATGCGAGCGCGCCGCGCAATGGCTGAGCTGGTAGCGCGCACACTGCGGACGCCAAGATTTCCTACATGGCGTCGTAGGTCGGTGCGGACCGCGACCTTAGTGACCTGCGGATGTTCGCTACCGCCTCGAGGCCTGCGTGGAGCGCCGACAGGCCGCCGCGGCTGTTGGTTATCACGCGCCCCGCTCAACGCAGGTCTCCTGTGCGCTGTTGCAGGTCAAACAGATTGGCCGATGGCACGAGCGTCTCGATCAGCTCCCAGACGTGGTGGTAGAGCTCATAGCGGATCCGTCTCACCGCCTCGAGCGGCCGACCCGCCGGGTCCGCGACCTGCCAATCGTGATAGCACTTGCCCGGGAGCACGGGACAGGCATCCCCGCCCAGCGTGACGACGACGTCGGCAGCGCGGATCACGGCGTCGGTCAGCGGCTTGGGGAACTCCCCACGGACGTCGAGTCCGATCTCCGCCATCGCCTGCACAACCTCCGGGTCGATCTGATCATCCGGATGTGGCCCGGCTGAGCGAACCGCGATCCGTCCGTTGGACAGATGGTGCGCCACGCATGCCGCCATCTGACTTCGTCCTCCGTTGTGCCGGCACACAAACAGTACCGCTGGCAGCTGCTTGTCGATCCTCCCGTCGGCCTGGGCGATTGCCCAAAGCTGCTCGCGCGCAAAGCGCTCGATGATGACCGGCAGGAAGTTCGGGCCCACGAAGGCGCGATCACGGATCTGCTCGTAGAAGGCCGTGAGGTACTCGGTCACGGTCTCGAGAGAGAACACGCCCCGGAACTCATCCGACAACCGCGCCGCGGTGGTATCGAGGCAATAGCCCAGCAGCCGGTTGAGTACCAGCGCCACGCGGCCTATCGCACCGATCCGGCCGTCGTAGTGTCTGCGCTGACGACGCCGAGCTCGGTCAGCAGGGCCCGGACGCGGTACTCGATGTCGGAGCGCACTCGTCGTATCTCATCGATCGGAGCGCCGATCGGATCGCCGATGCGCCAGTCCTCGTGTCGCACGCCGTCGGGGATATCCACAACTCCAACGCTGTGGCCCATTGTGACGATCACGTCGGCGCCGCCCAGCACCTCGTCGGTAACCGGTCGGACGAACTCGTCATCCGGGCC
>Ga0335073_10016557_pt1 | contig 10300 bp, 7 predicted proteins | sample Lox_Sample_22_FD_207093 | JGI IMG/M metagenome (GOLD analysis project Ga0335073, IMG submission 207093) | Soil microbial communities from Loxahatchee National Wildlife Refuge, Florida, United States - Lox_Sample_2.2 | ecosystem: Environmental > Terrestrial > Soil > Wetlands | place: USA: Florida... | reverse complement strand
CTGCGGGTCCGGGCGGTGGCCCAGGCCGACTCGACCATCGCGGTGCGCAGGTGCTGGTCGCCTTTGCGGGCGGCGGCGTGCTTGCGTTTCCCGGCGGACTCGTTGTCGCCGGGCGCCAGCCCGGCCCAGGCGGCCAGCCGGGCGGGAGTCGCGAAACGGGCCATGTCCCCGCCGGTTTCGGCCACGATCACCTGCGCGGTGCGCGGTCCGATGCCGGGGATGGTGACCAGCCGGGCGATGACCCGCCGGAACTGCGCGGACGCCTCGGCGACCAGCTGGTCCAGCTCGGCGATCTGGGCGGTGAGGTGGTCGCGGGCGTCCAGGTGCAGCCGGCACATCTGGGCGTGGGCGGTGGTGAACCGGCCGTCGCAGGCCATCGCCAGCTCATCGGCCTTGCGGCGCAGCACGCCCTTGGCCAGGTCGGCCAGCACGACCGGGTTGCGCTCGCCGGCGATCAGCGCCTCGATCATTGCCCGGCCGGACTTGCCCAGTAGCTCGGACGCGACCGAATCGATCTTGATGCCGGCGTCTTCCAGCACTTTGGCCAGCCGCTGCCCCTCGCTGGTGCGCTGCTCGATGAGCTTCTTGCGGTACCGGGTGCGCTGCCGTAACGCCGCTACCTCGGCCGCCGGGATGAAGCTGGGCCGCAGCAGCCCGTGCTCGTGTAGTTCGGCGATCCACTGGCAGTCCCGCAGATCGGTCTTGCGGCCCGGCACGTTGCGCATGTGCGCCGCGTTGCATACGCACACATCGATCCCGGCCTGCGCCAGGGCGTGATAGTGAAGTCGGCCCGGGGCGCGGTTCCGGTCTTTCGGCCGGCCCGTTTCCCCGGGCCGCTTCCCGCACCCGCCGTGCGGCTTTCACCGCAACGGGCGCTCCGCAAGCCCCGTATCGGGAATCGTGGTGATGGTGGTGCCTCATTCGGTGACCGGCCAGGGGGCCGGGATCGCTGTTCCCCGGTACCGGTAGCGCGTCGTGCTGACCTTCGCGGGGTTGAACAGCGACCGTTCCTCCGTGCGCGGCCACCAGCCACCGCCGCAGTAGCGGCGGCGCAGGTCCTTCACGGTGATCCGGCGGTGTTTCCGGCGCAGCCATCTGATGACCCAGGCCCACGCATAGGCGCTGAGGTACTTGAACGTTGCGCTGGACACTCCGGGCCGGAAGTAGCCGCACCAGCCCCGCAGCATCCGGTTGAGCTGGATGAGCAGTGCGTCGAGCGGCTGGCCGGTATCCATTCGGCGGCACGCGGTCTTCACCTTGCCCATCACGGCCCTGAGGGCCTTGCGTGAGGGATAGGTGTAGACGTAGTGCCGGTTCGTGCCCCGCTTGCGGTGGCGCTGGATGTGCCATCCCAGGAAGTCGAGGCCATCATCGATGTGAGTGATCAGGGTTTTCTCCGGCGACAGCCGCAGTCCCATCGCCGACAGGACCTCGGCGGCCTGCTCGCGCAGCGTCTCGGCGTCGGCCCTGGTCCCCGACACCATCAGGCACCAGTCGTCCGCATAACGGATGAGCCTGTAGTTCGGCAGGCCCAGGGCCTTGCGTCGTTCCCGCTGGTAGGACTTGGTAGCGGGACCGCCCGGCCCGCGGGCGATGTGCTCGTCCAGGACCGAGAGGGCCACGTTACTGAGCAGCGGCGACAGGATCGACCCTTGCGGGGTTCCGGCGTTGTTTTCCCGCAGCACGCGGTCCTCACCGAGGATGCCCGCCTTGAGAAACGCCTTGACCAGGCCCAGGACGCGTTTGTCTCCGACGCGCTGCCGCACCCGGTCCATCAGGGCCGGGTGCGAGATCTCGTCGAAACAGGCTTTGATGTCGCCCTCAACGATCCACTCATACGAGCGGGACGCCAGGAAGCGCACCTCGGCCACCGCGTCATGAGCCCGGCGGTTCGGGCGGAACCCGTAGGCGCACGGGTGGAAATCCGCCTCGAAGATCGGCTCCAGCACCAGTTTCAGCGATGCCTGCACCACTCGGTCGGTGATCGTGGCGATCCCCAGGCGGCGCAGCTTGCCGCCAGCCTTGGGGATCATCCGCTCCCGGACGGGCAGCGGGCGGAAACTGCGGTCCCTCAGCGAGCCTCGCAGCCTGCCGAGAAAGTTCTCGGCACCCGCCGACAACGCGATGGACGACGCAGTGTGACCGTCGACCCCGGCTGTCCTGGCACCCCTGTTTCCCTTCACCCGATCCCACGCGACCAGAAGGAACGCGGGATCAGCGACGAGGTTGAACAGATCATCGAACCTGCGGTGAGGATCCTCACCAGCCCAACGGTGCAGCTTGGCCTGAATCTCCAGTACCCGGCGCTCCGCCCCATACAAGGCGTAGTCCAGCTCGCCGGCATTCACCGGCGATACCTCCTGGCCTTCCAGTTCTTCGGCTGCAGGCTTGCTGGCCCCCTTCGCCATGTGCGCGCCTCTCGCGCGCTCGGACTACTACGGGGCCTCCGCCCCATCCCACGGCCGTCAGCCGGCAACGGGCCTGCCCGCCGGAAGGCCGGATGCCCTCCGGGAGGGCGACCGCGGATGGTTCCCACGTTCACCTGGAATCGCTTGATGAGGGAGGCGCCCGCCTTTACCCCGGCAGCATCGCCACGGCTACGCCGCAGGCATTCACCGTGGCCTCCCCACCGGACCGGTGCAACCGGCTTCGGAGTTAACCGACCCGCCCAAGCGCGTCGGTCCCGCACTGCACACCGGCCCCTATCCGTCAGGTTTGAGCCGGTACTGGTCTTACGGGGCGTCAGACAGCGGTTCCTCACGTACGCCTTCCCATCACTGCTTGCCGGGCCCGGGCCGTCTGACAGTTCCAGCCCGCCCCGTACGTTGTCGGAGGCTGCTCCCGCCCTCACCGGCGCTCCCCGGCACGGACTGCCTCCCAGCTTCACCAGCCAGCTGCGACTGGCCAGCGGCAAGGGCCTTTCACCCCCACTCGATTCCACGCGCCTCGTGGCGCACGACGGGCCACCAGTACACCCCGGTCGACTCCATCGCGACATCGGTGGCGCCGGCCTCCGCTAGCCAGGCCGCCATCTGCTGCAGCGACCGCCAGAACGTCCTGAAGCTCTTCACCACCACTGTCCGCTCGCCGGGCCGCTCGCCCGGCAGCCGGACTGCCACCCAGATCACTTTCTTGTGCACGTCGATCCCGGCGACGCGCGGATGGACGATATCCATCGCCACCTCCTGCCTCAGCCCCCGATAATGAGATACGGGCGCGCCGCCCGCAGAGCCTGCACAAGATCGAGATCCTGTGATACGCGCTCGCAGCAGCAATCCGGGGTACCCACCGGGCAGGCTCCAGCGTCAGTCTTTAGAACAGGCACGCAGCGCCAAGCAAGAACGACGTCAGCGGGCGGCGCAGCCCCAAGTTTCATTGATCCGCGGGCGTCACGTCAGTGACATGAGGTCTTTAGACGGTCGGCCCGCTTGTCCGTCCGGCATGCCGACAAACGCCGAGACGTTCCAGCGCACCAGATCGCGCGACTCGGCATGCCGGATCGCACGGGTGAGAGCATTGTGCGCGATCGCGACCGTTGCCGACGAGTGCTCGCGTGCCAGCACTGTCAGTGCCCGCTGTACGTCGTGCGCCCTCAGATCCCGCAAGACCGCCCGGCCGATCTGCTGCGCCACTGGCTTGAGCACATGGCGGTACTTCGCGAGAGTCGATTCTGACCGGCCGTCGAGCCCGGAGGCCAGCCAGTCCTCGATGGCTCTCGATCTGCTCCTGACGCGGCTCGGAGCCTACGAAGTTCTTGAGCAGGCTGTGTCAGCAGCCGAGCCTGCCATTGCGAAGGTCGCGCCGGCCTGGTGCAAATCGTCAATTCGTCGTGTGGCACACATGTGGCGCGAGGCCCACGCGAACGATCCGGCCACCCGGAGTTGGCTGCTGGACCGCCTGCAGGTGATCCCCGCCGGTGCAGCCTGCATGTCCTTGAACTGCGCTCAGTCCTGGCCTTGCTTGGAGCGGGAGGTCATGACCGCCGCTGCGAAGGCGGCCAGGCCGAAGGTGGCAGCGAGGCTGCCGGCCAGGGCGACCAGGGCTGTCAGATACGTGCTGGGGTAGTTGTTGGTGTTGACGCCCATGCCATTGTCGATCACGCGTAGCGGGTGGGCCTTTTCAAAGAGGTAGATCGCGAAGGTCAGGACGATTCCTGTACCCAGGCCGAGCAAGGCTGCGCTCCACCAGAGGGCCAGGCGCTGGACGTCTGCTAGGTGCCGAAATGCCTGCCGGTAGCTCGAGCGGTCAGAACCGCCAAGGGTTCCTGCCGAGACTTGAGGGCCAAGCCACTTGTGCTGCTGCCGGGAGCGCCTGGGCTGATCAGCCATGCGCGGATCATATGGGACAAGCAACCCGATATCTAGCCTGAGCCAGCATGTGGCCCATCCCGGGCCACCTGATCAACCGGCTGTCGGCATCGAGCTGGCTCGCCCGTGCGCGCGGGGTCTCAAGCCAGAGCGCGGCGCGGGCCGAGCCGTGCGGCGGAGCGCAGCGGAGCCGCCTTGATATAGGTACGGCTCATCTCGGCAGCGCAACCGGTTGGTGCGAGCGCGCACAGGCGGAGTGACAGATGCTGTCGCCTGACCAATGGGCGTCCAGCCCTACAAGTTGTAGGGCCGTCGAACTGTCCAATGTAGGGCCGTAGCCCTCTGAACTGGTGGGCGGTACTGGGATTGAACCAGTGACCTCTTCCGTGTCAGGGACAATCAGCCGGTTGCTGACTTGTTCTGGATGACGCCAGACGTGGCGCCTGCCTGCAGCTTCCCTCGCCAGATATGGCCCGTCGTAGCCACACCGGTTCCGTTGATGGCTATCAGCTTGGCTAGCAGCAGGGACGATCAGAATGACCAGCAGCGGGGACGATCGCGACGTGCCGTCGACGGCCAGCGGCAGCCCTCACACCAGGACGCGACCGGAGGCCGAAGTGCCGGGGGGGCGGCGGTATGCCGCCACCGGCGGCGGTGGAGCGGGGGTTCCTCCCCGGCCGACCGCGTCCTGGTGGACCCGCCGACTTACTCATCGTTGAGTGTTCTGTGCGCTGTCGCGACTCATCTCGGGAGCAGAACCCATGCTCACATTCCGAAAGTAGTGCGTTGCCCAGAGCCATGCATGCGGATGAACGATCCGCATGCATGGCGGTCGGGTCGTCAGCTGAAACTAGATCACTAGGACTGCATCACCGCACTCACAGAGCGACGCTCGCAGCCCCTACCGCGGGCATATGCTGCCCACGTGGCGGATGCCGGGGTAAATCGCTCACTCGACAGGCCGGAACTCGCAGACGTCGGGCGGCTCGCCCGACGGCTGGTGCGGCGGACGACCGCGGCCGCGAGGGCCGACGAATCCTCAGTCGGCAAGCTGCTGGCAGCACACCTCGGCGAGCGGGGAGCCACGCTGCCGGTTGCCACGGGATCCTGGCCCGGCTACGACCAGGTGAACGTCCAGACAGCATTGGACATATGGCTGGCGGAACCCGGCAGGGCGCACAAGCTGGTCGGGCTCACCGACTACCGGCATAGCGACTTTGGGCTCGCGGACCTGCTGCAGGACGAGGGCTGGGGGTACGGCATCGGTATCGGCAGCGTCGAGACGCAGGCCATGCCGGCCGGGCCGGATGGTGAGACAAGGCAATGCGTGCAGTGCGCGATCTACCTCACGACCGATCCGGACGGCGCCGCGGCGCTGCTCGTCCGCGGGGAGGGCGGCGGCGTGGAGGTGCAGGTGGTCTGCACGAGCCCGGACCGGGCACAGCTGGTGGTCGACGAGATCCGGCGGCTCGGCCTGGAGCACAACGTCTTCCGCGGCCATGTGATCGAGTTCGGCGGCGAGGTCTTCGGTCACCGCGGCGGCGCCTTGCTGAGCTTCGTCACCCGGCCCGACGTCGCCAGGGATCAGGTGGTGCTGCCTCGCGATGTGCTGGACGGCATTGAACGGCAGGTGGTGGGCGTCGTCCGGCATGCATCCCGGCTTCTGGCCAGCGGGCAGCATCTGCGGCGCGGGGTCCTGCTCTACGGGCCGCCCGGCACGGGCAAAACGCACACCGTGCGGTATCTCCTTGGCAAGCTGCAGGGCGTTACCGCGGTCCTGCTGTCCGGCGGTGCGCTTGGGATGATCGCCGAGGCTTGCTCGGTGGCACGCGCGCTGCAGCCATCGGTCGTCGTCGTGGAGGACGTCGACCTGATCGCCGAAGAGCGCGGCCAGCACCCTGGCCGGCACCCGCTGCTGTTCCAGCTGCTGAACGAGATGGACGGCCTTGGCTCTGACATCGACGTGACGTTCCTGCTGACCACCAACCGCGCGGACCTGCTCGAGCAGGCCCTCGCGGCGCGACCCGGCCGGGTCGACCACGCAGCCGAGCTGCCGGTACCCGACGCAGCCGCCCGCTCGCGCCTGCTACGCCTGTACCAGGGCCGCTTGAACCTCAACTTGTCCGACCCCGAATCCGTCATCACCCGCACCGAAGGGGTGACCGCGTCGTTCATCAAGGAGCTGCTGCGCCGTGCCGCGCTCGTCGCCGCCGAGGAGGACGACGCCAGAGGTGACATGACCAACGCGCCGATCACCGTCACCGACGGGCACCTGAGCGCGGCGCTAGACCAGCTACTTGACACCCGCAGCCGGCTAACCCAAGCCCTGCTCGGGGGCGGCCCTTCACAGCGGGGGTAAGGCCAAGCCTCGCCCTGAGGTCAGGCGAGCCGCTGGCTCGGCGCCGTTAGCGACGCAGACCACGGCCGAGCTATCAACAGTGAGGCGCCTTATGTCTACGTGTTACCGCCGCAGAGTTCGATCGCCCGCTCGTGCCGCTCCTGGTGCAGTGTGAAGCGCTCCGCCGGAGCGATTCAGACGAACAGGAAGCTCGGGTTGGTCGCGAGCATGCGGAAGTCATTAGGGAACAGTTCGCGAGCTTCCGGCACGGGCTGTGGTTCGCTGATGACGGGGATCCGACAAGCCGACCGCGGTGAAAGCGTCGGTCATCGCGTGCAGCGGCCGGTGCCAGAAGCTCACCGGGGCGGTCTGGCCGCCCATGGTCCATTCCCCGGTACAGCGGTAGGTCGCGAAATAGCTGGTCGTGCGCCCGGCCATGCCGTGGACGGCCTGGATTGCAAAGGGATGGTCGACGGCCACGATGAGTCGGCCCGCCGGGCGCCAGCACGCATCGCAGCTCGGCTAGCGTCGGCCCGAAAGCATGTGGATGTGGATCTGCCATGGAGGGCGGGCCATAGGCCGCCGTGTCACGCGTCAGGGCTCACCTGGCTCTGCGCGGGCGAGAAGGGCCAAGGGTCCGGAAGACCGACGCCTGTCTTGACGATTGCGTCCCGCTGCCAGTGCCGCCAGGCCGGCTTGGTGACGGCAAGCGTCATCCCAGCGCAGCCCAGGCGCGTCTTATAACAATGCGGCACAATCTGCCCGGTCACGCGGCCGCGTAACCGGGTATGGAGTAGCTACGTGACTATGGTGGGCCATGAAGCAAGAAGGGGAGCCGGGCGGTGACGAAGGACAGCCGATTCGACGTTCCGCTGTTCACCATTGATGAGGGCGCCCGGCATCTGGGCATGGCGGCATCGACCTTGCGCGACTGGACGCGCCGGATGGCCGGCGATACTCCGCTAGTGCACCGGCTCGAGCCCGCCTCGCCTCGCGCCGCGTCCCTCCCGTTCATAGGCGTCGTCGAGGCTCACATGCTCCGAGGATTCAAGGAGCTCGGGCTGACACCGAACGAGCTGCGGACGGCAGTCACGCAGCTGCGACACGACACCAAGGACGAGTACGCACTGGCCACTAAGAACGTGGCCACGGATGGCGTGAGCCTCCTGGTCAACATGGCCGGGTCGCTCGCCGAACCGCCGCAGTGGGTACGTGCCCGCGACCGGCAGGGCACCATCGCCGGCGTCATTGATCAGTACCTCAAGTTCGTCACGTGGCGATCTCCGGACCGCTACCCGCTGCGACTGACGCTCAAGGCCTATGAGGGCGCTGACGTGATCATCGACCCCCGGTTCGCGTTCGGCCAGCCCGTCCTTCAGCGCGAGAAGATCCGGGTCGAGGACATACTCGATGCCTTCTGGGCGGGCGAGAGCTACCTCACCATCGCCGGCGAGTTCGGAGTGAGCACAAATGCCGTCGAGGCGGTCATCCGCTCGGCAACCCGCCGCCGCGCAGCCTGAGTTCTTAATCGACCGGAGCCTTGGCCGACTGGAACTGGTGAAGACTCTGCGCTCGGTCGGGCTGACAGTGCGGACTTTGGCCGACATTTACGGCGAGGAAGCCGCCCAGGAGACCGAGGACACCGAGTGGATAAGGCTCGCGGCGGAGCGCGGCTGGATCGTTCTGTGCAAGGACGAGCGGATCCGGAGGCGCCCTGCCGAGCGTGATGCCCTGATCGAGGGCAGAGTGCGCGTGTTCTGCCTGACAAACGCGAACCTCAGCTTCGCGGACCAGGCTGCATACTTCATGACCAACCGCTTCCGCATCATCCAGGCTGCCAGGAAGCCGGGCCCCTACCTGTACGGCGTATATAAAGACAGCATCGCGAGGCTCTGGCCGCCCGGCGATTGACGGGAGAAGCGGCGATAGCCAGGCCCCAAGCCCTACCCTTCACTCAATGCTCGCAGCAGCGTGGTGATCAATGCCTGAATCGCTCGGCGGCTGTGTCAACCCGATACCTGGATTAAAGGACTATTAGCTCGCTGGCTTAGGGACCACCACCTGGCTGACCCGCAGAGCCCAGGAAGGCAACAGACGACTCCGATGACGAGCTAGCTGCCCGTCATCTCCGCTAGCCGGGCCATCTCGCGCGGCGTCATCTTGGCCGTGGACGGCTGATGGACTTCACGCACGTGCCGACGAGCGGATGCCGACCTGACCGCAGAGGACAACCTTCGTCGGATCGCGTTGGATGTGGTGTCGGCACGTAGCATTTTCTTGTTCCGATGTTCGGCGGCATGCGGCGTGGCGCGCGGGCCAGGGTCCCCACATACCGAGCCGCGGTCCCAGGGCTCCTAGCGGGCCATCGCCTTGGAAGTCAGCTGCATTTGGCGATAGGCCTCGACCAGATCACGGGCCACTAGGAAGAAACCGCCAATCCAGACGGGCCAGACAAGCCATGCAGCATGAAACGTTTGCAGAAGAAGCGCGGCCATGGCGAACACGAGCGAAAGGCTGCCGATAGCAAGTCCGGATTCATACCCCATGCGAGTCAGTTCTCCGCCTGCAGCCCGAAACAGGACCGAAGCTCCAAACCCGGATACGACAGTGATGCTTAGCATCGCCAACGCAAAGCGACTCGATGAGCTGCTCGGGTGCGTGGCAAGCAGGATGCTCCAGGCGGTCAGAGCCAACCCGCCAAGCGTGTAGGCGGCAACCTGATGCGACAAAATTCTTCCAGTAGGGCTTCTTGGCTCTTATCCCAGCAAGAAGAGTGAACTGACCCAGCCATATTGCCCGACCGCCCACGGCCAGAGCCAGAAGCACCGTGAGATATATTCGCGTCGTTTCGTTCATAGCGGCTAACAATGCGGGTTGAGTTGACCGCATGGAAGAATCACAACCCGACAGCCATGTTCACAGACTGCATAGCACGAGCGCGGAAGCCTTCCCGTACGACCGTTGACGACCTGCCGCTGTTCGTCGCTAGCCTCACGGGCACGACGTACGATGGCCAGTAGCTCCTCGTCGTTCGTAGCACGCTCAGCATCCTCGAGGTACTCGTCAACCTTGCGAAAAACTGCGCTCGCAGATTCTTCTTCCCAGCTCAGGCCGCTCAGGCGTTGTAGCAAGCCAATCCTGTGTAGCGTTAGTGCCTGCGCTAATGCCCGCTCAAAGGTACCTTCTAGTCGGCTTTCAGCCTCGCTAAAGGCCTGAAAGCTGATTTGCTGCGCGAGCGAATAATCTCCTCGAAGAATTGCGCTGTCTGCTAGTGCGATAGTATCGGCGATAGCGCCCAGATTTATGTTTGGCATTCCTTCTCTTTTCCTTAGTGGAATTGCAGCTGCGCGTCCGAAGAACCTTGGGCTTGCTCGAAGACGCGATCAGTATCTCGCAGGCCTGCCGACCGTCACGCGCATCGGCCGCGATCTTGCCCCGGAGAGGACATCCGGGCTCGATAAGTAGAGGGTCTGGCGGAGCCATTGGCGTGACGGATCTAGCGGTCTAGCCAAGAGCAGGCTTTGGGTTCGACGGCGTTGCAGTCTTCCCAGCTCGCCCATCCAATCCTGGATGCGGCTTCTGCCAATTGTTGGCGGTCGCGGTGAGGTAGGTGCTGGCTGAGCAGGGAGTTGCCTGGGTCCATATAGGCGGGCAT
>Ga0335073_10016556_pt1 | contig 10301 bp, 14 predicted proteins | sample Lox_Sample_22_FD_207093 | JGI IMG/M metagenome (GOLD analysis project Ga0335073, IMG submission 207093) | Soil microbial communities from Loxahatchee National Wildlife Refuge, Florida, United States - Lox_Sample_2.2 | ecosystem: Environmental > Terrestrial > Soil > Wetlands | place: USA... | reverse complement strand
CAGTACGGCGTGGGAACGAACTCCTTGATCGCCTGGTCCCGCTCGACCAACAAGGCGAGGGTCGGGGTCTGGACCCGTCCGACCGAGAGGAACCCCCGGCCGCGCTGGCCGGCGGTGAGCGACAGGTACCGGGTCAGGAGCGCCCCCCAGACGAGGTCGATCTCCTGGCGCGCCTCGGCCGCCTCGGCGAGCGCGTGGTCGAGCTCCTGGAGGTGCTCGAAGCTGTCCGTGATCGCCTCGCGGGTGAGGGCGCTGTAGCGCGCCCGCTTCACCTCGATGTGCGGGTGGACCTTCTGGAGCAGCTCGAGGCACTCGAGGCCGATCAGCTCCCCCTCGCGGTCGAAGTCGGTCGCGATGATCACGCGGTCGTACTGCCGCACGATCGACTGGAGTGCAGTGACGATCCCGCCCTCGGTGACGCGCTTGTGCGGGACGGTCTCGAGGAGCTTCGGCAGGCCCGCGAGCGTCCACTCGCGGAGCTCCTCGGGGTAGTCGAGCTCGACGATGTGCCCGCGGAGCCCGGCGACCGCGTACGGTCCTTCGGGCCGCTCGAATTCGAAGACGTTCGTCCCGGCGATGCGGCTCCGCTTCATGCGGCCGTCCGAGAGGACGACCGCGATCCGGAGCGCCGTGTTGAACTTCTCGGCGACGACCAGCGTGCGGGTCACGGGACCGAATGGAGGCGGCGGGTCGTAGATAAAACTCCGGGGCGGCCGGCCGCCGGTGGACCCGCCGAACGTGGGCGCGCGCGTTCGACCGGCGCCGGTCGCGCGGGTCGGCCCGTTATCCCTTATATCCGCCCGTTCGTGGCACGGACGACGCCGCGGTAACTCAGTTTGGGAGAGTGCAAGACTGAAGATCTTGAAGCCGCCGGTTCAAGCCCGGCCCGCGGCATCCCTTTCCTCGGACGTGCGGTCGCGATGACGCCCCGTCCGACCGGGTCGAGCCCGGGGGCCCCCGTCGATGTCCGGTAAGCCCGCCTCCCCCGCCTCCCGACGGTTCGCCCGGTTCAACGTGCCCGACCCCGGGGGAGACTACCAGGCGCTCCCGGACGACGGCATGTGCCTCTCGGCGTTCCTCGTCCTCCGCCCGAGCGGTCATGGGGGCCAGGTCCTCCTCGGCCGGATCGACCCGGCCGCCCCGTGGGCGGAGGTCGGCGGCCTCAGCGCGGAGCGGGTGGCCCGGATCGGCGACCGGTGGATGCTCCCGTCGAGCCAGCTCCTCGTCTTCGAGTCGCCGGCGGAGGCCGCGCGGCGGATCGTCCGCGAGCAGCTCGGCACGTCGCTCCACGACCTGCGTGGCCCCGCGGTGTTCTCCGAGGCGTACCCGCGGGGGACGGCCGGACGGGTCGACCCGCACTGGGACCTCCACTTCGTCTTCGAGGGCCACTGGCCCGAGATGACGTTCCCCCGCTCCCGCATGTTCCGCGCGCTCGGGTTCGTCGACATCGCGCGGACCCCACGGTCCGAGATCGCCCGTGCGCAGGCGGACATCCTCGAGCTGGTCGGGCTGTCGCCCGCCCCGTGAGCGGCCGGCCTACTTCGACTTCGGCACGAACCAGACGTCCGTGATCGAGTACTTCGGCTTCGGGTCGAACTTCGCGACGACCGGCATCCCGACGTAGAGGTCCGACTCGACCGCGTCCTTGAGGCGCGCGAGGAGGAGGCTCCCGACCCCGTCGAACTCGACCATGACGAGGTTGTACGGCGTCTCCTTCAGGAACGCCTCGCTGCCGAAGTGGCAGGTCGTCCAGGAGTGGACGCGTCCTTCGGTCGGCAGGTCGATCCATTCGGTCGGCGACCCGCAGACCATGCAGTGGCCGCGCGGGGTGGCGAAGACGAAGGCGCACCCCTTCTTCGTGCAGCGGGAGCCCTTCAGCTTCCCCTCGGCGAGGGCGAGGAAGAACGTCGAATCCTCCGCGTAGCTGTGGATGTAGTTGATCGAGTACGGGTAGCGGATGACGAGGCTCTCGACCCCCTCCGCGTCCCGGAAGATCGCGGCCCCGTTCTTCTCGAGCTCGGCCTGGGCGTCCCGGAACTTCGTGAACGTCGGGGGACGGGCGCGCATCTAGAACCCCCGCTCGAGGATCGAGACCGTCACGGACGAGCCGGTGCCCGCGTGGCTGTGGATCGCCCCGCGCTTCGCGCCCTTCAACTGGAGCGCCGGGTCGCGGAAGTGGACGGGGATCGTCCCCTGGAGCTGCCAGAAGGCGAAGACGCCCTGCATCAGCCCGGTCGCCCCGACCGGATGACCGCACGCGATGAGACCTCCGGACGGGTTGACGGGGATTGCGCCCGCGTTCGGGGTCGGGAATCCGTAGTCGACCCCCTTCAGGAACGGGTCGCCCCGCTCGACGAACGAGTACCCCTCGCCGTACCGGCAGAGCCCGAGGTCCTCGTACGTCTGGATCTCGCTCGACGCGTAGGCGTCGTGGAGCTCGATGAAATCGAGCTCCCGGTTCGGGTTCTCGATCCCGGCCATCCGGTACGCCTCGAGGCCCGCGGAGCGGCCCGCGCGGAACGAGTGGACGCCCGGGTACGGGAGGTGCTCATAATCGGAGGCCTTCTCGTGCGGCATCAACGGGACCTTCCCGAACGGCCGGTCGGCGAGCCGCATCGTGTCGGTCCCGCAGCCGACCCCGGTGACCCGCACCGGATTGTCGGTGAGCTCGCGCGCGGTCGCCTCGTCCGTCAGGATGACGGCGGCGGCGCCGTCCGACATCGTGCAGATCTGCTCGCGGGTCACGGGGTAACTGATCATCTCGGAGTTCAGCACCTGCTCGACCGTCAGGCGCTTCGGGTACTGGGCGTACGGGTTGTGGAGCGCGTTCAGGTGGTTCTTCACCGAGACCATGCTCATGATCCGGCCGCCCTCCGCGATCGCGAGGCGCTGCGCCTCCCGCTCGTCCTTGATGTGGGCGAACTTCCCGAGCCGGAGGTACTCGTAGATGTGGCGGACGACCATCAGGGCGTAGTACCCCGTATAGAACCCGCCGAGCGGAAAGTCGAAGTTCGTGTCGGAGGCGAGCGCGATGAACTCGTTCCCCTTCCACGTCGCGACCCGGCTCATCGTCTCGTAGCCCGCCGCGAGGCAGACGTCCATCCGCCCGGAGGCGACCGCCTCGTACGCCGCCTGGAAGCACTCGCCGCCCGTCGCGCCGCCCCACTCGATCCGGACCGACCCTTTCGGGTTCATCCCGAGGTAGTCCTGGACCATGCTCGCCGCCTTCAACTGGCGCGAGAAGTGGTCGGAGAAGTAGGAGATTCGGGTCCCGTCGATCCGCTCCGGCGTAAGGTTCGGGACCTCCTTCATCGCCGCGTCGTACGCGCGCTTGACCATCAGGCGGAAGTCCATCGAGGGGTGGGCCTTCGCGAACTTGGTCACGCCCCCCGCGACCATGTACACCTTCCGTCCGCCCGTTCGCGGCTTCGGCCGGCTCCCCGTTTCGGTCGGGGAGGCCGCCGTCTTCTTCGCACCTGCCGGCATTGAGACTCCTCGCGGGCGCCCAGAACCGTCCCGTTCATAACGGCCACGCGCCCGGCCCGCACCGGCGCGAAGTTGTTTTGGACTCGCGACCGCTCGACGGGGCATGGTGCGCGCGGCCGGGAAGCGGGACCTCCTTTCGGTGACCGACATCGCGAACGACCTCCCCGCGCTGCTCGCCCGCGCGGCCCGCCTCAAGGCCGAGCGGCGCCGGGGCCTCCTCCGCCCGGCGCTCCGGGGGAAGAACGTCGCGATGATCTTCGAGAAGCCATCGACCCGGACGCGCGTGTCGTTCGAGGTCGCGATGAACGACCTCGGGGGCCAGGGGCTCTACCTCTCGCCGAAGGACCTCCAGCTGGGCCGGGGCGAGACGATCGCCGACACGGCGCGGGTCCTGTCGCGGTATGTGGACGGGATCGTCTACCGTGCCTTCCGGCATGCCGACATGACGGAGCTCGCCCGCTGGGCCTCGGTGCCCGTGATCAATGCCCTCGACGACCTCGAGCACCCGTGCCAGATCGCCGCCGACCTGCTCACGCTCCACGAACGATGGAAGGGCCGGTTCGCGGGGAAGCGCCTCGCGTGGGTGGGCGACGGAAACAACGTCCTCCATTCGCTCCTGCTCGGCGCGGCGGCCGTCGGTCTTGATCTGATCGCAGCGACACCCGCCGCCTACCGCCCGCGTCCCGAGATCGTCGCGCAGGCCCGCGTCCTGGCCCAGCGCTCGAAGTCGTCGATCGAGTTCACCGACGACCCGAAGGTCGCGGCGCGCGACGCGGACGCCCTCTACACGGACGTGTGGGTGTCGATGGGGGACGAGGCGGACCAGGCGGCGCGCGAGGCGGCGTTCCAGGGGTACCGAATCGACGACGCCCTGCTCACGCTCGCGAAACCGAACGCGGTCGTCCTCCACGACCTCCCTGCGCACCGGGGGCAGGAGATCACCGACTCGGTCCTGGACGGCCCGAAGGCCGTGGTCTGGGACGAGGCGGAGAACCGGCTCCACGCGCAGAAGGCGATCCTGGAGCTTCTCATCGGCGCCCGGACCGTCCGCGGCGCCCGTCGATAGGGGAACGGTCGGGCGATGCCCGGCGTCGAGTCGTACTCGCACCGGGACCGCCGGGCCCACCGGGAGCTCGACCGGATGCTCGGGGGGGTCGGGGCCGGGGTCGCCGCCCTGACCGCGCTCGCCCTCTACCTGCCGCCGCCCCTCCTCGGGGGCCTGGCGGTCGGAGGTCTGGTCGCGCTCGGCGGAGCGTACCTGCTCTGGGCGGAGCGCTTCCTCACCGAGTACGAGCGGGACCTCAAGTCAGGGATGGAGCCGGAGGGGCGACCGGCGTTCCTGAGGGCCGAGGTCACGAGCTCGGTGGGCCTCGAGGCTCCGCCTCGGACGCCCCCGTCCCCCCACTCCCGGCCCCGGCGACCGCCGTCGTCCGGCGGGCCCTCCGCCTAACCGGAGGGCATCGATTCGGGGTCGGCCCTCAGGCGCACCTTCAGCAGGTGCTCGAGCTTGCGGACGAGCGCGTCGGGGGGATGGAAGTTCCCCGACTCGATCTTGAGGACGACCGATTTCTTCTCGTTCAACTTCTGGCCGAGGACCTCGGGCGTCCAGCCGAGCGCGTCCCGGGCGACCCGCACCCGCTTCGCCCAGTCCGGAGCGAGCTCGAGCTCGCCGATGTCGGTGTAGAGGTCGCGTTCCTCGAGACGACGGCCCGAGCCGACCGGACGGGTCGCCGTGGCGACGGGCCGGGCCGCGAATCCGGTCGAGGCCGGTGCGGCGGGCGGCGGGTCGACCGGCGACCCGAAGCGCGCGCAGTCCGGACAGAGCGAGAGGACCGTCCCCTCCACTCGGACCCGAGTCGTTGCGTCGACGTCCTTCCCGCACATCTCACACAACATGGTACCCTCCTAGTGGGCCCGCCGCGACCGTCGGCGGGCCTCCATCCGGCGCTCCCCTTCGGCGAACCTCGCCCGCTCCTCGTCCGTTTGGACCGCGAGCGGCGGCACGTGGGCGGGGCGGCCGTCCCCGTCCAGACCGACCATCGTGACGAACGCTTCGGCGACCTGACGGGGCGGGCCGCCGGACGCCGCCTCGGCATGCACGCGGACCCACACCTCCATCGACGTCCGGCCGACCCACGTCAGCATCGCGTCGAACTCCACGACCTCCCCGACGTGGACCGGGGCGATGAAGTCGACCCGGTCGAACGAGGCGGTCACCACGGAGGTGCGGGCGTGGCGGGTCGCCGTGATGAACGCGACCCGGTCGACCTCCGCCAGGATCTCCCCGCCGAACACGTCGCCCCGGAAGTTCGCGTCCGTCGGCACCATCAGCCGGACGACCGACGCGCGGCTCTGGGCGACGGTGGACTCGGAAGAGGAAGGGTCGGTCACGGCCCGAAGAAGAGGGACCCCGGTCCGACCGGGGGCCGCCTAAAAGCGCTTGCGACGCCCGGGCCTCGCCCCCGGAGCCATGTACGCCGGACCCCTGCTGCACGAACCCATGCCGGCGCTTCGGCTGCCGATCGACACCGCGCGGCTCCGCCTCCGTCTCCCCTCGGAGCCGGACGTCGAGCCGTGGTACCGAATCCTCTCGAACCCCGAGGTCGAGGAGCTCATGGCGCCGGAGGAACCGTGGACCCGGCCGAGAGTCCGGGCCAAGGTCCGTCTCGCGCGGCGGACCGCGCGGTCCGGGGAGGCGTACGAACTCGTGGTGGCGGTGCGGGCGTCGGACGAGGTCGTCGGCCGCGTCGCGCTCAAGCAGATCGTCCGCGGCCCGGAACGGCGTGCGACCCTCGCCTACTGGACGGCGCGCCCATCCTGGGGGCGAGGGTACACGAGCGAAGCCGTCCGAGGGTTGATCGCCGCGGCCTACCGCGACCTCGCTCTCCATCGGATCGATGCGAGCGTGCTGGCGTTCAACGACCGGTCGATGCGCCTGCTCGAGTCCGTCGGGTTCCGTCGAGAAGGCGAGAAGCGGGAGGCGTTCCTTCACCGGGGGCGTTGGATCTCCCTTCACCTCTACGGACTTCTCGCCCGCGAGTTCCGTCGGACCCCCGGTGGCCCGCGGGGCTCCGGCCCGTCGCGGAGCGCCCCCACCCGCTCGAGACCCCGTCGGAGCGGGGGCGTTTCACGACCCCACCGCGATGATTGAAATCCGAGGGAACGGTGGACGAACGAGAGGATCTCCATGCCCGCGAAGAAGAAGTCCGCCCCCGGTCCGACCGTGCAACCGATCGTCGCCAGCGTCGCCGTGGTCGTCAAGGACCGCGCCCGCGCGACCGAGTGGTACTCCAAGACCCTCGGCCTCGACGTGGTCGACCGGATGGATCACTGGGTGACGGTCGGCCGAAAGGGCCGTCCGGGGGTGCTGCATCTCTGCCAGACCACGGAGTTCGACCCGAACGGGCAGCTCGAGCCGGGGAACACCGGCATCGCCCTCCTCCTCCCCGGCAAGGACTTCGTCGCCTCGTGCGCGGCCCTCAAGTCCCGCGGGGTCCCGTTCGTCACCGAGCCCGAGAAGGCCGACTGGGGCTGGTGGGCGACGATCCGCGACCCCGACGGGAACGAGTTCATCCTGGGTCCGGAGCAGCCCTAGTCCGGCGATTTCCCGAACTCCTTCCGTTCCCCTGCCCCCGACACGACGCGCCTTCCTCGCGCCGGGAGTGGGCCCGTTTTGCACCGGACCGGAGCCGGTCCGCGGCGACCGGGGCGGTGGAGCGGATCCGGGCGCATCGCCCACCCCCGCTCCACCCGGTCGAGACGGTTTCGCTCGACAATGCCTAAATAGGGGTACCTTTTCGGCGCGCCCGGAGCAGAACTCCCCATGGCGCAGAAGCCCCACCTCAACATCGTGTTCATCGGACACGTGGACCACGGAAAGTCGACGACCGTCGGCCGCCTCCTGCTGGACACGGGGTACATCCGCCAGGAAGAGATCGACAAGTTCCGCGCCGAGGCGGAGTCGAAGGGGAAGGCGACGTTCGAGTTCGCCTGGGTCATGGACGACCTCAAGGAGGAGCGCGAGCGCGGCGTCACGATCGACATCGCGCACCGCCGCTTTGACACCCAGAAGTACTACTTCAGGCCGACGCTGCCGTGCTCGTCTGCTCGGCTGCCGAAGGGATCCAGGAGCAGACCCGCGAGCACATCTTCCTGTCCCGGACGCTCGGCGTGACGCAGCTGATCTGTGCCATCAACAAGATGGACCGCCAGGAGGTCGCCTACTCCGAGGCCAAGTTCAACGAGGTCAAGGAGGAGCTCACGAAGCTGCTGAAGAACGTCGGGTTCAAGGTGGCGGAGCAGGTCGTCTTCGTCCCGATCTCGGCGTTCAAGGACGACAACATCAACAAGGCGAGCCCGAACATGACCTGGTTCAAGGGGCCGACGCTCCTCCAGGCGCTCGACAACCTGAAGGTCCCGGAGAAGCCGACGGGGAAGCCGCTCCGGCTCCCGGTCCAGGACGTCTACACGATCACGGGGATCGGCACGGTGCCGGTCGGTCGCGTCGAGACGGGGACCCTCAAGATCGGCGACAAGATCATCTTCCTGCCCAGCGGGAAGTCCGGCGAAGTGAAGTCGATCGAGATGCACCACGAGCAGGTCACCGAGGCGGTGCCCGGCGACAACATCGGCTTCAACGTCCGTGGCATCGACAAGAACGACATTCGCCGCGGGGACGTCGCGGGCCCGACCACGAACCCGCCGACCGTCGTGGAGAGCTTCACGGCGAACATCCAGGTGCTGAACCACCCGAGCGTCATCACGGTCGGGTACACGCCGGTGTTCCACTGCCACACGGCGCAGGTCGCGTGCGAGTTCACCGAGCTCCTGAAGCGCCTCGACCCGAAGACGGGCCAGACCGCGGAGGAGAACCCGCAGACCCTCAAGACCGGGGACGCCGCGGTCGTGAAGATCACGCCGAAGCGTCCGCTCGTGCTCGAGAAGTACAAAGAGTTCCCCCAGCTCGGCCGCTTCGCCGTCCGCGACATGGGCCAGACGGTCGCGGCGGGCGTCGTCGTCGAGGTCAAGAAGCGCGAGTAGGCGCGCCGGACAATCCGCGGTCGACCGAGGGGAGGGGCTATCGATGGTACAGAAGGCACGGATCTCCCTGTCGGGGACCGACTCCCACAAGGTCGACTCGATCTGCAAGCAGATCCGCGACATCTCCTCGAAGACCGGCGTCGCGATCGCCGGCCCGATCCCGCTCCCGACGAAGAAGCTCAAGGTCCCGGTCCGCAAGGGACCCGACGGCGGCGGCACGAGCACGATCGACCACTGGGAGATGCGGATCCACAAGCGGCTCATCGACATCGACGCGGACGAGCGGGCGCTGCGCCAGGTGATGCGCATCCAGGTGCCCGACGGCGTCAACATCGAGATCGTCCTCACCGGGTAGGCGCGTGTTCGCCCCCCGGTCGGGCCGGTACCTCGGCCCGGTCGCGGTCGTCCTGCTCCTCTTCGCCGCGGCAACCGCCGTTCGCTGGGTCGTCGTCTGGGCCGGCCTCCTGGTCGTCCTGATCCTGGCCGGCCTCCTCGTCTTTCTCGCCGTGTTCTTCCGCGACCCCGACCGACCGATCGGTCCCGGGATCGTCTCGGCGGCCGACGGCCGGGTCCGGGCGGTCGAGGTCGTCGACGGCCGCCTGGTCGTCTCCGTCTTCATGAACGTCACGAACGTCCACGTCAACCGCGCGCCGATCGACGGGCGCCTCGCCTCGACCGAGGTCGCCGGCGCCGGCCACCGGGCGGCGTACCGACCGGACGCGGGCGAGAACGTCCGCCGGCACTACCGGCTCACGACCGCGCTCGGTCCGGTCGAGGTCGTCCAGATCACGGGGGTCCTGGCCCGGCGGCTGGTCCCGTTCGTCGGCCCGGGCCGGATCCTCGAGAAGGGCGAGCGATTCGGGATGATCATCCTCGGCTCCCGCGTGGACGTCTTCTTGCCGGCCGACCGGGTCGTTCCGACGGTCCGGGTCGGGGAGCGCGTGCGGGCCGGGACGACCCGGATCGCGGTGGAGGCGGCATGACCGACCGCTACCGGGTCGCGGCGAACCTCGCCACGCTCGCGAACGGCCTCCTCGGCGTAGGCGCCGTCCTCTACACGCTCGCCGGCAACAAGCTGTGGGCGATGTTGCTCATCGCGATCGCGATCGGCTTCGACGGGCTGGACGGGCTCCTTTCCCGGCGGAGCCCTCTGCCGTCCGGCGCGTTCGGACGGATTGCCGACTCGGTCGCGGACGCCACCACCTTCGGGGTCGCGCCGGCGGTGATGATCGCGGTCCACACGTCGAACACCGCGGCCTGGCAACCGTACGCGACCGTCGCGGTGGTGCTCGCCGCCGTCTACCTCGCGGCGGCGGTCGCGCGGCTCGTCTACTTCACCGCCCGCGCGCACGGGCTCCCGTACTTCCTCGGTGTGCCGACCCCGCAGAGCGCGCTCGCGCTGATCGTCGCGCTCCTGTTCCACGATACGCCGGCGTTCCAGACGGTCGCCCCGGTCGGGTTGCTCGTCGGCGTGGTCGTCCTCTCGGTGATGATGGTCGTCCCGGTGCCGTACCCGAAGGTGAAGAAGGGGGCGCTCCTCCGGTGGCCGATGGCGGCGACCGCGGTCCTCGCGGCCCTCACGCTCGTTCCGCTCCAGTTCCGTCCGGCGCCCGGCTCGGCGCTCTACACGTTCTCGGACATCGCCGCGCTCGGGTTCCTGGTCGGGGTCGCGAGCTACTACCTCCTCGGGCCGTTCACGGTCGACCGACGGACCCCGAGCCCCGCGGCGGCGCCCCCATGACCGACCGACCCTCGCACCGTGCCCGGTTGACGCC
>Ga0335073_10016555_pt1 | contig 10301 bp, 10 predicted proteins | sample Lox_Sample_22_FD_207093 | JGI IMG/M metagenome (GOLD analysis project Ga0335073, IMG submission 207093) | Soil microbial communities from Loxahatchee National Wildlife Refuge, Florida, United States - Lox_Sample_2.2 | ecosystem: Environmental > Terrestrial > Soil > Wetlands | place: USA... | reverse complement strand
CTGTTACAATTGGGCCAAGGTTTGGGTTCTCGAAAGGTTCCAAAGAAAATGAACGCACGGCTCTTACTCGCGACGGCTGGGCTGATCGCCGCACCGCTCCTCGTCGGCGCGCAGCCGGCCGCGGCGTCAATCATGCTGACGGGGACGTTCGAGGCGACGTCGAGCTTCGCGGGCACCAATCTTGTTGCGGGAGCTCTCGGCGGAACGCTGAGCAACGGCCAGAATACGCTCGATGTCGCGCTCAATCTCAACCTGACCGTGAACAAACCGGTCTCGTACAATTTGTTTGGCATTGGCAATACCAGCAACAACTCAAATCTTACGGCCGATTTTCTGAATCTGTCGGATGGCACCGCCGTGACTTCGTGCAACAATGGCTGTGATGCATCCGGAACTTGGAATACCTACAGCAACACGATCAACCTGAACCCGACAACTTTCACCGTGCATTTCGCCGATGGTGCCATTCTGACCATCGCGGACGGAGGAAGCACGGTGTACGAGGGCTACACCTTCACCCTCACCCAGGATCCGAGCTCGACCTCGGTCCCTGAGCCCGCGTCGCTCGGCCTGCTCGGCGCCGGGCTGGTCGGACTCGGTCTGGTGCGCCGCCGCCGGCCGCGCCAGGACGCGTAATTTCGTCTGCGGGGCGGCGCGGCCTGCGCGCCCGCCGCCCGCGTTCGCTGGCGCAATGAGCGTCGGCGTGTAACACTCTGTTGCCCTTCGGCAAGCGGGCTGACATCGGATTGCAACCGGCGTCTCCCTAGGGTCCCGTTCCGGCGGCTGCGCCGGGCGCGGGCGGAAATGGCAATGGGAGTGTGCCGGCCATGATATCTCTCCTCCTGATCCCCCTCGGGCTGGTCGTGTGGATCCTGTGCTACGGGCCGATGTTCGATGGCCCGGGCGACGGCGCCGTCGACCATCCGGGCATCGCCGCGAGCCATTCGCCGCGCTCCACCGCCGCCGAATACCTGATGGGCCTGCAGGGTCCGGACGAGGAGGAGTCCGGCGCCGCCGCGACCGGCCAGGACCGGTTCGGTCAGGTCTGACCCGCCGGCGCCCGCGCCGGCGCCCGACGCCGGCCGGGCGATGTCGCCAGCCCGCGCGCCATGGCACCGATCGTCGCCGCGGCCGCGGCCAGCAGCCCCAGCCCGGCGCGAAGCCCGGCGAACGTGGCGATGCCGCCGATCAGCGGCGGCCCGGCCAGGAATCCCGCATAACCGATGGTGGCAACCGTCGCGACACCGCGGGCCGGCGTCACGCCCAGCCGCGCGGCGGCGCTGAACACGGTGGGAACGACATTGGCCAGGCCGCATCCGACCAGCGCAAAGCCGGCAATCCCCGCCGCCGGCACGGGCACCAGCACCGCCAGCGCCAGCCCGCTCGCGGCCAGCAGGCCGCCCGTACGCGCCACGCGCGGCGCCCCGAATGCGCCAACCACCCGGTCGCCGGCCAGCCGCCCGGCCGCCATCGCCATCGAGAACGCGGCATAGCCGAACGCCGCCGCGCCGGCCCCGGCGCCCGCCACGCGCACCAGATAGACGGCGCTCCAATCCATCATCGCGCCCTCGGTCATCATGCAGAGCACCGCCGCGGCGCAGAGACCGAGCATCGCCGCGCTGGGCCAGGCGAACCCGCGCCCAGGACCACGCGCTGCCGGCGCGTGTCTCTCGTTGCCGATCCAGGGCGCCGCCAGCCCCGCCAGCCCGGCATCGACCGCCGCGCCGACCGCGAGGCAGGCGGCGAGCCCAAGTCCCGCCCCGGCCAGCGATCCGGCGGCCGCCGCGCCGGCCAGGCCACCGAGGCTGAAGCCGGCGTGAAAGGAGGACATCAGCGGCCGGCCGCGGCGGCGCTCGACCTCGCTCGCCCGGGCATTCATCGCCACGTCCATGCTGCCATTGGCGATCCCCATGGCGACGGCGGCTGCGACCAGCAGCGGCAGATCGGGTGCCATCGCCGGCAGCATCAGCGCGACCGCCAGCAGGAACGCCGCCGCGATCGCAAGGCGGCCGGCGCCGACCCGCGAGGCGAGGCGGCCCGCCAGCGGCATGGCGATCACCGCCCCGGCCGCGAAGGCGAGCAGGGCCAGGCTCAGCCGGGCGGGCGACAGGGCAAGGGCGTGCTGCAGCCGGGGAATGGCGCCCGCCCAGGTGCCGATGGCGAAGCCGTTTCCGAGGAACAGCGCCAGGGTCGCCCAGCGCTGCCGATCCGCTCTGCCCGGCATGATGTCCCCTGCCCCGCGACGCGTTCCACGCTGCCCGCGGCGGCTGTGATGGAGAAGCATGGTCGCCCTAGCACCACCCCGGACGGCGCGAAAGTGGCGCTGGGCGCCGCCGATCGGCAGGGTCAGGGTGGCGTGAGCGTCAGCGACGGCGGCGTCGTGCGGGGCGGGTCGATCCCGGCATGGGCGAGGGCATGGGCCAGCCCGGGCGGCACGTCGCGCAGCGAGATATAGCGGTATCGCGGCGGCGCCGCGTCGACCCGGCGGATCAGCGCGACGCCGCAATGAATGCCGCCGCGCACCGCATGCAGGCAGCGTTCGGGCACCGCCCCCCAGGACAGCGCCAGGCGGTACAGCGCCGCGGCCGGCCAGGGCCGGACATGCGTCGGGTCGTCCCAGAAATTGCCGAAGGCGTGATCCTCGGCGTCGTCGCTGCTGCATGGCAGGGCGGCGCGGTCGCTTGGCGCCTCGACATAGATCCGTCCCCCCGGACGCACGGCGTGCAGCCAAGTGGCGAAGATCGCCACCGGGTCGGTGCAATGCTCCAGCACATGCGAGGCGACCAGGAGATCCGCCTCCAGCGCCGGCAGCCCGGCCCCGGGGGCGGCAAGCGTCAGAAAGCGGGCGGCCGGCGGCCGCCCGGCCGGGTCGGCGCCGAGATCGACGCCGAACTGCTCGAGATCGCCGCGGCCGATCGCCGCGGCGAGCCGCGCCGCCCTCCAGCCGAGACAGCCGTAATCGATCATGCGGGCCCGCGACGGCAGTGCTGCGACCGTATCGGCGAGCAGGTCGCCCTCGATCGCTTCCGGCGCGGGCCGCGGCGCCTGCACGTTCATCCAATCCCCCCGTCTCGTCATCCCGGGTGCCTAACACGCGCGGGGCGGCGCTCCAGCCGACCCGCCCGGCTGCGGTTTCGTGCCGCGTACGATTTGGCGCTGCGTTAACGTCAGGTTGATAGATGCCGTGCCCCGTTCCCTTGATGGGCGGGTTATTCCGACTGCACGCGAAGGGGATGCACGCCGTGAGCACAGTGTTGGCTGGCCGACGGGCCCTTGGCCTGTTGCCAGGCGGGGAGCGGCCGTCCGAGGCCGATGTGGAATCGGCGATCGAGACGCTGCTGCGCTGGACCGGCGACGACCCCTCGCGGGAGGGGCTGCGCGATACGCCGCGGCGGGTGCGCCGCGCCTACGGCGAATGGTTCGCCGGCTATGCCATCGACCCGGACGCGCTGCTGCAACGCACCTTCGAGGAAGTGGACGGCTATGACGAGCTGGTGCTGCTCCGCGACATCCCGCTGCAGAGCATGTGCGAGCACCACATGGCGCCGATCATCGGACGCGCCCATGTCGCCTACCTGCCGGGCTCCCGCGTGGTCGGCATCAGCAAGCTGGCCCGGCTGGTCGACGCCTACGGCCGCCGCCTGCAGATCCAGGAGCGGCTGACGGCGCAGATTGCCGGCACGATCGAGCGGGTGCTGCAGCCGCGCGGCGTCGGCGTGGTGATCGAGGCGACGCACCACTGCATGACGACCCGGGGGGTACACAAGCCCGGCGTCACCATGACCACCAGCACGATGCTCGGCCGCTTCCGCGACGATGCCGCGTCGCGCCGCGAATTGCTGTCGCTGATCGCGGCGACGCCGCGTGCCTGATCCCGCCCCGGCCAATCCGCTTCCGATCCGGTGCCGATCCGCTGCCCCGCCGCAATCGGCGGTTTTGCCAACGAGTCTTTGCCACAGCCAGGAGACGACCATGCCGATCACCAGACGTGACACGCTCGGGGCGCTGGTGGCGTCCTTCTCGCTTGCCGCCGGCAGCGGCATCGTCCGCGCCGCAACGCCGGTGCTGCCGCTGCCGAAAGGCAAGCCGGTGCTCGTGGTCTCCGGCCGCATCACCGTCACCAATCTCGGCAAGACCGCGGTGTTCGACATGCCGACGCTGGAAGCGCTCGGACTTGCCAGCATCACCACCGGCACGCCGTGGGATCAGGGCAAGGTGACGTTCACCGGCGTGCCACTCACGACGTTGCTCGGCTTCCTGGGCGCGAACGGCACGACCCTGGTCGCCTCGGCGCTGAACGACTACAGCGCCGAGCTGCCGATCTCCGACTTCGCCAAATACCACACGCTGCTCGCCACGCGGCGCAACGGCCAATACATGCCGGTCTCCGACAAGGGGCCGCTGTTCATCGTCTATCCGTTCGACAGCGATCCCGATCTCCGGCAGCAGACCTATTACGGCCGCAGCGTCTGGCAGATCAACAAGCTCACCGTCCAATAGCGGCCGTGACGCGGGGGGCGCATCTCAGCCGGCTGAAGCGGCCGCTCTTTGCGGTGCTGGCGCTGTTCACCGGCGCCGCCCTGTACACCGCCTACCTCACGATCGAGCAGGAACACGCCATGCGGCGCCTGGCTCGATACGACGACGCGTTCGATGCCGGTCAGGGCGCGATCGAATTCATGCGCCTGCAAGCAGCGGTGGCAGCGCTGCCGCTGCCCGGCACCACGGTGACGCAGGACGAGATCGCGCTGCGCTACGCGATCCTGCAGAACCGGCTGAAGGTGCTGAACCGGCCATCCTTCCGTCAGTTCCTCGACCAGTATCCCGGGCTCGTCGGCACGCTCGACAACCTGGCCGCGGTGCTCGCGCGCATCGGGCCGAAGCTGAACCGGCTCGACACCGCCGACGCCGTGGCGACGGTGGTGGCCGAGCTGACGCCGCTCGACGCGCAGCTCACGCGCATGTCCTCGTTTGCCAGCAACTATGTCGGCGACCACATCGCCGCCGACCAGGAGCGGCTCTCGGCGCTGCACTGGGCCTCGACCGTCCTGTTCATCGCCCTGTTCATCTGTGGCCTGGCACTGATCGCGCTGCTGTTGCGGCAGAACCGATCCGTGCGGGTCGCGCATGACGGCTTGCGCACGCTGACCCATAGTCTCAGCGCCACGACCGAGGAGCTCTCCATCGCGCATCAGGCGGCCGAGAGTGCCAACCGGCAGCTCGAGATGCAGAACGCGCATTTCCATGCCGCGCTGAACAACATGCTGCACGGACTTTGCATGGTGGATGCGGCGAACCGGCTGATCGTCTGCAACACGCAGTTCCTCGAACTGTTCGGCCTCACCGCCAACGATGCCTTTCCGGGCGTCGCGATCGACGCGCTGTTCGCGACCGCGACCGAGCGCGCGGCGCAGCCGCGGCGCCTGGTCGAGCGCATCCGCGACGAGGAGCGCCGGCTCACCGCCGCCCGGCGCGGCGGCTCCTCGTTCACCGCCGAAGAGGATGACCGGGCGCTGGAAATCGCCCTGGTGCCGATGCAGGCCGGCGGCTGGGTCGCGACCTATGAGGACATCTCCGAGCGCCGCCGCATCGAGGCACAGATCGCGCATGTCGCGCATCACGACTCGCTGTCCGGCCTGCCCAACCGGGTGCTGTTCGGCCTGCGTCTGGATGACGCTCTGATCCGGCTGCGGGAGGGCCGGCGGTTCGGCGTGCTGCTGCTCGATCTCGATCATTTCAAGGACATCAACGACACGATCGGGCATGCCGGCGGCGACACACTGCTGCAGCTCAGCGCCCAGCGCCTGCGCGCCTGCCTGCGTGAGCAGGATCTGGTCTCCCGCCTCGGCGGCGACGAGTTCGCCATCCTGCAGACCGACATCGCCGGCCCGGAGGACAGTGCCAGCCTCGCCGAACGGGTGGTCGATGCGCTGTCCCAGCCCTTCGAGATCGAGGGAAGGCGGGTCACGATCGGCACCAGCATCGGCATTGCGCTCGCCGAGCCCGGCACCACGGCGTCGATGCTGCTGCGGAACGCCGACATGGCGCTGTATCGCGCCAAGGCCGATGGTCGCTCCGTGTTCCGCTTCTTCGAGGCGGAGATGGGGCGCGAGATGCATGCCCGTACCACCATCGCCAACGATCTGCGCGACGCGCTGGCACGCGAGCAGTTCGAGCTGCACTACCAGCCGATCGTCGACATCCGCACCGGCCGGCTGGTGCAGTTCGAAGCGCTGCTGCGCTGGCGACACCCGGAGCTCGGCATGATCTCGCCGGCGCGGTTTATCCCGATCGCCGAGGACACGCGGATGATCGTGCCGATCGGCGAATGGGTGCTGTGGCGCGCCTGCGAGGACGCGCGCGCCTGGTCGGACGGCGTGCGCGTCGCGGTCAATCTCTCGCCGCGGCAGTTCCGCGGCACCAACATCGTCGCCGCGGTGCGCAAGGTGCTCGGGCAGGTCGGGCTGGAGCCGCGGCGGCTCGAGCTCGAAATCACCGAGACCGCGCTACTGCATGACAGCGATGGCGTGCTGTCCAGCCTGCACGATCTGCGCGCCCTCGGGATCTCGGTGGCACTGGACGATTTCGGCACCGGCTATTCCTCGCTCAGCTATCTCCGCCGCTTCCCGTTCGACAAGGTCAAGGTCGACCAGTCCTTCGTGCGCGATCTCGGCCTGCGCAGCGACTCGCTCGCCATCATCCATTCCGTGGTCGGGCTCGCCACGCGCCTCGGCATGGCGACCACCGCCGAAGGCGTGGAGACGCAGGAACAGCTCGAACTGGTACGCGAGGCGGGCTGCACGCTCGGCCAGGGCTATTTCTTCGACCGGCCGCGCACGCAGCACGAGGTCTGCGCGGCACTCGCCGCCGATTCCTACTGCTTCGGCGAACGCCTGACCGGGCGCAGCGGCACGGGGCGCGGCACACTCACCGTGGTACGGGCCGTCGAATGAGCAAGCGTGATTCCGATCTGATCCGCCGGCTGTTCATGCCGGCCGAGCCCGGCCCGGGCGATCTGCTGATGCAGACCCCCTGGCCGTCGGCGCCGCGTGACGGATCGGTGCTGCGCGTCCGCTTCCGCGACCGATCGGAGGCTTTGGTGCGCTGGGATACGCTGGGCCGCACCTGGCAGGTGTTACAGCCGGCGGGAGGCTGGCTTGCCTGCGACCTCGAGCCATCCGATTGCCGACCGGTCGACTGGGAGACGATGCCGCGACGCTGAAGCGTCTCCGTGGCCCCCATGCTGGCCGCGGCCCCGGGCCTGCGGCATGCTGGCGGCGAGGAGGGCGGTGCGGTGGCGAAGGCGGCCCAGACGCGAGGCGGTGATCTCGGCACGTTCGACTATGTCATCGTCGGCGCCGGCTCCGCCGGTTGCGTGCTGGCCAACCGGCTGAGCGCCGATCCCAGCGTCACCGTGGCATTGCTCGAGGCGGGCGGGCGCGACGACTATCTCTGGATCCACATCCCGGTCGGCTATCTCTACTGCATCGACAATCCGCGTACCGACTGGTGCTTCCGCACCGAGCCGGAAGCGGGACTCGGCGGCCGCGCGCTGGGCTATCCGCGCGGCAAGGTGCTGGGCGGCTGCTCCTCGATCAACGGCATGATCTACATGCGCGGCCAGGCGCGCGACTACGATCTCTGGCGCCAGGCCGGCAATGCCGGCTGGGCCTGGCACGACGTGCTGCCCTATTTCCGCCGTTCCGAGGATTTTGCCCCCGGCGGCGACGCGCTGCACGGCACCGGCGGCGAGCTGCGCATCGAACGCCAGCGCCTCTCCTGGGAGATCCTAGACGCGTTCCGCGCCGCCGCCGCGTCGGTCGGCATCCCGCCCACCGAGGATTTCAATCGCGGCGACAACGAGGGCTGCGGCTTCTTTCATGTCACGCAGCGCCGCGGCGTGCGCTGGAACGCGGTGCGTGCCTTTCTGCGTCCGGCGCGCCGGCGGCCAAACCTTCGCGTGATCACCCACGCCGAAGCGCGCGGCTTGCGACTGGAAGGGCGTCGCGCCGCGGGCGTCACGCTCCGCATCGACGGGCAGGAGGCACGCATCGGCGCGCGGCGGGAGGTGATCCTCTGCGCCGGCGCGATCGGCTCGCCGCATCTGCTGCAGCTCTCGGGCATCGGCGCGCCCGACCTGCTGCAGGCGCACGGCATCGCGGTCGCGCATGCGCTGCCCGGCGTCGGCGAGAACCTGCAAGACCATTTGCAGCTTCGCCTCGCCTATCGCGTCAGCGGCACGCGCACGCTGAACGAGGTCGCGGGCCGCCTGGTCGGGAAGGCCGGAATCGCCGCACAATACGCGGTGCTGCGGCGCGGGCCGATGAGCATGGCGCCGAGCCAGCTCGGCGCCTTCACCCGCAGCGATCCGGCGCGGGATACGCCCGATCTCGAATACCACGTGCAGCCGCTGTCGCTCGACCGGTTCGGCGAGAAGCTGCACCCGTTTCCCGCCTTCACCGCCAGCGTCTGCCATCTGCGCCCGGAAAGCCGCGGCCATGTCCGCCTGGCCGCCCCCGATCCCGCCACGCCGCCGCACATCCAGCCGAACTACCTCAGCACGGAGGGCGACCGGCGCGTCGCGGCGGCCGCGATCCGCCTCACCCGGAGGATCTGCGCGGCGCCGCCGCTGGCGCGCTTCCACCCGCAGGAGTTCCGCCCCGGGCCGGACGCGCAAACCGAGGCGGAGCTGGTGGCGGCGGCCGGGCAGATCGGCACCACGATCTTCCATCCTGTGGGCACCTGCCGGATGGGTCAGGATGCAATGGCGGTGGTGGACGAGCGACTTCGGGTGCACGGCATCGCCGGGCTGCGCGTCGTCGACGCCTCGATCATGCCGAGTATCACATCGGGCAATACGAACGCGCCGACGACGATGATCGCGGAGAAGGCGGCAGACATGATACGGGCGGATGCGCAGGGAGCGGAGTGAAGGAAGAGGTTCTTTTTTGTAAAAAAGAACCAAAAAACTTTCATTCGTTTGGCGCCGAGTCTGCGGGCTCGCCCAATGCCCAGAGAACGAATGCAAGTCTTTTTGCTTCTTTTTCTACAGAAAAAGAAGACTCTTCCTTCCTTTCTTTCTACTGCGGCGGCGGCACCGGCGGCATCGGCGTATGGTTGATATTCGCGTCGATGATCTTCACGACGAGGTCGCGCGGATAGGGGGGATTGGCGACGCCGCCGACCGGAATGCTCTTGAGGTAGGCATCGAGTTCGTTCTGATCGATGCGCAGCAGCGGCACCTCGACCAGTTTCGGCACTTTCTTGCCGGCGAGGATCTGCTGCGTCACCCAGAAGGTGATCTCGGAGATGCTCGGCGTCGCCGAGATCGAGAAGGTTTCGTAGCCGGTCTTGTCGTGCTGCTGTTTCCACCAGGCGAGTTCGTCCTGGCGGTTGCCCATGATGATGATCGGAAGCTTGCGCCCGGAGGCCTCGAATGCCTTTGCGGCACCGTAGCCGTCGCCGCCCTGCGTCACGACCGCATCGACTTCCGGCAGCGAGGGCAGGATGCCGGCGACCTCGCGCTGCGCGATCGACGAGGTCCACTGACCGTAGACCGTGCCGACGATCTTCAGGCCGGGATAGTCCTTGATCGCCTTGTGCACGCCGGCGCTGATATCGGCGTCGGTGGAATCGCCGGCGATGCCGCGGATTTCGAGGATGTTGCCGTGGCCGTTCAGGCGCCTGGCGATGTAGTCGATCTCCTGCCTGCCGTACGAGCCCCAGTCGTAGTTCACCTGATAGGCGCAGGGCGCGGTGACGATGCCGGCGAAGGAGACGACGGTGATGCCGGCGTGGCAGGCGGTGTTGACCACGCCATTCAGCGCGGTCGAGGAGGCGGCGAGCACGGCGATGCCGCTGTAGCCCTGCAGGATCAGGTTCTGCATCTGCGACGCCTGCTGCGTCACCGAATTGTCCGCGTTCACCACGGTGGCGCCGGCGATGGTCTTGTCGGCGACGGCCTGGTGGGTCACGCGCTCCCAGTCCTTGATCATGACCTGGCGGAAGGAGTTGCCGGCATAGGAGTTGCTGAGCGCGATGGTCTTGCTACCGGTGCTGCCGGTTGCAACCTGCGCCTGCGCGGCAGGAAGCGCCGCGAGCGAGGCCGTGGTCAAAAGGAGCGTGCGCAGGGCCGTGGAAAGGATGCGATGCGATACCGGGCGCGCCCGGCCGAGCTCTGCCGAGGGGGAAAGCATCCTGGAGGTCTCCCGTGTGTTTTCGGTTCTGGCGTCGCCAGCCGCGAGCGCCGTCATACTACCATTCCAGTTCGGCGTCGAGCCTCATCTGCGCGATTGCCTGCA
>Ga0335073_10016554_pt1 | contig 10301 bp, 3 predicted proteins | sample Lox_Sample_22_FD_207093 | JGI IMG/M metagenome (GOLD analysis project Ga0335073, IMG submission 207093) | Soil microbial communities from Loxahatchee National Wildlife Refuge, Florida, United States - Lox_Sample_2.2 | ecosystem: Environmental > Terrestrial > Soil > Wetlands | place: USA: Florida... | reverse complement strand
CCCAAACCACCCCTACCTCCCCAACTCCAACCCCTGCACCTCTGGTTCCGGCATCTCCTCCCACTTCAACCTCACCTCGCCCCAGATCTCCCGCCGCGCGACGTGAGCCCGCCACCACGCGATTACCAGGATCGCCGACCGCCAGCGCCGCCCCTTCCTTCATCACCACCGCCAGTACGTCGCGCCGCTGCGCGCCCAACGCCATGCGGATGCCGATCTCGTGCCCGCGCTTCGCCACCGAATACGCCGTTACTCCCGCGATCCCCACCGACGCCAGCGCCAGCCCGAACAGACCCATCATCCCGCACGTCCACGACCCTCCCTTCAGCGCCGCCATGTATTGATCGATGTGTTCCGCCATGCTGCGCGAGCTGACCGGCGTGATCTTGGATCCGACCCGCCACCTCGTCCCCGTCATCCACCTCGGCCAACTGCGCGAACACGCCTTCCAGTGACCGCTGTTTTATCAACTCCCGCAGCCGCTCGATCGAGTCGTGCGCCACCACCTCGCCCTGCCGCAGAATCACCACATTCGAGCAGACCTTCTCCACGATGCATCACTCCTGCCTCAGCGCCTTCATCGGATCCACTCGCCCAGCCCGCCGCGCCGGCAGATACGACGCCGCCACTGCCAGTGCTGCCATCACTGCACCACTCCAGACTACCGGCGCTGCGCTCTCGAACCGCAAATCCGGCACTAGCGACGCCGCCACCGGTCTGCACCATATCACCAACGCCGCTCCGAGCGCGATCCCCGCCGCAACCGTTCCCGCTGTCTCCCGCAGTACCAGCCACCTCACGTCGCCCGCCGTGGCCCCCAGCGCCATCCGCACCCCAATCTCGTTCACGCGCCGCGTCACCGAGTACGCCAACAGCCCGTACAACCCGATTCCGGCCATCACCGCTCCCAGAACGCCGAAAAACTCCGATATCGTCGCGATCAACCGCTCCGGCACGATCGCCGAGTCCACCTGCGCCTCCAGCGTCGTCATCTTGGCGACCGCGACGCCTCGGATCGCCTCGCGCGCTGCCCGCTGCGCCGCGCCCGCCACCCACTCCGGCTTCCCGCTGGTTCGCAGCACGAACTGGTTGAACATGCGCCCGTCCTGAAACATGTTGAAATACATCGCCCGATGCGGCGGGTCGCGCACTTCAGTCACCTTTGAATCACCCGCTACGCCGATTACTTCGTATGTCGGACTGCCCTGCCAGCCGCCGGTTCGGGGGTCCACTTCAATCGTCACGTGTCTCCCGATCGCATTCACTTCCGGAAAATAGTGACGCGCCATCTCCTGGCTGAGAATCGCCACGCGCGGCCCGCCCGCATCGCGAAAACTGAAATCGCGCCCCGCGATCAACGGCGTCCCGATCGTCTCGAAGTACTTCGGCGCCACCCAGCTCAGCGCGGTCCATTGCCGATCCTCGGGCCGCTCCTGGAACCCTTCGGCCGTCACAAACCGGCTGGCGCCGCAGCCCTGTATCGGCGAGCACGCGCACATGGTCGCCGATCGTACCCCCGGGATCGCTTCCAGGCGCCCCAGCAGGTCCCGGTACGAAGGCGCCAGTTCGTTCCGCGTGTAGCCGGTCACGGAAGGATCCAGAATCATCAGCAGCACATGATCGCTGCGGAATCCCAGATTCGCCGTCCGCAACCGGGTCAGGTGCCCGAGAAACAATGCCGCCGCCGTCACCAGCAGAACGGAGATGGCCACCTGCGTTGCCACCAGGCTCTTTCCGAACCAGCGCCAGACCCGTGTTTCGCCCCGGCTCCCGCTCTGCCGCAGAATCACTGCCGGCGACGCCCGCATCGCGTACCATGCCGGGGCCAGTCCGAACAGGACTCCCGTCACCACCGCGACCCCGCCGGCGAAGGCCAGCAAATGCCAGTCCGGCTGCACGTGTATGTCGATCCGCTCCAGCACTCGCGCGCTCGCCATGATCCGCAGCAGCACCGCCGTCGAGAAGTAGGCCAGCACCAAACCCAAAACCGTTCCCGCGACCGACAGCAGCACCGTTTCCGTCAGCATCTGCCGCATCAGCCGCAGGCGTCCGGCTCCCACCGCCACTCGCACCGCCAGCTCACCCTGCCGTCCGGCGCCGCGCGCCAGCAGCATACTCGCCAGGTTGACGCACGCTAGCAGCAGCACCGACCCCACCACCGCCATCAGCAGCACCAGCGGCTTGCCGATCTGGTCCCGAACATTCGCCAGGCCCGCGCCCGCCGGTTCCAATTCCACTTTCATCTGTCGGACTTTCGGATCGACGCCGTATCGCGGATGCTCGCGCATCGTAAACCCGTAGAGCACAGCTATTTCAGCGCGCGCCTGCGCCATGGTCGCGCCCGGCTTCAGCCGCGCCAAGAGTGTCAGGCCGTCCTTCTCCCGCAGCGTCCAGATGTCTGTCTCGACACCCACGCGCGGCCCGTCATAACCGCGCGGCGCCACTCCCACGATCGTCATCGGCTGGTCGTTTATGCGAATGCTCCTGCCCACGATCAGCGGGTCGCCATGCAGCCGGCCTCTCCAGTAGCGCCAGTTCACCACCGCCCCAGCCGTGTCTCCGGCGCCGAGGAAACGTCCCGCCGCCGGCTTCAGTCCCAGCGTGCGGAAGTAATTGCCCAGCACGCCTTCGCTGATCACCGTCTCCGGGGTCCCGCCTCCGATCACAAAGCGCGTCTGATCGTCGAACGACGTGCCGGTGATCGCGGAATAGACCTCGGCGTGGTCGCGGAAGTGTTCGTAGCTGGCGCGGCTCCAACCTCCGTTGCCGCGCGGCTCGCCGGGATATTTCTGCAGGAACTCGACTAGTTGCTCAGGATGCTGCACCTCCAGCGTCCGCAGCATTACCGTGTTCAACAGGCTGAAAATCGCGGCATTGGCGCCGATCCCCAGCGCCAGAGAAAATACCGCGACCGCGGTAAAACCGGGGCTGCGGCGCATCAGCCGAAGCGCATAGCGCGCATCCTCATACGCCATGCGCCTCACTGTACTAAACCACTAATACACTGTCAAGCCCGAAATCGCTGCAGCGAAATCGATGCCGGGAAATCGATGGCGTCAACGCGGAATCGATGGCTTCTAGAACCGCACCATTCCCCGAATCTCCAGGAATCTGGGCGACGCGCCCGCGCCCACGAACGATCCCAGGATACTGGTGGGCGGACTCACTACGTTGATACTCGACCCGAACTGCGGATTCGAGATATCGTTCACCGGCTGATCGAAGTCCGGATGATTGAAAATGTTGTACGCCTGCACTCCGAACGAAAACGTCACTCGCTCCGTAAGTGCGATATCCTTCATCAGCGCCACGTCGGCATCGAAGAAATGCGGCCCGTACACCGAATTTCTCCCTATCGTTCCAAACCCTGTTGGCACGCCCGTTGCGGCCACACTAGGAGCGAATTGCGCCGTTGTCATGCACGGCGTATCCACTGCGTTCGTGCACGATTTCGGAACGCTCCCCAGCGGAGTTGCGAAGATCGGTCCGTATGGGATGATTCCGTTGTAGTTGTAGCCGGAGAGCGTGCCCCAAGCCGTATTGTCCACTACCGTAAAAGGCAACCCGGTGCGGAAAAACCAGTTGCTCGAAAGCGTCCAGCCGCCCACTACCCGTTTGGGCCCCCACTTCAATCCCGCCCGACGGAACAGGTCCTGCACCAGGAAAGTCGCGCTGAAATAATGCTGCACATCATAGTCGGAGTTGCCATAGTTCGCGCGGATGTTATTCGGGTTTTGCGGCTCCAGTACACTGAAATCGGTCACCAGCCCCGGCGCGGCAAACGGTTGGATACCGCCGTTCGACACGTCGTCAAGCGCGTGGCTCCAGGTGTAATTCACCTTGAATTCAATACCCGCCGACAGGCGCCGCTCCATGCTGATCGTCAATCCGTTGTAACTGGCGACTCCCGCCGATAAATACTGATTTACTGTCGCCAGAGCAGGATTCGGCGCCGACGTCGGCAATCCGGCAAAACCGTTGACGCAAACTGTAGGCGGGCAAAATGCATTCACTCCCGCGTCATCCACCGGCACGTGAACCCCATGCATGCCGCTGTAATTCACCGTCAGCACATTCCGCCCGAATGCCTGCTCGACCTGGAGGTTCCATTTGTAGTATTCCGGGTTGGGGAAAAAGCTCGGGAAGTTATAGAAATTCGGTGGCGCGAACGACGGCACCGCTGCCGAAATCGAGTTGAAGCTGCCGCCCGAGCGGTATTGCGAAAGCAGCGACTGATTGGCCTGCGCGGTCGCGGCGAATAACCCTCCCGGCACTCCCGGAGCCAGCGGCATCCCAGTTGCTCCCGGTATCGTGAATGCATTTACGCCAGGCGTATTGAAGGCCGCGTACTCGCCCAGAAGCCCCAAGAATTCGTCGCCGAAAATCCCCGCTCCCGCGCGGATTACCGTCTGGTCGTTGTGCAGCGGTTTCCAGGCGATTCCGACTCGCGGTTCGATAATCGCCGTTTGTGTGTCCGGATAGGCATAGTGCTGGCCGGACAGGATCAATTGGTTGTAGGGCAGGTTGGCCGCGGACGGGTTGGGCGTGGCCGTCATGGTATTGGCTAGCCGCGAGAAGCAATTCGTATCGCACGTAGGATTCGCGTAGTGTTCGATTCGCAGGTTGAGCGACGCCGTCAGGTTATCGGTAACCTTCCAATCATCCGCCACATAGCCCGCCAGCGTCATGAACCGCATTCCCTCCTCATTTGCCGACGGAAAACTCTGCGCCAGCGAAGTGCTCGGCCCGCCCCCATTGAAGAAGTCGCCGATCGTTGTGGTGACTGTGCCCAATACGCTATAGTTGCCTCCCTGAAAATCCAGGTCGGTCATCGTGTCGTGCAGCAGGCTGATACCTACCCGAAATGTATGCCTCCCCATGGTATGAGATAAGTCGTCCATAACCTGATACTGGAACACGCGTCGTCCCTGCGGGAAGAAAAATGGTCCGGGTTCTCCGTTCACACCCACCGAAGTGAATGGCGTCCCCGAAAACTGCATGAATGTCGGAAGCGCCGCCGCTGCTCCCGCTGGATTGGATGGTTCAAACACCGCCGCATAAAACCATGCCGACCCGTTGAACTGATTCACCGTGTTGGGCCCGAAGGTATGTGTCTCCGATATCTGCCCCGACATTTGGGGCTGGATGCTCTGATCGTTGAACACAGGACTGAACGGGCTGGTATAAGTGGGCTGGAACCCCCGGTCCCGCCAGAGACGAATGTATGCCGAATCGTCGTTTCCAATCTTCTGATCTACGCGCGCAGACCATAAGTACTCCGTATTGATATTCCCCGGCGTGGCGCGGAATTCCAGCGCGCACGGCACGCCTGGTGCCAGGCCGGTGAACCCCTGACAGCCTCCGTCCGGCACCGGAGTCGCTCCACCCGCATTGGTTGCCCCGTTATACACCGCAAACAGCTGCTTGTAGAACGGAATCTCGCTTCCGTTGCCGGTTGCCGCCAGGTTCGCCAGCGTGGCCGATTGAAATTGTGGGCTGGGAATCAGATTCAATACCGCATTGGCCGGAAGCAGGTTATGCACGCCCTCATAATCAAAATCGAAAAATGTGTGATTTTTCCAGATAGGCCCGTTGGCATCCGTTTGCCACTGGTTGAAGTTATTGAACGGCGTCGGAAGTCCGGCCTCGTTGGCGAAGAACTGGTTCGCGTTCACCGCTCTGCCGTTCCAGTTATAAACTGCATCGCCGTGGAACCTATTGCTTCCTGATTTCGTCGCATAGGCCACCTGCGCTCCGGCATATTGCCCGTATTGCGCGGAGTATGCGTTGCTGATCACATTCGCCTCCGCCAGATCGTTCGACCCCAGCATCAGGTTGGAAGCGCCGCTATTGTTCAGACTCAGAAACGGGTCCGTGAAGTTGGTCCCATTGACAGTGAACTGGTTGGATGTGCCCGGGAGTCCGTTCGACGAGAAATTGCCGTACCCGGACTGGCTGTTCATCACGATTCCCGGCGCGGTTTGAGCGATATACGTCAGATCGCCGCCCGGATTGGGTAAATTGACAATCGTATCGACCCCGTATGTGGTTGACACGTCCGCGTTCTCCGTCTCCACGGCCTGCTTGGATTCACTCACCTCCACTGTCTGCGATGCGGTCGCGATTGATAATCTGAGATTCGCGGTCGTCGGCTGTCCGGCAGTAACCACAATCCCCGTCTGCTTCGCCGCCTGGAACCCGGGAGCTTTGACATCAAGCGTATACCGGCCGGGCGCGACGAAGGCAAATCGATAAGTTCCCTGGCCGTTAGTAACTGTCTTCGCGGTGACGGTAGTGTCCACATTGACAAGTGTCACGGCTGCATTTGCGATGGAGGCGCCACTGGGATCTGTAATCGCACCGGTAACGTCGCCGGAAGTGAGGGACTGGCAAATAGCGTTTGTATTGAAGATTACGCTGATGCCGACTAGATAGCAAAGCACAAAACCATTCCGAGGCATACTCTGGGTCCTTTCTGCGCGATAGACTGATCGGACATCTGCAAGTTAGCAAATGGATAACCAAATATTCCACCGGCGAAGTTCCGGCCATAAGTACCTGAAAGGTGGTTAGTAGGTTACGCAGCCGGGCAAACCTGCTAGCTCCATGTAGCTACCGGCGGTGCGCGCAAAAACACAGCGCAAATATGACAATCTGTAGCCGCCTATGACTTGTCGGAACCAGGTTGTGCCGCAGGCTCTCGACCTGGCCCCGCCGCCGATCCGTCCCGGCGGCTGGCGTTCGAAGATTCCCCACCCGGCGCCGCTTTCGGCCAAAAGGCCAATCTTCCGGCCAACTTTTCACCGATTCGTCACAAGAATTCAGCCACGGGTGCCGTATCATACATCGATGCGCCACATTCGTATTCTGGGTCTTACCTTTGCCACGGTCTGCGCCGCGATGGCCCAAAGCCAGTTGGGGACTGGTGCCATCTCCGGTATAATCCTGGATCCCACCGGGGCAGTCGTCACCGACGCCCAAATCACCATCACTCAGACCGAAACCGGTCTCAAACGCCAGTTGGTGTCCGGCAGCGGCGGCCAGTTTCTGGCGCCTGTCCTGCCCACCGGCAAGTACAAAGTCGTCATCTCCAAAACCGGTTTCGCCACCATCGAACAGAACGATGTCCTGGTCGATGTCGGCTCGACGTCCAACATCAACGCCGTGCTCCGTGTCGGAAATGTCGCCGACAACATCACCGTCACCGGCACCACTCCCATCGATCCCACCGAAACCGACGTCTCCAGCCTGGTCAACCGCAACGAAATTCAGGACCTGCCCATCAATGGCCGCCGATATTACGATTTCGCTCTCCTCACCCCCGGCGTCACTCGCGACGGCCTGTTCGGATTGCTCAGCTTCCGCGGCACCTCCGGCAACTTCGACAACTATATGGTCGAAGGCAACGACGATAACCAGTCGTACTTCGCCGAAAACCGTGGACGCTACCGCACGCCCAGCACTGTCAGCGCCAATGCCGTCGAGGAATTCCAGGTCGGACAGGGAGCCTACCAGGCCGAATTCGGACGCGCCACCGGCGGCAGCGTCAACATGGTGCTGCGAAGCGGCTCCAACCAGTTCCACGGCGATGCCTTCTACTACTACCGCGATCAGAACTTTGCCGCCCGCGATCCCCTCGCTACCATCAAACCCCCCGAGCGCCGCCAGCAGTTCGGTGGATCCATATCCGGCCCCGTCCGCTCCAACAAGCTCTTCTACTTCGTAAATTACGACCAGCAGACTCGTAACTTCCCGCTGGTAATCGAGGATCTTACCGGCGCCCTGACCTCAGGCAAGCCGACCCTCGCCGCCAATGCCACCGCGGCGCAAATTGCCACCTACAACACCCAGATGACCGCCTTCAATGCCGGCGTCGCCTTCGTGCTCAAACAGTTTCCCGGCGGCGCTCCCGGCAATCTGCAATCTCGCACGATGGGTAATAACATCCCCATGGCTAAGTTCGACTATCTTATCAATAGCTCCACCACGCTCTCGACTTTCTTTAATTACATGCGCTCCCACGGCGAGCGCGCCATCCAGACGCCCATTGTGCTGGGGAACGTCGGCCGCAACGGCACCGACGACGTCCGAATCGATTCCTACAATGCCCGCCTCACCAAGACCCTTGGCCCCAGCCGCGTCAATGAGCTGCGTTTCCAGTGGAGCCGCGACTTCGAATTCGAAATCGGCGACGCTCCCCCGCCCGAGACTTACGCCAACGGCAGCGGCAATTTCTCGTTCGGCCTGGCGACCTTCCTGCAGCGCTATGCCCTTCCCGATGAGCGCCGCACCCAGATCGTCGATAACTTCTCGTACACTAAAGGCCGCCATGCCTTCAAATTCGGCGGCGAAATCAATCACGTCCACGATTTCATCAATAACCCCACCGAATTCGGCGGTGTTTACACCTACCCCACCACGCTCGCGCTGGGTGAGGACCTGGTAACTCCCGGCGCCAAGGACTACACCAGTTTCATCCAGGATTTCGGGCTCGCGGAGTACGCCTACAACACCACCGATTTCGCCGCCTTCATCCAGGATCAGTGGAAGCTGGCTTCGCGCCTGACTCTGAATTACGGCCTCCGTTGGGACAAGGAGACCATGCCGACGCCATTTGCTCCCAATCCGGCCATTCCCACTACCGAAAAATTCAATACCGATTGGAAGAGTTTCGGACCCCGCGCCGGAATCGCCTGGGACATCTTCGGCAAAGGTAAAACCGTCCTGCGCGGCGGCTACGGCCTCTACTACGGCCGCATTCCCAACGGCCTCATCGCCTATGCGCTGCAGAATACCGGCTTGACCGATCCCACCAAAGCTCTGGTCTCGCTGACTCTGCAACCCTCCGATCCCGCCGCTCCTGTCTACCCCGCGGCGCTACCCTCAGTCCCGGCTAATGAGAGCCTCAGCACGACCGTTACCAGGCTTGCCGCCAATTTCGCCCGGCCCCGCGTGCAGGACATCACCGTCGGCATCCAGCAGCAACTGCCTTTGGGATTCGTCCTGACCGCCAGCTATGCGCGAACCTACGGCGATCATCTGGAAATCGTCACCGATACCAACCTCCCCGCTCCGCAATTCACCCGCATATATAAACTGCCTGATGGGACCACGTTCCAGGTGCCGTTCTCCGCGGGTGTTATCAAAACCGCCGCCGGAGCGACCGTCAGCGTCAACGCCGCCCGTCCGGACCCCACGCAGGGCGCGATCAACACCAATCAGTCCATCGGCCAGAGCTGGTACAACGGCCTGCTGCTTGATGTCCACCGCCGTATGAGGCACGGAATCCAGATCAATGGCGCATTCACCTGGTCGAAGGCCGAAAATACTGCCGGCAGCGGCAACGGCGAAGGCATCGCCGCCGAAACCGCCTTCGGTGGCGGTACGCCGCAAAATCAATTCAATCTCGCCGCCGACCGCGGATTCAGCCCGCTCGACCAGCGCCTCCGCGCCGTGGCCAGCATCATGTGGGAGCCGCGCTGGCATCCCCTCCACGGGTTCCTTTTCAGCGCCATCGAAACCGCCGAATCCGGCCGCCCCATAGGCCAATTCATAAGTGTCGGATCCATCCCTTTCCTCGCTCCCGATGGCAACACTTACAACGGCTTCGGCGGCATCCTGGGACAGGGATCCGGCGGCGATCGCAACTTACTTCCCACCGTCCCGCGCGACAGTATCTCCGGACAGGCCACTTACAAGCTCGACCTGCGCGTCGCCCGATCCATCCGCATCACCGAACGCGCTCAGGCAGAAATCATGGCGGAAGGTTTTAATATCTTCAACCACTCCAACTACAACGGCTTCAACGACACCATCTACACTGCCACCGCCACGACCAACACCACGCCGCTATCTACGCCGATTCAACTGAGCCCGGTCACGGGTTACCTGGGGCCGATCAGCGACGCCACCCCACCGGACGGCACCAACGCCCGCCGGCTGCAACTGGTGCTCCGCTTCCGCTTCTGAGTTACTCCCCGGCGGAATCCCACAACCCCATCTGCCGGGGCCGCCGATCGCCCGACACTGTCCGGCCCCCCACCGAAGGCGACATCGCCCTCTCGTGCCGAACCACCGCTTCGAAATCTGCCGCCGGCTCCAATTCCCGCTCCACCACTTTCACGAACCGGTCCAGCCTTCGGAATCCCTCGATCTTCGCCCCGCCGTCCAGCCTCGCCCGATCCAGCGACTTCCGCAGCACATCGATCGATTCATCGTACGTCTTCAGGGGCACCGGAAACGGATGCCCGTCTTTCCCGCCCAGCGCGAACGAAAATCGCGCAGGATCCGAGAACCGTACC
>Ga0335073_10016553_pt1 | contig 10301 bp, 8 predicted proteins | sample Lox_Sample_22_FD_207093 | JGI IMG/M metagenome (GOLD analysis project Ga0335073, IMG submission 207093) | Soil microbial communities from Loxahatchee National Wildlife Refuge, Florida, United States - Lox_Sample_2.2 | ecosystem: Environmental > Terrestrial > Soil > Wetlands | place: USA: Florida... | reverse complement strand
GGGGAGCACGGCCACCGCGACCAGCGGGGCCACCACCGGCACCGCGCCCAACTCGGCCGCCACGGCTACGGTGGTGCCCGCGTCGACGGCCCGCGCCTCGGTGTCCAGCGTCAGCGGCGTGACCGTCAGCATCACCGGGATGCCCAGCCAGCCCGCCCTGGCTCCCGGCGGCCCGTCGCTCGAGTTCACGGTCGACATCAAGAACGGGAGTCACCGGGCCTACCGCGACGTCACGCCGGTCGTGGCGATCGACCACTGCACCTGCGTCAGCACCGCGATGCAGCGCGCCCCCGAGGGCACGCTCCAGGAATACACCCTGGTCGGCGGGAAGTGGCGGACGGTGTATTACAACACGATAGGCACCGGGACGGCCTACCTGAACGTCGTCGAGCAGACCCCGGTGACGCTGAACCCGGGGGCCACGCTGAGCTTCACGTTCCGGGTCAGGCTGTACGGCGCGGCCCGGCAGGCGCATACCGTCCACGCCGGCCAGACCGGCCTGCTCGTGACGGTGGTCCGGCGTTCCGCCGGGTCCGCGGCGAAGCTCGCGTCCGTGCGCGTCGGGGTGCCGGTCACCGCGGGCTGACCCGTCAGCGAGGGTCGGCCCGCACGAAGATCAGGCCCTGCGGCTGGAAGCTGGCACCGCGGAGGTTCACCCGCGTGATCTGGCCGGTGTACATGTTCAGGCGGCCCAGGTAGTTCGCCGGGAACCCGGGCGCGGGGCAGGTGGCGGGCGCGTTGTTCGCGTCGCACGGGGTCACCGCCACCAGTGCCGTACCCGGCCGGAACGTGCCCGTGACGACGTCCACGGTGTCGCCGTCGTGGTCGGCGCCGTAGAAGGCCCCGTGCCAGGCCGTGGCCCACGCGGTGTGGTCGACCGACTGGGACAGGGCCAGGACCGACAGGTGCTGGTACCGGGTGCCCGCGCCGTGCACGTAAATCTGCTCGCGGTCGCCCTGGCTGGTCAGCATGAAGTCGCCGCCGAACCGGGGCGCGACCGGCGGCACGACCTCGTTCGAGTCGGGATCGGTGAGAGCCAGCCTGACGGTCTTGGTGAAATGCGGTCCGTTCGCCGCGGTGGCCAGGGACTCGTCGTAGAACAGGGCCCGGACGAAGGCCACGTGCCTGGCCGGGTTCAGGGTCACCGAGTACACCGCCGGGTAGGCCGGGTTCGGCGCGGCCGCCCCCGTGGTGCCGGGCGCCGACGCGCTGATCAGCATCAGGCCGCGGTAGAAGGAGATGGCGTCGGTGCCGCCGTGGTGCGGCAGCGGCCTGCTGTAGGCGTAGTGCGTGACCTGGCCGCTCCACGGATCGATGCTGTACAGGCTGGAGTGGGCGTCCTCGTTCACGGTGGCGATGACCTGGCCGGTGTACGGGTCGGCGGTGAGCCCGTCGCACTTGCCCCGGACGTCCCACTGGCTGAGCACCTTGCCGGACGGCGTGAACTCCACGATCGTGCTGTCCCGGTTCCCGTCCGGGCTGGCCTGGCCCTGCGGGCCGACCCCGTTCTGGAAGCCGGTGAACAGGTTCCCGCCGGTCATGGTGATGTCGTCGGGCTGGGTCAGCGCTTCGGTGTACCGCTTGCCTGATCCGGCCCTGGTGTAGGTGTGGTGCAGGCGCTGGCCGGACAGGACCGGCCGCACGTGGTATACCGGCACAGCCGGATTCGCGCTGGCCGGGAAGGCGAAGACCACCATGCTCAGCAGCAGCGACGTCACCGCGCCGGCCACCGTCATCATCCTCACGGCGCCTCTGGTGAGTGCGCTTCCACCGGTTTCGTACATGCCAGGCCCCTTCATGTGCGAGTTTGTCCACTTGTAGCCGGCCTGGCGGGCCCGCAGCCGACCATCGCGTTACGCTCAGGTGAACGCCAGGCCAAATGATCACGCAAGCGGCAGGCGGAGCGGGCGCGCGGCCGCGTGAGAGACTGCGGCTGTGCGCACCTACGGACTGCGGTTCGACGTCAACTGCTCGATCTTGTTCACCGAGCTGCCGCTGCTGAAGCGGCCCGCGGCCGCGCGGGCGGCCGGGTTCGACGCGGTGGAGTTCTGGTGGCCGTTCGCCGGGCCGGTGCCCGGGGACCGTGAGGTCGACGCCTTCACCGGGGCGCTCGCCGACGCGGGGGTGCGGCTGGCCCTGCTGAATTTCACCGCGGGCGACATGGCGGCCGGCGAGCGCGGGCTGCTGTCGCTGCCGGAGGGTTCGGCCGCGTTCCGGGACAACATCGACGTCTGCGTGGGCATCGCCGGGCGGACCGGCTGCACCATCCTCAACGCGCTGTACGGCAACCGCGCCGACGGCCTGACCGAACGGCAGCAGGACGAGCTGGCGGCGGAGAACCTCGCGCTGGCCGCCCGGGCGGCCGCGGCGGCGGGCGCGACCGTGGTCGTGGAGGCACTGAACTCCTATGACAACCCGCACGCGGTGCTGGTCTCCAGCCAGCGCGCGCTGGCCCTGATCCGCCAGGTACGGGCCCAGGCCGGCCTGGCCAACCTGGCGCTCCTGGCCGACCTGTACCACCTCGGCAAGATGGGCGAGGACGTGGCGGGCACGCTGGCCCGCGACGCCGCCGACATCGCGCACGTCCAGATCGCCGACGTGCCGGACCGCGGTGCCCCGGGCACCGGCGAGCTGAACTGCGAGGCGCTGTTCGGGCAGCTCGCGGCGCAAGGCTACGCCGGCTGGGTCGGCTGCGAGTACAAGCCGTCGGACCCGGCGGACAGCTCCACCAGCTTCGGCTGGAGGTGAGCGGTCCCCATGCGATATGACCTGGTGGTCCGGTCCCGGCGGGCGGTGCTGCCCGGCGGGACGCGGGCGGCGGCGGTCGCGGTCAGCGGCCCGGCCATCGCGGCCGTCGAAGACTACGGCGCGCGGCTGGACGCCGGCCGGGACGTCGACCTCGGCGACCTCGCGCTGCTGCCGGGCCTGGTCGACACGCACGTGCACGTCAACGAGCCCGGCCGGACCGAGTGGGAGGGATTCGCCAGCGCTACCCGCGCGGCCGCGGCCGGCGGGGTGACCACGATCTGCGACATGCCGCTGAACTCGCTGCCGCCCACCACCACGGTGGCGGCGCTGGAGGAAAAGCGCGCGGCGGCGGCCGGGAAGTGCCGGGTCGACGTGGCGTTCTGGGGCGGGGCGGTGCCGGGCAACGAGGCCTCGCTGCGGCCGCTGCACGAGGCCGGGGTGGTCGGGTTCAAGTGCTTCCTGCTCGACTCCGGGGTGCCCGAGTTCCCGCCCCTGGACGAAGCCGGGCTGCGGTCGGCGCTCGGCGCGCTGGCCGCGGTGGACGCCCTGCTGATCGCGCACGCCGAGGACGCGGCGGAGATCAAGGCCTCGTCCGGCCGGGACTTCGGCTCGTTCGTGGCGTCGCGGCCGCCGGTCGCCGAGCGCCGCGCGATCGAGAAGGTGATCTCGGCGGCGGCCGCCACCGGGGCGCGGGCCCACATCGTGCACCTATCCGCGGCCGAGTGCGTGGCCATGATCGCGGCGGCGAAGGCGGCGGGCATCCGGCTGACCGCCGAGACCTGCCCGCACTACCTGTATTTCGCGGCCGAGCAGGTGCCGGACGGCGCCACCGAGTTCAAGTCCTGCCCGCCGATCCGGGACGCGGTCAACCGGGAGGCGCTGTGGCGCGGGCTCGAGGCGGGCGTCATCGACTGCGTCGTGTCCGATCACTCGCCCTGCCCGCCTGAGCTCAAGGCGCTCGGTTCCGGGGATTTCGGCGCTGCCTGGGGCGGTATCGCCTCGCTCCAGCTCGGCCTGTCCGCGGTGTGGACCGTCGCGCGGCGGCGCGGGCGGACGCTGGATGACCTGGCCCGGTGGATGGCATCGGCCCCGGCCGCGCTCGCAGGCCTGCCGGCCAAGGGGCGGCTGGCGCCCGGCGCCGACGCCGACCTGGTGGCCTTCGACCCCGACGAGACGTACGTCGTGGACCCTGCCCGGCTGTATCATCGGCACCCGGTCACGCCGTACGCCGGCCGGACGCTGACGGGCCGCGTGCGGCAGACGTGGCTGCGCGGCACTTCGCTGCTTGAAGGTGAGGATGAAGCGCCAGTTGGCCGACTGCTAAAACGGGGATGAACCAGGGTATGGATGAGCAGCTTCTGCCTGACTTGCTCCGGCTGCGCGGATCGGTGGTAGCGGCCAGCGACGAGTTCTTCGCCGCGAAGGAGAACCTGATCAAGCCGACCGCCCCGGTGTTCGTGCCGGAGACGTACGACGCCAAGGGACAGGTCTACGACGGGTGGGAGACCAGACGGCGGCGCGGGCCCGGCGGGACGATGCCGGCGGCCGCGGCCCGCGACTGGGTGATCGCCCGGCTCGGCGTGCCGGGCGTGGTGCGGTCCATCGTGGTCGACACCGCGTTCTTCACCGGCAACTACCCGCAGGCATGCTCGGCCGACGCGTGCACGGTAAGCGGGTACCCCCCGGTCAAGGAGATCACCGGCGACGGCGCGGCGTGGCAGGAGATCCTTCCGCGCGTCCTGGTGACCGGCGACGCCCGGCACGCGTTCAAGGTGAGCTCCGAACGCCGGTTCACCCACGTCCGGCTGAACATCTTCCCCGACGGCGGCGTGGCCCGGCTGCATGTGCACGGCGAGGTGGTGCCGGACCCGGCCCTGCTCGAGGGCCTGACCGTCGACCTCGCGGCGCTGGAGAACGGCGCGGACGTGGCGGCCCGCAGCGACCGGAACTACTACTCCGCGCCGCGCAACGTGATCTCCCCCGGCCTGTCGCGGGTGATGGGCGAGGGCTGGGAAACCCGCAGGCGCCGCAGGCCCGGGCACGAGTGGCTGATCATCCGGCTGGCCGGGCACGGCGTCATCGACCTCGCGGAGATCGACACGTCCTGGTACCGGGGCAACCAGCCGGACACCGCCTCGCTGCAGACGCTGGACGCCGGCACCGGCGCCTCGCTCACCGACGAATCCGCGTGGCGGGACCTGCTGCCGCCGGCCCGGCTGCTGCCCGACACCCCGCACCGGTTCCGCGTGAGCGGCGTGCCCGCCACTCACGTGCGGCTGAACATCTTCCCAGACGGCGGCGTGGCCCGGCTGCGGCTGTACGGCTCGCTGACCGACCAGGGCCTGGCGGCCGCCCGGCGCCGCTGGGAGCAGACCGCCTGATCCGTATCAGCTGACGAGACGCCTCCCGCGTGATCTTATGGCCCAATGAGCCACGTGGTGATCGCCCCGGACAAGTTCAAGGGAACGCTCACTGCCCCCCAGGTGGCGGCGCACGTGGCCGCCGGGCTCGGCCGGGCCTGCCCAGGGCTGAAGACCGTCCAGGTCCCGGTCGCGGACGGCGGTGACGGCACCGTCGAGGCGGCGGAGGCGGCCGGCTACCGCCGCGTCGAGATGGGGGTCCGCGGGCCGACCGGCAAGGTCGTGACGGCCTCGTTCGCCCTGCTCGACGAGACCGCGATCGTCGAATCGGCGCAGGCCTGCGGGCTGACCAGGCTGCCGGGCGGCACGCCCGCCCCGCTGACCGCGACCAGCCGCGGCGTCGGGGAGCTCATCATCGCCGCGATCCGGATGCGCGCGAAGCGGATCGTGCTCGGCCTCGGCGGCGTGGCCTGCACCGACGGCGGCGCCGGCCTGGTCACGGCGCTCGGCGGCAGGCTCCTGGACTCCTCGGGCCTCGAGCTTCCGCCCGGCGGGGCGGCGCTGGCCCGGCTGGACCGGATCGACGTCGCCAAGCTCAGGGACCTGTCAGGCACCGAGGTCATCGCGGCCACCGACGTAGACAACCCGCTGCTCGGGCCGCGCGGCGCCGCCGCGGTCTACGCGCCGCAGAAGGGCGCCTCCCCGCCGGACGTGGCCTCCCTGGAGGCAGGCCTGGCCCGCTGGGCGGACGTGGCCGAGCAGACGTTCGGCTTCGCCAAGCGGGACGAGCGCGGCGCGGGCGCGGCCGGCGGCCTGGGCTTCGCGGCGCTGGGGTTCCTCGGCGCCACCATGCAGCCGGGCATCGAGCTCATGCTGGACCTGCTGTCGTTCGCCGGGCACCTGCCCGGAGCGCGCCTGGTCATCACCGGAGAGGGCGCGCTCGACGCCCAGACGCTGCACGGCAAGGCCCCGGCCGGGGTCGCCCGGGCGGCCGCCGCGGCCGCTGCGGACCTGCCGGTGGTGGCGGTGGCCGGCGTGTGCTCGCTGACCGCCGGCCAGCTCCGCTCGGCGGGCATCGCGCGCGCCTACGCGCTCGCCGACATCGAGCCCGACCTCACCCGCTGCCGCGAGCAGGCCGGTCCCCTGCTCGAAGACCTGGCCGGGCACATCGCCCGCGACTGGCTCGCGCCCTGACGCCGGGATCAGCGCTTGGTCCGGGTGAGGAGCTCGTACTCGGCCAGGGCCGCGGTCACGGCCTCGTCCGGGCCCGGCAGGGCCCGCCCGCGGTCCGCGGCCGCCTGGCGCAGGCGGGCCGCCAGCGCCGGGTCGGCGAGCACCGCCCGGACCGCGTCGGCCAGCCGGCCCGCGTCGCCGACCGGGACGAGGAGGGCGGCGTCCTCGCCGGTCAGTTCCGGCGTGCCGCCGGTGCGGGTGGCCACGATGGGCGCCCCCGCGCGCAGCGCCTCCTGCAGGATGAGCGGCTGGCCCTCCCACACGCTGGGCAGCACGAACACGGCGGCGGCGGCCAGCAGGGCGGGCACGTCGCCGCGGTGCCCGGGGAACCGCGCGTCGAGCCTGAGCCGGGCCGCCTGGGCCTTCAGCCCGTCCCCGAGCGGGCCTTCGCCGACGATGACCAGAAGCGGCTCGGGCCGGATGTCCCGCCACCTGCCCGCCGCCTCGATCAGGGTGCCGAACCCCTTCTGGGCCGCCAGCCTGCCGACGGCGAGCACGATGGGCCGGTCCGGATCGGGCTCGCCGGGCAGCACCGGGGCGCCCGGCGCCGGAGCATCCACCACGGGGGCCGACCCGGGTGACGCGTCCGCCGGAACCAGGGCGCGGCCGACCAGGCGGGCGCCGGAGGCGCGCATGCGTTCTTCCAGGTCCTGCGACACGCACAGCACCGAGTCCGCGCGGCGCGCGACGATCAGCTCGAGCACCCGGTACACCGCGCCGGTGACGCCGCCCGCGGGGGGCGCGTTGTGCACCGTGACGACCAGCGCGGGCCGGGGGTGGTAGACGCTGGGCCGGACCCGCGCCACCGCGATCGCGGTGAGCGCCCCGGCCCGCAGCCCGTGCGCGTGCACCACGTCGGGCCGCCAGGCCTGGACCAGCCGGCGCAGCCGCCTGATGGCCCGCAGGTCGTGGCGCACGCGCGGGCGGTCCGCGATGTCGACCGGGGTGAAACCGACCTGGCCGCCGGCGCTGAACGCGAAGTCCCTTTCGGTCTGCGCGGGGCCGAACACCTCGGCCGTCACGCCGCGCGCCGCCGCGCCGGCCGCGAGCATCCGGACGTGCCTGGCGGTGCCGCCGGTGCTGGTGCCCAGGACGAACGCGACCTTCACGAGCGGATGACCCGGCGGAGCACGGCGCGCAGGTCGCCGCCGTCGGCCAGCGCCACCACCGCCAGGAAGGCCGCCAGCACGGCCGCGCTGGCCAGCAGGGTGACGGCCACGTTGGGCAGGAAGCCGGTCACCCGGATCCCGGCCGACACGCCAAGCCCGGCCGCGGCGCCGGCTACCGCGCCCGCCAGCCCGGCCAGCCCGGCGCGCGGGCAGCCGCGCAGCGCGGCCGGGCCGCGGAACCGGCGGACCAGGATGAGCAGCGCGACGGCCGAGGCGGTCAGCCCGATGGTGGTGGCCGCCCCGAGCCAGGGCACCACCGCGGAGCGCGGCACGAACGGCACGATCAGCAGGTCCGCCACGATGACCAGCACCCAGCCGCCGCTGACCGCCAGCGCGGCGGCCCGGTTGCGCCCGATGGCGTAGAGCACCCGGGACAGGTTCGCGGTCAGGCCGTACCCGACGAGCCCCGGCGCGAACGCGGCCAGCGCGATCGCCAGCTGCCGGGCGTCGGCCGCCTGGCTGACGTGGGACTGGAAGACCCGGGCCAGCGGGATGCAGGTGCCGGCCATCCCGGCCACCCCCAGCCAGGACGCCACTGTGACCGCCCGGGTCGAGGTGGCGCAGGTGGCGTCGAAGCGGTCGCCGCGCGCGGAAAGCTCAGGGAAAGTACTGGTCGCGATCGGCACGGCCAGCACCGCGTAGGGCACGAAGAAGACCGCCCAGGCGAAGCTGTAGAGCACCAGCGCGCCGCTGCCGCCGCGGGAGTTGGCCAGCACGATCACCACCGCCACCGAGGCGTCCTGCGCGATCAGCGTGGCGACGCCCGCGGCGGCCAGCGCGCGGACCCGCACGCCGACCCCGGCCGGGAACCGCAGCGCGGGCCGCAGCCGCAGTCCCTTGCGGGGGGGATAGGGGGGGTCGTCCCCCCGGGCCAGCCACAGGCGGGCGGCCGGGATGAGGGGGGTCACGACCAGCGCCGCCACCCCGGCGGTGGTCCCGGCGGCCAGCACCACCCAGGCCAGCGTGGGCACCGGCCGGACCATGTCCTGGTAGCCGTTCCCGGTCACGCCGAACCAGAAGTAGGCGCCGATGACGACCAGGCTGGACAGCACCGGCGCCAGCGCGGGCGCGGCGAACCTGCGGTGGGACTGCAGGATGCCGTAGAGCACCACGGCGAGCCCGTAGAGCAGGATCTGCGGGGCGAACACCACCAGCATCCGCGCGCCGAGGCTGACCATGCTGGCCCGGGGGCAGCCGGGCGTCCCGCCGAGCAGCAGCGACACCAGCGGCCGCGCGATGACCGCGACCAGCACGCTGACCGGGAGGAGCAGCAGCACGGTCCACGTGAGCAGCGCGGCCGAGGTCTGCCGCACCTGCTCGCGGTCCGCGGCCCCGCCCGCCTCGGCCGGCCCGGCCAGCGCCCCGGTGGCCAGCGCGGGGCCCGCCAGCACGGGCACCACGACCGCGGTGAGGGCGCCGCCCATCACGATGTCGTAGATGATGTTGGGCACCATGTTCGCCGTGGTGTACGCGGTGCCCAGGCACGAGGCCTGGACCGTGTGCGCGAACACGACCTGGCGGCCGAACCCGATGACCCGCGCCAGCATGGTGATCGCGCCGATCAGCACCGCCGCGCGGCCGATGCCCCCGCCCCGCTGCCGAGCCCGCCCCCGCTCGGCCACGGGCGCGCTCACTCGTCCGGCGGTGCCGGGTCGGGACTCTCCGCCGGACGCCGTCCGAGCATGTCCAGCCAGCGCAGGGCCGGGGTCCGCTCGATCACCTTGGTGAAGCTGACCTTCTCGCTCGCCGCGGTCAGCCCGGCGATCCCGGCGAGCAGCGCGATCCTGGCCGGGCGGGGCAGGCCGGCCGCCGAGGCGCCGAGCATCGCGCCGAGCGCGTTCGCGCCGGCGTCGCCGAGCATGGCCCGCTCGCCCAGGTCCTCGGGCAGCAGGCCCAGCGCCGCGCCCAGCGGCCCCGCGACGCTGTCCTGGCCGGCCGCGCCGATCAGGGTGCCGGAGGCGGCCGCGACCTTGATGGCCCGGCCGGGACGCAGGTCGAACAGGTTGAGCAGGTTCGCCCCCCCGGCCACCAGGCCGGCGTTGATGACCACGTCGGCCGGCGAGCCCCCGGCCAGCGCGGCGGCGGCGATCCCGGTGGCGCCGATGCCGCCCAGCTTGACCGCGCCGGTGGTCACCTCGCCGTGCCGCAGCGCGCCGAGATGGCCGCGGAACCCGCGCCGGTCCCCCGAGCCGGCCAGGTCGTCATAGGCCCCGAAGGCCGCCGCGCCCGCTCCGGCCAGGGCCATGGCCGTGGCCGTGGCGCGGCGCGGGCCGGACGCCCCGGTCAGCGACGCCAGCCCCGCCTGGGCCAGCGCGCCGGCGATCGCGCCGACCGCGACGGCGGGTCCCTCGAGCAAGGTGACCGGCTCGCCGCGGTGGTTGGTACGCGACCACACCTTGGGGCCGCCCGGCGGGCGCCGGTTCACGGCGGAGTAGGCGAGCCTGGCCGCGCCCGCCGCCGTGGCGCCCGCGGCCGCGGCGGTGATCAATCGCAGGCTGGTCCGGCTCATTTCTTGCCCTTCTTCGTCGGGGGGGTGGCGGTGGCACTGGGAGAAGCGGTCGGCGTGGGCACCGGGCTCGGGGCGACGGCGGTCGCCCCGTTGGCGGCGAACCCGTAGCTGCCGGCCTTGCCGCCGCCGAACTGCACCGCAAGCGCCTGGATGGCGACGGTCTGCCCCGATACCAGGTCGGCGTCGTCGACCGTGGACACCTGGCTGGACACGCTGTTCGACCGCAGCACCGCGATCGGGCTGCCCGCGCCCGAGCCGGACGACGAGCCCACCACCACGGTG
>Ga0335073_10016552_pt1 | contig 10301 bp, 10 predicted proteins | sample Lox_Sample_22_FD_207093 | JGI IMG/M metagenome (GOLD analysis project Ga0335073, IMG submission 207093) | Soil microbial communities from Loxahatchee National Wildlife Refuge, Florida, United States - Lox_Sample_2.2 | ecosystem: Environmental > Terrestrial > Soil > Wetlands | place: USA... | reverse complement strand
ACTCGAGGACGAGCGGGCGATCCCGGCCGGGTCGCTCGACGAGCTGAACGAGGCCCACCTGGGCGCCGCCGTGATCGCGCCGCACGGGTTCACGCATTGGAACAGCGCGTTCACGGAACTGGCCGGGTGGACACCGACGGGGGCGGAGCGGGAGTTCCCGCCGTGGCTCCGCGCCCTGCTCGGCGCCCCCGCGATCCGGGACCCCGTGGCGTCCCCTTCCCGATCCCTCTCCGAGCCGGCCTCCCTGGACGTCGGACAGTTCGTGATCGAGGGCGCCCACGGTCCGGGGCCGGCGCTCGAGTACATGGTCCGACGATTCCCGAGCACCACCGTTCCCCGGCAGTTCCTGATGCTGCGCTCGGCCGAGCCCCACCTGCGCGCGTCGCACCGGGTCCGGGCCGCTCCCGTGGCCCGACCCGCCGGATCGGGGGCCCCGCAGCTCGATGGGGAGACGTGGGAGAACCTCCGCGAACTGGCCGGCGCGGACGCGTCGTTCCTTCCGTCGCTGGTGGGCGCGTTCCGCCGCGAGGGCCAGCGCCTCGCCGGAGCGCTGCAGTCCGCCGTCGATGACGCCGACACCGCCCGGGTCGGGCGGATCGCGCACACGCTCAAGTCGACGTGCGCCCAGGTCGGCGCGCTCGACCTCGCTCGCACCTGCTCCGCCCTCGAAACCCAGGCGGAGACCGGGAACATCCCCGAGACCCGAGCCCTCGTCCTCGCGATCGCGCGCGAGTTCGCCGCGGTCTCCGAACTGCTGCGGAAGCGGTACCCGCCCTCGACGTAACGCCCTAGGGGGGGGCCGGGCCGCTCTCTTTTTCGTCGCGGACCTGCAGGAGCACCTGACGGATCTGGGCGAGGTGGACCGGTTTCTGCAGGAGCTGGAACGCGCCGCCCTTAATCATCTCCCGGACGCGGGGGTCGTCACCGGGGTTCCCCGTGCAGACGACGATCGTCACCGCGGGGTTCTTGGCGCGCATGTACCGGGCGACTTCGTTGCCGCTCTTCGGGGCGGAGTTGGGACGCGCGAGCACGTCGAACACGGGCGGGGCGGCCGACTCCGACAGCGTCACGTCCAGGAACACCACGTCCGGATGCGTCTGGTCGAACATCGCGATCGCGTCGTTGCCGTTGCCGGCCTCCGCCACGTGGCTCGGGTCGACCTTCTCCTGGGCGAGCGCCTGTTTGATCGTCAGGCGGACGGTCGGAGAGTCGTCGACGATGAGGTATCGGAGTTCTACCATGCGCCCTGCCAGGGGCGCCGGTTCGCCCCTCGCGTGCGAAATCTACGAGGACTTCGTGCCTTATAGCTTCGCATCGGGCCGTTCCCCCCCGAATCGGGGCGGGGGCGCGCCCTCGCGACGGCCGCCGCCACGACCCCTCCTTAGACGACGCGCAACAGCCCGTACGGGTCGTTGTCCCCGCCTTCCGTAAGCACGAACGACGGGGTCCAGGGGTCGGAGCCGTGGAGGAAGATTCGGCCCTGGACCTGCCGCAGGTGGAGTCGCATGGCGGCCGTCGCGCGGAGCGGTTCGAGGAGCGGGGAGGACGGAGAGCCGATGGCGATCGCGTGCACCGGCGCGCCCCGTACGGCGGCCTGGATCTGCCCGGGGAGCCGTTGCGCCGTATCGGTGGTGATCGGGACGCCGAGCCCGGACGCGATGGAGACGAGACCGTTCAGGAAGACGACGAACAGGCCGGGGGACTCGGCGGTCGAACCCGAGCGCAGGAACTGGTCCATCCCAATGTTGTCGCTGGCCGTGGGAGCGACGCCGTCGGACGACGGGCCGAGCCGGACGATCGTGGAGTCGAACTCCGACGAGCCCTCGTTGGGCCCGGCCGGGGGCAACAGGAACCGGACCTGGGCCAAGAATCGCTCCCGTTGCGCCGACCCATGGAGTGCGTCCCAGACGTCCTCCGGCAGCGTGCTCGCGTCGGGGAGGACGATGACGTGCCCGTTCCGCTCGATCGCGTTCGCGATCATCGGCGCGAGGAGCAGGTGGGGGATGTTGTTCGGCACCTCGTTCTCGACCTCGATGAGGCTCGACTTTCCGAGCGGGAGGCGACCGAAGCTCTCGGCGAACGCCTTCGAGCCCGGCCACAGCTGTCCGGGGAGCTGGTCCGGGGCCGGATTGAACCGTCCCCCCCGGAGATGGCCGTAAGCGCGCACCGGCACAATGCACTCGAAGTGCGCCGACTCGAGCGAGAACGGGTAGTGGGCGTTCTCGATCCGGACCCCCCGCAGTTTGAACAGGGTCAACCAGCGCTCTAGACGTCCGTTGACGACCTCCCGGCTCGTCACCCCCACCGCGTTCACGAGGTAATCGAGCTGCGTCTGTTCCTCGCGCTCCAGGACGAAAAGGAGGTGCGTCTTGGCGCGGCCCATCCGGCGCAGCAGGGCACGCTCGATATCCGCCCGCGACGGAAGCTCGGCCCCACCGGTAAGGCCGGGGGTCCCCAGGTACGAGTCGACCAGCGCATCCCACGAATCGATGACGATCAGCGAGGGGTGCTCGGGGTCCAGTTGGCCCCACGCCTCCTGCAGAGGCTCCGGGAGCCACAGGAACTCCGTGAGCTCCCGCGTCTCGTTCGAGAGATCGCTGACGAGGGCGGGCGAACCACGGAGGAGCGCGCGAGCGGCCTGGGCGACGCCGTCCGCTTCCGTGTTGTCGAGCATCTGGATGCCGTGATGCCCGTTCTGGCCGAGCCATGGGAACGCCATCATCACATCCTCCTCGGGCACGCGGTTGGTCACGTAGAACCGCGCGCCGTTGAACGACTCGAGCAGGGCGAGCGACAGGCTCGACTTCCCGGAACCGGGCGGTCCGCGCAGCAGCATCGATTGCGGGCCCGGCAGTCTCAGAAAGTCGACGAGTTCCCGGGGGATGGGGAGCGACGCGCCCATACCACGGACGGTATGGTCGGAGGAGGGTTAACCGTCTTTGGATGGCGACGTCGGCGGTCCGACGGTCCTCCGAAGGGGTTCGACGCGCGTTCGGGGGGTCGTCCGGCTACGTGCAGGGAAACCCGTCGAGGAACGACCACCAGGCGTCGATCGCGCTCCGGGCGGCCCGAAGGGCCGGCGGGCCGGAGGCGGGGCGGAGCCGCAGTTCGGATTCCAGGATCCCGCGTTCGGCGCGGGAGTGCTCGACGTCGGCGCCCGTGTGGACCCGGAAGAACTCGTGCGACCGCGCGTCCTCGATACCGTACATCGCGCGCAGGCCCCGGGACTTTTCGGCTGCGATCTCGGGGAAGATCGATTCGTATGAGTAGAGCGCCGCCAGTGCGCTCGCCGGGCCGCTTCGGGTGAGCCTCTCGTACGTCGACAGCAATTTCCGGGTCGGTGCCGTCGCCCGGGCGGTCGCGGCCGCGCGTCGGGGCACGCCGATGCCCTCCGCAAAATCGAGCCACAGCTCCGGGTGGGTCGGGTCGCGGCCCTCCTCGTCCGTCAGGTTCTCGAGGAGCACGCGCCGGTCCGTCGGGTTCCGCAGCTGAGCGTACGCGGCCGCCACGTACCGGGGGAAGTTCGACTCGAAGTGGTAGTATTGGCCGGCGTAGTTCTGCAACGTGGTCAGCGGAAGCTCGCCTCGGCTCCACGCGACGTAGAACGGGTGCTTCAACAGGTGGCGCTCGCGGAGCAGGCGGTCGATCGGGGCGACTCGGCGGTGCATGCGGTGGGGAGCGGTCGGTCCCCTAACTACGTTTCGGAAGGTCCGGCCCGCGGGCGGCAGGGAAATGAACCCGCGGGTCCGAGAGGAGTCCGATGGCCACGCTCCGGCCGATCGCGGACGACCCCGGGACCGCGGTCGCCTACGTTCGGCAGGCGCTCCGCATGCCGGGTCTTGCGGATGCCGAGGTCGCCCCGTTCCTCGTGGCGGTGGAGCGGGAGATCGCAGCGGGCACGGCGAACGGTGCGCTGCGGGTCGAGACGGGTTCGACGGTCGGGGTCGCGATCTGGGACCCGTCGAGCGAGCTCGGTACGACCGTGCAGGTCCTCTATCTTACCCCCGGCTGGCAGACGCCGCGCGAGTACGCTGCCTTCCTGAAGGAAATCCAGGGCCGAGTAGGTCCGCTCCTGTTCGCGCCGGGTTTCCTGGCGGGGGTCTCGGAAGCGGAGGAGTCTCGGGCGATGGAGTCCGTCGGATTCGCGCGATTCGCCCGTTCCGAGATGCGGATGGACCTCAACGGAAGGCGGCCGACTTCCGCGAACGGTCCGGCCACCCGGACCGCTTCGGTTGAGGACCTTCCCGCCCTCGCCCGCCTTCACGCGTCGGCCTACCGGGGCCAGTTCGACCAGTACCTCTTTCTCGTCTACTCCGACCCGGCGAAGGACGCGGAGCTCGCGACGCGCGAGATCCTGACCGGCCGGTGGGGGGAGTTCCTCCCGTGGGCGTCGTCGGTCGTCGAGGAGCACGGAGAGATCCGCGCGGCGAGCCTCGTCGTCCGCGCCCCGTACGGGCCCCTGATCGCCGACGTGATGGTCGACCCGCCGCGGTGGGGGCAGGGGCTCGGACGCGCGGTCGTGGAAGCAACGCTGGACGCGCTGCGCGCGCGGGGCGAGTCCGTCGCGGTGCTGAACGTCACGGAGGGGAACGAGCGGGCGCTCGGACTGTACCGTCAGCTCGGCTTCGTCCGGTCGCTGGGGCCATCTCGCGGCTGGTATTCGCGGGAGCGGATCCCGGGCGGGCCCCGGACGCCCTAGGCCGTCGCGGCGGTGCTCGCCGGCTCTTCTTCGACGTGCGGTCGGTACCCCAGCCGGCGCAACGCACCGAACGACGTGAGCATGAGAAGTCCGAAGACGACGATCGCCCCGCCCGCCCCGAGGTACGTGCCCTGGACGCCGAACGCGACGGTCAGCGCTCCCCCCGCGGTCTGACCGAACGGGACGAGCGAGTAGCTTCCCACCTCATCGGCCGAGAAGACCCGGCCCATCATCGAATCCGGCACCGTCGCCTGGACGGTAGAGAGGAACACCGTGACGATCATCCCGGGCATCATCCCGTAGACGAAAATGATCGGCAGCGCGAGCCACACCGAGTGCACGAGACCGAGCGCGAACAGCGCGACGCCCATGCAAAGGCTGAGCAGGATGATCACGCGCCCGGCGTGCGGCTCGAACCGGAATCGCGAGATCAGCGCAAAGCCGAGCGCCACTCCCAGGGTCGAGGCGGTGATCATCGCGCCGTACCAGATCCCTTCGGCGAGACCGAGCCAGCTCGCGACGTACAGCCCGAGCTCAACGAGCGCGATCGCCGAGAAGAAGTTCACGACAAGGGCGGCGATCGTGATCTGCAGGAGCTCCGGGCGTTTCCGCAGGTAGGAGAACCCCTCGACCGCTTCCTTCGCGACCGACCGGACGGGCGCCGTTCGTTTGACGGCGAAATCGCCCCGAACCCGGAGCAGGGCGACCTGCGTGGCGAAGAAGAGGAGGAACGCCACTCCGAGGGCGAAGACGGGCGCGTAGAACGAGAGCAGCACCCCGACAAGGAGGGTGCCCACCGCGCTCAGAAGGGCCGCGGTGGCGTAGATGAGACCGTTCGCCGTGCCGAGGTCCTTGGTCTCGACCAGCCGCGGGATCGCCGTGTTGTACGCGGGGCGGAACAGGGTCGCGCTCGCGATGATCGTCGCCCAGCACGGGTAGAGCAGGAGTACCCAGAGCGGGAGGTAGAATCCGGGCGAGATCGGGAACCCGACCGCTTGCGAGGGGGCGAGCACCAGGTCGACCGCCGCCGCGGTGACGCCGAGGATCGAAACGAGGTTCACGACCCGCATCAGCTCGGCCCGGTCGTGCCGGTCGGCGAGGGCGCCGGAGAAGAACGCCGCGACGAACGTCGGAAGCGCCGAGGAGAGACCCAAGAACGTCAGCGCGATCGCACCGTACGTGGCCCGGTCACCGGCCGGGTACGCCAGAACCACCTCGAAGATGAAAACGACCAGGACGGTGGACGGCGCGGCGAACTGGAGCGCCCCCGCCGCGAGGAACGAACCGAAGGACGGACGTCGAAGGAGATCGGAGTAGCGACTCAGGGTGAGCAGTCCCCCCGGTCCGTCCCGACCCCGCGCCTCCGCGATAAGGCTTCCGAATCGCACGAACGTAGCGCGCCCCGCGACGCGAGCGAAACGGGCTTGTAGGCGGCTCCCGTCCTTCTCCGTCCCGGAGTCCTCCCGTGCGCCTCCTTCACCACGACGCGACGACGGGACGGTTCCGTCTCCGTCTCGAAACGCCGAGCGACCTATGGCGGATCGCGCGGTTCGCTCATCCGGGCGAGATCGTCGGTGCGTCGACGACCCGTCGCGACCCGGAGGCGCCGATCGACGTCGCGGGCGCGGAACGGACGCGGCGCCGCGTGTTCCTGGCCGTCCGGGCCGAGCAGGTGGAGTTCCACGGATTCTCCAAGCACGTGCGGATCACGGGCCCGATCGTCGAAGGTCCGTTCGACATCGGACGACATCATACGCTCGACCTCGACGTCGGGGACGAGGTCGTGGTCACCAAGGAGCACCCGACGGCCGCCGACCGCACGATCCTCGACGAGGGACTGAAGGGGACCGACGACCCGACGGTCGTCATCGCCGCGGTCGACTGGGGCGACTCCTCGCTCGTCCGGGTCCGAGGTCGATCGATCGAGCCGATCGCCGACGTACGTCGCACGATCGCCGGCAAGCAGTACGAGGGCGGCCAGGGGGAGAAGGACCGCACGGCGTACGTCGTGGAGCTTCTCGGGCTCCTGCGTCGCGAGGGGGCGTCGGCGACCGCCGTGCTCGTGGTCGGGCCGGGATTCCTGAAGGAGCAGCTCCACGAGCGGATCTCCGCCGAGGACCCCGAACTGAAGCGGAAAGTGAAGGTCTACTCGACCTCGGAGTCCGGGCGCGTCGGCGTGGACGAGCTCCTCAAGTCGGGAAAGGCGACGGAGGCGCTCCGGGGCAGCGTCGCCGCGGAGGAGGCCGAGGCTGTCGAGCGGCTGGTCCGCGCGATGGCCGGTGGCACCCGGGCGGCGGTCGGCGTGGACGAAGTGCGCGAGGCGGTCGACGCCGGCGCGGTCGAGACGCTGCTGGTCTCGGAGTCGCTGCTCGTCGACCCGGCGCTCGCCCCCACGCTCGACCTCGCGCGGTCGAGCCGGGTGAAGATCTTCGTGGTCCGGGACGAGGGGGAGGCGGGTCGGCGGCTCACCGCGCTCGGAAGGGCCGCGGCGCTCCTGCGGTACGACTGGGTGAGCGCGCGGCGGGCCGAGGCTAGGGGATCGACTGGACCGCCTCGCGGAGGTCCTCGAAGCGCCGCTTGAGCTCCTTCAGGGAGTAGCGCAGCGCCTCGCGCGGCGAGAGGGAACCGTCCGTCTCGAACCGCAGGAAATGCTTCTCGGGGTCCGACTCGATCTTGATCGACCCGTGCTCGCAGGTCTTCTCGCACGCGCCGCAGAAGATGCACTTGGTCTCGTCCGTGACGGAGAGCTTCCCGTTCCCGAACTCGAGGATGTTGACAGGGCACGACGCGGCGGTGCGGCGAAGGCACGCGTCGGTGCACCCCTCCTTCTTCTGGATGCGAACGTGGGGCCGCGGGTACATCCCCACCGCGTGAGCGACCTGCCACTTTGAGTGGTCGCGGGCGGAGCCGACGGTCGCGGTCGCGTACGCGAGGAGGGCCTGTCGGGCGCCGAGGCGGACGATCGGCACGTCGGGCTCGAGGATCGCGAGCGAGGCGTCCCCCAGCGGGACGACGTCCTTCGCGTAGACGGTGCACGGCCCCTTGCGGTCGACCGAGTACATCACCTGGCAGTGCGGGCAACCGGTGCCCCCGCACGTGCACTCCGACTTGCGGCGGAACTCGCCGAGGTCGGTCGGGATGGGGAGGAGACCGAGTCGAAGGGCGACCGCCTCGTCGAACATGCTGGTCGAGGAGTCGTAGTCCTTCCCGCTCGCCTCGTCGCGGATCGGGCCGAGGTGGAATTCGACGTCCTCGATGGCGAGCTTCGGGACGTCGGAGAGGAGCGTCCGACGGATCGCATTCACCTGCGACGCGGTCGGGCCCTCGAACTCGAGCAGCGTCGAGCGCGGCTTGAGCTCGTTGATCGTGACGGGCATCGGTCTACACCCGCCGCCCGCGGCGGCCCCCCTTCGGCTTCGTTCCGTCGTGGGGGACGGGCGTGACGTCCTCGATGCGCTGGATCTTCACGCCCGCGCGAGCGAGCGCGCGGATCGCGGCCTGGGCGCCCGGCCCGGGCGATCGCGAGCGGTTCCCCCCGGGCGCGCGGACGCGAACGTGCAGGGTGTCGTACCCTTTCTCCTTGATGGCGGCGGCGACCTGGTCGGCGGCCTTCATCGCCGCGTACGGACTCGACTCGTCCCGGGCGGCCTTGACGACCATGCCGCCGGTCGCCTTCGCGAGGGTCTCGGCGCCGGTGACGTCGGTGACGGTGATGTGGATGTTGTTGTAGCTGGCGAAAATGTGCGCGATCCCGATCTTCGTCATGGCCTACGCCCCTCCCTCGGGCGGCACGGGCGGGGCCTCGGGCGCCGAGGACTTCGCGCTGAGGCGCTCGCGGAGCGAGACGCGCATCGGGTGGTCATCGGACGCGAACGGGCTGGTGCCGGAGTAGGTGATCTGCGACTCCTCGTCCAACCGAACGAGGTAGCCGGGCCGGGTGACCCGGTGGTCGCCCATCGCAAAATGGCCCTGGACGATCCACTTCCGCGCGCTGGACGGCGTCGGGGCGAGGCCGTGACCGAAGACGACCGTCTCGAATCGACGGCGCAGCACATCCTCCGTGGTGAGGGCGAGCACGTCGTCGAGCGAGGGGGTGGGGACGGTGAGGATCCCCTGGCGAGTGAGCCGAGCGAGGAGAAGCTGCGTTTCTTTCTGGGCCTGCTCGCTGCCGGTGCGCACCCGCGCCTGCAGCTCCCGGGCCTGACCGCGGATCCGTCGCAGGATCGACTGGGCCTTCCACAGCTCGCGCTTGTTCTTGAGGCCGTACTTGTTGAGGAGCTGTCGCTCCTCCTCCATCCGGGTCGCTTCCCACGGATGCTTCGGCGTGTCGTAGGTGCGGCGCAGGAATTTCGGATCGCCCATCGACCGTTCACTCCTTCTTCGCCGGCGTCTTGGCCGCGGCCTCGGCCTTCGGCGCTGCCGGTGCGGCGGGCGCGGCCTCCTTGCCGGCGGCGGACGCGGCTTCCTTCGCCGCCTTCTTCAGGACGCCCGCGGCCATGCCCGTGCGCCCGTTCGAGCGGGTGCGCTGGCCCCGAACCTTCTGCCCGCGCTCGTGGCGAACGCCGCGGTAGCTCCGGATCATCTTCATCTGGTTCATGTCGTCGCGCCGTCGGGTCTCGAGGTCGGGCCCGATGTAGTGGACCGTCGCCCCATCGGCGGGCTCGTGCCGGTGGTTGATCATCCACTCGGGAACCTTGGTCGGGAGCGAGCCGAGCGTCGCCTCGATCGACTCGACGGTGGCCTCGGGGAGGTTCCCGATCCGCTCGCTCGCCTTCACATCGGCGAGCCGGCAGGCGACTTCGGCGAGTCGCAGTCCGACGCCGCGAACGCCGGTGAGCGCGAGCGCGGTGGGGCGCGTGCCGTCCAGGTCCGAATTCGAGACGCGGACGATGTACCGGAAGTTGGGATTGTCGGGGACGTACTTGGCGGCCTTACCGGCGCCGGGCGCGGCGGCCTTCGCCTTCTTGCCGCCCTCCTTGCCCTCTTTCGGCTCCTTGGAGTCCTTGCCCTTCGCGCCCTTCTCCTTCTTCGAGCTCTTCTCCGTCGGGGCGTCCGCCCCGGCGTCCGCGGCGCGCGCGGCCTCGTCGGGCTTGGTCTCGGGGGATTCTTTCGGCGCGGTGCTCACTCCCTGAAGGGAACGCCCGGAACGGTGGCCGAACGGAAGCCAAGGCTCGCCGTTCGACCCTCCTTCCGAGGGTGCGGCCGCCGAGAAATACCCCCTTATTAAGGGCTTCGATGGGAGTTTCGCCGCGGTCCGTTCCCGGAGGAATTCCTCACGGCTTGGGCTCCGTTCCTCCGATGCGCGCCTCGAGGACGCGATAGCCGGACCCGCGCGCGAGCACCTCGACCGACCCGGGCCAGTGATCGAGGAGCCACTCCTGGTAGAATCGGATCCCCTGACTGCCCTTCCCGACGAGGACGAGTCGGCCCGCCGGGCGCAGATGGGTCCGCGCTTCCTCGAGGATCCGGAGCACATGGGGGCGCCCGACCCGGTACGGCGGGTTCGTGGCGATCACGTCGAACGACTCGTCCGCAACGGGTTCGAAGAACGGGCCGACCCGCACCTCCGCGTTGCGCACCCCGTTGCGTTCGACGTTCTTCT
>Ga0335073_10016550_pt1 | contig 10301 bp, 4 predicted proteins | sample Lox_Sample_22_FD_207093 | JGI IMG/M metagenome (GOLD analysis project Ga0335073, IMG submission 207093) | Soil microbial communities from Loxahatchee National Wildlife Refuge, Florida, United States - Lox_Sample_2.2 | ecosystem: Environmental > Terrestrial > Soil > Wetlands | place: USA: Florida... | reverse complement strand
ATTCCGATCGCTACAGGAGGTGTGGGATTTACCGAGTTCACAGGGAGCGAAACAGCCGGTAAAACGGCAAACGTGGCGAGGTTGATCGGGACCACGGCGTCATTCGCCGAATCTACGACGACTGCGACGTTGGGCGTCAGCATGTCATCCACCGCAATCCCCGAAGGGCTGGTTGCGACATTTGTGATGGTGCGCACGACGGAATTCGAAACCAGATCAATCACAGAAACGGAGCCGTCCCCCGAATTGGCCACCAAAGCGATTCCCAGCGCTTGATCCACCGCGATTGCTGAGGGTGACGCACCCACGCCGATCGTTGCAATCGGAGCCGTGGGAATCGAAGTTGCCGCAGGTTCGACCGCCAGATTTGTGGACGCCATCGCGGAAGAACCGGCCGGGACGTCGAGATTTTGGACAAACAGCGGATACAGTCCCGCGGTTCCGAGCGCGCTTTGAGGGACGGTCACCATGAGCTGCCTGCTATTCACAATGTTCGTGAGGACGCCTCCGGCAGAGGAAAGTCCGTTGAACGAAGCTTGCGTATTGTTTGGGACGTAGAAGCCGCCGGAGACGTTGATATTTGCGGCGCCTGTGGTGACGCCCGTGCTGGAAGGAACAGAAGAGAGCACAGACGGACGGACGGGCTGCACGCTGAGGTTTAAAGGCTGCGAAGAGATATTTCCCGCCCTCTGCACTTGCAAAGGCAGGAAACCGGACTGCTGGAAGAAATTCGCCGGAATCGTGGCGCGAAGTAGCGTCGTAGAAATAAAAAATGTCGTAACCGGAGCTTTCGACGCGCCCGTCCCCGCGAAAACGGTGTCGTTCGTCATAAAGCCGGACCCGTTCAAGTACACGTCGAGCTGAACTGATCCTTCGGCTGCCATGGAAGGCGAGAGGCTCGTCACGGTGGGATCCGCCGGCGCAACCACGGAAACGTCAGCCATCACGGACTGAGTCGGGTCCGCCACGGAGGTCGCCGACACCGTTACCGAACTTGGAGGAGCCGCGCCAGGAGCTGTATAAACTGCCGTATTGTTCGAAGACGGAGTTAACACGCCAAACTGCGGATTTCCTCCACTGATTGTATTGCCATTTAGCGCCCAGGAGACGGCCGTATTTGCAGATCCCTTTACAGTCGCCGTGAAAATTACGGATTGAAGCTGTTGAACCGTGGCGGAGGTTGGAGAAAGTTGAATGCTCACGCCCGTGGAAACTGAAACCTGAGCCGCACCAAAGACCGTGGGACTTGAAGCGCTAAACGCAACGACATCGAACACATTCGGAGTAGGAATCGTCGCCGGTGCCGTGTATACGGCCGTTGTGGTTCCGGCAACCGGAGTAATGAGTCCCAGATTGTTCGCACCGCAATTTACGGGCTGCAGACCGGACTTGGGCGGCGGAAGGCAAATCTGCCAATTCACGCTTTGGCTCGTCGCACCCGAGACCGACGCGGTGAATAGAGTGTTTCCATTGACGATCACCGTCTGAGTTGCGGGCGACACCGTAACCGTCGGCGTCTGCCCATTGCCGCCGCAGCTTACTATCACCAGGGCGAAGAGAAGGACTCCGCCCGTCTTCAACACTCGCGTTTTCGTTGCCTCGACCATCTCAGTTCTCTTTCCTTTGAGTGCCCCTGAATTGCGACGCGCGAACCCCGCCACACGGCCAGGCACTAGAATGTCTTTCCGACCGTGAACCGGAACGTCTGCCGCGGTTCGACAAGCGTCGCCGGCAGGCGCTGTTGTTGTTGCTGCAAAAACTGATTCAGCGTCGGAATCACTTGAGAGTTCAATACCCCGATGCTGTCCAAATACGCAATCTGCTGTGGCGTCAGGTAGTAGGCGCCCGGATCCGATTGGATCGTTCCTGTCAGGCGCAGATAGTTGTACGCATAGTAAAACCGAAAGGGCGCGTTAACGACAGGCAGCTGTACGCCGATCTCTATACCGGCCGATGTATGGGGCAAGAAATTCGTCCCGCCTTTGATCGGCAGCCTCGCGGAGAAGGTCGTCTGTGGAAACAAAGGATTGGGGTATTGCTGCTGCAGCTGTTGCACCAGCGCGGGGCTGGCCTCGAGCTGCGACCTTTGGATGATGCCGTCGATTCCAAAATCATTGAAGATGCGCAATTCCACCGGCCCCGCAATCGGAATCCGGTATTCCACGTTGCCCACCGTCTGGAAATCACCGCCTGGGCGCTCCAGGAAGTTTGTTACGGTAGGAACTTCCAACGTTACGGGCAGTGGCCTTCCATTCACCAGGTGCGTTTGATCGAAATACGTTACCGGCACCGCGCTCAGCGAAGGAATCTCGACGAAGGGCGAGATCGTATAGAAATCGAACCCTCGGACGTCATTTTCGCCGCCGAGATAGAACCGATTGTAAGGCGGGACGTCGTGCCCGTTGTATCCAGTAATCCAGGAGGAGAGCAGCCGGAATCCGATGACGTTGCGATGATGATAGGCCGGATGAAAGTACTGAGCGGTGATCGTGTTGCTGATGGTGTCTACGTTGCCGCCCAGAATACCGCCGTCAATGCTAAACGCGTAGTAAATGCTCTTTCCCCGCGTCGGACTGACCGGACTGTCTACGGTGCTGTAGGAAATGGTAGGGGTTATTTTGCTGGATACAATCCCGTTCAGGGCTGAAGGTCCGGCGAGGTTTGTGAATTTCGTGAAATCAAACAGCAACCGCGCGGATTCGCTGAACGCCGAGATATTTGTCGTGCTCCAAGAGTACGTGATACCCACGCGCGTGAATGAATAGCGCCTCAACGGATAACTCGCGAACACAGTAAAGCCGTGCGAGTTCGTCGTGTAATTTTGTTCAAGCGCCGGGTTGAGAGCGATCTGCTGCCCCAGGAGTAAGCCGGTCTGCCGAGCCTGGTTGTAATTGAAGTCGTTGAGGAAAACGGTAAAGCCGGCGGAAATCGGCCTGTCAAACAAGTATGGCTCGGTGAAACCGAACAGAACATTCTTCTGAATATCGCCGACCTGCGCGGAAATCGTGAGCGTTTCTCCCAAGCCGAGGAAATTGTTCGTTTGATAGGATGCGCCGACGAAGCTTCCAGCGATACCGCTGACACCACCGGAGAAACTGATGGATTGCTTGCCCTTTTCCTTCAGCTTCAACCGGATATCAACGGTTCCCGCTTTCACGTTCCTTTTCAATTCGGCGTTTTCCGGCTTGATCGTGTCGAAATATCCCAATTGATTTAGGCGCAGGATGCTGAGCTCCCAGAGCCGGTTGTTGTAGACCTGGCCTTCGTCGAGCAACAACTCCCGGCGAATGACTTTGTCGCGCGTCGTGGTATTGCCGGTGAACTCGATACGGCGGACGAAGAACTGCTTGCCTTGATCGAGAACCATTGTCACATCCACCGTCTTCGTCGCGTCGTTCACGTCGGTGCGCGGCTCGGAAGTAAAGTCGATGTAGCCAAAATCTCCGTACAGCTTCTTGTAATTCTCGAGAGCCTTTCGAATCTTTCCGGCCGAAAAAATATCGCCCTGGTGAAGCGGGAAAATCCGTTCGAGTGCCGCTGGTTTGAATACCAACCCTTGGTCGGGGTCAGCGCTCCGGAACGACAGCTTTCCCATCCGGTATTGCTCGCCCTCTTCAATCGGAATCGTGATGTCGGTTCGCTTCCCGTGGCGCGCACCCACGACAGGCCATGGCCCCGGGATTCCCGAACGGTTTTCATCAACCATCTTCAGAATCGGGTCTTTGACAAGAACACGGAAGTATCCATTATCTTGGTAAAGACCGCGCACCCCTACTTCGAGGTCCTCGTCGAGCTTGTCTCGATCGTAAGTCTTGCTCAAAACCGGAATCGTAAGGAAATAAAGAGGGATCCCGTAGGGCCGGTCGTGCTTCATTGCCCGGATGAGCTTGCGGTCGGAAAACTCCTTGTTCCCCTGGAACGTGATCTTTCCGACTTTGACCTTCGGGCCCTCATTGATGTTGAAGACCAGCTTGACGGCGTTCGTCGAAGAAATCTTCTCGTAGGTCGGCTTCACGGTTGCAAATTGACGCCCGTGCTCCGCGAGCAATTCCTTGATCACGACGACTGCGCGGATGATTTTAGTCGGGTCGAACTGGCTTTCCACCGAGAGCCCGACTTTTTTGTCCTTAAACGCGTCGAGGATGTCGGATTCCGTGATGGACTTGTTGCCCTTGTACTCGATGCGCCGGATGATCGGCCGCTCCGTCACGTAAAACACGACGATCTTCGCGTTCGGCTGATCGGGCGAATCTTCCACTTCCAGACGAATGTCCTCGAAGAACTGCGTGTTCCAGAGTGCCTGAAAATCCCGCCGAACCGCTTCGTCCGTATACGGGTCGCCGGGACGCGAAAAAATCCTCGCCAGCAGCGTATCCCGCTGGATGCGCCGGTTGCCGACAAACTCGATGCGCTGGATCACGTATTGCGGACCCGAGGATTCCTGCGCCTGTTGACCCGGCAAGGGATACGCGGCGAGGATAAGCAGCAGGTACACCCCGGCGGGAAGGTGAAAAAAGCGCAAAAATATTTTCACGCAAGCGGCCGCAGCTCTCTTCAAGGCCGCATTCCCCCGCCCAAGATTTTATGCTCCCCCGCCGGACCGCTCCCGTCCGGCTCGCGCGTGTAGGATTCTTAGTGGGCCACCGGGGTTGCTTCTGACACGGGACGGAACGCTAGGCCGTCACCGGAGAGATAAATCTCCAGTGTCGCCGGCCTCTGCAATCCGCCCTGAATCAAAGCTTCCGACAGTGGGTCTTCAACGTACTTCTGCAGCGCACGCCGGAGCGGCCGCGCGCCATAATTCCGATCTCCGCAGGTCTTCTCAAGAATCCACCGGCACGCCTCAGGCGTCAGCGAAATCTGCACCTGGCGATGCACCAGTGTTTCGTTGATTTGACCCACGAGCAGATCGATGATCCGCAGCAGGTCGTCGTCGGAAAGAGGATTGAACAGAATGGCCTCGTCCAGACGATTGAGGAATTCCGGATTGAAAACTCGCTTGACCTCGCCCATCACCATTTCGTCCTGGCTCTTCGCCGCTGCGCCGGCTTCACCCGGCAGGAAGCCCAATCCCGACTGCTTCTGCAGCTGCCTCGCCCCGATATTCGAGGTCAGGATGATGATGGTATTGCGGAAATCCACGGTATTGCCGAGCCCGTCGGTCAGCTGCCCGTCTTCAAAGACTTGCAACAGGATGTTGTACACATCCGGGTGCGCCTTTTCAATCTCGTCGAGCAGAATAACCGAGTACGGAGTGCGGCGAACACGTTCGGTCAATTGGCCGCCCTCTTCGTAACCGACGTATCCCGGAGGGGCGCCGATGAATTTCGACACCGAATGCTTCTCCATGTATTCCGACATGTCGAAGCGAATGAGCGATTTCTCGCTGCCGAAAAGGAATTCCGCCAGCCGCCGTGCCACTTCCGTTTTCCCCACGCCCGTAGGTCCAAGGAAAAGGAAGCATCCCACCGGCCGTCCCGGTGCCTTCAGACCCGCCCGGCTGCGCCGAATCGCGCGCGCCAGTGCGGTGATCGCCTTGTCCTGGCTGATGACGCGACGGTGAAGCTCTTCTTCGATTCGCAGAAGTTTTTGCTGCTCGTCTTCCTTGATCGCCGTCACAGCCACGCCCGTCCAACGCGCCACCACTTCCTCGATATCATCGCGCGTGACAACTCCCGTCGAAGAATCGTCAATCTTCAGTTTCTCGCGCAGCAGGCGCAGATGTTCCTTCTCCTTGCGCTCCTCTTCGGAGTAGAATCGCGCTTTCTCGAATTCGTGGTTCGCAATCGCGGTCTCCATCCGGTGCGTGATGAACTTCACGCGCTTCTGCACATCAGAGACTTCGTCTGGCAACATGGCCTGGCGGAGCTTCACACGCGACCCCGCCTCGTCGAGCAGGTCAATCGCCTTGTCTGGAAGGAAACGGTCAGGAATGTACCGGTTCGATAGATAGACGGCATAGCGAATCGCTTCGTCCGTGTAGCTGACCGCATGAAACTTTTCGTAACGATCGCGCACGCCTTGCAGCACCAGAATCGCTTCCTCTTCGTTGGGCGCATTCACTTTCACCGCCTGGAAGCGCCGCTCAAGCGACCGGTCCTTTTCCACGGACTTGCGATACTCGGACGGCGTCGTTGCGCCGATGCACTGAATTTCGCCGCGGCTCAAAGCGGGCTTCAGGATGTTCGCGGCGTCGAGCGATCCTTCCGCAGATCCGGCGCCCACGAGCGTGTGCAGCTCGTCAATGAACACGATGGCGTTCTGGCTCTCCATCAATTCCTTCATGATCGTCTTCAACCGCTCTTCAAACTGCCCGCGGTACTTGGTCCCGGCGACGATCAGGGATAGATCAAGTGAGAGGATCCGCTTGTCGGCTAGAAACGGCGGCACGTCTCCGTCGGAGATTCTCTGCGCAAGCCCTTCGACGATGGCCGTCTTGCCCACCCCGGGCTCGCCGATCAGAACCGGATTGTTCTTCGTGCGCCGGCAAAGAATCTGAATCGCCCGCTCGAGTTCGCGCTCGCGCCCCACGAGCGGATCGAGCTGTCCCTCCATCGCCGCTTGCGTTAGATCGCGGCTGAACTCCGCCAATAGCGATGATTCCTTGGGCCGGTTCACTGGCACTTTCTCCCCGGAAGTACGCGACAGCTCTTCGCGGACCGCCGACAATCGCAACCCGCGCTCCAGCAGTATTTCTGCGCCAAAGGATTTCTCCTCCCGCAGGACACCCAATAGCAAATGCTCGGTACCTACGTGTTTGTGTCCCAGGCGTTCCGCTTCTTCCGCTGCAAAATTCAAGATGCGCTTGCATTCCTGGCTGAGCGGCACTTCCACCGAAGTCGAAATTCGTTCGCGCACGGTAATGCGCGCCTCGATCTCCTTGCGGATCGACTCAATTGACCCGTGCGAGCGCAGAAACCGGTTGGCGAGCGCCTTGTCTTCGCGCAGGAGGCCCAGCAGCAGGTGCTCGGTCTCGATGAACGGGCTTCCGTACTGGCTGGCCTCATATCGCGCGAAAAAAATCACTCGCCGGGCTTTTTCCGTATATCGTTCAAACACGGGTCACCTGCGCTCTCCCAGAGTCTTTGCTGCTTGTTTCCACGGCCGTCGAGAACTTTCCGTGTTCGAGAGCTAAAACGCGGTCGGTCCGCTGGGCCAATGCTCGATTGTGCGTGGCAAATATCGAGGTGAGGTGATGGGTCCGATGAAGCCGCTGCATGAGGTCGAATACGTTTTCTCCGCTGCGTTCATCCAAATCGCCGGTCGGCTCGTCGGCGAGAAGCACCTGAGGTTCGTTGACCAATGCCCGGGCGATAGCCACTCGCTGTTGCTCTCCCCCTGAAAGCTCACCCGCGCGCTGCCTGGCGCGCCCCCCCAACTCCACTTCCCCCAGCCAATGCTCTGCTTTCTCGAGGGCCTCTTGCATCCCGGCGCCCCTGATCAGCTGCGGCATCGCCACATTCTCTGCGGCCGTAAAATCCGGCAGCAGGTGATGTCTTTGCCAAACAAATCCGATTGTGCGGTTGCAATATTCCGATCGCTCGGCCTCTGAGAATGACTCGAGCGATTTCCCGGCGAAGTATACTGTACCGCTTGTCGGGGTGTCCAGCGCGGCAAGGAGATGCAGAAGAGTGCTCTTCCCCGCCCCAGAAGGCCCGACAATCGCGGTGATCTCCCCGCGAACGACTACTAGATCCACGTTGTCGAGCGGCGTGATCTCTTCGAGTCCGGAGCGGTAGGTCTTGCGAAGCTTTTCCGTGCGCAGGATTTCTTGCCCTTTTTCGACGCCCGAGAGGGTGGCGCCTTCGAGAATTTCAATACTCGCATGTGACTGCTTCTGCATCGCCTGCAGAGCCTCACTCAATTTGGATGCCGAATCGGCCAACCGGTATGTCCCTTTTTTCCTAGGACCTACAACTTCCCGAAATGGGTTTCGTCCCTCCTAATTCCCAGGAATTACCCTTTTTTGCCGTACCCTTACCACTTTCGAAAGCGTCTATTGCGGGGGGCAAATCCTTCCACGCCAACCACTCCCGAGGACACCTTCAATTTTAGCATGCATCATGCCTTTGTCGTCACAGAATGCTCCTGGGGATAACTTCGAATTTCTCTGTTTTCCGATCCGGCCGCTTACTCAAATCGTAGAATCTCTACAGGCAAGATTCGTGCCGCCGAATTTGCAGGGACAAGCGTGGCCACCACACTCACGGCGAGGGCGCTCACCGTAATCCACACGGCGTCGAAGACATTCGCGTGAAACGGGACATAAGGAATCGCATAAACTTCCGGATTGAGCGGTATCAACCTCCACCCGTCGGCAATCCAGGAGAACGCATAACCAATCAGAAGGCCGGCAACAGTCCCCAAAAGGCTCACGAATAGTCCCTGGAGCACAAATACCTCTCGGATTTGGCTTCTTCGCGCGCCCATCGCCATGAGCACCGCAATGTCGCGCGCACGGTCGCTCACCGTCATCGTGAGGACGACAAGAATATTCAGCCCTGCCACAAACGTAATCAGTCCAATGAAGAGTGCAGTCACCAATTTCTCAAGGCTCAAAGCACGGAAGAGAGCGCGGTTCTCGTCCATCCAAGTGGACTCCGTGAATCCCTTGCCCGCGCGTTGCACCAGCTCTTCTGCGATTCTCGAAGTATCGTCTAGATGATCCACGCGAGTCTCCAGCAGGCTCACCACGTCGCCGATCCCTGCCAAGCTTTGCGCCGCGCTCAGACTCACGAAAGCCCAGTTCGCATCGTAGTCATAGAAGCCCGTGTCAAAAATTCCCGCGACGCGAAATCTTCGCGCTCTCGGCAACATTCCGAACGGCGTCAGGCTTCCTTGCGGACTCATCAGGGTCACGAAGTCGCCCGCGGAAATCCCTGATTCGTCCGCCAGGAGCTTCCCGATGATGAGCACCGGGATACCGTCCGGACCGGGCTCGAAATTGGCATTGCCCGAGGATAAATGTCTCAAAGCGCCGCTCGCCTTGGCGTCGAGCGCAGGGTCAATGCCTTTCAGAACGATCCCTCGAGCGTGGCTCCCGAAGGAAAGCAAGACCGTGTTGTATATCGCAGGTTCGATCGAGGCTACGCCGGGAACCGCGCCCAGCTTCGCCATCAACTGTCGATAGTCGCGGATTCCCTCTGGGCTTTTGGGCTTGATATTGATATGCGCCGTCACGCCAAGCAAGCGGTCGCGGATCGTCTGCCGGAATCCCGTATTCATGGCCAGGGCGATGACGAGCGTCATCACTCCTGCCGCGACTCCGACAACCGCGAGCAGAGTCACAAGCCGCAGAACCGCCGGCCGGTTTGGCGATCTCAAATACCGCAACGCCACCAGCCACTCAAAGTTCATTTTGCTTCGCCACCGGTTTCGGACGGTTCGTCCACTTCGGCAGGCCGCAACAAGGGAAACAACACCACTTCTCGGATCGAATGCGAGTCCGTGAGCAGCATCACCAGGCGATCCACGCCCACTCCTTCGCCCGCAGTCGGGGGCAGCGCGTGCGAGAGCGCTCGAATGTAATCCTCATCCACTTCCTTGGGCGCCTCATGCCCGCCCTTTTCCACCTGCCCGCGAAAGCGCTTCTCTTGATCGACTGGATCGTTCAATTCCGAAAACCCGTTGGCAAGCTCCATGCCAGCGACGAATAGTTCGAATCTTTCCGCCGTATCTGGGTCCTCGGGCTTGCTCTTCGAAAGCGGCGAAATCGCAATCGGGAAGTCATAGATGAACGTCGGCTGCACCAGATGTTCTTCCGCGATCAGCTCAAACAACTCTCCGGTCAACTCGCCATCCGTGAGTTTCGGCACGTGAGCAACGATATCGAGCCCGTTTGCTCGTGCAAACTGGTTGTACCGTTCGGCGGCGTCCCTCAGCCCACTTCCCGTCGCCAGCGCCGGGGCTGTGGGAGCGGCTCCTGCGCCGCCCGGCCAATATTTCACGATGGCTTCCCGCATCGAAAGTCGCTCAAACCACGAAAAGTCCAGGTCAATTTCACCGTACTTCACCGTCGTCGTGCCGCAAACGCCGAGCGCTAGTTCGCGAAAGAGCTCCTCCGTCAAATCCATCAGTTCTCGAAAGTCGCTGTACGCCTGGTAAAACTCCAGCATCGTAAATTCCGGTTGGTGGATCGCGTCAATTCCCTCATTCCGGAAATTGCGGTTGATTTCATACACGCGGTTTAATCCTCCAACGACCAATCGCTTCAGATAAAGTTCCGGCGCAATCCTCAAATAAAGATTCGTGTCAAATGTATTGTGATGGGTGATGAAGGGACGTGCCGTGGCCCCGCCCAG
>Ga0335073_10016549_pt1 | contig 10302 bp, 9 predicted proteins | sample Lox_Sample_22_FD_207093 | JGI IMG/M metagenome (GOLD analysis project Ga0335073, IMG submission 207093) | Soil microbial communities from Loxahatchee National Wildlife Refuge, Florida, United States - Lox_Sample_2.2 | ecosystem: Environmental > Terrestrial > Soil > Wetlands | place: USA: Florida... | reverse complement strand
TTGTATCCAATCATTTCGATGGGACTATAAGTTTCACGGATGCGTAACGGCAATAAAGAAGCAAATAGGCAACGCAGTACCTCCCTTGGTTTGGAAGACATTCGTTGAGAAGATCATCCAAACTCTCGACGATTTCTATGATGGCAAGATTGATTCGCTTGGGATTCCAGTCGCCCAACACTCTCAGACATCTATCGCTGCCAGTCCACGCGGGCCGTTTCTACCTTTGGAGGCTTCTGATTCCTCTGTACGGCCACCTTTTCCCGGGCCCAAAGCTTATGTTTGTCGTGGTATCAACAATCACCGTGGCTTGTCGTCTGTCAACGTCGACAACCTCTCGGCGCAGACAAGAGCGATGAGCATTGACAATGATAGAGTGCACGACAGGGTCATCACAATCATCGACGACGACGAAGAAGACGTTGTGGTCGTCAATGTTCTTCGCAAGTGCTCACCAAAAGACAAAGTGATTGATTTGACTGAAGAGGACTAAGTCTGTTTACTTCCAAGAAGGCAGCACTACCTTTCTTAGCATGAAGGATGGGGATTACAAAGCATGGCTATCGGTATCTTAGACTTCCATCAGCACTTATATACAACATGGATACATTAGTCATTTACACTGCCGTGAATCCTTATTAATTGTAAAGCGCCAGCTGCCACCACCTACACCTGACATCAGCGACCGGATCATGAATTGTCGTGATGCTAGTGATATTGAGATCCTCGATCTGCGCGTTGGGGCCATACACCGTAAACTTCGGCACACCTGTAACACAGCATCAGCGCAATGCTTTCAACGGGCAAAAAGCCCAACGCATCTCGAACCTCGAGAGCGCAGCAGAACACAAACCTTGCACGTCGGGCGAGCTCGGCACGCCGTCCCTCACGAAGCTCACGATCCAGTCCTGCAGCGCGAGCGCAACGGGGATGCTCAACAGGCCCTGCGATAGTGTGGTCAGGTTGGCGGGGACGGTGCCGCCGTCGTTGTAGAAAGTGTACGGCACATCGCCGCCGTGCAGCGCGGGCGGGATGCTGAACTGGTAGGCGTAGGTCTGGTTGTTGAGCGCCAGGTCCAGGTAGAAGGTGTTGCACGTGAAGACGTACTCGGCGATGGTGAGGGCTGTGCGCTGCACAATGTCCGTGTAGCCGTATGCGCCGGAGTAGTCCGGTGGGTACAGCACGCTGTCGATGTAGTTGATGATGGAGGGACTGGCGTCTGGGAAGGTGCTCTGCAGTGCTGCTGCGTACGTGGCCTGGTCCGTCACGAACGGACTCGTGAATAGTAGCCCTTCGTCCGCATTGTGGCCCACCATCACCTTTACGTTCTGGTCGAATTGTCCTCGCGCCAGTAGTTGCCCTGGTAGCGCGGGAGCGAATGAGCCGTCGACAACGGGTCCGAATGTATATCCGCCATAGCTACTGTTCCCAACTTGTTTGATGTTGGCTATGATCAACGCCTGCGAAGGCAGCTGGCGAGCTTCCTCCAAGGAGGTTGCATTAGCGAGCGCAAGGAAGGTTTGGAAATTGGTTTCTTGTTGAAGGTTGCTGGTTATCGGACTCCATCCCGGCGATTGTGGAATGGCTTGTTGGAACGGAGCGGGTCCCTTGTGGCCTCCATATGCGGTGATTTGGTGCAAAATGCTGCTTCCTCCAGCAGACTCACCCATAATAGTCACTCGTCCTGGATCACCCCCAAAAAGATGAATGTATTGCTGTACCCATTCTAAGGCCATTCGCTGATCAAGTAGGCCAGCATTTGCAGAGCCGCCACTCGCTTGAAAGGTTGGTCCGGACAAGAACCCAAATGCTCCTAGACGGTAGTTCAGCAGAACGATTATGAGGTCGTCATTACCACGGTGAATAAGACCAGCAGGAGCGTATTGGGACTTGTCTCCGCTTGCGTAGCCTCCACCATAAATCCAAACTGCAGTTCTATCAGCTCTAGTTCAATGGGCTGGCAAACGGCGTCGTAAATCAGACGTACCAAGAACAGGGGCTCCGCCACCACCCCATCCCGCATTGTCAAGGACCGGCTTCGGCACTATCACGTCCAGCAAAAGGCAATCCTCACTCGTTCGCGGGTCCAGCTGGATCTGCGGGCTACCACCGCTTGAACTACCGCCAGTGGTTGCGCTTGTGTTGATGCTGATTGGCTCTCCTTTAAGGTACTCTGGCAGAAACTGCTCCAGAATAAGGTACCATCCCGGGTTCGACTGAGGACAGATATGTCCCACCGATCCTGTATTAACTCCGTTTCGATTTACAGGTGGTGGTTGCGGTGCTGCGAATCGAAGATTGCCAACCGGTGGAGCGGCGTAAGGAATCTATCAAAGCATGGTAAGACATCTTAACTCTTGTAGGCTCGTGTCTCTGATCTTGGGGAATTTACGTTTGAAAAGTTGTAGAAGTTTCCAGATTGCTATTCAGTGGTTAGTATTTAGTTATATCCATTCGTAAAGCGCATCTCTTTGGACGTCGAAGCATACTCAGCATCACGCTTAAACTTACGTTGTAGAAGGCAGCTTGATGCCGTTCATATCTGAGGTCTACAATTGGGAGGTTCGCATTTGGATTTTGCTGAGATTGTGTGCCTGGCGCTGCCAATACTCCAACAAGCAGTGAGAAGCTTGCGAAAATCGCAATTATGCTCATCTTGATACCTTGGCCGTGAGTTTGCTACAGCTTGAGATTCACCTCGCGCTTTCTTTCTACGCGAACAGCTTCCTCGATTATTCCCAGCTAAATGGCAGTTTATGAGAGACGAAAGGTCGGGATGCGAAGAGCGGAAAGGAAGCCGAAGCCGTTTGCACAATTACGTTCGCAATTACTTATGCTCACGAGGTCAAGCAACGACGTAAATGGCGTTCGTGCGTTGACGGCGTTCCCGGTAATTGCAGGCGAGAAATATATTAATTGCTTCAGCCGCTGGCAATGGGACACACATCAAGAAAGAGCAAGGGACTCCGCTTTGATCGAATGTCGGCAGCGGTGACGGTAAGCCACCTGCGGAGTCGACGTATTTTGAGATGATGTCGTATTTTGTGGCCTTGTTAGTCACTTTTGGATCAGTACCGTCATCAAGGAATGCAAAGGATTGGCCAATTTCCAGGAATCGGCAGCTTCGACTCGACGCATTTCACTTGGTAGCGACAACGTGGATGATGCATGCATGCAGCTTTGAAAGCGCGCGACGCAAAAAATTCTGAGCTGTCAAAGCCAAGCTGGGCATACGATCCTGCAGGACCAAGATCTAATCTCATTGGGTGGGGGTGAGGAGCGACAGCTTCTGTACTTGCTCAAACGATGTACAATCCCGCCGAGGTATCTTGAGATGGTGCGGAAAGTCCGACATGAGGCACTCGGAGAAACGGGATCAACTAGTTTCCGAATCATCGAGGTCTTGAACGGTCTAGGCTCGATGGAAGGGACATGGAAGAGAGCTCGTAAACGACCGAAAACTGCGGAGAAGCAAAGCGGAGGGCTGAGGTGCAGCATGCGGGTTGCTTTGGTCATGTACTTGCCAACATGACGTTGACAACGCAAAATCCCGCATCAGGCCGAAAGTGGGAACGGGCGAACAACAGAAAAATCGAAAGATTGAGAAGCAAGGCAAAGCATTTGACGTCGAAGAAGGAGAAGTTGTTGTGTAACTTGTGATTAGAAACGCCGCATGAGCCGCACAGCAGCCCTACGCGCATTTGGACTCAAGGATAAGCACCTTAACTCGACATGGATATCAGCTTCGTACAACCTGGTTAAGAGGACAAAGTCGGATGGACTAGCTTCGTTTTCGTTTTGCAAATGCTGCGACTATCACTTCAAAGCAAGGAATATCGTCATCGGTCAAATATACTCGAACCTCATGGTTAAAGCAGGAAATGAGGACTTATCTAGGCTAATCAACGTTACAGAGTACCTTCGAACTTTAGGTAGGTACATATTGTACAATAACATTCGCTTTGCAGTTCTCCTCTAACGCTTAACGACTTCGCCTTACCCCCAAGAGTCCGCCGAGATTCCAACACCCAGATATGTCAGATGACTTGCACCACATCTTCCAATCTTGTTACGAAGTCCAAAAGTGGTTTCGAGTCTAACGCCCTAGCCCACAGAGCGCCTCTAGTAGCGGCCCACAACGCTATCCGTACCAGGTCTTCTCTTGGCACGTCCAACCAGCCATGTACTTCACGGGCTTCAGTAGCCAGTGAAGCGTCAAATGCGTCGATGTCAAAGGGATATATTCCGGCCTCTGTTCCGGCGATGGACTCGATATCGACATCGGCACCGTCTTCTTCTTCTCTGGGTTCTGGGAATACCAACTCTATTCGCTGTTCATCTACAGATATTCGCATACCTGTCGCACGATTCCCTTTCATCAATTCGAGAACGGCGTCGCAGAGACCATCCTGGACGAAGAAGAAGGTCGCTGTTATAATGCATATCGCTTTCGGTACCTGAATTCCATCATAAAGGATGCGGTTCAAGTTATGCATGAGCTCTATCACGCTGTGATCGAATTGTGCAACTTTAGAGAACTCGTTAAGAAATTCAGTTGAATCGAGTCCGGTTTCGTCTCGGAATTTGTCGCGTATCTCACGCCAAAGTGCTCTCAACGCAGGTCCACGTCGCCCTTCGGAATTCACCCACCCATCTCCGCTTCTTCCATCTTGCTCTTCTCCATATTCCCCTTCTTCACCGGCCTGCTCTTCCTCCTTTCCTTTATCGCCATCCCGGTCTTCAATTTCTTGACCTTCATTTTCTTGCTCTCCATCGCCCGTGCTTCTATTTTCGTTTCCTCTAGCATCCCTATCTCCATGTTCTTCTCCTTCCTTATCCCTTTTTTTGTCCCCCTCATGCTCCTCCTCTTCACCTTCCTCTTCCTCTTCCTCTTCCTCTTCCTCCTCCTCCTCCTCGTCGTCGTCGTCGTCGTATAAACCCCTAATAGCGTCATAGAAAATATCGATAACAGGTGAGAGACTCGCCATTAGTTCCATCCACATGGTATTCTTCAGCTTCCATATAGAATAACCCCAAGAATGCCATTCGATCTGCAACATGTTGGAGACCATCATGCAAACATCAGTATCGTGAACGTATTGCTTGTGTTTGGATTTGTACGTCCGTTTTCCCAAATTCTGCTTCCTGCTTGCATTTTCCGTGGGTTCTTCCAGCTTTAATGCCCATATTGTGGCAGTTTTCCATATCCCCAACGCCTCCATAGGCTGACGAAGTGAACGGGGAAAACTATGCACCACTTGGAGCTGGAATGTGCCATAACCATCCGGATCCTCTAGGCTAATTGCATCAGTGCCTCCGTGGGAGTTGTGTATTGGGAGAAAGCCCATGGCGAGCCAGAACAGAGAATTAAGTGGAAGAACTTCTTTGACTGGGCGCGTCATGCCAATCTCATCGATATTATGACGGTCAAACGAAATTGTACCCCAACCGCGGTGTCCGTGGTCTTTGTACCTTCGGAAAACTCCTGTAATTCCATAAAGAATGTCGACCGTCGGAGGTTTTGTCGTTTTTCTATAGGAATTCAGAGAGATAGAGTATCGATTCCTAGTCACACCTTCACTTTCCGAGGTAATTTCAAAATCGGACCCTTCCGAACTTGTAGTATCATTGCCACCGTCGCTGCCATGCTGCAAAATCCACTCCTCATCGAGATCTCTCCGAAAGATAGGAGGCTTAAGAACTCCTCTATCGTTCCTACGACCAAAGCGACCGAGGAGACCGAACACAAGGACCCAATGGCGATTGAGTGGAAGCCATGTCATTCCGTCTGCAAATTCCAGGTTGGCGCCTGCGTATTTAATGAGCTTAGTTAATTCATTCTCAGCCCCTCCTCTGGCAGCGGGATTCACGACGCCTCTCATATCTGGCCCCGAGTAAGCTTCGACCAAGCGACTCAGTTTCGCCCAGCCTGTCCGGCACGATGTCCCTTTTGCAATATGAAGTGTCCACACCTTGTCAGAAGCAGGTATTACCGGGTCCTTTCCGTTGTTTTGTGGTGCAAGAGCTGGCACCTTGACCTTCCGAAAAATCCTGGCGTTTCGGCTGAAGCCGAAGCCCTTGGTGATGTAGTCTTGATTAGTATCGCGTGCGGCATTGAAGGCCTTATTTCGCTCCAGTAGTCCAGACTGAACGGCCAAGACCGGTGGAACAATTGCGACTAAGCCAACAAAGGCAATGAAAATAAGAATCCATGTTCCGATGAGTGTCCAGAAAGCCACCGGGTCATCCATCTAGCACAGAAATCCGACGAGGAGGCTAATTAGAGAGAACTCGATTATTCTTCTCCAGAAGTGTGAGAGGAATAGAGGCTGAAGACTTATTCCAACTCTTCCTTCGCCGTGAATCATGGAATACTGTGGAAGTCAGCCGCACCACGTGCACGCTCTCACCGCTTGCATGAGCTTGATGGTGGTGCTGTGACGTGGCGTTGCCATTTCGCCATGAAAAGAGTATTAGGAGCAGCACCGGAGAAGGATTGTGATCTATGAGTGTCCCAAAATGTGTTGTGTTCTCTAAATAATTGCATACTCGCTGATTGGAAGCGATCGCGGTAGCTGACTACGATATTAATGCTTGGCTTTAAGATATCGTAGGGCCTTCCGATCCTTACAAGAGGCTGTCCGCAAATCACGGGAGCGGCGATGATGCGAACGTAATTTTCCAGGTAGCCGATATTAGGAGTCTTCAGCAGCAGCCGTAACACGCGACTCATACAAAAAACGGAAGAATTCTGTGTTCACAAAGTCAAAGTTGCTTGAATTCGAAGTACGTACGATACGGCGTGCCTCAGTATACGATGCGATACGATAGGGTGCGTCTTTCGACCTAGGGATTGGTACAGATTTGAACTTCCAACGTCCCGTGAATCCACAAACTACCCAAGAAGTGGTTTCGAAAGTCAGGATGGCAGCTCACGAGTGATAATTCGGTCTCCAAAGCGAAATGCAATTGATCAGTGCAGCCCGAACACTCTTTCCTCGAAGCCCGAAAGGCTAATACCCTTTCAGCATAATTACATGTAGAAACTGAGTGTTTCGTGGAACAGCCGGAGACGTTCTCTTTTAAGGTGACTTTAATTCATTGTTTTAGCAGCCATGAACTTCCTAGCCGAGAAACAGAATGATGGAAGGGGATCTGATATTCGTGATCATAACAGAAAGGTACCTTCTATCATGTCTAACCTGGCGTCACTCTCTGAAAAACAACGTCTAGGGGTTACTCTTAATCCTTCCCTTCACATTGAAACCAAAGAGCTACCTTATTGTCACCACAAAGCTATTTAGACGCTCTCTCTTTGCTGATTCCAGTCATCCTTTTCGAGCACAGGACCTTGTCCAATCTTTCGTGGGGGGCAATTGTGTGCGCATCTCCATTGCGTTGGCGTCTCAGCCTCAAGCCTATCGATTCAGAACAATGAATACGAACAGTTGCACGCCTTTTGGCGATGAAAATGACTTCTTACTTTTCGTTACGTCGCTTTAAACGCCTTTCAGCATGATGGCGAGCTTTCCAGCCAAGATGAATGTACCACTAGTTAATAGTAGTACCCTCAACACCTGTAACATCACGACACCAGCACCGCTCAACATCAGCAATGAATTCACTTACCTCAACATTACTGGCATGTTCCTAACTCTTCAGCTTCGCCGGCTCACACAGCCATATGGAAGTTTGCTGTTCCGGGGTGGCAGCGAGTTCTTCTGGCGCTGCAGCCCCTCTCGAAGCATGAATCATTTCCTGCGAGCTGGGAGCCATCATCCTTCGATCGTGGAAAGAAGGACGATCAGCAACGCTGAGGAAGCTGTGAGGGGCATCCGACGAGCCGCTGCTATTGCGTTTCTCAGAATCGCTTCGTTGATCGTGGGCATCGTCGACTCGGGCGCCGCTATGGCGATCGCTGGCGTGGGATGCGTATTCAGCATAGTCACTAGGGCTACTGAAACCTCAATTAGCTTGTGGTTCTTTTTTCTTCTTCTCCTTCCGACTACTTGCGTTTGGCTGCTTGGCTCCACAGTATCACATCAGCTGCAGTATTGCGAAACCGAGTCCGAGTACTGCTGTGCAAACACTTCGTTCTTCGCGCCGCGAGCCCTCTGTACTACGTTGTTGATAAACGTTTCGAAGCCTTGTATAAGTGCACATAGCTGGTGCTCTTGTTGGATTGATATCCACGGCTTATATTACCGCTTTCATACCGAAAGAGAGTTCTACGAAATCGAGATCTTCGAAGTCAGAGTCTATTGAACGGAGGAAATAGTCGCTGAGCAACGCTTTGTTCGTATTAGTAGTATTCGCTCTCTATTTGATATAGGAAGATTCGTCAAAAACCTTCAAGTCTACAAGAACAGATATTCTCGGACAGGGTGAAGGCGATTCCGCCAGCATCATTTGGACAACAACACGAGTCAGGCTTCCGCCATCACTCTCGGAGTATGAACTCTCCTGATCAACCCCTTATCCCGCGCTCCTCGTGTCCAGTTGCCTGCCGCACGTCGAGCCACCATCCCGCATCGATAGCCGGGAAGCCAAAGAGCCAGGACCGTAACTTCGGGAATCGCAGGGCTCATCCTTAGGGCACACCCGCCAATCTGCCCACGATGGGGTCCGCGCGGGCCGTCTCTCGTCCAAAAGCACTCGATTCTCGCCGCGACGTTCGCACCACGCAGTGCTTTGCCCACAGTTGCTCGTGTGCGCGGGCCCTGACGCGACAGAAAGGAGAGCCGGAGCAACCTACGGAACCTGACTTTGCAGTTGGGTATGCAAGCGCGGCGCAAGCAGACGAGCGAGAGCAAGGATTCATTGGGCTTCATTGGGCCTCGGTGGCCGGTTCGCTCGGTGGTCCAGAGTGTCGGCACTCCTCTAACTTCGTGAGGCTTTTGCCAGCTCATCGTTTAATGCTGAAGGAAGGATGGGAGCCAGTAGCGATGGTCATGACGACGACGATCCCGTCCTGAAGGGATGGTTATTCAAAGCTGTAGATTCAGCACGGAAGGGTTTGTTTGAGGGAGGGTAGGTCAGGCACACGGAATTGAGATAAGGACTGTGGTTGGCCCGGATAATGGGGTTGATGTTCGGTGGTGCCGTCTTCACTGCGGTAATGTGGCTGGCGTGGAGGTGGATGCTAAGGAGAATGAACGACAGGAGCGGAGAAAACCGTACAGGGGCCGAAGTCGAGTCCTCATTTTGTGTTCGTGTTGCCTGCACCAGCGATTTTGTCTGAGATGAATCGTGCTGAGGCAGGAGATATGCAACGATATTGCGCAAACCGTATCGAGATCCACTCGTTCGTGAAGTTCCAGAATGATCAAGCTTGTTCTCAGCTGCCTTGCGATCCACGCTTTCAGCCTCACGGGCCGTCTGGTTGGTGTGTCACACTTACCCGACCATTTTGCCGACTTGGCAGCTGAAAGAAGTCCAGGGCGAACATGAAAGGCACGGCGAATAATCATGTTCATAAATTCACTTAAAAATTTGAGCTACGGACGCGTGTTCAATGCAGGATGGCTCTTTGGCTCTCCTTCATGGCATTCCGGATCCATTCCAGTCAAGTCAAGCTTTGAAACGCCATTCTGTGTGATATTCTTCCTCAGCGATTGCATCCGTCAGCTTTTTGCCAATCCGTTCCGTAGCAGACATAATATGAACAATGAGGGTCAAGAAATTATTATCTATCCAAGTTGCACTTGGTGCACACCCGGCCGCGTTCGCCTTGAACTTGCGGATGTGTCTCGCGACAACTTACATGACGTACAAAAGGTTAACGTCCAGCGGATGGCTGCAGCTCAGCTGCGGTTTCTGGGTATATTTTGCCGCGAGTTCATCTCTGATGCTGTTGAGCAATTGAACATATGACTGTTGAGGGTTTTTCTTAAGCGCGGAGATAAATGCCCAGGACATGGCACCGGTAGATTGTCCAGCAATGGAGGCGTCGGCCCTGCAGATTACCGAGTCAGCTTCAGTCCAAAGCAATTTCGTTGTACGCTTAGCAACAAAATTATGTAGGTGATCCAACGTGACCCGTCGCCTCGAAACCGTGTTGTCTGAGCGAGACTTGCTTGCTCAGAGAACACGGCTTCGAGGCGTGGAAAGATTCGCTATGTACATCTTTTTGGGGGTATCATATCAAGCCGGAAATGCAAAAACCAACTTATCATCGACAAAAATCATACAATCATACATCGTGACAATCATTGAAACGTTGCGAAATGCGGGAAAAGATGAGGATGCGTGAGAGGATGAATGATGGGCATCGAACTGAATAATGAAACGGGCGGTACATAC
>Ga0335073_10016548_pt1 | contig 10302 bp, 12 predicted proteins | sample Lox_Sample_22_FD_207093 | JGI IMG/M metagenome (GOLD analysis project Ga0335073, IMG submission 207093) | Soil microbial communities from Loxahatchee National Wildlife Refuge, Florida, United States - Lox_Sample_2.2 | ecosystem: Environmental > Terrestrial > Soil > Wetlands | place: USA... | reverse complement strand
CGACCCGTCGTTGCCGGTGGAGTGCTATTTCAGCGACTTCGACGGAATGTATCGGGTGGGGTAAATCCGTCGTAGTGCCGGCCGGATTTTATGTGGTGCAGTTGTCCAACCCGCCTGGACGCCGCCGCACGCCACCGGATTGGTTCTCGCAACTCGATACGCAGCGCCGTCAATTGACCGGCTTTTCGAGGCGATCGATCACGTAGACGTCAACCGGAGTCTTGGCCGGCTCCAACTTCAATCCGAGCTGCTCGCGCAGGGCGGTGGCGAGGTTGGGACCATCCGGAGCAGCGATCGGCTCGCCATCGCGTCCGCGGCGATTTTGCAGAGCGTCCGGAACGAACTCCAGAGTAAAATCCCAGAATCCGGAAAGGCCCGTTTGATCGACTACCGGACGGTTTTCGGTTTGACCGAGATACCAACTGAAGTAGTTCATCGGGCAGCGAACGCCTTTAATCTTGGGAACAGGCCCGGGCACACCCTGGACGGGTATCTCCCATTCGTAGCTGCTCTCATTCTTCTTCATCTTCGATCCGGCCTTGTCCACCGTGAGGGTAAAGGCCGGCATCACACGGCTAACCAGATGGAACTGGAGGTGGAAGCGATCCGCGAGAAACCGCTGAAACATTTCGGCAATTTGGGCGCGAGTCACGGAACGATCGGTTTTGGCGTCGAAGTCAAACAGCTCGTTATCCATCCAGCCGGGGCCGCCGGAGATTTGATCGTCTATCAGCAAGTACGCGCGCTTGATGATCAGGCGGACGGGAATGCAGCGTCCGATGAAAGTTTGTCCACCGGGCTGGCCCTTCATAAAGCAGCCGTTCCGCGGCGCAGTCGGATCCGTGGGCTTGATAACGGCAACGTCGAAGACTGGCGGCGCGGCAGTTTTGGGTTCGGGGGCGGCTGCCGCCTGGCTGTACAAAGGGGCCGTCGCGATCCATCCGAGTGCGCTCATGACGATGACGCCGCCTTTTGTCATGGCGCCATGCTCTCAACTCCGTCAAATGATGTCAAGCTTTTGTGGGGCGGGCAGGGGTGGGCAATCCCGGCCGTAGCCGGCTGGACCCGCTGAAAGCGGCCGCGGTCTGAAAAGCCGTCATCGGCCTACTTCAATTCCCTCACCTTGATATTTTTGAACCACGCCGCATCGTCGTGATTCTGGAGCGAGATCGGACAGCGCTTCACCGGCTGATCGACCAGCAGCTTGTACACCGGCGAATCCACCCCCCACCGTCCCGCCATCGCCGCCGCGATGTCGGGCGCTTTCAAGCTCGTATCCACGACTTTCTCCCCGTTCAGCCAATGCTCCACATGATCGCCGCGGACCACCAGCCGCGAGTGATTGAACTCGCCAACCGGACGGGTGACGTCTTTCGAAGCCGGCACAACATCGTATAGCGCAGCCGTCTGGTGCTTCGGCCCGTTGTGCCGCGCGTCCGAGTTGTTGACATTATCGGTGATCTGATATTCGAAGCCGACTACGTAGTCCTGCCCTTTTTCCGGACGCGCCAGCCGTTTCTCGAAGGCCGCGCGCACACGATCCTCAAACTTCTCTTTACCATCAGGGACATACAAATGATCCTGAATCCGATACTTGAGGCCACTGTTGCCGGCGGGAGAGATCCTCCAGTCCCACTCCAGCTCGAAGTCGCCGAACGAGTCTTTGGTAAACAGATCCTCGCCAATCCGCGGATGCGGCACGGCCTTGAGGCATCCATCCTCAATCACGAATGAATCACCAGGCGGAACACGCTTCGCCGGGTCTTCCCAACCAGCGAAGCTGTGGCCGTCAAAAAGGAGACGCCATCCGGCCGCGATTTCCTGATGGGTGATTTGATTGTCCGCGGCCACCAGCGAGGTCGCGGCGAAAACGGCGAGACAAACGAATTCAGCGCGCATGATCCAATTATGGTGCATCGGATCTAACGAAGGTTATCCTAGACCGGGCATCGCCCGCCGCTGAAAATGGGGATCTATCCATGTTTGCCAATTTCCGCAGGGAATTCCCTGCCCCATCCATGGCAGTCTTCTTTTCTTTACAGGCGCTGGACGTGGTAACGACCCTGCTCGGCTTACGGGTCGGGGCGTCCGAAGCCAGTACTTTCGTGGGACGCTTCATGCACTTCGGGCCCGTGGCCGGGCTTTGCATTTCGAAAGCTTTCGCGATGATCCTGGCGTCGGCGGCGCTGGGATTCCGCCGGCCGCGGGTGATTGTCTTCCTGAATTACTGGTTCGCGCTGATCATCACCTGGAACCTGGTTACAATCGTCATTGCCGCTACCCGCTAAGGAAAATGCGACGCTTTTGGAACCACCGGAGGTCCGCCGGGAATTACCAATAGCAATCAGATTCCCTGCGTAAGCGAGGGTTGTTTCGAAAGAGGCTTGTGCATGAAGAACGTGTTGTGGATAGGGTTGGCGATTTCGACCGGGCTCTTCGCTCAAGGTCCGGGCGGCAGAATGGGCCGAGGCGGGTTCTTCGGTCCGGGCGGTCCCGGTGGACCGCAGCGCACGGTGACCGGCGCTCCGTACTCGGCGGTGGAAGTGACCACTTCCCAACGGGTGCTCGCGAACGGCAACGTGATCTCCAATCAGCGGCAGACGAACCTCTACCGCGATAGCCAGGGCCGCATGCGCACGGAGACTACGGTGTCGAACCGTCCGGGAAACCGGCAGTCGAATGCCAGCCAGACGCCCCGCACCATCGTCAGCATCCACGATCCCGTGGCGGGCGTCAACCGGACGATCGATGACACGAATCGGGTCGTTCACGAGACCTCGGTCCGGCCGCAATTCCGCGGCAACAATACCGCCGCTCCGGCCAATCGTCCGCGCTGGAACGGTCAGCAGCGTCCCGCCGATCCAAATGTGAAGACCGAAGATCTGGGAATTCAAACGGTTAGCGGCGTGACCGCGCACGGCACACGGATTACGCGCACCATTCCGGCCGGGGCCATGGGCAATGCGCAGCCGATTCAGACGGTTCGCGAAGTCTGGACGTCCACCGACCTCAAAGTGGACGTTCTGACCAAAGTTACCGACCCCCGGTCGGGCACGACGGTCACCCAGTTGACGAATATCAATCGCGCCGAACCCGACCCGTCGCTGTTCCAGGCTCCCGCCGGCTACACGGTGCAGCATGGACCGGCCCGGCCGATGGGCCGCGGGCGCGTCAATCAGTAAGAGTTTCCGCACAGCAAGCAAAAGCATTTAGAACAGTCCTTTCCCGCCGCGATGCCCCCCGGCATCGCGGTTTTTTCGTTTTTGGCGCTTCTTAACGTTCTTAACTGAGTGAGTCCAAACAGTTTGGAACTCTTTCACCGGCTGTTGGAATCGCACTCAAAGGAGTGGACTTGCACCCGCGCAGGACCACCATCCGACGAAAGGATATCGATGAACAAGCTGACGCTACTCGGACTCGCAGCAGCAATTAGTGTATTTGCGCAAGGCCCCGGTTTTCGGCCGGGCTTCGGCGGCCCCGGACCGATGGGCCCCGGCGGTCCTCCGCCCGGGCGAACCGTGACCGGCGCCCCCTATTCCGCCGTCCGCGTCACCACCCAGCAGCAGGTGCTCGCGGGAGGCAACGTCATCCAGAATCAGCGCAACGAAACGGTCTATCGTGACGGCCAGGGACGCACGCGCTCGGAGACTCCGGAACGACGGCCCGGCGCCAATAATACAACCACGACGGCAGTCCACATCAGGGTCACGGATCCGGTGGCAGGCGTCACGCGCGAAATCGACAACGAGAATCGGGTCGTGACCGAAATGTCGGTTCACCCCGGCGGCCGCCAGGGTCCGGCGCCGAATGGACGACCGGCTCCGCCGCCGAACGCGCCCGCCGGAGGCCGCCGCGGTCCGGGAGCGGGCCCGCAGAACGACCCCAACGTCACCACGCTGGAACTGGGCACGCAGACGATTAACGGCGTTGCGGCCACGGGACGCCGCACCACCCACACCATTCCGGCCGGCGCCATCGGCAACGCACAGCCGATTTTGAGCGTTCGCGAAGTCTGGATGTCGAGCGACCTGAAGGAACCGGTTCGCATTGTCGAAACCGATCCGCGCTTCGGCACCACCGTCACCGAGCTGACCAATATCGTCCGCGCGGAGCCTGATCCGAGCCTGTTCCAGGCTCCGTCCGGGTACACCGTTCGTCAGGGCGGTCCGGGGCGCGCGGGACGCGGCGGCGCGCCACGCTAGACTCGCGAACCGTAATTTTTTCTCCAATGATGTCTGAGGCGGGGGTTGCGGGGGGGGGGGCGGGAAGGCCCCCGGGGTTTTTTTCCACACGCTTTTTTTGGCTCGCCTCGCCCGATTGTCCATAATAAAGACAGGCAGACTGCTTCATGTCTTCCATTCCAGAAAAGATCGGTGAGCCGAATCGGACCCTGCGCTGGGTGTTGGGAGTGGCATTTACCGGCCTGGTGATTCTGATGGTGGTCGCCGGCCTGACCGCCCTCTCCGACCTCAACCGCATGCATGCTGAGGAGCGCGACGCGCGACGCAGCTTCGTGGAACGCACGCAGGTGATCACGGGGCTGTGCCTTTCCATCCAAAGCTACAATCAGACCGCCGAACGCTACCTGGCGTCTCCCGAGCCCAGCCAGGCCGATATCGAGCTGATGGCCCGGCTGCAGGCGGCTATCGACAGCAGCCTGCACAGCTTTCCCTCCGATGATCTCACCGAGGAGGTACAATCCATCCACAACATTCAGGATCTGTTTGTGCGCCAGAAGAGCATGTTCGACGAGATGCTGGCGTGGCCGACGGATCAGCGGCGCCTGCGCGCCGTGGAGACCATCCACCGCGAAGTCGACCCCATCGAGGTTTCGATTCTGGAGTGGTCCGACCGCCTGCGGGCGGATAACGATCGCACCCTGCGCGCCGCCGATCAGGCCGCGCTGGCGCAGTTCGCGCATGTTCAGACTAATCTCACCTGGTCGCTGGTGTTGGCGCTGGGTAGCGGACTAATTCTTGTCCTGGCCAGCATGCTGTATATTCTGCGGCTGGAACACCAGATCCAGGCGCGCTACGGCGAGCTGTCGCGGAGCCGAAGCGAGCTGGAAATGCTGTCGGCGCGGCTGGTGGAAGCGCAGGAGAGCGAGCGGCGTAAAATCTCGCGCGAGCTGCACGACGAAGTCGGGCAGACTCTGGGAGCGTTGCTGGTCGATTTCGGGCGTTTGTCGGCGGCGCTATCGACTGCGCCGGTCGAGGTCCGCGATCAGGTGGACCACATGAAGTCGGTGGCCGAACGGAGCGTGCAAACCGTGCGCAACCTGGCGCTGCTGCTGCGTCCTTCCATGCTCGACGATCTCGGGCTGGTGGCGGCGCTGGAATGGCAGGGCCGCGAGACTTCGCGCAACAGCGGCACGGAAGTGGAAGTACGGGCCGAAGGCGTACCGGAAAGCCTTCCCGACGAGTTCAACGTGACGATCTACAGGCTGGTGCAGGAAGCGCTCAATAACGCGGTGCGCCATTCCGGCGCGCGCAATGCCCGCGTCAACGTGACCGGATCCGGCGGGCGCATTGTCGTGGTGGTGAGCGACGATGGACGCGGTTTCGATCCGCGCCGTTCGCGCGGCGTCGGCATCCTGGGGATGGAAGAACGCGTCCGCCGCCTGGGAGGCCGTTTGACGATCGATTCGCAGCCCGGCCGCGGTGCTACGATTCGAGCGGAATTGCCGCTGGAGACCGCCCGTTGAGACGGCTTCGTGTGTTGTTGGCCGATGATCACAACCTGATCCGCGCCGGATTGCGGCTGGTGATCTCGCAGGAACCGGATTTCCAGGTGGTGGGCGAGGCCGGAAACGGCCGGCAGGCCGTCGAAATGGCGCGCGAACTGAAGCCGGACGTGGTGGTGATGGACATCGGCATGCCCGACCTCAACGGGATCGAAGCCTGCCGCCAGATCCTGACCGACCTGCCGGAGACTCACGTGGTGATGCTGAGCATGCACTCCGACGAGGGCTATGTGCTGCGGGCCTTGAAGGCCGGCGCCCGAGCCTACCTGCTGAAAGACTCGGCCGAAGCCGACCTGGCGCGCGCCATCCGCGCCGCGGCGAACGGCAAATCGTTCTTCAGCCCGGCGGTCGCCAAGCTCCTGCTCGATGACTATATTCGCAAGCTGGAACGCACCGGAGCGGAAGACTCCTACGAACTGCTGACGCCGCGAGAGCGCGAGATCCTGCAACTGGTGGCGGAAGGCAAATCGAGCAAAGACATCGCCAATCTGCTGGCGCTAAGCGTCTATACGGTGGAGACGCACCGCGCCAACATCCTGCAGAAGCTGAATCTGAAGAGCGTGGCCGAGCTGATCCTCTACGCGGTGCGCAAGGGCATCATTTCGTAACCGGGGTTTCGATCTGAGTCTGACCCGCTGCCCCGAACGGCAAATCGGGGCAGATTAACAATCCGCCGCCGGTTGGCGACCGGCCCCGCATAAGCTCGCGAATTTGTCGAGGTCGATGTTGCCGCCGGAGACGATGGCCGCGACGCGTCCGTTGCCGGCCTTGCCGGAGAGCGCGGCGGCTACGGCGCAGGCGGCCGCGCCTTCGATGATGACGCGGTTGCGCTCAGCCGCCAGCTTCATCGCCTGCGCCGCCTGGTCGAGCGAGACGACAATTGATCCGGCGAGCAGGTCTTTCGCCAGCGCGAACATGCTGGCGAAGACCATTTTGCTTCCGATGCCATCCACGAAGGACGGCCGGTAGTCCACCGTGCGCGGTTCTCCGGCAGCCAGCGAAGCCGCCAGCGGCGCGGCTGTTTCGATTTCGGCGGCATACACGCGAACCCGCGGCGCCAGCTCCTTCATTACCGCAGCAATGCCGCACGACAGGCCTCCACCGCCCCAAGGCACCACCACGGCATCCAGCGCCGGCTGGTCTTCGAGAAGTTCCAGAGAAATCGTTCCGTTGCCGGCCATGACGTCGAAATCGTCGAAGGCGTGGATGAACGCGGCGTCGACCCCGGGGTAGGAGCGCGTTTCGAAGGTGCGCCACCAATCGGCGAACGGCGCCTGGATCACCCGCCCGCCCAGCCGCTCAACCGCGCGGATCTTGGTGGCGGGCGCGGTGTCGGGCGCGACGATGGTAGCGGGTATTCCCAGTTGGCGCGCGCAGAAGGCCACCCCTTGCGCCATGTTGCCCGCCGATGCCGTGAGCACACCGCGCTCCAGACGCTCCCGCGGCGTGCGCGCCATGACGTTCCCCGCCCCGCGGATCTTGAACGACCCGATGGGCTGCAGATTCTCCAGCTTCAGATAGATTTGCGCCGGGGCGTCGGCGTTGAGGCGCACCAGCGGCGTGCGCAGCGCGATGGGCGCGAGATTCGCCCGCGCTTCGCGCGCCTGGGCGGCCGTAACAGACATTTTTCTATTCTAATGGACGGGAATTTTCAAGCGCCGGCGCGCGCCAGATACTCGCGCAGCCGCGGACCCAGCGTATGCGTGTCGATGGGCTTGGTGATGTAGCCGTCGCAGCCGGCGTCGAGCGCGCGCTGCTCGTCTTCCTTCATGGCGCAGGCGGTGAGCGCCACCACCACGATGCCGCGCATCGAGGGATTCTCCTTGATGCGGCGGGTCATCTCCAGGCCGTCCATGCCGGGCATCTGGATATCGGCCAGAACCAGGCTGGGACGCAGTTCGGGAATGGCGTTGAGCGCCTGTTCGGCGTCCGACACGGCATGCACGCGGAAGCCCTCCTTGCGAAGCACGATATCGGTGAGCTTCAGGTTCACCGAAGCGTCGTCAACTACAAGGATGGTCTCTCCAGGCATTGCTTCCCTTCCGTCTACCGGTAATTTTCCGGCAACATTTCCCGGCAGGTCCGGTCATAACAGTCGCAGGCGCGATATGTCAGATCCAATAGCTCGGCTTGCGAGCCGTCGGCGGCGTGCTTTTCCAGTTCCAGGAAGATCGCCGAAAGCGCCAACGCGCCGACTTGCAAGGCAGCCCCTTTCAATGTGTGCGCCTGTTTGCGAAGCGCCTCCCGGTCGCCATTGGACAGGGCCAGATTCAGCTCACGAAGCCGCGCGGCGGAATCCTGCTGGAACAGAGCGAGGATCTCCGTGACCATATCCTGATCGCCCGAATTCACAAACTCAAGCAGCGATTCCGGAAGCGTGAACAAATTCAGGGTCTGGCTTTCGGCAACCACGACGTGGTGTTGAATTTCGGGCACCATACGGCTGACAGTTCGCGCCATCCAAATGATAAGCGTTTGAAAAACTGTCCACAATATTTCCTTTCGATAGCAGTGAGACACCGATCGGGCTATGGTGCTGATCTGAATCAGTTGGGATTAAGTGCCTTGATTTCTCGGAAAAATCGGTCCGTCAGGTCTGCATTTTCCTGGACTTTTCCCGCTCGTCGAGCATTTCCAGAAAAGATATTGCTTCCGGATACCCCGGTTTCAGACGCAGCGCCTCCATCAGGTCTGCCCTTGCCTGGCGGTGGTCGATTTGGAACATCAGATGGTACACACCGGCGTGAAGATGCGCTTCCGGATCGAGCGGCCGCAATCGCGCGAGGCGTTCGGCCACGGCAGCGGCCTGGTCGAACATCCCGAGCTGATGATATTCCGCGGCCAGAAACGTCAGGCGCGAATGATCGCCGGGGTCGGCCGCAATCTCCTCGTTCAGGATCTCGATGTAGCGCAGATTGCGCTGGCGCCGCGCCTCGGGGTCCGGCGCGAAATCGTGTTCGATGCGGATTTCGGTGCGCAGCAGGCGTCCACCGCCGGCGAGAATGGCGGCATCGATGGTTTCATGCACCCGGCCGCGGTAGCGGTAGTCCGGGCGATTAGGGAATAGGCGGACCACGTAATCCGATCTTGGCCTGGACGAACCGGGCTCGCGGTTCAAGCGCTCGAAATAATACCCGGCGTTCTCGCCGCCGGCAGCCAGGCCGCGAACCAGCGGAAGGCTCTCCGAGTGTAGAGTTTCGTCGGCATCGAGCGCCAGAATCCATGCTCCCGAGGCGCGGTCCAGCCCATGGTTGCGCGCCGCCGCGAAATCGGTGCGCGAGAAATCGAAAGGATAGATTGCGGCGCCGTAGCCGGATGCGATGGATCGCGAAGCGTCGGTTGAGCCGGTGTCGACTACGATCATCTGGTCCACGACCGGCCGCACCGAGTCGAGGCATCGCGCCAGGGAGCGCTCTTCGTTCCTGACGATCATGCACAGGGTGATGCCGGCCATTGCCATGGGTCTCCCCGATTATCGCGCGCGGAATGCTAGGCTGTGTGCTGGTGCCGGAAACAGCTTCCTTCGAATCCGTTTTTGCCGGTAAGCGCGTCCTCATTACCGGCGGGCTGGGCTTCATCGGTTCGACGCTGGCGATACGCCTGGCCGGTCTGGGCGCGCACGTGCAACTGGTCGACAGCCTGGTTCCGGAGTACGGCGGCAACCGCTTCAACGTTCACGGCCACGAGCAGGGGCTTCGCGTCAACATTTCCGACGTCCGCGACGAACACAGCTTCCGCTACCTGGTGCGGAATCAGAATTACCTGTTCAACCTCGCCGGGCAGACCAGCCATCTGGACTCGATGCTCGACCCGTTCACGGATCTCGAAATCAACTGCCGGGCGCAGCTTTCGATTCTCGAGGCCTGCCGCAAATACAATCCTTCGATCACCATCGTGTTTGCGAGCACGCGGCAGATCTATGGCAGGCCGGACTATCTGCCGGTGGACGAGAATCACCTGCTGCGGCCGGTGGATGTCAACGGCGTCAATAAAATGGCCGGCGAGTGGTTCCACATCCTGTACCACAACGTGTACGGCCTGTCGGCCTGCGCGCTCCGCCTGGGCAACACCTACGGACCGCGGATGCGCGTCAAGGACGCGCGCCAGACGTTTCTGGGTTTGTGGATTCGCCTGGCAATCGAAAGGGAGCCTTTCGAAGTTTGGGATGGCCAGCAGTTGCGAGACTTTACGTATGTGGACGACGCGGTGGAGGCGTTTCTGCTGGCGGCGGCCGCGGACTGCGCCAACGGCCGGGTTTTCAACGTCGGCGGCGACGGGCCGATGAGCCTGAAGCAGGTGGCCGATCTGCTGGTGGAGACCGGCGCGCCGGCCGGTTATGTGGAGCGGACCTTTCCGGCCGATCGGAAGCGGATCGACATCGGCGATTATTACGCGAATGACGCGGCGATTCGCAAGTCGCTGGGATGGCAGCCGAAAATCGAATTGCGCGAGGGGCTGAAGAGAACCCTGGATTACTTCGGCGAGAATCTGGCGCAGTACGTGTAGCTGCCGCGGCGCGAGCACTCGTGCGCGCCGCGACTGTTACCGGCGTTTCGACG
>Ga0335073_10016547_pt1 | contig 10302 bp, 6 predicted proteins | sample Lox_Sample_22_FD_207093 | JGI IMG/M metagenome (GOLD analysis project Ga0335073, IMG submission 207093) | Soil microbial communities from Loxahatchee National Wildlife Refuge, Florida, United States - Lox_Sample_2.2 | ecosystem: Environmental > Terrestrial > Soil > Wetlands | place: USA: Florida... | reverse complement strand
CTGAAAGTCGTACAAGCCGTACGGGGAATTGTAAAGTGCACGGCTGTTGCCATCGACACCGGCATACTCAATCTGCCCGCTGATCAGGTTCAGGTTGTCCTGGCGGTTGTTTAGCTCCACCCAGGGCGTGCTCGCTTCGTAGCGGAGGCCGAGATTCAGAGTCAGAGTCGGGGTGATGCGCCAGTCATCCTGACCGTACCCGCCAAAGCGCCATGCCATCTGGTGCCAGGTACCTCCGGTGCTGACGCCTTTTCCGGTCGCAACTGGGTAGCCAGTGAAGAAGTCGCTGGCCGGGTCGCCGCTGAATGAACCGCCAAAGAGGATCGAACCGTATTCACCACTGTTGCCGCTATAGAAGGTGTTCAAACGGAACCGCCACATCTGGAAGCCGGTCTTGAATACATGTTTACCGCGAGTGATGGTGACACCATCGTCGAATTGAATGACGGTATCGTTGAAATTCTGATTCACGACATTGTTACCGACGTTACTCAGCGTTCCGTTGCCAGGAGCCGGGGCCGTGCCGCCGCCAAAGCCCAGGAGTAACAGGCCGGGACCGGCAGTATTCGCATTTGCAATGCCAAGCTCCGTTCCAAGGTTGCCGATGCTCGGAATAAATGCCGTATCCGTGATAATTCCGATCCACGAGGCGCCAAAACGAGCTTCGTTCAATATGTTGGGGCCGAACGTGTGGGTCCACGTCCCGACAGCATTGTGGACCGGGGCATGTTCGGCGCTATTGGCCAAAATCGCCAGCGAGTTAGTCGAAGGATCATTTTGATATTCCTGCGCCCAGCGGGCGCTGAGACGATCCTTTTGCGTTATGTTCCAGTCGATCTTGGCATCGCCCTGATCGGCGTTGAACGCCGAGTTGGTCTGGTTGATCGCGTTGTTGGTGACGTTACTGTTAATCGGTGTCGGATAGTACTTAGACGCAAACAGAGCCGCGGCCACGGCGTTTTCTTGCGACATTGGAATCTGATTGTTGACGTACGGCACACCCGTGATTGGGTTTTTCAGCTGAGTCGAAAGCTGCGAAAAATCACCATTGCGTTCAGCATTCGTGAAGACGGTTATGAAGTTGCTGGTGGTCGGGTGGTCGAAACGCTGCCCCTGATAGTCGACAAAGAAGAACAGCTTGTCCTTCCAGATCGGGCCGCCAAGCGTGCCACCGAACATGTTCCAACGAAGCGTTCCCCTCGGCAGGAAATTCCCCGGCCCACCGAACTTGTTTTCCCACTGGTTGGCATTGAGCACGTCGTTGCGGAAGAATTCCCAGACATCGCCATGAAACTGGTTGGTGCCCGATTTGATCGAGGCGTTGATGATACCGCCAGAGAAGTTTCCGAACTCCGCAGGTGCATTGGAGGTAATCAGGTTGAATTCCTGAATCGCATCAGGGGAGGGCGTATAACCTAACTGATTTTCCGAGGTCTGGTTGTTATCCATCCCGTCCAGGATGAAGTTGTCTGACTGCTCACGATGTCCGTCGATGGACGGGCGACCGCCGCTCGCGGTGTTGTCACCGTTGTTGAAGGTGGAGTTATCCGGGGTGATACTCCCAGGCGCCAGCAGTGTGAGTTCCACGTAGTTGCGTGTGGCCAGCGGGATGCCAACGATCGTATTGGCATCGATCAGGGTGCTGACCTGCGTAGTGTCCGACTGTAACTGCGGCGCTTCGGACGAGACCTGAACGGTGTTGGTGACCGCGCCCACCTTCATCTTGAACTCAAGACGCGCTCTCTGATTGAGCACGAGAGTGAGGGGCGGCAGAACTTCGGTATCGAAGCCTGGTGATTCTGCTTTCACCTCATAGGTGCCGATGGGAAGGTTGTTGAAATTGAAAACCCCGCCATTGCTGGATTTGGCGGTGAACGTCGTCCCGCGCTCCGTGTCCCTGGCGGTGACCGTGGCGCCATCCAACACAGCTCCTGAAGCATCCTCAACGGTGCCGGTGATGCTGGCTGTGATTTGCTGAGCAAACGCGGACGGGCTGAGGCTGCAAAGCCCCAGTACCATTACGAGGGCTAAGCCCCATAAGGTGACTCTTTTCATACTCGCCTCCAAAACCAAACAAATGTCGAACGGGGCCCGACAGGAAAACGTGGCAACTCTTAAAACAGGCTGCTCTTCCACCGAGGATTTACTTCAGTGACCGTAATATATCCACAGGTTGAAGGGAATGCAAGCATGATTGTTGAGGAAAAAACTTTTTTTTGATCTACCGTTCAAGTTCGGCAAACGAACGAAAACAGCTAATGACTCCGTCTATGGACGCTTGATCAGCAGCGTGGCGGGCTATCAAGGAGCCGGCGCCAGTTCTTCAACCAGAATGCTGGAAATCTTGGCGATGAGCAGATTGCCTGGATTGTCGACTCCATAGTCGACCTCGGGTATGCCGTTAACAGTGATCGAAATTGCGACAGGTCCGTTCTTGGAGTAAACGAGGGCAACAGAACTTCGAAGGTGGTCAAGAGCTCCGGACTTGCTGGCGACGACCGTATTCTTCATATCCCGGCCCACACCCTGGAGGTCGCGTTGCCGCTTCATCACGCGGAGCATTTCCTGAGAAGCGTCTTTTGAGACCAATTCCCCGCGATAGAGCTTTTCCATCAGAATGACCATGTCACGCGGGCAACTTCTGCCGGTACCCCACTTCTCATTGCCGGGTTTTCGGCCTTCGGCGGTCACGCCTTGCGGCTCGAGCCTCGTTTTGGCATTCGGGAAGATTTTGGGCTGCATGATTTGCCGCATCACAGCAGTTTGCTTGAGCCCCAGTTCGGTCATCCGGTGATTGACCGCGTCGCCGCCGATCCTGCCCAGGATCATGTTCGTGGCCGTGTTGTCGCTGACCACGATCATCACGTGCATGAGGTCACGGATGGGGAAGAGGTCCCCTCCAGAAAACTCCGTCAGTATGCCGCTACCGGAGACTTTGTCCTCGTCTGTGAGCTCAAGTTTTTGATTCCAGTCGAGCTTGCGCTCCTGCGCTTCGGCAAACAGCTCGACCATGATGGGAACCTTGATCGTACTCGCCGTAGGGACAGGATCATCCGCCCGGAGGGAATAGCTGGCCCCGGTATCGAGATTTTTGGCATAGAGGCTGACCTGACCGGGAAAGCCCTTGATTGCCTCCTGAATTTGGTGGTCCAGGGCAACACTACCTTCGGTCACGTTACTTTTGGTTTGTGCGATCGCTCCAGCCTGGAGTCCCAAAACGAGAAGGCAGATCAGAAAAATAAAACGGATGATCCTCATCAAAGAATCATTTCACGAGCATCTGATTCAGCCTGCGGCAAGTTAAGGAGGAATGCACCGATTTCCAACACAGGTTTCTCACCCTCCACGTCGCGTCATCCTTCCTGCCCCGGCATGCCGTGGGAGCGCAGCGTCTCATAAACCTCGAATAACGAAGGGCTTGGAGTGCGGAGTCGAAGAGCCTGTCCGGGGCAAGGCCGTGGGAAACCCATGCGATTGGCAGATGCTTTTGAGAGCTTTCTGCCCACGAACTCCAAGCGTACTTAAAGACCCCCAGCCGGGCGAAGCCCGACCTGCCGTTCTTGTCGCGGCAAGCCGTGGAGCGTGCCTTGGCAGGATCTCAAGGTTCTCTCTCGATGGCTGACAGACCGGTTTGTTAACGGCTGAATCGCAGGGACCCAGGATTTCAATCCTGGGAAATTTTCAGTCGTCCCCTTCGGGACTCAAAGGATTATGGCCTGCGAGTCCTCTTTGTGGCACTTTGGCACCGCAAACCATCCTCAAATCTCGATTTCGCCCTGTAGATAAAAGACGCAGGAACCCTCCAACTCCACCCGATCTCCTTTGAGCCGGCAGAGCACTTCCCCTCCCCGTGGGGAGCACTGGAAAGCGCGAAAGGCTGTCTTGCCCAGCCGTTGGGCCCAGAACGGAGTCAGCATGCAGTGGGCGGCGCCTGTGACCGGATCCTCGGGAATGCCCTTGGCGGGAGCGAAGTAGCGGCTCAAGAAGTCGTACTTGTCCTCTCCGGGCGAAGTCACGATCAGACCCGGGCGGTCGAGACGAACGACGGCCGCCATGTCGGGAGTCAAGTCACGCAAGGCCTTTGCCGTCTCCAGCAGAGCAAGATAGTTGAAGCTGTTCCCATAGACTTCCGCCGGCGTCACGCCCAATGCTTCCGCCAGTCCTTTTGGCGGCCCGATGCGGACGGAAGGGCGAGCCGGAAAATCCATGACGTAGCCCGCGCCGATGCGGCTCACCTTAAGCGGTCCGCTCGCGGATTGGAAGACCACCTGAGTGCGTCCGGGATCGAGCCGCTCCATGACCACCGCCGCGCTGGCGAGCGTGGCATGGCCGCACAGAGGGACCTCGGTTGCGGGGGTAAACCAGCGCAACCGATAGCCGCCGTCTTGAGGCACGAGAAACGCTGTCTCGGCAAGATTATTTTCAGCAGCGACTGCCTGCAGAACTTCATCGCCCGGGTAGACATCCAAAGGTACGACGGCAGCAGGATTTCCTGCGAACCGGCGGTTGGTGAAGGCATCGACCTGAAAAATGGGAGCGCGCATAACCAATCATCTTAGATTGGCAACCGGACAGGCCAGCCGAATTGGCACCTCGCGACAGAAACTGGCCTTGCCGCGCTAGTCGCGAAAGCGAGATGCTGTTCTTAGGGCAGATGGAAGAACGTAAACAGAATGATAGCCCGGCGCTTGAGCAGCCTTCCCCAGAGGTACAACATCCAGACGCAGTCTCTGGATCGGCTCCCGACGTAGCGGCCACCGACAAGGTGTTCAATGCCGCGCCTGAACCGGCGCCCGACGCGTTGGCCGCTGAAGCAACGTCTGCGGCCGCTCCGGCCGAAACGCCGCCTCCGCCGGTTTCGGCAACGATTCGCTTGGACAAGAAGCATCCGCTCGCGATCCGCTGGATGCACTGGGTCAATTTCCCCGTGCTGTTCACCATGATCTGGAGCGGCCTGCTCATTTATTGGAACGATTCCGACAACGCGTACCATCACCCGCACGCTGTGTACCGAGTAGGGCTGGGACCCTTTACGCTGTTCCGGTTTTTTCCGCCGTGGTTCTGGAAGGCGATGGATGCCCCGTATCACGTGACCAAAGGGCTGGGATACCACTTCTTCTTCATGTGGATCTTCGCCATCAACGGCTTTCTCTATGTTCTGTACACCGTCCTTTCCGGCGAATGGCGCTTTGTGGTGCCCGATAAAAAGAGCTTGAAGGAAGCAATCCTGGTTACGCTGAAGGACCTGCACCTGAGCAAATACCTTCCGCCGCAGACCAAGTACAACGGCGCGCAAAAAATTGCCTACACCTCTGTAATTTTGATGGGCGCCGGGAGTCTCATTACTGGCCTCTCCATCTACAAGCCGACCCAGGCGCACTGGCTGACGACGCTTCTGGGCGGATACGAGATGGCACGGTGGGAACACTTTCTGCTCACAATGGGATTCTGTGCGTTCTTTGTGATCCACGTGACCCAGGTGGTGCTGGCGGGCTGGAACAATTTCCGCAGCATGGTGAGCGGGTTGGAAGTGAAATCAGTCCAGGAACCGTCACTCGAGGCAGAAAGAAAGAGTTGGGGATGAGTGAGCTCGATGACCAACGGGCCGAGCAGAAAGCAGCGGACGAAGCAGTGCGGCGAAAAAGCCGCAAGCACACGCGCCGCAGCTTCGCCGTAGCCGCGGCAGCCGTCGCGGCCGGATGGGGAATCCACGAATGGATCGACCGTAGTCCGCGGCTCAGTATGCAACCGGAGCCGTTCCGAAAAGCCTTTCAGTTCAATGCAGGTCTGTCACGCGCGGTTTTCGACGACCGGGCGCTGGCGCCGACCTACTCGCTGAAACGAGCCGTAGACCTGCGAGTAAACGGGGTGTATGGCCTGAAGCAGGCCCTGGTTCCGGCAAGCTGGCGGCTGCAGGTCACGGGGGTGGCGAACGCGCGAGGTTATCCGCAATACACCCCGGACGTCACGGCCTGGGAATATCGATACTCGGATGAGAAGACAAAAGAGGACCAAGGTCACGATACAAAAGTGGCCCCGAGCGCCGATACGGCGGAGAAGATGGCGCCAAAATCGATGGTCGCCATCGAAAAAATCCGTCAGGAGCGGACAAGACGGATGCCTCGCGGGCTGGAAGAAGCCGGCGAGAGCCGATCGACATTGCCCATCGGGACCCCGGGTCTGCTACTCACGCTGGACGATATCGTGAAGCTTCCGAAACATGACCTGGTTACGCAATTCAAGTGTATCGAGGGCTGGAGCCAGATTGTGCACTGGACCGGCGTGCGCATGTCGGATTTCATCGCTGCTTACCCGCCACAAAAGCGGCCTGATGGCAGCTTACCGCGCTATGTGTACCTGGAGACGCCGAACGGCGACTACTATGTCGGTTACGATATGCACGTCTGCATGCACCCGCAGACACTGTTAGTAACCGAGATGAGCGGCAGCCCACTCACCCAGTATCATGGAGCGCCGCTGCGACTCCACGCACCGACCAAATACGGCTATAAGCAGATCAAGCGTATCGGCCTCATCGCGTATATGGATGAGAAGCCCGACGACTACTGGACCAAGCTGGGCTACGACTGGTACGCAGGTCTTTGAGGTGGCTACCAGACAAATAGCGCATCGCACACCTCTTTCAACGGCAAAAGGTGAGTTGCTTCTGGAGCAGGTGGCAAGAGATCTGGAACAGCAGATTGCTCTCGGGCGGTTGCTGCCCGGCGACCGCCTGCCCAGTGAACGAACACTCGCAGCCCAGCTTGGCCTGAGCCGCAATACGGTAACCGCAGCTTATCGGTTGCTGGAGAAGCGCGAAGCCATTCGCCGCGTTCCGCAACGTGGGGCCTTCGTTCGCCCAGCCGGACCGATCGAAAATCCGATTGACTGGAGCAGCAGGATATCGCGGCAGGCGCACCTGCTGGATGAGCCGGTCCTGGACATGCTGGCGCAAAGCCGGTTGACGAATCTGCGCTACCGGCTTTCGGCAGGAACTCCTGCGCTGGGATGCTTTCCCATGGGACCTTTCCGCAGGGCGCTCCACGACGTGCTCAACAAAGAGGGCGTGCAGACGCTGGCGATTGCGCCCACAGAGGGCCAGCCACGTCTGCGCCGCGCGATTGCCGCATGGGACGGGGCGGAGAGCAGCCACGTCCTGGTCGTCGCTGGAGCCCAGGAAGGCATCGACCTTCTGGCGCGATGCCTGGTGGAACCCGGGGATCGGGTGATCGTCGATCGGCCGACCTACCCAGGGGCCATCCAGGCGTTTCAAGCGGCTGGGGCACAGCTGGTGGAGTGGGACACGAAGGAGTGGTCGGCAAAAGCGCTGGAGCGGCTGTTGATTGCCAGCCGCCCCAAGCTCATCTTTACTATGCCCACCTTCCATAATCCGACCGCGCGCACCATGGAGGAAGACCAGCGCACGAAATTGCTCAACCTGGCTGCACGTTATCGCGTGCCTGTCATCGAGAATGACGTCTACTCCCGAACCCGTCTTCAAGGATCCATTCCGCCGTCTCTCTACCGGATGGACAAGCACAACATCGTGATCTATCTAAGCACGTTTTCCAAGGTGCTCGCCCCGGGTTTGCGCGTGGGTTGGATCGCGGCTCCTCCGCATATGGTTAAGCAACTTTCACTGGTCAAAATGCGGGCCAGCCTGTTTACCGAGGGCCTGCTGCAACTCACCCTGGCCACGTTGCTGGAGAACGGAATATTCGAGGAGCATTTGCCGCGATTGCAAAGGACACATGCGGCGTTACAAAAGATTGCTGTCGACGCCTTGCGGCTAAATTTCGCTGGTGACGAACTTGAATTCTCTGTTCCGCAAGGCGGGCTATATATCTGGTGCCGATGGCGGCGGCCCATCGATATGGAGGCCGTCCTGCTGGAGGCACAGCAGAAGGGAGCAAGCGTGGCTCCAGGACGGGCGTTTTTTGCCGGCGCGCCAGACGAGAACTGCTTTCGCATCTGCTTCACTGCATGCTCCGAGCGTGACCTGCCGGATGCAATTCGTTTACTGGCGGACGCGTTTCATGCCGCCGGAGATCCGTCCGATCGTTAGGTTTTGGCGAGCGCTTCCAGGACCATCGGGGCGGCTTGGGAAACGCTCCCGGCACCGAGAGTGAGGATGACGTCACCTTCGCCCGCCTGAGCTACAGTCCGGCTCACGGCCTCATCGAAGGACGAGGCATACTGAACTTCCTTGCGGCCGACGGCCCGTACCAGCGCAGGAGCGTCTATGCCCTCAATGGGCTCTTCACTAGCGGCATAGATATCGAGGACCTGGACGGTATCGGCATCATCGAATGCCGTCCCAAACTCCGCCATCAGATCGCGTGTCCGCGTATAGCGATGCGGCTGAAAGATGAGGTGTACGTGACGATAGCCCGACTCCCGGGCTGCGTTCAGAGTGGCGCGAATTTCGGTAGGATGATGGCCGTAGTCGTCTACGACGCTGACTCCGCGGACGGTCCCTTTGAGTTGAAAGCGCCTATCCACCCCACGGAAGTCGTGGAGCGCATGGACGATGTGTTCACAGGAGACGTCGAGCTGGGTACCAATGGCTATCGCGGCGGTTGCGTTGAGCACGTTGTGGCTGCCGGGCACATTCAGGGAAAAGGGCCCGAGCACCACGCCGCCGGCAACCACTTCGAAACGGGAGCGCACTTCTTCCGTTGGAGGAAGCATGCGCAGGACGTAGTCCGCTGTAGGTGAGGTGCCATAGGTAAATACCCGCCTTTGCACCCGCGGGAGTAACGCCGCCAACTGTGGATTGTCGATACACGCGGTGCAGGCGCCATAGAACGGAACCCGCTCCATGAACTCGAGAAACGCGGACTCTACGTCTTCCATGTCACGGTAGCAATCCATGTGCTCCCGGTCGAGATTGGTCACGACGGAAAGGATCGGGGAGAGTTTCAGGAACGACCGATCGCTCTCGTCGGCTTCGGCGACCAGGTATTGCGATTTTCCCAAGCGGGCATTGGAACCCATGGCATCCACGCGCCCGCCGACGACGACGGTCGGGTCAAGGCCGCCGGCGGCCAGGACAGTTGCGATCATGGAAGTTGTGGTGGTCTTGCCATGCATCCCGGCAATCGCGATTCCGTACTTCAGCCGCATGAGCTCGGCCAGCATCTCGGCCCGCTGAATGACGGGGATTTTGCGGTGCCGCGCCTCGATAACCTCGGGATTTTGTTCATTGACCGCGGAGCTGGTCACCACGACTCCAGAGCCGACCACATTGGCCGCGGCGTGCCCTTTGAAGACGGTCGCACCCATTGTCCCGAGGCGGTCCGTAATGCTCGACTGGCGCAGATCGGAGCCGGAGACGGCATAGCCGAGAGTTAGCAGAATCTCCGCGATGCCGCTCATTCCAATGCCGCCAACGCCAATGAAATGAACGCGTTGCGCTTTCGCGAACATAGCCGGGGAAGGAGCGGTGGTGAGAGTCACTTCCAGTTACTGTATCAGCCCAAGGAGATGCTTCCCCTTTTGGCAGGCCCACATCTAATATGTAGCGCAAGGATTGGGATCCGGTAAGGTATCGGATATCCAGGGAAGTTCCAGGTGATTGAAAGCAATTGCTTTGCCAGAGCCCGAAAATGAGCGCAACTTTTGTAGAAAACTGTTGTTCAATGTAATAGACGCCCGTAGATAACCAGGGTGCTGGATGTATCGCCAAAGCGGTGGTTACGCAATGCAAGATGCCTTGGCGCGGAGGTTGACGATGAAATACCTAAGATATCTTCTGCTGCTCGGCGCCTTCATGGTGCCTGCCGCTCTTATGTCCACTCCGGCGAACGCCCAGGTTGGAGTTGGGATCGGCGTCGGATACGGTGGCTATGGATACGGTGGTTACGGATATGGTGATTATGGATATGGCTATCCGGTAGCGCCTGTGTGCTCGTGGGGCTACTACCCTTACTATCCGTATGCTTGCGCCCCTTATGGCTATTATGGCCCTAGCTGGTTCGTCGGCGGCGTCTTCATCGGCGCCGGCCCGTGGTACCACGGCTATTGGGGCCGGGGCGGATACTGGGGACGGCCGGGATATTACGGCGGATATCGTGGTGGCGTAGCTTATCGTGGCGCCGGAGTTGGTTACGCCCGCGGCGCTAACACCTTCCACGGTACTACTGGCTATGCAGGCGGTACGCACGCATTCGCGGGTGGCTCGGCTGGAGGCTTCCACGGTGGCAGCGTGGGCGGCGGATTCCACGGTGGCGGTAGCTTCGGTGGCGGCGGCGGATTCCACGGCGGCGGCGGCGGTGGCTTCCATGGTGGTGGTGGCGGCGG
>Ga0335073_10016546_pt1 | contig 10302 bp, 6 predicted proteins | sample Lox_Sample_22_FD_207093 | JGI IMG/M metagenome (GOLD analysis project Ga0335073, IMG submission 207093) | Soil microbial communities from Loxahatchee National Wildlife Refuge, Florida, United States - Lox_Sample_2.2 | ecosystem: Environmental > Terrestrial > Soil > Wetlands | place: USA: Florida... | reverse complement strand
TCGATAGTAAGGACGTAGAAAGTGGCCACCAGATATGGTATGATTTCCCCCAGGTATTTGTGGAGTTCCTTAGTACAGAGTCCGTAATGGTAGACGTTTTTATTCTGGAAAAACTTGATCTGGTTTTGCTTTAATGGCCATGTAAAGCGGAAGAGGTTCCATGGTAGAAGGCGGGTATTCGATATCAATAGCTCAATGTGTGGAGCTGGCTATATACCCAACTTAACAGCAGGCTCAGGTGACCAAGGACAAAGCGTTTGCATCGAACGCCCTTACTCCGGCTTACGCCCTTCCTTCAAGGTCTTCCAGTCAACAACATCATCGGCGATATGCCTTGAAGTGATTGGTTTGTCGGGAATCAAGCCTCTGCATGTGCCCTTCAAGAAAGGGCTGCAATTGACGTGGAAACCCCGACAATAGGCGAGGCCGGGCGATAAAGGGCGCTTGCATCGTATAGCGCACAAGCACAGTGCCATAGGGTTGAGCGAGGGACGTTGCTCCGTTCTGATAGGGCCGTATACGTTCTAGGCTCCGCCGGATCAAGGCCTTCAGAGAAGACTTCACTGGCACGGTAGCCGAGGCCAGGAGGATCGGGAAGTGTCCCAGCAGACGACTTGCGCAAGACTATGGGAAAATCGACTCCGTGAGGACATGCTTTAGGTCAAAGTACCCATGGGTTTTCTCGCTACGGATGCTTCTCGCGATACCGGGGGATCTTATCTTAGTCCAATGGATGTCAAAGTTTGCTTAAAGTGACAATATAAGGCAAGGCTGTCTCCTCTAAAGCGCAGTACTGGTATCTCAATATTCACTTGCCGTCTTCTCGACCTCTAAAATCCGCTTGAGAGCGTCTTGCATCTCAGAGCCTACGCCACATGACTCCAGATATGCATCCACGTTGCCAAATTTATCACTGATGTGATTGATGACGGCATTCACTAACCTCTCGTCGCAATCGGCAAACTCATCCGTCAAGCCGATAGTCCTGATTTCTTTCAATCTCTCTTCTCTCTCTGGTTTCAGCTCTTCCATGCTTCTCATGTAATCCTGATGGATGACATTCTTGTCTACTCCGAGAAGCATCAACAACAGCATTACAACCAATCCAGTTCGATCCTTGCCTTGAGTACAATGTACCAGTACAGGATAGTTTTCCTCCTCAGCCAATACCTCAAACACTTGCCGTACTTCGTCGGTACATGAATCAACACTGCGGATGGCGAGTCCGATGAGGCCTTCAGGAACCATGACGCTAGTTCCAAGGATGGTTATTGCTTCAACACGGTATCCAAGCGTCATGTAGGTGAAGAACCACGCCGTATCCCACCAAGTCATTTTGGACATCAGTGAGCGGGAGTACGGCCATCCGTTTAAGCTTATTTCGCGGTACGAAATACCTGGAATGTGGAAAGGCTGACCAGTTTCCGCATCGGCTTTTGGTATGAATTCCGAGGAGGTAGCTTTTGCGTTGTGCTTCTCAGCAGCATGAATGTGTTCCGCAGATGAACGTAAGTCGATAACAGTCTTGATCTTCAATTCGTTCACCAGGCGGTCCTTGTCTTCGTTAGAAGCATCTTCTGGACGGGCGGCTCTATATAGCCTTCCGGTCTGCAACTTCTTCTTCCCGATTAGATCGTTGGTGGTTTGGCCAACGTCACGCAGATTAAGGATAGACGAGAGAAGTGACGGCATTGGACTCGACACAAACAAAGATGGAACCTAAGTGAAGACTTCAATGAAGCTGAGAATGAAGTAAAAGATGAACGAAGATTGAAGCTATCAGTGCAAGGAATTATGAAATTACAAATTGATGGAAACAGCTCGCCGAAGCCGTCTGAGCTTGGGGGTATGGATGTTTGAGGGCCGAATCCTTGTGAAGATCCGAGGGTTTGGTGCATCCATGCCCTCTATCTTTCGCACGCGCTTTGGAATACTCTACTCTACTGATGGCAGGCGCTGAACGTTCTTCAAGCTCAACGCATGGATGAATTGGGAGATATACGATCTGTAAATAATAGGCAAGTGCCAACACGTCCGAAGACGATGATGGCGGAACATGTATCGGCTGTAGATCTCATCTCATATTAATGGAGCGGGTTCGTGTGGTCTCGAACGTCAAGGAACCATGACGTATGGGCAGATGTTGTGTGATCTGCAGCCGTACATCAATGCCCGTAAAGCTCATATGTATCACCTCTTCTCCTCACACGGGAGCTTTTCAATGGACGAGCTTCCACTGGAGAAATCGTGACTTCGTCAAATAGATCCCCATTTATCTTGTCCTGTGAATTGGAGTGGCTAGGTTAGCCAGCAACATCTTACCGTCTTCTTTGTCGCTATCTGAGCCAATATCGTACCGATGTCTGCCGCCGCTGGTGCCGGCCCGCCAATGACGCAGCCCGGCTTGCGCGACGACATCTCATCACAACAAACTCAGCATTTGTGTCCGGATCCCTCAGCACATCTTCAGTTGGAAAAAGACAAGACTCTACAAGGCCACCCCGCAACTGCAGCCCTCTACGTAACTCACCAGGATCGTGACTCCACTCAGCCTGAGTTCCACATCCTCGGACCTGACGGAAAGCTACTACCAGCGAGTACGCAGTCTATTTTTTTTTACCATTGCAGCCTTGCAGTTCGCGAATCTGACATGTATTAATTAGGCAGAGCCACCGCGCTGAAGTACGCTCGCTCTCAGGATCTTCCTTCCTTCCCTTCCGTAGGCATCGCAAAAGACGGCTCCGCCCACTCAGCCGCAAACCTCGCCCACGGCAATCAGAAATCCTTCGAGTGGTGGCAACCAGAGGCGTCAGCGGCTGCTGGAAAGGCGGCTTTGCTGGCTCACGACTACAAGATGGCACCGCTTTGGCAACCGGAGGTCTCGGCTGCGGCATCCAAAGCTTCAGCCTTGGCTCAGAGTGCCGCTGAGAGAGAATGGTGGCAGCCACAAGCAAGCAAAGAAGGAGGTGCGGCAGCGAAATTGGCCGTTATGAACGAATCTCTCAGTCCAAAAATTGATTATGGCTACACCGACACTGGTCGGAAGAACGCACTTCTCGCTGCATCCACAAGCGTCAAGAGAATGCGCGCGGAATCAACACCATCCATGCCCACTTCTCCCAAGAGTATGACTTCTGAGCCGTTAATCGATGATCCTGCTATCGAGGCTGCGCGAATCCAGCACATGGCAGCATCCACCATGCCGCGTTCACTCTTCACGGAACACCCACCGGTTTCTCCAGTACTCGAAGAGCGGCTCCACCAAGACGCCCTCAAAGCTTCAGCACTTTCCTTCGCAAACCAACTGTACAAAGTCGAGCGCGTGGACTCCAAAGGCAACGTCACTGTTGACGCCGACCGCCTCGCCGCAGCCAAGGCTTCATCAACGGCCCAAAGCGGACCAACGCTAGCCGATCTCCGCCAACAAGCGCTGCAGTACCTCACGCTCCAGGACGCCGCGCAACGCCTGGCAGCCGAGCGCCTCGCGAAAATCCAAACAGACCAAGAGGCGCGCGCCTTCCGCGACTACTGGGGGTACCCGGCAGCGAAGGCAGGTGGCAACAAGCTGCACGTGAAGCGGGGGCTGCGCAAGCGGTCGTCGAGCGACAGCGCAATGGCGGGCGGCGCGCCGGCCGCGCCGCTCGGCCCGCACGACGCGGGCTTCTACGAGCGGGACTCGGACGACGAGGCGGACGCGACGGCGGCGGCGCGCGTGCGCGGCCAGATGAGCGCGCTGCACGCGAGCGTGGCGGTGGAGGACGCGCGGCGGCGCGCCGCCGACCGCAAGGCCCTGCTGGCGGCCGCCGAGCGCAAGGTGCGCGCCAGCATGCGCGCCATGGACGAGAAGCTGTTCAACGAGACGGGCAAGATGAGCGCGGCCATGGTCGACGAGTGGGATGCCAAGGCCCGTGAGCGCGCGAAGGCGAGTTCCGACCAGCGCATGCAGAACTTTGGGAAGGTGGATGTCGGCGGTGGGAAGTTTCTTGATCAGAGCGTCATCGATGAGATTGCGCGGCAGAGGGTGCAGCCTACGCTGGATCGCGTCACGACCGAGGCGGAGAAGCATAGGGCTAAGGATGAGGAGAGGAGGCTGGATCTCGAGGAAAAGAAGAGATCTACTCGACTTGAGAAGGAGCGGCAGGCGGAGGTGAAGGCTGAAGGGAAGAAGATTAGGGGTAAGGTTGAAGTCAAGTGACAAAGACCTACAACTAACTTCGATGTAGAGGAGGAAAAGAAGGCTCGACGCGAAGAACGCAACGCATCGAAAGCAGTCAAGGAAGCCAAGAAAGCTGAAAAGGCCGAAGAGAAGCGGCTGGCAACGGAAGAGAAGCGCAGATCGAAAGAAGCAAAGAAGCTCGAATCTGCGGCCGTGACGAAAGAAGAGAGACCAGGAACCGCAGATACAGCAGGAACAGCCACAACCGCGACCACTGCGCCTGATATCGACGCCGATTCAGACATCGAGCAAGAGCCCGCGCGCGACACCGTCGTCCCAGCCACGGACCTCACCGCGCAACGAAACGCCAGCATCGACACGGCGTCCACACCAGCAACCGCTCCAACACCCGCAACCGCACCCGCACCCGCCCCAGCGCCCTCACACCAGGAACCACCCAAGCCCACGCCCACACCGTCCAAACCATCCCGCCTCTCACGCCTCACGCCGCGCGCCGCCCCGCGCGAAAAGCACGACGCCACAGTCTCACCGCCTTCCAGCCCGCCGCCGGCCAGCCCCAAGCGCGAAGCGGGCCTAAAAGCGCTGCTCTCGCGGCTCGGCCGACGTCGCGAGCGCGGCCGCGCCGAGCCGGGCTCCTTCAGCGGCGGGCTGGCGATCGGGGCGCCGACGGAGCCGCGGCGGGTGGGGCACGGCGGCGGCACGGAAGCCGCGCCTGACGATGGCGATGATAGTGGCGTGTCGTCGCTGGAGGACTCGCTGGATGAGGGTGAGGGCGAGGAGGCGCGGGATACGTTTGATGAGCGGTTGGCGCCGCCGGTGAGTTTTGGCACTGAGGGGAGGAGGGCGGCCGGGAGTCCCGTGCGGGAGGCAAGGTTTCATGAGGAGCTGTAGAATTTGATTGAAATGAAGAGGATTGAGGGGGGCCGTAAGGATGAGCCTGTGCTCTTCGTGTTTTGGAGTGAAGGCTTTGCTGTTTATGCCGTTGTTTGAGTAGATATGGGATGCTAGACGTTGGTACACTCCCGAAGGAACGGCACACATGGAGAAGTCAGTCGCTTGCATAGTGGCTTTATGTACAGGCAGCTATACAGCACGTACATCAACTACATTTAACCATTGTTCCCCTATTCTCATCGTTTGAAAGTCACTATTCTATAACCGCAATCATACCAACCAAGCTTAACACAACTTCCTCGAATCTCAAAGCCAGCAATGCACCTCTTCGCATCAAATTTCTCCGTTTTGAATGTGGTATAGTCGACATCAACTTACCAAGCATTCAGCTCTCCATGTCACTACCAAATCTCAAGCCTTTTCAAGCTCTACTAGCGATTTAACGCTTCCAATGCTTAGTTAGTCCCGATGCCAATGCACCACTGAGGCCAAACTGAGTCGGTACACCTTCGATCCTATGCGTCGAATTGATGTTCTTGACAAGGGTGATCTGGTAGCAGGTCGCGGATCCTTGTCTAGAAATGATGGTCGAGTACGCAAGGAAGTACTCCCAGATCTGTCAAAGCACACTACACGTCAGCCGCCAACTCAGAAAGGTGGAAAACGCAACAAAACTCACCCGGAACCACCTGTTGCCGTACTTGGCCTCGATCTTGTCCTTGTTGGCCAGCCAGTTGCGGTACCAGCGCCAGATGGTGGCGGAGTAGTGCACGCCGATGGTGTCGATGCTCTTGATCTCGAAACCCACGCTCTCGAGGCTGCCGACGAAGAACCCAAGCGGCGTGCTGGCGTCGGCACCAGGGAAAATGTACTTGTTCATGAACAGGCCCCAAATCAGGTCCTCGTACTGCCAGCAGCGGCGCAGGCCCGCGATCTGCAAGAAAAACACACCGTCGTCGTCCAGCATGTCGTAGACCTGCTTGAGGAAGGTCGTGAAGTAGCGCACGCCGACGTGCTCGGCCATCTCCAGGCAGGTGATCTTGTTGTAGCCGCCGGCGGGCACGGGGATATCGCGGTAGTCGGCGCAGACGATGCGGCTCTGGTCCTCGGGCACGCCGTCCTTGCGCAGGCCGGCGTTGCCCCAGGCGGTCTGGTTGCGGCCGAGGGTGACACCGGTGGCGCGGGCGCCGTAGCGCGTCGACGCGTAGCGCGCCAGCGTCCCCCACCCGCACCCGATATCCAGCAGCGTGTCGGTCGCCCGCAGCCCGATCTTCTCGCACACCACCGCCAGCTTGTTGTCCTGCAGCTGCTCCAGCGTCTCCTCCTTGGCGATGTCGCCGATGATGCCGCTCGTGTACACCATCCGCGGGCCTAGGAACCAGCCGTAGAAGTCGTCGCCGCGGTCGTAGTGGTCGCGCACCTGCTCTTCGTCCTGATTGCGCGTGTGCATGATCACCTCCGGTAGCATGCCCGTCAAGAAGAACCAGAAGAGACTCAATGTGAAACGGAAGCTGGCCCAGTCGTGCCTGTACTCGAGAACGTCGAGCATGTCTCCTTTGACGTCAACCTCACCAGCGAAATACTTCTCGTGGAATGTCTCCATCGGGATTTTGTTGCGGCCGTAGTACTTGTCCTTGTCTTCATCTTTGTGGAATGTAAGATAGGTATCGATTGATTTGCCTGCATATCGGGCTTTCTCGTTCTTTCGCGGAGAGAAGGAAGATGCCACCGTCCAATAGGCCATGAGAATTGGAATCGTAGTGAAGATAGCAAAGAAGAGTGTTGTGAGCAAGCCGCCATGGAGTTGACGAGCCATGTAAAAAGGAACGACAAAGAGGATTGTGAAGAGGAGAAGGTTAGAGAAGGAGTCGCTGCCAGGACCGTCGGCCGGAATAGGCGCATTTTTGACAGCGGGATACTATACGACTTTTGTCAGCTCCGTAGTCATCCAATACGGCAAGATCCAGCTTTGATGTTATTCCAATGCCGCGAACGAAGTTCATACCGAAGTTGTTCTCACACCACATTCAGGCACAACTTGTTCAGGGGTAGGTGCGGGAGGCGTCTCAATGAATTCAAAAGACGTCTCCGAAGGAGCTTTCTCGTGGTCGGCCATAGCTGCTGAGTTGCGAAAATATGGAATTGCTTGAGATGGAGAATTGGGGTTGGCCGAAGAGGTGTGGAGCTACCAGAGCAGAAATATATTGTGGATTGGTGGGTGGTTTCGTCGTATGCAGGGTCCGAGCTCGACGTGCTTTCCCAACCTCACCGCTACGAAGTCTAGATAAGTGCATGGCATGAGATGTGAATTTGCGAGTACTGACTATATCAGCGCGGTCTATGTTGTTTCACTCTATCATAAGGATTCAATTGTTCTCTTCGAAGCTGTGTTTCACGAGCATTGAGTAGCATACAAGGACATCGAAGCACATCTGTAGGTATCAAAAGTACTTAATCTGTCAAGGCTCTAGATGATCCGTAGCAGCTTCCAAACCAGTTAAATGCACTTCGCAGCTTCGAATCTAGCACAAAAAGATGAGTGAAATGAGATTTGACATGATTTAACTTAAAAAGCTGTAAATGACACAGCTACGTGAATTCTGACTCATGCGAACGCAATTATTAAATCTTTTGAGTATTCAAAACAAAATGCAAGCGGGTTCATCCTATTATCATCGCAACCGTGGCGTGCTTACTCTCGCACTCAATCCAGCAAATGCATCCGGGCTATGTCGTCCTGAAAGGAAGCTAAAGTCGGCACTCTCGCGGCTGACATTTCGAAAACTGTTGGCACTTGCAGCAGGCGGTGCCAATTGTTGCTGTTGTTGCAGTGTGCTCATCGTTGATTGAGTTACAGGTACAGCTGGAATAGCGAATGGATTATGACTTCCAGCTGCAGGGAAGATGTCGGTACTGCCATGAGATTGAGCGCCTCCCAATGATGAAACCGGCATTGTGACAGCGCGTTTTGGCATCGTGGGCTGTTCCGATTGTTGGCTCTCCGGGATATCTGCCAAGGTACTCTGACGTTGAGGAGCAAGATGTGGCATATTGTAAAGAGCCAGAATAGACGATTTATCGTGCCGTATCGGTATAAATGAAGCTTGTTGTTGTGGGATCTGCTGCTGTGGCTGCTGCTGTGGCTGCTGCTGTGGTGGATGCATTTGAAACGGAGACGCTGAGTTTTGATGTTGATATGGTACCTGCGCTTGATGTGGTTCGACAGCTTGTTGCGGGAATTGGAAGGTCTGCTCAGCCTGTGGCGTCTGTACAAGTGGCTGCTGAAACTGTGGTTGTTGTTGTTGTTGTTGTTGTTGTTGCTGCTGCTGCTGCTGCTGCTGCTGCTGCTGCTGAGTTTGTTGGAACGGATTATAACCAGCTTGGGATTGCGTCACCGGTGGGAAGGTAGATGCGTGTGTCTGCTGTGTGTGGAAAGGCGATGGCTGCTGCTGCGACTGAGCCTGGAATTGAGGTGGCTGCTGCGGTTGAACCTGAAACTGAGGCTGCTGTATCTGTTGTTGATGCTGCATTTGTCCAAACGATCCATATGGAAAGCTCTGCTGCTGTTGAACTAATGTAACAGACTGATTTTCAAATGGGTTCGTTGAGGATGCCATCGGTGATCCAGTACTCCTCATAAACGGATTGAAAGCCGTGGAGCTTGTTGCTTGCGGTGTGATTTGCTGCGCCTGGAAGGGAAATGGAGCAGGCACTGTGAATTGGTTCTGAGGGAAATTGGTCGAAGGAATTGGTGGTGGCGTATATGTCTGAAGGAATGGATTATGCGGATGTGATTGGCTACCATAACCTCCGGTGGTATTTGGGAACAGCGGTTGAGGAGGGTTCAATAGTTGTTGGGAGTTCGATATTTGAAGACCTTGAAACGCTTGGTCCAGTGCTGGTTGTATGGCTTGTGATTGCTGCATCTGTATGAAAGGATTGTAGGAGTTTGATGAAGATCCAGCTTGAGTGGCAAAGGATATCGAGCGTTGCTCCTCCGATGAGCCAGTTGGAAGCGGCGGTAGAGATTTTTCAGTGTCAGCAGCATCAAACGGTGTCGACTGCTTGCCATTGTTTGCGGGAACACGCGTCTTTTCGATGGAGATTCCATTCAGTCCATTTCGAGGAGCTGGAGTAGAGTTTCCTGAGGGTCTTCTACTACCTTCACCTAATCGGACCAACTCTTCCACTGCTTTGTCTAAGTTGCCATTGAAACCTTTCAAGATAGTGAGATTCTTCTTCTCGTCCGGAAATCCCATTTCAGTGAGATGTGCGAGCTTTATCTTGTAGTTGTCATCTCGGCTACCTCCGATGTCCGCACCGAAGACTTTCGCAGGTTTGTTCCGTGGGGGTGACTGATCATGGTCAAAACGTCCCCGTGAAGACGGCGACGTTGGAGGGCTCATTCTGTCCTGACGAGATACCGGGAAGGTCGAAGAAGCCGATCGCAAGCCAAAGTGAAAGCGCTTCGTTGGTTTTGGAGGCAACTCGGTAGTACGATCTTCGGAACTCCCGGTACTACCGGTATTGTGTCTCGAGGTTGGTGGTGCACCGCTGGACAACGTTTTACTCTCGTACTTCTGTCGGATGAAGCGCTCCATCATTCCATCTACCTCGTCTACGTCTATCGGTATTGAGGGGATTACATTACGTGGATTGTATATCTTGTTCGATGCAAGATTGCCAACGCGCTTCATGTTCTTGAGGATGTCAGCTGTGATCGCCGGATGGTTGCAGGAGGGTCTTACCTCGACTTGATCGTTGCTCCAGCTGTCCATACTTAGTGATTTAACCTTTGATATGTGTGTTCCGAGCTTGCGGTGAAGGGCCGCACAGCGCATGCAGAGGAAAACTCCTAAGCTCCAACTTGCCCATCCTGGATTCTTTGCACCACAGTCAGCGCATTTATCGTTTCCAGGTACGCTCCTGATGAGTTCTTGGAGGGTACGTTCGTTGCGCACTTGCTGTCGCTTGTTCATGATTGCGGTTGTCGTCAATGTAGCGTTGAGATGTAAGGGGAGAAGTTTAGGGAAGCGGAGACAGACGGTAGCAGGGATGAAGGTTACGGAAGGGGAGATGGGCTTAGTGTCGTTAGGTAAAACACGGACTAAGAATGGTCATTGGGAAAGATGGTGGTGTAAAGCCGTGCTGGATGAAGGGCTCGAGATGATCAGTGAGTATGTCAAAGAGCGTTGACTTTGCATGATTCTCCGCTTACGTATTGTGGTTCA
>Ga0335073_10016545_pt1 | contig 10302 bp, 10 predicted proteins | sample Lox_Sample_22_FD_207093 | JGI IMG/M metagenome (GOLD analysis project Ga0335073, IMG submission 207093) | Soil microbial communities from Loxahatchee National Wildlife Refuge, Florida, United States - Lox_Sample_2.2 | ecosystem: Environmental > Terrestrial > Soil > Wetlands | place: USA... | reverse complement strand
ATCTCGCCGGCGATGACGCGGAGCAGCGCGCCGCCGTCGGCGGACGTCAGCAGCGCGACCTGGCCCGCCCTGATGTCCTGGTAGCGCGGCATGGTCATCTTCAGCCTCGCGGGCAGGTTGACCCAGAGCTGGAAGCCGTGGAACAGGCCGCCGCTCGCCACCAGGGCCTCCGGCGGCTCCTCGATGTGCAGGATACCGCCGCCGGCGGTCATCCACTGCGTGTCGCCGTTGGTGATCAGGCCACCGCCGCCGTTGGAGTCCTGGTGCCTGAAGACGCCGTCGATGATGTAGGTGACGGTCTCGAAGCCGCGGTGCGGGTGCCACGGCGTGCCCTTCGGCTCACCGGGGGCGTAGTCGACCTCGCCCATCTGGTCCATGTGCACGAACGGGTCGAGCTGCTTGAGGTCGACCCCGGCGAAGGCGCGGCGCACAGGGAATCCCTCGCCCTCGTAGCCCGACGGCGCCGTGGTGACCGTGGCGACCGGGCGCTCGCCCTCCGGGCCCGGCTCGGTGACCCGCGGCAGGACCAGGAGGTTCTCGACGGTGACAGCTGGCATGATGGCCCTCCTCGCAGTTGGCCTGGGCTCTTATACCCGCTGAGCGGGCAGCCAACTGCTCGCAACGATGTATGAAGTTTCAACATTCCCGGCGGTCAACCAGCGGAGCGGACGGGCTTGACTTTGCATCACAAAGCGAGCTAGCTTTGCGGTACAAAGTGCTTTGCGGCACAAAGTCAAAAGGAGGGCTGGCATGAACGAGCAAGCTGGCACGACCAGTGGCGCGGGCATGGATGACGCGGCGAGCATCGCCGACGGAACCCCGCTGGGGATAACGGAGGCGGCGGCCATCATGCGGGAAGCGGGCGAGAAGGCCCGCAGCGGGCTCCGGGTCAGTCACCGGACCACCTTCACGATCTGGGGCCTGGGCCTGCTCATCGGCTATGGCGCGATCTGGCTGGCCGTCCGGGGACAGCGGCCATTCCACGGGCCGGATCCGGCGGCGTTCGCGGTGGCGGCGCTGCTCGCCACCGCATCGGTGATGGCCGGCATCGAGGACGCGCGGGCAGAAAGCGGCGTCGGCGGCTTGTCCGCGCTGCGGCGGCGCGTCGCCTTCGCGTCGGTGGTGATCGGCCTCGCCGGCATGTTCGCGGTCGAGGGCGCTTTGGTCCATGCCGGTGCCGGCCGGCCCGTGATCGGCGTCTTCGAGGCGTCGGCGCCCATCTTCGTGGCGGGGCTGTTCTATCTCACCAGGAGCATGACGCGGCCGGACTGGGCGGTGGCGGGACTGGGCCTGTGGCTCGTCATCGTGGCGGCCGTCGGCGGCTTCGCCGGACCGGCGGGAGCCTGGGGGGTTGACGCGCTGGCCGCGGGTCTGGCGTACCTGCTGATGGCTGTCATCGACCCCTGGGTGCGCCGGTCGTGAACGAGGACGGCCTCGACCCGGTGATCCACACCCCCGCCCGGTTGCGGATCATGGTCTCGCTGGCGGCGCTGCCCGATGGCGACGACCTGTCCTTCACCAGGCTGCAGGACCTGATCGGGCTGACACCGGGCAACCTGATCACCCACCTGCGCAAGCTCGAAGACGCCGGATACGTGACCACGAGCAGGAACGGCACCGGCGTGACGGCCCGGACCTCGGTCGCGCTCACCCACACGGGACAGGCCGCGCTGGAACGCTACACCGCCGTGCTGCGGCAGCTGCTCGACTCGGCCGGCCAGGGATGACCGGCAGAGTGCCCGCGGGGCTACAGCTCGGGGAGGCCGGACTCCAGGACGGCCAGGGCTTCGTCGACGCGGCTGAACGCCTCGGCGTTGACCGTGCCCTCGGAGTAGGTTTCCGGGCCCATGACCGCCATGATCGCGCCGATGACCGAGCCCACGTAGACGCGGACGGCCAGATCGGCGGGCGAGCGGCCGGTTCGCTTGGCCACCGCGTCCGCCGCCGTCTCGATCATCCGCGACATCTCGTCCATCATGCGGGCCCTGACCTCGGGGACGGACATGCCGATGGCGGACATCTCCTGGAACTCGGCCCACTCGGCGGCGGTGAACGTCGCGATCGTCTCGCGCATGGCCGTGCGGAGAGCGGTGATCGGGGTGACCGAGGAGGGCTGGCGGTCGAAGGCCTCGAACATCCGGTCGTCGAAGCCGTCCTGGAGGACGACGTCTTCCTTGGTCGGGAAGTAGCGGAAGAACGTGGACGGCGACACCTCGGCGGCCGCCGCGATCTGCTCGACGGTCGTCGCCTGATAACCCTGCTCGCGGAAAAGCCGGAGCGCGTGCTCCCTGATGGCGGCACGCGTCCTGGCCTTCTTCCGTTCCCGCAAGCTCGTACTGTGCGAACCGTCCACGTGGGTCACCCTTTCACTTGCTCAATTGTGCCTCGCGCGGCTGCCGGGAGTCACCAGGCTCGGCGGCCGGGCCACTGTGGCGCGGCAGGAAGGCCAGCGCGAGCAGGGCGCTGACCAGGGCGATCCCGCCGCAGGTCCAGAGCATGATGTCCATGCCGTGAATGAATGCCGAGCGGACCATGTCGAGCAGCGCCGGAGACCCCAGCTCCCGCGCCACCGCGACGCCGCCGGCCACGCTGGACCGCGCCGCCGCGGCGGCGGCCGCCGGCAGCCCGCCCAGGTGCAGCCGGCTGGTGTAGCCGTTGCTGATCAGGGTGCCGAGCACCGCGACCCCGATGGTGGCGCCCACCTGGCGCACCGCGGACATCAGCGCGCCGCCCGAGGCGCTGCGCTCCGCCGTCAGCGACCCGACCGCGGCGTTCATCGCGGCCGGCATCGCGATCCCGAGGCCGAGGCCGGTCACCGTGATCCACAGCACCGCGAAGCCCAGGGAGGAGCCGAGCGCCGTGCCGGCGCCGATCGCCAGCCCGGCGCCCATCACCAGGAAGCCAGCCGTGACGGCGAGCTTCGCGCTGACCCGTGGCTCGCCGCGGCTGCCGTCGGGCCGCTTGGCCGCCTCGGTGAGCCTGCTGCCCGCGATCATGCCGACGAGCATCCCGCCGATCAGCGGCAGCAGCCGCAGCCCGCTGCCGAGCGGTGTCGCGCCGCGGACGTCCTGGAGGTACTGCGGGACCGTGAAGAACAGGCCGAACATCGCGAAGGAAACGAACGTCATCAGGATCGTTCCCCACCGGAAGTTCGCTCCCCGGAACAGCGACAGATCGACAAGCGGCGTGCTGCCGCTCCGCCGGGTGGCGAGCCGCTCCCACCAGATGAACCCGGCGAGGATCGCCAGCCCCGCGAAGATCGTCGCCAGTGCGGCGGTGTCGGTCCACCCGTCCTCGCCCGCCTTGATGAACCCGTACGTGAGGGCGGTGAGCCCGGCGCTCGAGATCCCGATGCCGGGGAAGTCCAGGGTCGGCCGCTTCGCGGACCGCGACTCGGGCAGCAGGAACGTCACGGCGGTGAGCGCGATCGCCACGATCGGCACGTTGATCAGGAAGACCGAGCCCCACCAGAAGTGGTCGAGCAGCAGGCCGCCGACGATCGGCCCGATCGGGTAGCTGATGAAGAGCGCCCCGGCCATCAGGGAGATCGCCTTCTGCCGCTCCTCCTCGCCGAACATGACCGGGAGCACCGAGATCGCCATCGGGAAGACGGCGGCGGCGCCGATGCCGAGCACCGCCCGCGCGGCGATGAGCTCCCCCACGCTGGCCGAATAGGCGCACCACACAGAGCATGCCACGAACACGACGAGGGCGCCGAGCAGCATCTTCTTGCGTCCGTACCGGTCGCCGAGCAGTCCGGCGGGGAGGATCAGCGCGGCGATCACCAGGGAGTAGGCGTCGGTGATCCACTGCAGGTCGCCGGTTGACGCGTGCAGCGTCGCGGCGATCGTCGGCAGCGCGAGGCTGAGCACGGTCAGGTCCAGGCTCACGACCAGCACGCTCACCGAGATCGCGGCCATCGCCAGCCAGCGCCGGGCCGGATCCTTCATGAGAGTCACCACCTTTCGGCTGTGTCACCTAAATGGAAGTTACTCTCATAAGATAGGCACAATCAGTTGGCAGCGTCAAGCACGGCTTGAGAAGGAGAAAGGGCCCGCCCCGCAGGGGAGAGCCCAGGTGTCGCGAGTCGCGCGGCGCGGGTTATGCGCGCACCAGGCGGAGCGCCAGCGTGGGGCAGGCGCTCACCGCGGCGCGGGCGTCGCGCTCGAGCGCCGACGGGATCGGGCGGCCGTCGACGATCGGGAATCCCCACTCATCCAGGGTGATCATCTCGGGCAACAGCTCCGCGCACGCACCGTGGCCCGCGCACTCAATGGGATTGACCAGCAGTTTCTCGCTCATGAGGACACCTCGCTAGCGCTCGGAGTCCGCATTCGCGGACGCACTGTGCTTACCGATTCGCTCGCAAGCTCGCTCATATCCAGTCCTCTTCCGTCCGCGCGGAATCGCGCGGGATCGGCAGGTACGGCTTCTTGCTCGTCCCGCTGCACCTGCCCTGCTTGTGCAGCTCGACCTCGTCCGCGAAGGTAAGGAGCGCGCTGCGCACGAACCGGGCCGTGCCGTCCGGGTGATGACAGGCGCCCCGCCCAGTGACCAGCCCCGCCCACCGCTCCACGTCACCTTGTGTCTGGCGGCGCTGCCGGCCGACGGCGATTTCGGTGAGGGCGGCGGCGATCCGCGGCAGCCCGTTCAGGCAGGGGCCGCACTGACCGGCCGATTCGAGCGCCAGATACCGAACGGCCGCGGCTGTCTCTATCAGCCCGCACCGATCAGGCGGCGGGGTGATCAAGATCCCGGCGCCGACCCGCGCGCCGACCGCGGCGAGCGAGTGGTTGTCGAGCGTCAGCCCCATCGCCTCCGCGGCCGGGACCCAGCTCCCGTGATAGCCGCCGATCAGCACCGCCCTGGCCGACAGCAGACCCTGTCCGTCCGGGCCGGCGATCAAGCCCCGCAGCGGCATGCCAAGGGGAACCTCGGTGATGCGGGGCGTGCCGTCGGCGCGGCGGATGGTGCACAGCATGGAGCCGGGCTCGGCCTCGGTGCCCACCTGCCGGAACCACCCCGGCCCGTGTCGCGCGATGAGCGCCAGGTGGGCCAGCGTCTCGACGTTCTGCACCAGCGTCGGGTCGCCGCCCAGCCCGCGCTCGGTGACCCTGGGCGGGATGAAGGTGGGGATGGCGGGCCCGCCGGACAGGTGGCTGACGAGCGCGGTCTCCTGCCCGGACAGAAAGCGCGGCGGGGCCTCGGCGAGCTCCACCGCTATCCGGTCGGCGCCGGCGGCGGCGCGCTCGGCGATGGCTTGCCGCAGCCGCTGCCCGACGTCCCTGCGCCGGTTGGCGTGCGTATACAGGATGGCTGCCTCCGCGCCGACGGCCTCGGCGGCCAGCTGCAGGCCGTCAAGCACCAGGTGCGGGGCGAGCCAGAGCAGCGTGGCGTCCTTGTCGCTGGCCGGCTCGCTCTCCGCCCCGTTCGCGATGACGACCGCGGCCCGGCGCCGGCTGCGCGCCGCGTCGAGCACGGCGGACAGCTTGCGACCCACGGGGAACGCGGCGCCGCCGCGCCCGGTGAGGCCGGCCGCGCTCAGCTCGGGGATCAGGTCGCCGGCATGGCCGCGGTAGGGCAGCCGGCCGTGCCGCGCGGTGTGCGCGTGCCAGCCCTCCGGCTGCCCGCCGCGCGGCAGCAGCCGCGGCAGGCCGGTGGCCGTGTCCCCGACGGGCATCCCCGCGGTGGCCGTGATCATGGGCGCCCGGTCCGTTCCGGCATCCGGTGGCGGGAGTGCATCACCGACATCAGGTGCCCGACCCGCTCGGCGCGCGGCACGTCGCGGGCGGCCGCGGCCAGCCGCCAGACCACCGCGATCACGACCACGGCGGCGCAGGCCACCGCGAGCAGGAACAGCCAGCCGTGCTGCAGGTCCTTGCTCGCGGTAATGCTGTGCAGCCAGGCGACCGGCCAGCTCAGGTACGCGAGCAGGTGCACACCCCGCCACAGCCGGCGGCTCAGGTGCCTGCGCAGCAGGCTCGTCACGATCACCGCGATCGTGAGGTCCAGGCTGACGGCGCCGAGGCCGAGCCACAGCCGCTCGTACGGCGAGGCGAGCGGGACGACGGCGGCGGTGAGCGGAATGTCCACGTAGCCGTCCGCGACCGCGGTCAGCACGTGCAGCGCGACGAAGACGACCGCGATCAGCGACAGGTTCCTGTGCAGCCCGGTGACGGCGAACCGCGGCAGGCCGGGCAGCCGCCCCTGCCTGGTCACCAGCAGGCCGAGGAGCACCACCGCGGTGATCAGCAGCAGCGCGACCACGCCGGTGGCACGGCTGGCGTACCACAGCGCGGTGGACGAATTGATTCCGCTCACGTTCTAGAGCATGGCTGACGAAACACAGGGCAGCATAGAAACAGGGTATGAGCTACCTCTGAGCCGGCTGACCGACTCGCAACGACTGCTATCCCCCAGCTTCACCAATGGTGTGCCTCCGGGAGCTTCTCTCCCATAGCGCGCGCCGCCAGGTGCAGGTAACTTCCAGTTTGGTAACGCGCTGGGGGTCACGCGCGTTGCCGGAAGATCCTTGCTGCCCTCGGTAGTTAACATAACCGTCATGTTGGAAACCTGGTTGTAACTTAACGATGTCTGGGTCACTGAGTCTTGCCGCCCGAGCGGCCTACATATTGCGCGACAACAGCACCGGCCTCATCACCAAGGCCTCGCCAACCCTCTACCCGCACCAGTGGAGCTGGGACGCCGCGTTCAACGCGATCGGCCTCGCCACCGTCGACCTGCCCCGTGCCCGGCTCGAACTCGATTCGCTGTTCGCCGGCCAATGGCGCAACGGCATGGTGCCGCACATCGTCTTCGACCCCGCCGCCGACGGGTACTGGCCCGGCCCGGCGCAGTGGCAGTGCTCCCGGTTCAACGAGGAGGCCCCCGCGTCTCCCGAGACGAGCGGCATCACCGACCCGCCGGTGCACGCGATCGCGGCCGGCCGGATTCTCGCGGTCGCCGCGGCGGCCGGCGGCCGCGAACACGAGATCACCCGGGGCTGGGTCGCGCACCTGTACCCCAGGCTGCTCGCCTGGCACCGGTTCCTCGCCCGCGACCGGGCCGACAAGTCCACCGGGCTGATGACGCTGTTCCACGGCTGGGAGAGCGGCACGGACAACTCGCCGCGCTGGGACGCCCCGTACGCCGGCGTCAAGGTCGGACCCGACCTGCCCTGTTACATCCGCCGCGACAAGGCGCACGTGTCGAGCGCGGCGCAGCGGCCGACCGACGACGAGTACGACCGGTACCTGTGGCTCGTCGAGGAAGCCAAGCAGGCGGGGTACGACGCCGGCCTGCAGCGCGAGTCCGGCAGCTTCCAGGTCGGCGACGTGCTGTTCACCGCCATCTACGCGGCCGCATCCGACATCCTGGCCGGGATCGCCACGAGCCTGGGAAAGCCCGGCGACGCCGCCGAGCTCAGGGACCACGCGGCCCAGGCCCGGGCGGCTGTTTTCTGCCACGTCGACGAGGCGTCAGGCCTGGCCGCCGACGTTGACCTGCGGACCGGCGAATGGCTCAGGACAGAGACGATCGCCGGCTTCGCTCCGCTGATCGCCGGGGGCATGCCTGGCTACCTGCGACAGCGCCAGGTCTCGCTGCTCACAGGACCGCGGTGGGCAGGCCACCCAGGCCTGAAATGGCCGCTGCCGCCGTCCACGTCGCCGTGCTCCCCCGCGTTCAACCCCGAGTGCTACTGGCGGGGACCCGTGTGGCCGGTCTTCACCTGGCTGCTCACCTGGGGGCTGCACCGGTCCGGCGAGAACGCCGTCGCTGCGCACCTGCGGGCGACCTCGCTCGAGCAGCTTGACGACGAGACGTGCGCCGAGTACTACCACCCCATGACCGGCGCCCCGCTTGGCAGCCTCCACCAGTCGTGGACGGCCGCCGCGGCGCTGGACTGGCTGCTCGACGAGCAGTAACCCCGCGGCGCGGCGTCACTCAGGATCGGGCGGCCAGCCGGCGACGGTGTGCACGGTGCCGTCGGGTTCGACCAGACGGGCGGGCAGGTTCAGGCCGGCCAGCCACGCCGGGGCCTGACGACCCCTGATCACCGCCGCGGTCGCGGCCGTGTTGGCGTCGGCGCAGCTGGCGGCGGCGACGGAAACCGTGCGCCAGACGGGCGCGGCGGGCAGCCCGGTGCGCGGGTCCAGGATGTGGTGCAGCACATCACCGCCGCGCTGCCAGCGGCGGGCGGTGGTCGACGAGGTGGCCAGCCCGCCGTCGCTGATCGCCACCACGGTGCTCGGTCCCGGCGGCGGCTGATCCGGCAGCCCGGTCAGGTCCTGGACCCGGATCCGCCACCCGCCGTCCGGCGGCTGGCCGGCCACCGAGGTGTCGCCGCCCAGGCTGACAAGCACCCCGCAGCCGAGCTTTCCCGCGATCCGCGCCGCCGAACGGTCCGCCGCCCACCCCTTCACCGTCGCGCCCAGGTCCAGCTGAACGCCGGGGGGAACGGTCAGCCGCCTGGTGGCGGGGTCGAGCCGGATCGAGCGCCAGCCGGGGATCACCCGGACGCCGACTCCGCCGGGCAGCGCCGGGCCGGTGGCCGGGACCTGGCCGAAGTCCCTGTCGTAGCCGAGCGCGGACAGCACCCCGCCCACCGTCGGGTCCACGTCGCCGTCGGTCAGGCTGGCCGCGCTGAGCGCGACCGCGATCGCCTCCGCGAGCAGCGGGCTGACCGTCACGGTGAGCGGCCCCGTCGCCTCGCGCGCCGCGCCGGCCAGCGCGACGAGCTCAGAGTCGGGACGGAACCTGCTGCACGTCAGGTCGAGTTCGGTCAGGTCCTCCGACAGCAGGTCCCTGGCGGCGTCGAGCTGCCCGGGGTCGGTGACCACGAGCTGGATGAGCATGCCCAGCGCCCGCCACGCCGCGAACGCCGTCGGTTCCTCGCGCGGATCCGTCCCGGCGCTGGCCTCAGCCATAACCACGTCACCAGCTAGGTACCGCCGGAGGTGGTCTGACCGCCGCCGGTCGTCGGCACCGGGGCGGCGGTCGGCGACTGAATGTAGGTCGGAGTGGAACTCGGGGTGCTGGCCGGGCTGCCCGAGCTGGCCGACGGGGTCGAGCCGCTCGGCGACTTCGGGCTGTCCGGCGCGTTCGCGGTGCCCGGCGAAGTGGAGCTCTTCGACGAGGCCGCGCTCTTCGCGGAGTGGGAGCCGGCCGGGGAGGATCCGGCCGGGGAACTGGCGAACTGCCAGCCCGAGCCGGTGTCCGGCGACCCGCCGGTGACCGACGACGAAGCGTCGGTGCCCGGGCTGGCCGTGTGCGTGGCGCCGGGCAGCACCATGGCCACCGCGCCCGCCGCGAGCACGCTGGCGAAACCCGCCGTGGCGGTCGCGGCGGTCAGCCTCCGCTTGCCGCGCTCCCGCTCAGCGACGGCCCGCCTGACATGGCGCGCCGCCCCGCGGGCGCGCCCCGGTGCCCTCCGGTCGTCCCAGCTGTCCATGCTCGCAGTGTGCCACACGCAGATGTGCGGGTGTGTCGGGTTTCTTCTCACCAGGCTATGACCTGCCGTTCCCGCGCGAGATAATCGCCCGGTGAACAATGCCGCTTCGACCGCTGCCTTCCGCGCGGCGCGTGACCTCCTGCTGACCCACCGCGAGGACTACGCCACCGCCCGCGAGTCATTCGCCTGGCCCGCCCTCGACGAGTTCAACTGGGCGCTCGACTGGTTCGACGTGATCGCCGCCGAGCACGGCGACCGGACCGCGCTGCGCGTCGCCGGCGACGACGGCTCCGACGAATCGGTCAGCTACGCGGAGATGGCGGCCAGGTCCAGCCAGGCGGCGAACTGGCTGCGCGGTCTCGGCGTGCGCCGCGGCGACCGGGTGCTGCTGATGCTCGGCAACGTGGTGCCCCTGTGGGAGATCATGCTCGCGGCGATCAAGCTCGGCGCGGTGATCATCCCGGCGTCGACGCTGCTCCAGCCCGCCGACCTGGCCGACCGGATCTCCCGCGGCGCGGTCAGGCACGTGGTGGCCGAGGCCGCGCAGGCGCCCAAGTTCGCCGGGGTCGCCGGCGACTGGACCCGGGTCGTCGTGGGCGACACCGCCGCTGGGTGGAGTTCCTACACCGGCGCGCGGGACGCGCCCGCGGACTTCACCCCCGACGGGGTGACGAAGGCCACCGACCCGCTGCTGCTCTACTTCACGTCGGGGACGACCTCACAGCCCAAGCTCGTCGGGCACACGCACGCCAGCTACCCGGCTGGCCACCTGTCCACCATGTACTGGATCGGCATCGAGCCCGGCGACGTGCACCTGAACATCTCCTCCCCCGGCTGGGCGAAGCACGCCT
>Ga0335073_10016544_pt1 | contig 10302 bp, 9 predicted proteins | sample Lox_Sample_22_FD_207093 | JGI IMG/M metagenome (GOLD analysis project Ga0335073, IMG submission 207093) | Soil microbial communities from Loxahatchee National Wildlife Refuge, Florida, United States - Lox_Sample_2.2 | ecosystem: Environmental > Terrestrial > Soil > Wetlands | place: USA: Florida... | reverse complement strand
TTGTGGGGCTGACGGGATTGGCGAATATGGGGCCATTTTTCGTGTACCTGATGGCGCTTGGCGTAGGTTTTCTGGGACCGGATTTCTGGCTGGGAAAGAAGATTTCAGCGCGGCAGAGGAGAATCACGCGCGGGCTGCCCGATGTGCTGGATCTGCTGGTGATTTGTATGGAGGCCGGACTGAGCCTGGATCAAGCCACGGCGCGAAGCGCGGTGGAACTGGAGAAGTCGCAGCCTGAGTTGTGCGATGAGCTGGGAGTGGTTGTATTGGAACAACGCGCCGGACGTGCTCGATCTGAGGCCTGGAAGCATATGGCCGACCGGACCGGCGTTGAAAGCCTGAAGAATTTGGTTTCGATGTTAGTGCAGACAGAGCAATTTGGAACGAGCGTTGCCAAAATGCTTCGCGTTCATGCGGATACGCTGCGCACGCAGCGCGTGCAAATGATCGAGGAGTTGGCAGCCAAGACATCGGTGAAGCTGGTATTCCCCCTTGTGCTGTTCATCTTCCCTGCGCTATTTCTTGTAACACTAGGACCGGCCGCAATTGTGATGATGGATTCGTTCAGCACGCTTACGGGCGGCAAATAACCAGGGAACAAAAGGGGGAAAGCATTATGGACAATACCGTGATTATCAGAATCGTTGCCGGGGTACTGGCAGTGGTCATTCTGGTGATTTTGGTTCAGCGCCGCCGCACGCGAGTGAAGTAAGCGGCGACGCAGGGCACCCCGTGGCAGTTTTGAAGGGGATTGGGCCACGGCAGGGTTTGACTAATTCGTTACGCGGGCGGGGATGAAGCAGGGCTCGGAATGCCCCGAGAAGGATCCCGGGAAACGGATGGGGAGAGCTATTCTCTTTCGCGTTGAAAGGTCGCGAAGGAAAGGCACGTGGCATTGATGGAACTGATGAAGGAAGCCTCATGGGCCGCCGGCCGCCACAGCAGCAAGGGGGCGACGGCGCAGACCCCAGGAGGGACAGGAATGATGGAATCAAGGGCTCATTGCGCTTATAACCAAACTCGGGAATGCTTTCTCGGCCTGGAAGTAAGGGCTGCCGATCTTCCATCTGCGGGTGTTGGGGAATTCATTGCGGCGCGGCCGCTGAAATCAGGCGAGGGCGTGTGGTTGACGCCGTTTCGCGGGATTCCAGCGTCGACGATTCCCGCGCCGCTGGATCTGATTTATCTTGACGACGACTGCCGGGTAATCGAAACGGTCGAGTCGTTTCCGACGTTCCAAGCAAGTTCGTCGATTCCGCAGCCGGGGAGCGTGCTAGCGCTGCCGGCGCATTCCATCTACTCCTCACAGACTCAGGCGGGAGACCAGTTGGTTTTATGCGTGGCTGAAGAGATGGAACGGAGGTTGGAACGTTTGACGAATCCGCGGAGCGAAAACGGAAGCGATCCTGCGATCGCGGGCGCAGCGCTACTGCGCGAGAAGCCGCTATGGAGCGGCGGACCTGGGGTGCTGGAGCTGGAAAGCCGGAAAGTGACTGGGGTTCACGGCTTCGAAGAGACGCACCAGATGGATTTGGCGCCGCCGACCAAGCGGGCGGTGAAGCAGCCGAAGAACTGGTTCGAGCGCTGGTGGTCGCCGGACCCGAGGAGAGCTCCGCGGGTGCCGGGATCGGGACTTGCGGCCTATTACTGGAACGGATCGGCTCCGTCGGCGCATGGAATTCGCGATATCAGCTCGACGGGTCTGTATGTAGTGACCGAGGAGCGGTGGTATCCGGGAACATTGGTTCTGATGACCTTGCAAAAGACGGAGAACGGGGAAGAGGTTTCAGAGCAGACGGTCGCCGTGCATTCGCGGGCAGTTCGTTGGGGCCCGGATGGGGTTGGACTGCAGTTTGTTCTTTCCGACGACAAAGATGTGCGGCAAGGGAAGATCCCGCTGATGGATGCAGCCGGGAGAAGGGAAGTCGAGCATTTTCTCAAATTCCTGAAGATGGAATTGTGAGACGCGGGCGATGCACGCGGGCAAGCTGAAGGATGCGGCAAGGGCCGGGGAGGAAGATTGAGCCGGGAGACGAAGCGATGAACCGAGACAGCGGACCAAGGAAGCGAAAGAATTCGCTGGGGCGGGTTGTGGCGCGCCTGCTGCATCTGCGCAGTGAAGAAGGCTCAGCGGTTGCGGAGATGGCGTGGGTGATGGTTCCTCTGATGACGATCATCACCGGCGCGGCATCGTTTGGCGTTGCATTTTACTTTTTCCAGCAGCTTTCAAATGCAACATCGACGGCAGTGCAACTGGTTGCGGCGGACGAAGGGCTGGTCACCGATCCTTGCGCCGTTGCCCAGACATCGATCCAGAATTCGCTTCCCAATTTCACGGCTGGGAATTTCTCCTACTCGCTTTCCGTGACACCTTACGGGGGCGGAAATCCGACGACGTACAGTTCCACGGTCTCGGGTTCGAGTGTGAGCTTTACATGCGCCGGGGCAGGGTCGGGTGGACCCACCACGACAGCGGAGTATCCCAATGAACCGGTCGTGCTGACGGTGAGTTACAGCTACAACTGGATTCCGATTGTAGGTTTCAGCCCGAAGGCTCCGCTGAAAGCAGTCCAGGGAGCAATTGCCGAGTAAGGAAGCCGGCGAAGCGAGAGTGATCGAAGCGTTGGAACGCAGGAAGGGCGTAAGGCAAGGAGCTCATCGAAGCGGAACGGGAGCGACGCTGCCTCAGGAGGATTGGAGATGAAGGTTCGATTGGGTCTCCGGAGGTGGGCCGGCGTCCTGGCATGCGCCCGAAAGCGTACGCATGGATGGCGCGGTGAAAGCGGCGGAGCGGTGATTGAGTTTGCGGTCACAGTTCCAGTACTGATGACGATTATCACGGGCGCAGCGTCGTTCTCGCTGGCATTTTACAATCTGCAGCAGCTTGCGACTGCTACCGCGGCCACGGTGCAGGCGGTTGCGGCCGAGAGTGGCGAGCCGGCGGATGCGGATCCGTGCAACAACGTACAAACCCTGATTCAGGGTACCGGGACGTCGACCAATCCGGGGTCTTTGCCGAGCATGCTTCCGGCGAATCTCAATTATCAATTAACGATTACCGACTCGACCGGTGCAACCCACCAGTATCCGTCTTCGGGGTACACGGCGGGTTCCGGTACATTCAGCTGCACAGCGGGCTCGTCACAGCTAGCTTCGGGGGAGCCAGTCAAGCTTTCAATAAAGTATTCGTATACCTGGTTGCCTATTCCTTTTTTCAGTAGCCTGACGAGCCCCCTCTACTCGACACAATCGGCGATGGCAGATTAAGGGGAGGCGATAGAAGAATGCGAAAGTTCAGATTTCCATTGATTAAGAGGTTTCTGAAAGACGAACGCGGCCAGTCGGCGGCGGTAATTGCCGGCGTAATGGTGGGTGTGCTGGCGCTATCGGCGGCCGGCGTTGAGACCGGCCACATTTATTACGCGTACCGACTCTTGCAGGCATCGACCAATGCGGCCGCTCTCGCCGCCGGACAGGCCATGCCGGTAATCGGGACAAGCAACGAAACCTGTACGGTGAGCGGGCAACCCGTCAGCTCAGCATATTGCAACATGTACCTCTACAGTTCGTCGTCGCAGGACAGCGTAACAGGTGTGAACTCGACGAATATGCTGACGAACGTGAATATCACGGCGAGCTTCTATTGCTCGTCCGATACATCGAATCCGCCGATCAATGTGGATTGCACGACGGCGACCGGCTGTCCGAGCGGCGGCTGCAACGCACTGACAGCCACACAGACAGCCAATGTGAATTTGTGGTTTGGTGGCCTGGTAGGCATGAGCACAATCGGCCTGAGGGCGCAGGCGAGCGCGACCATGAAGGGAGGAGGCCACCCTCCTTACAACATTGCCGTGATCATTGACACCACCGGATCGATGAATGACAACGCCTCAACGTCGGACGGGTGCTCGGCGGGCAGCGGGCACGGTACGCCGACCCAGATCCAGTGTGCGGTTTACGGACTGGAGCAAATGCTGCTGGAGATGTATCCCTGCGTCGGGTCAGGAAGCTGTACGATGAGCGGCCAGTACGCTGACGCGGTTGGGTTGTTTGTCTTTCCTCCGGTTAACGCGAGCGTTAACAACAACAACGATTACTACAACGATTATTGCAGGTCTTCGGCCGCAAGCGTTAATTATGCGTTTCCGAATGTGACTGCGGGGGGCTCGCAAAACCTTGTTCTGCCGACCTCAGGCACGGACGCGGGCAGCTACGAGCTCATTCCTTTCTCGTCGAACTACAAAACAAGCAATGGGGCGACGACGCTGAATACAAGTGGAAGCCCGGTTGATTATCTAGCCGATGCGGTCGGTTACAGCGGCACGAGCTGCGCCGGTCTGACGGCGCCCGGAGGCCAGGGAACCTATTACGCCCAAGCGATCTACGCGGCGCAAGCCGCACTCGCCGCACAGAAGAGCGCGGAGACATCGGCGGGATATGCGACCGAAAACGTGCTGATCATCCTGAGCGACGGAAATGCCACCGCGTGCAATTCGCAGGCAAACACGGCGCTCGGCGGATATAGCTGCAGCGACAGCCAGATTGTTGCAATGAATTGCCCGTCGGTGACCGCAACGACTAACCGAGGCGTAACAACCGTGAGCTGCGGTTCCACTACGATTTCCCCCAGCGGCGCGACTCTCAGTTGCCCGTCAGGCGGTTGCAGCGGCTCTCCGCTCAACGGAACCGGAACGTCGACAAGCAATCCGACTGGATACCAATCGTATGCCTATCCATCCGCGCTGGGCGAATGTTGGCAGGCGGTGCAGGCGGCGATGGCGGCGACCTCGGCTGGAACGAAGGTCTATACGGTTGCCATGGGCTCTCCAACCGGAGGACCGAATGGAGGGGGTGGTAATTGTCAGACCGATAAGGTAACGGAGACGACTCTGACAGGCGGCACAGGCGCAGAGTCGTATCCGAGTTCGTCCTATGTCGGTAGTGCGGGGTCGCCTTGTAACGCGATTGGCGCAATGGCGTCGGATTTGACCAAGTTCTATTCCGACGCAACCAGCGGTTGCACTTCGCCTGACAACGGGCAATACACAACGATCGGCGCTATCTTCAAGGCGGTGGGAAACAGCCTGAGTTACTCGCGATTGATTCCGACCGGATCGTAGCAGCGACACAGGGTACGGGTTAAACAATGAGGGCATGGGCGCGCAGCCCGTGCCCTTTTTGCTGCGCCATGAAAGAAACGGCGAGGGTTTTGAAGTTGGCTCTGACTCGAGCGGATTCGAGAGCATTGTTGGAATCGATGCAGGCCGGGAATTGTCTGGTGTCCTGCCCTTTTGCTTTTAGCCACCCAACGAACGACCCGTTCGTGAGGTACGCGGCGTACGGGGAAAGGATGGGGCACGGAGGTGGGGTGAGTTTGGTGGTTTCCCACCCTTTTGTCCGCTGGCGCGGACGAAAAGGATGGGGCACGGAGGTGAGGTGAGTTCGGTGGTTTCCCACCCTTTTGTCCGCTGACGCGGACGAAAAGGATGGGGCACGGGAGGTGGGGTGAGGTTGGTGGTTTCCCACCCTTTTGTCCGCTGGCGCGGACGAAAAGGATGGGGCACGGGAGGTGAGGTGAGTTTGGTGGTTTCCCACCCTTTTGTGCGCTGACGCGGACGAAAAGGATGGGGCACGGAGGTGAAGTGAGTTTGGTGGTTTCCCACCCTTTTGTGCGCTGACGCGGACAAAAAGGATGGGGCACGGAGGTGAGGTGAGGTTGGTGGTCTCCCACCCTTTTGTGCGCTGACACGGACAAAAAGGATGGGGCACGGGAGGTCTACAGCAAGTGCAAGACTGTTCTATTCGTATTCTTCAGGGATGATCAAGAGCACTTCGACCCTGGCTGGCTGGCCGTCCTGAGCCGCCGGCCTGAACTGCCATTGCTGGAGGGCGGCGAGGACGAATTGAGCGCGGGGAAAGCCCTCAGGGAAGAGGACTGAGAGCGTTTCAAAGCGGCCCGACTGATTCACGTAGCCGTGGACCATAAGGGCGTCGGCGTCGACTGAGCCAGCTTCGAGATTCGGACGAACGATACTGAAAGGCCATGGAGCGTCAAGGTGGGCAACTGTTCCGCTGTGAGATGCGTCACCGGCGCGAGGAAGCGAGAACTGGAGGATCCAGCTCTTTGACAAGCCGACGTGCAGATAGGCCGTATAGGTAAGCCGGCCGTGCCATACCTCGCCAATTTCGGGATATTGATCCTGTAGCGAGTCGCCGACGATCACGGAGCCGAAGTGGCCGTCCTTAGGGACAGTGATCATGGTGGCGGATGCTGCCGGCTCGTTGGAGTTTCCGTTTGGCGAATTGCCGGGACGCCCAGGAGTGCCGTTGCCGCCAGGGCCGGAGTTTGCTGCCGAAGCGGTTGAATTTGCCGCCGGCCCCTGTCCCGGGCCCGTTCCCTGAGATTTCGCATTGGGGCTGGTCAGTGCGGATGGTGTCTTGTCAGACTGTCCTACGCCGAGCGGACCTTGTGCATTGGAAGCCTTGGTTTCGTTCACTGGCGGCAGCGAGACGTTCGAGTCCTTGGCGCGGAGATCGGAGAGGGACATGATCTGCACGGGCGTGGGCTGCAGCGTCGATTGCGACGTTGTCACGGGCGGCATCTGCACCGGGATGTTTGCGTGGGTTGCTACAGGGGACGTTGTGCTGGGCTGCACGATGTTCTTGGGCGAAGGGTGGAAGCTGGACGCGACATTGACGTCGGCTAGGTTCATTTCCTGGTTTGGAGACTCGACCGAGGGCTTCACGTCGGCACTGGTTGGCTTCTGGGGCTGTGGCGGGGTGATCTTTTTGACCTGCACCTTGTTCGGGGACCAGATGACAACCTGGGGCAGGGGAATCTCCTGAGTTAACTGGATGGGCTTGGAAACATCGGGTTGAACGAGCGTTTGCGCGCCGAGCTTTGCCTGCTGGGTTTGAGGCATGGCGGCCGGGCTTGGAGCAGAGTTGCCCGCAGTGGTTGGAGCCGATCGATGCGGAGTGGGTTTCACGGGCGGATATGGGATGAGTGGATTCTTAGCGAGCTGCTGCATGTCGGGGACATGCAGGTCGAGTTCGCGAACCGTGTAGTGCTCAGTGATCACATGAGCAACACGCGGCGTATAAGCAACAGCGAACCATGTAATCGCGATGGCGAGGCCATGCACGAGGACGGAAGCCAAAAAGGAGACGGGCTGCTGGCCACGATCTGAGGCTTCAGAAAAAAGCGAAGTTGGGCCTGAAGGTCGCATCAAGGAAATATCTGCCCCTCCTCGAGGGTGGGATTTGGCCCTAATTCTCTATCGGCCGCCGTGGCGGAGGGCGCAAAGGAAGTGGGATCTTGCCGGGAAAAAATCTGCGTCTTCAAGTTTAGCCTCATCTTGTGAATGGCCGGATGGCGCAATGGTGGTATTGGCTCGCGAATTCAAGGTGGGGCATTCTCATAGGGGACCTCGAAGAGCGAACAACGGTCGAAAACTGAGTTTGCCGTAAGAGCAAGAGATTCGATCTCATACAGGATCGCTCATTTCGAAGCCCAGGCTCATAGCTCTCTTGGTACCCAAGTAATTGATCTGAGCAATTCCGGTGCGGTGACCGTGGTCGACCGGGAATAAACTGAAACCGCACTGCCCGTAGAAATGCGAAGAGGGACATCAGGCCGGTGATCCGGGCGTGCCACTTTTTGAATGTCTTGCCTCATATGGCAAGCGGGGCAGGCAGAGAAAGGCGGAGTTGGCCCGAGAGCCGGCTTCAACAGGGTAGGGATGAATCGAAGATTACTTACGATCCTCCTCGTTGCATTTTTGGTAGCTAGCCTTTGCACATGGCTGGTGGTCCGTTTGGTAAGCAACCGGGTGTCAGCTTCAAAGCCAGTTTCAACGTCACGCCTGGTATCAGCGGCGAAGGATATACCGCTTGGAGCGGTGATCCAGGCAGCCGACCTGAGCACGATGACGATTGCTGGACTGCCACCGAAAGGCGCAATTCTGAAGCCAGAGCAGGCAATCGGACGCGGGGCGATTGCGCAGATCCCACAAGGTGAACCGATACTCGAGAGCCAGCTGGCGGGTCTTGGATCCGGCGGCGGATTGGCACCCACGATTCCGGATGGAATGCGCGCCAGCGCAGTGCGAGTGGATGAGGTTGTCGGAGTCGCCGGGTTCGTGATTCCGGGAATGCGGGTGGATGTGCTGGTTTCGGGTAATCCGCCGGGCAGTGGCGGAACCGAAGGCGTAGTCACGCGGACAATTCTTCAGAACATTCAAGTGCTCTCGGCGGGCACAGATATCCAGAGAGACAACGAAGGCAAGCCGCTGCAAGTTCAGGTGATCACGTTGCTGGTAACGCCCGAACAAGCGCAGATCCTAAGCCTGGCCGCCAACATGAAGATCCAACTGGTGCTGCGTAATCCGCTTGATACAAAAGTTGCGGACGTACCGGAGAACACGTTGAGCAACTTGTTTACAGGCGGGACGCCTCCCAAGACCGGGGAGCAGAAGGCCGTTCATAGGCCCGCGCCAAAGCCGGTGCCAAGCACCTTTTCGGTCGAGGTAATTAACGGCACCAAGTCCAGCGAAGAAAAATTTCCTTCTTCCGGGGGGCCGAAGTGAGAACGAAGGCTGGGATTACGATTACATTTTGCGGCGCGCTGCTCTTCATTCTTTGGGCAGCTCCTGAAGCGCACGCTCAGGCATCTCCTGCACCAACATCCAATCCGACGGAGGGAGTCAGGTTTCAGGATTCGACAAATGAGCTGTCGGTAACAGTGGGCAAGGCTGTTCTGGTCGATACTGCGCAGCCTGTTCAGCGCGTGGCCGTGGGAGTGGGCGACATCGTGGAAGCGATGGCGGTGAGCCCCACGGAAATCATGCTGAGCGGGAAGGCTCCCGGCGAGACGAGTCTGATCATCTGGGATATTCGCGGCGGGCGGCAATTCTTCAATGTGACGGTTCGCCCGAGCAATCTGGTGAACGGAGACACCTTGGATGCGATTCGCCGAGAACTGAGAGCCGAACTGCCGAATTCAAACCTGCGGGTCTCATTCGACAACGGGAATATTTTTCTGCGCGGCACGGTGAAGGACCTGACGAGCTCGCAGCGCGCAGTTCAAATTGCTTCGACCGCCGGCAAGGTTATCAACCTGCTCGACGTGGAAGTACCGACGTCGGATCCGCAGATTATGCTGAAGGTTCGCTTTGAAAGCGTCGATCGGAGCAAGGAACTTTCACTGGGCATCAACCCGTTCAACCTGGGCCTGGGTAACTCGATCGGTGCGGTCACTGCAGGAGGCGTTACTCCAGTGACGGTTTCGGGTGCAGGCGGGGGCAGTGGTGGTGTTTCCGGATCCATCGGTACCGCATCGATTACAAACCAGGAGAATATCTTTGCGTTCTTTCCCGGCCTGAATGTTGGCGCAATTATCGATGCGATGGAGACAAAGGGCATCTCGCAGTCGCTGGCACAGCCGAACATCGTGGCGATGAACGGCAAGGAGGCCAGCTTCCTGGCGGGCGGCGAATTTCCCTACCCGGTCGTATCGGGCACATCGGGCGGAACAGCGGCAGTGAGTATCGAGTTCAAGGAATACGGCATCCGCCTGAATTTCATTCCGACCATTACGCCTCGCAACACAATCCGTTTGCAAGTGGCGCCTGAAGTGAGCGCGCTTGACTACTCGGACGAAGTGACGCTTTCGGGATTTACGGTGCCCGGGCTTACCTCGCGCAAAGTCAACACGGAAGTGGAGCTGCAGGACGGACAAAGCTTCATGATCGGGGGACTGCTGAATGACACTGTTTCCGACGCCTTCCAGAAGATCCCATTCCTCGGGGACATTCCGATTATTGGAAAGTTGTTCCAGTCGGAGACGAAGACAAAGAACAACAACGAACTTATCGTGATTGTGACACCGGAGATCGTCGCGCCGTATCCTGCAAGCACGGCAATTCCGGCGCTGCATGAGCCGGATAAGTACCTGCCGCCAAATTCGAACATGCCGATGCATCAGCCGGATGCGAAGACAGCGGAGACAACGCTGCCCCCGACTCCTGCGACGATTCCGGTGGAGACGCTGATCAAGAGCATGACAACGCAGCGGCAGCTCATTATTGAGAGCGGAGCCGGTGGGTTCGGCGCCAGTGGAGGCGCAATCAACCCAGCTAACAACACTTCGCCGGTCGCTCCGCCGAATCCATAGAAGTTGTGGATTGCTAAGGCGCGCAGGAAGCTGGAAGCATCCGGTGAATCCATTGCTCAAGGCCGCGGAAAACGTGAAGGAATTTTTCACGCCGCGGCCTTCGGCGTCTTCGGGGCTAAAGCAGG
>Ga0335073_10016543_pt1 | contig 10303 bp, 9 predicted proteins | sample Lox_Sample_22_FD_207093 | JGI IMG/M metagenome (GOLD analysis project Ga0335073, IMG submission 207093) | Soil microbial communities from Loxahatchee National Wildlife Refuge, Florida, United States - Lox_Sample_2.2 | ecosystem: Environmental > Terrestrial > Soil > Wetlands | place: USA: Florida... | reverse complement strand
AAGCCGTTTTGCATACAACACCAAGCCTTGGCCGTCCCAGAGCAACGCCTTCACAAGATCGCCGCGTTTTCCACGAAAGACGAACAGCGCACCGCCATAGGGATCAAGCGACAATGCGCTCTGCACCAGCGCCGCCAATCCGTCGAAGCCTTTGCGCATATCGGTCACGCCACACGCGACATAGACCCGCACACCAGCCGGCAGCATCAGCGCCGGCCCAGCGCAGCGAACACATGCGCCAGCAGTGTCGCGGTCGCGCCGTTGGCCACCCGGACCTGAGTGCCATCTGCAAGCGCCACCTCGATCGCGACATCCATCGTGTTCGCCTCCGCGGGCTGGGGCGCGACGATTGGCGCAGCCAGAAGCGGCGGGGCCTCAGCCTCCGGCGCTACCTCCACCGTGGCAAACCCCGTCATCGCTGCAGTCAGCATCTGCTTGCGCCAGGTGTACAGAAGCCCGGTGCCGATGCCGTGCTGGTCAGCGACAACCTGGGCAACCGCACCGGGACGAAGGGTCTCGCGGACAATCCGCAGCTTCTCCTCGGCGCTCCACCGCCGCCGTCGCTCAGTCCGCGTCGTAACCTCGATCCGGTCCCGGAGAGCGCTCCTACGCGCCTCGTATGAGCCCTCGCCCATCGTCGTGCCGTCCACCGCGATGCCAAACAACGCCAGTCTCGGCATTCACATCGAAGCCGGGGAAGGTGGGCATGGGCTCTCGCTTACAATCAACTCGCTCGGCACGATGCAAACAACTGAGTGGGAGTGAGGAAAGGCGTATCGCGGAGCAAGGCGGGATAGCGCAGCACGTTTGAGGCGATGGTGCCGCGGAGAGACTGGTGGATATTTTTTTGCCTGCTGCTGTCTCCAAGAAGGGCACGGCCGCCAGGCGGGCGTCAGGGATCGAAAGTATCCTGGATATCGATCGGCCCAGGCCTGAGGCGGAAACTGTACTTCAGGAGGAGCTCCGGAGATGCCGCCAGCGTCGTTCGTGACCGTCGATGCGCCGACGCTGGCGACGACCGCAGGGGCATGTTTCTTCCGAAACGTACTGCGCGGACTGGGCCAGGCGCCTGGCCCGAGACGAGTTCGTTCCAACGCACCTCCTTCGACGCAGGCCCCGACGGCCAGAGCAGATTCAGTTTGTCTGTCTGCGCCCGATCATACCGGCGTTGGGCTGGCCGTGCGGGGGGAGCGGGCCGGCACCGATTCCGCCCGAACCGAAGGGGCGCCAGGGTTGGGGCCTTGCCGCGTTCGCGGCGAACGTTACGGCAAGCGCTCACTTTGATGAGAACCAGACGCGCAATACGGGTCATTGGGTAAGTTGGCTTTGTGGTTTCACATGCGTGACGGCAATGCGGATGGGCGACATTCAATAGACCCAGCGCCATACGCCGGCCGCCCATCCGGAAAGGGGGATATGGGCCCAGGTCGCGGCGAGCCAGACGACGACGCCTCCGACGAGCGCAGGTGTTCCAACCCCGCCCAGGCGAGCCCGGCCGCTTGCGATTGCCGCGAAGGGCACGTAGCTGGTCTTCGCTTCCCAGGCCGGCCAGAGCTCGGGCTCGAGTTGTTCCTTTTTGCGGTCCTGGAGCGCGGCGCCGAGCAAGGCCAGGATGATGATGGCAAGCGCGACGACGACGTTTCTCATCATCGGATAGACCGCGATGTGGCACAGCCCCCACAGGGCGAACGCCCACATCATCGGATGGCGGGTGATCGCGAAGACACCTCTTGCCGCGTCGGGAAACGTTCGGGGTCGGCCCCCGCTCGGCAGAGCCGGGTTGCGAATGACCGACCCTGTCAGCAGGACCGACGCAAGCAGCATCACGATCGTTGCCCCCGCCCAGGCCCCGTCTCCCACCGGCCAGAGAAGCGCAGTTGGCGGCGCCGCGCGGTACGCCAGGCCCAGCCAGATCAGCGTTGCTGCCGCCACAAGCGAAAAGATCGCCTGATAAGACGCCTCTCCGACTGCCTGGACGATCGGCCGTCGAAGCGGATGTGAGAGCAGGAAGTGCGTTCCGACAAAAGCGATCGCTGCAAGCACAACCATGATCATGATGCCAGGCGCCCCATACACGTGTCGTGGTCACTTCTCGACGTAATCGGGGATAAGCGTATTGGCGATTTCCGGCGCCTCCAAGGGCACGGGATGCTCGGCGCCTGGCGCGTCGACATGACGTGCGTTTGGCATCTTCTCCACGATCCGGCGGCCGAAGCCCGATGACAGGATGGTGCCCTTGTCGCCCGAGACAAGGGATATAAGGTGGCGTGGAGGGCTTCGGATTAGAACGGTGCAGGAAAAATATGAGACTTGACCGCCGTAAGTCGAAACTCCGAATGCGTGAATTATGGTCTCAAAAAAACCGCCGTAACAGGCTCGTTCTGCACAGGCGAAGCGAGCCGGTTCTATGGAATAGCCTCGGTAACCGTTCGCAGCGCAGCGTTACTCAGATGCCTTGCTTCTCCACCTTGTTGTCTTGACTGCGATCAGCAACCGCGGTGAGCGGACAAAGCCCGGTCGGCTTCTGTGGTGCGCGGGCCGGTGGGCCGCAATTGCGCGAGCATTCGTGCGCCGCGTCCTCAACGGTGTTCACATTGCCAGGCCGTGCGACCTTCATTCACCAGGAAGAGCACGACCAGTATCGCCGCAACACCGTCGACCCGCCGGCCGCCAAGGATGCGTTATGCCAGCTGCCGCGGATCAGGTCCGAGGCTGTTGACCGATGCGGGCCGCCCAGCTTGCCGAATAGCGATCCCCGTGCACTTCGATGCCGGCGAACACGGCCTCGATGTCCCTGAGTTCCTGTGCGCTGAAGCTGGTCTCGACCGACCCAAGATTCTCCTTCACCCGCTCCGGCCTGGTCGTTCCGGGAATCGGGACGATCCACGGCTTCTGCGCCAGGAGCCAGGCCAGGGCGATCTGCGCCGGAGTCGCGCCCTTGCGTCTGGCGATGCCCTCGATCGCTGCCACCACCGGCTGATTGGCCTTCCGGTTCTCGGCAGTGAGCCGCGGGATGTTGATGCGATTGTCGTTGCTGCCGAAGCTCGTCGCGTCGGTCATCGTGCCGGTCAGGAAACCGCGGCCGAGAGGGCTGTAGGGCACAAAGCCGATGCCCAGCTCCTCAACCGTCGGAAGCACGTTCGATTCCGGCGCGCGCCACCACAGCGAATACTCGCTTTGCAGAGCCGCGAGCGGTTGCACCGCGTGGGCGCGACGGAGCGAGTCGGCGCTTGCTTCCGACAGGCCGAAGTGTCGCACCTTGCCCTGGATGATGAGATCCTTGACCGCGCCGGCGACATCTTCGATCGGGACGTCCGGATCGACACGGTGCTGGTAGAAGATGTCTATGCGGTCGGTGCGCAATCGCCCGAGCGCTTCGTCGGCGACGTGCCGAATGCGCTCGGGCCGGCTGTCGAGCCCGGCCTCGGGGCGACCGTCCCGGAATCCGAACTTGGTCGCGATCACCACTTGATCGCGTATGGGCTGCAGGGCCTCGCCGACGATCTCTTCATTGGTGAACGGGCCATACGCTTCGGCCGTATCGAACAACGTCACGCCGAGTGCTGCCACGTCTCGTAGCAGTGCGACTGCCTCCGCTCTGCCCATCGCGGGCCCGCGGTGGTGATTCAGCCCCATACAGCCGAAGCCGAGAGCCGAGACTTCCAGGCCGGAGGTTCCAAGCATTCGCTTCTGCATTCGCGGATCTCCTCGATAAGCGTTGTCGTTCGGGGCTGGCGCGCCGCCCCGTCCACGCGCCCGGCGCGGGAATCCGCGCGGGCCCGGGCCGCCAAGGGCCAACCCGGACGAACTGGTCGAGCCGGACCGACAGGCCGCTGTCACGGCGTGCCGCGAATTCGCGCGATCTGCCGCCCTCGCGCCGGACAGCAACCGATGCGGCGGCCGCGGGCGGGACTGGAACGGCAATCGATGACGGCATGACGCGCTCCCGATGGATGCGGTCCCAATTTGATCTTGCGTTCGCCCTGAAAAACCAGCAAATGCTTAAATCACTTGTTAGAAAGCCTAATGAATGCGGGACCCCGGCCAGGCGCTCCGCGCCTTCCGCCTCGTTGCCGAGCACGCGAGCTTCACGCGTGCGGCGGCGGCGTTGGCGGTGACGCCGTCGGCGTTGAGCCAGACCCTGTCCCAGCTGGAGGAACAGCTTGGCGTCCGCCTGCTTCAGCGCACCACGCGACGCGTCGGCGTCACGGAAGCGGGGCGCCGATTGCTCGAGCGTATCGCGGCACCGCTGAACGAGATCGATGCCGCGCTCGAACAGATGCGCCAGCAAAGCGGCCGCCCCGCAGGGCGTCTTACCGTGACCGCGCCGCGTATCGCCGCCCGGGTTCTCATCGAGCCGATCCTGGCGGAGTTTCTCCGGCTCTATCCGGACATCAGCCTCGACCTGCGCATCGAGAACAGGTTGGTCGACGTCGTTGCCGAGGGGATCGACGCTGGAATCCGGTTCGGCGAAAAACTCGAGCGCGACATGATCTGCGTGTCGCTCACCGGTCCCGTCCGCTCGGTCGTGGTCGCCGCGCCCGACTATTTCCGCCGGTACGGCCGGCCGGCAGATCCGCGCGATCTCGCCACCCACGACTGTATCCGGGTGCGATCGGCGGCGGCGCGACAGCCGCTACCGTGGGATTTTTGCAAGGATGGTCACTGGTTCGACGTTGAGGTCGCGGGCAGCCTGATCACGAACGACAGCGCGCTCGCCTTGCGGGCCGCTTTGAATGGCGTCGGCCTGCGGCACGCCATATTGCTCGACGTGCGGGAGCACCTCGAAGCCGGCCGGCTGGAAAGCGTACTCGAAGCCTGGCTGCCACCCTACGACGGCTTCTTCCTGTATCATTCGAGCCGCGCGCAGATGCCGCCGAAACTGCGCGTGTTCATCGACATCATTGTGCGGCAGGCTCGCAGGATCCGGCGCGCCCGATGAGCCCCGTCCGTCTGGAAAGAATGGCACGGCAACCAGGCGGTTACCGTGCCATGGATCTGCGGCGAGAAGACGGCGGATTTCGGCCACCCGACGATACGGATCGCAGCCAAGGTAAGGACAAGGCCGGGTGTCGCATCACTCAGCCGACCCAGGCGTGCGGCTGGAACATCGCTTCCAGTGGCGTCTGGGTGACGCTTCCCGTGTAGTTGGTGATCGTTGATGCGGCAACGATGGCGATGACTTCGAGAGCATGTTCCTTGCCGAATCCGGCGCCGAGAAACCGTTCAAGGTCCGCATCGTCAAGACGCCCGCGCTTTTCAATCAACGTTCTTGCCAGCGCCGACAGCGCGGCGAGTTTGCGGTCCTTCGGCAGGCGCCCCTCACGCATCGCCTCGACATCCGCCGGATCGAGGCCTTCCTTCACGGCCAGAGCGGTATGGAAGGCGACGGCCCATCTGCACGCGTTGGTGACTGCGTCTGTGAGCAGGACGGCCTGCACCTGCGCTTCCGTGAAACTGCCGCCATGGACGTTTCCGAACAGACCAACGAGGCTGTTGATCAGCACCGGAGACGTCGCCATCGCGCCCGCAATGTTCGGGATCATGCCGAATGCCGATTGCAATTGCCGCAGCGCCGGCTTCGCGCGCTCGGGAGCGGATTCGATCGTGTGAACGGGAAAGGACGTCATCGGAGTCACCCTTCATTGAGGACGGTGGGGGAGCGGCAACGGGGTTGACAAACCCGTTGCTTGACCCCCGCTTGTCGGCTTGGAATTCCCAAACCCTAGGTAGGCCGCCCGACCACGCCGGAGCTGCCAATAACCCCTCGTTTGTCGCCAAACGGCGCTGCCGGTGTGACGTTCACTGCCGCGCAGCGGCCGGGATCGCGATACCGAGCTTGGCGGCGATGCGCCGCGCGGTCCGTTCCCGCTGCGCGGTGATGTCGCGAACGGACTGCCGCGCCTGGGCCAATACCGCCGCGGGCGCGGTTTCGGGCGTGCCGGCGTCGAACGGCGGCTCCGGCGCATAGACCATGTGAAGCTGGATCGCCTGCGCCGCCGCGTCGCCGCGCAACTCTGCCGCGAGCCGCAAGGCGCCGTCGATTCCGGCCGTGACGCCGGCGGCAAAGACCCAGGCTCCGTCGACCACAACCCGTTCGTTGACGGGGATCGCGCCGAACAGCGGCAGCAGGTGAAACGACGCCCAATGCGTCGTCGCCCGGCGGCCCTTGAGGAGGCCCGCGGCGCCGCACAGCAAGGCGCCGGTGCAGACGGAAAAGATGCTGCTCGCGCCGGCTGCCTGCTGCCGAATCCAGCCGAGGACCTCTGCGTCTTCCATCAACGCCTCCTGACCGGGACCGCCGGGCACGTGAAGCACGTCCAGCGGCGGCGCATCGGCCAGAGTCCCGTCGGGCGTCAGCAGCAATCGCTTCAGGTCGCGAACGGGAGTGGTGCTCTTGCCGTAGATGCGATAGGTCGAGTTCGGGATGCGCGACAACACCTCGAACGGTCCTGTCAGGTCGATCTGGTCCACACCCTCGAACAGCAGAGAGCCAATGTGCAAGTGGGTGTCATGCGGGATCATCGCTCTCTCCGGGCCTGAACGCCGCGATGGATAGGTCGAATCTACCCGGGCATGGGGTCGCGGAAATGCCAAACACCCCTCGTTCCTTGCCAAACGCGGTCCGTGTCATCGACGTGCTCACCTATCCGGCGGTGCAGTTGCTGGATGTGACGGGGCCGGTTCAGGTGTTCGCCTCCGCCAACGATATCGTCGCCGGCGCAGGAGGGGCGCGGCCTTACCAGCTGAGGGTGGTATCGCAAGGCGGCCAGGACGTCACCGCGACGGCCGGATTGGCCCTCGCCGCAGGCGCGCTCACGCCGGTCGGTCAGGCCCTGGACACGCTTCTGGTTGCCGGCGGCGAGGGGGCCGAGGCGGCATCCGAGAACCCGGTACTGGTCGATTGGGTACGGCAGCGCGCCGCCGAGTCCCGTCGCGTCGCCTCCGTCTGCACCGGCGCCTTCCTGCTCGCGGCCGCCGGCGTGCTCGACGGACGGCGCGCGGCGACCCACTGGATGTACTGCAACCGGCTCGCTCAGCGCTTTCCCGCGGTGCGCGTCGAGCCCGATCCGATCTTCGTGTGTGACGGTCCGGTGTGGACGTCGGCGGGAGTGACCGCCGGGATCGACCTGGCGCTGGCGCTCGTGGAGGAAGATCTTGGCCGGGCGGTGGCGCTCGCGGTCGCGCGCTATCTTGTCGTCTTCCTCAAACGGCCGGGCGGACAGGCGCAGTTCAGCGCCGCCCTGGCGCTGCAAGCGGCGGAGGACAAGTTCGGGGCGCTGCACGCCTGGATCAGCGAGCATCTGGCCGATGATCTCTCGCTGTCGGTCCTTGCCGGCCAGGCGGGCATGAGCGAGCGCAGTTTCAGCCGTCACTATGCGGAGGCAACCGGCCAGACGCCGGCGCGAGCGATCGAACGGCTGCGCGTGGAGGCGGCGCGGCGGCTGCTGCTGGAGACGCGCTTGCCGGTCAAGCGGATCGCGCAGCGTTGCGGCTTCGGCTCGGAGGAGACGATGCGCCGCAGCTTCCTGCGGTTGCTCGCCGTCGCACCGCACGATTATCGCGACCGGTTCAGATTCTGAGTTTCGCCGTTCGAATCCGGCGCCGACGAACCGTCCGGTGGGACAGACCGGCCGACAGTCGGCTCGATCCGCGGGTTTCACGAGGGCTGCGCCGCTCGTACAGAATGACGGTCGTTTCTTACGACGGCAGCAGCGCCGCGCTCGTCGGGAATTGTCGCGGATCGCCCGATCGATACCGGCGGTCGCCGAAACCGATCTTTCGCATCCCGCCATCCGAACGCGCGTCTTCGAAGAATCGGCCGCCATGTGCCGTGAGTGGATGCCCGCACCGCTGAATCAACATTTTGCGAGCCTGGGAATGATCGACGCGGAACAGTCGGCGGGAAGGCCACGCCGGACGGACACGTCTGAAAGCCTCCGAAGACTTTCCCCGATCCGCTGGGCATGGTGCAGTGCAACAAGGGCGCCCCGGCAGATACGCCTCTCGGGCCGTCCGGGGTGGATGGCCCGTGATCGATCACATCGATTGAAATCACCGGAATTATCCATTGGCGTCGCTGATCGATGGGTTTCAGACTTCGCGATGGGTCCGGGCATGCAGCCCCTGCGGCGCCATAGGGTGGAAAGGTGAGGCATGGCCGATCGGCCGACGTGAACGATCCCGGCCCGCGTTCCGGGCGTCCGCAAACCAGAACCGCCTGACCGGCGGTCACGGCGGTCCGCTGCTGGCAGCGCGTTGGACACACTGCACGCGGCTCGCATCGCGACCAAGAGCACCGCATCACGCACGATGTAAGACAGTTGTGCGACGCACCGGCGACCGGGAAGCCCGGTCAATTTTCAACGCATGCCGACCGCTGTAGACTGATCAGCGGAAAAGCAGAACCCAAGCGGAGGGTAGCATGGACACGATAGCAGAGGAAAAGAGCGCGGGTGGCTGCCCGGTCATGCATGCGGGCATGACCCGGACCAATCGCGACTGGTGGCCCGAGCAGCTCAAAGTCGAGAACCTTCGCCAGCACTCGGCGCTGTCCAACCCGATGGGCACGGCCTTCGACTACGCCGCGGAGTTCAAGACCCTCGACCTCGACGCCGTCATCGCGGATCTGCGCGCCTTGATGACCGATTCGCAGGATTGGTGGCCGGCGGATTTCGGTCATTACGGGCCGCTGTTCATCCGCATGGCCTGGCACAGCGCGGGGACGTACCGCATCGCCGATGGCCGCGGCGGTGCCGGCGGCGGCCAGCAGCGCTTCGCGCCGCTCAACAGCTGGCCGGACAACGTGAACCTCGACAAGGCGCGCCGGCTGCTCTGGCCGATCAAGCAGAAATACGGCCGCAAGATCTCCTGGGCCGATCTCTACATCCTCACCGGCAACGTCGCGCTCGAGACCATGGGCTTCAAGACGTTCGGTTTCGGCGGCGGCCGCGTCGATACCTGGGAACCCGAGGAGCTGTACTGGGGTCCCGAGGGGACGTGGCTCGGGGATGAACGCTACAGCGGCGAACGCGAACTGCAGAATCCGCTCGGCGCGGTGCAGATGGGATTGATCTACGTCAATCCGGAAGGGCCGAACGGCAAGCCCGACGCGGTTGCGGCTGCGCGCGACATTCGGGAAACCTTTGCGCGGATGGCGATGGACGACGAGGAAACCGTTGCGCTCATCGCCGGCGGTCATACGTTCGGCAAGACCCATGGCGCCGGCGACCCGTCCTTCCTCGGCCCGGTGCCGGAGGGCGCGGACATCGAGGATCAGGGGCTTGGCTGGAAGGGCAAGCTCGGCACCGGGTTCGGGCCGGACACGATCGGCGGCGGGCCGGAGGTCATCTGGTCGCAGACGCCGATCAAGTGGAGCAGCTACTTCTTCGACAACCTGTTCAAATACGAATGGGAGCTGACCAAGAGTCCGGCCGGGGCGTATCAGTGGCAGGCGAAGAATGCCGAAGCCGACATTCCGGACGCGCACGACGCGTCGAAGAAGCGCGTGCCGACCATGCTGACCACCGACCTCTCGATGCGGTTCGATCCCATCTACGAGAAGATCTCGCGCCGCTTCTACGAGCATCCGGACCAGTTCGCGGACGCCTTCGCCCGCGCCTGGTTCAAGCTCACGCATCGCGACATGGGACCGATCATCCGCTATCTCGGCCCGCTCGTGCCGAAGGAAACGCTGATCTGGCAGGATCCCCTTCCTGTCGTGGACCATCCGCTGATCGGAGAGCAGGACATCGCGGCACTGAAGCAGAAGATCCTCGACTCCGGCCTGCCGATCGCACAGCTGGTCTCGACCGCCTGGGCCTCGGCCGCGACGTTCCGCGGTTCGGACAAGCGCGGCGGCGCCAACGGCGCACGTATCCGCCTGGCCCCGCAGAAGGACTGGGAGGTCAATCAGCCGCAGCAGCTCGCCACCGTGCTGCAGAAACTTGAGGCGATCCAGAAGGAGTTCAACGCCTCCGCACCCGGCGGCAAGAAAGTGTCGCTCGCCGACCTCATCGTGCTCGCCGGCAGCGCTGCGGTCGAAAAGGCTGCCAAGGCGGCCGGGATCGACGTCAAGGTGCCTTTCGCTCCTGGGCGCACCGATGCGTCGCAGGAGCAGACCGACGCACACTCCTTCGCGCCGCTCGAGCCGGTGGTCGATGGGTTCCGCAACTACCATCGCGGCCAGCAGCTCATGATGCACGAGGAGGCCTTGATCGATCGGGCGCAGCTGCTCTGCCTCACGGCGCCGGAAATGACAGTGCTCGTCGGCGGGCTGCGCGTCCTCGGGGCCAATGCCGGC
>Ga0335073_10016542_pt1 | contig 10303 bp, 10 predicted proteins | sample Lox_Sample_22_FD_207093 | JGI IMG/M metagenome (GOLD analysis project Ga0335073, IMG submission 207093) | Soil microbial communities from Loxahatchee National Wildlife Refuge, Florida, United States - Lox_Sample_2.2 | ecosystem: Environmental > Terrestrial > Soil > Wetlands | place: USA... | reverse complement strand
CGCCCGTTGTCAATCGGAGTATAGCCATCAATGCCCTCGATCATCAGCGTTGGTTTGTCTGACGTCGCCTGCTTAATGCGTAGATCGACCGATCCGCCGATGGCGTCGCCATCTTGACTGGCCGATAGGGTCTTATTGATCGCGACCGAGCCCACCAGGTCCGCAGGAATTGTATCCAGGTCAACCTGGCGAACTTCAGGGTCGGGTCCCGGGACAATTACGCCATCGATAGTCGTATTGCTCAGGCGCGGTTCTGTCCCGCGAATTTGCACATATTGCCCTTCGCCTTCATTGCGCTGCAGTGTCACGCCCGGCATTCGGCCGATAGCATCAGCTATGTTCGCGTTGGGCAGACTTTGGATCTGCGTATCAGTCTGAACATCGAGTATGTTTTCCGAGACGCGCTGCTCGTTGACGGCCGCGGCATCTCCTTCGAGATTGGCGGTCACCTCTACTTTCTGACTGGCCGACCCAACGTTAAGCGTCACATCCAGCGGAGTCATCTGACCGGCTGTTACGGTGACTGTGCTCGTCATCGTAGTAAATCCAACGTAGGAGAACGTCAGGGTGTAGCTGCCGGGATTCAGACTCGTGATCAGATATCTTCCTTGTGCATCGGAAGCCACAGTTGTGCCTCCAGGCTGCACGACAATCTGAGCACCGGAAAGCACGGCGTCGGCCTTGTCCTTCACCGTGCCGGTGATGCCACCGGTGCTCCCCGCAGAGACTCCGACAACCGCCGAAGAAGCATCGGCAGAAGAAATCGTCAGAAAACAAACCATGAGTGAAAAGATGAAGGCTGTGGCGCGCATGACTCTCCTTAAAAGCATGAAACAGGAAGCCGCTCGCTCCCCATCTCGTCGTGAATATGGCATCGCTAATCGATAGCTTGTGCTGCGCCTGTAAACCAATTTTTACGAGGGGATGAATATGTTCTAAGGTGGGCGGCGCCCGGGCTGACCTCCGAAAACATCAATTGGGATGTCCGTTGTTAAAGGACGATGAAAGACTGGTCGTCGTTTTGATGAATATTTCCTAAGGATTGTGCCCGGATCCTGAGATCCACGTCCGGGTGTGCTGAAATTAATTCATCTTGCCGATTCCAGCACTACATGAGGTTGATTTGCTGGAGAAGCATTCTAGAAGAGAATCGATGCGCATACTGGTGGTAGAAGATGAGCCGCGGATGCTGGAGCTGCTGCGCAAGGGTCTGCAGGAGCATGACTGCGCAGTCATGACGGCGACCGATGGAGAAACGGGATTAGAGATTGCATCGAGCTTCGACTTCGATGCGATCGTCCTCGACATCGGGCTTCCTCGTCTTGATGGCTATGAAGTCACTCAAGCGCTCCGTAAGCATGGATGCTCAACACGTGTTCTGATGCTGACGGCACGCGATCGCGAGGACGACATTATTCGCGGGCTCGACCTTGGCGCAGATGATTACCTGACCAAGCCATTCTCTTTTGCAGAATTTGTTGCGAGGTTGCAATCGATCACGCGCCAGCAAAACCCGCGTGGCAACGGGACAATCGATGAAGGGGATCTGAAGTTAGATCTCTTGAAGAGAACTGTGACTCGCGCCGGGAGGAACATCGATCTCTCCCGGTCGGAATTCAATCTGCTGCTCATGTTGGTGCAGCATGCGGGGCAATGCGTCTCTCGAAGCAACCTGATGGAAGGCATCTGGGGTGCAAGTTGCGACGTAGGCCAAGGCGCCTTGGATGTGCTGGTGAACTCACTCCGTGGCAAACTCGATATCACCTGCCTTCCCAAGCTTATACACACCGTGCGTGGGTCTGGTTATTTGCTATGCAAGTTATGGCGGCCAATGGAGCAATCCGCTCAATGAAGTCCTTGCCAACTCGCATCCAGCTCACGCTCTGGTACTTCACCATGTTCGCAACCGCCGCCTGCTTGCTGGGCGCAGCAAGTTGGTGGATGCTGCGACGCTGCGTCGATGCAACCGAGTATCACGATCTGCAGGAACGCGCCGAAGACGTGCAATTATTGCTTCTGCATGAGTCACCCAATCAATCCATCGATGAGCTGAAGCAGGAGTTCACTCAGATTTATTCGATCAAGGATGATGGAAAGTGGCTGCAGATACTGGATCAGGATGGCCAGTGGATCTACCGATCACCGCGAATGGTTGCTGAGAGCTCTGACCTGCCGCGCCCTGACAAACTACCTGCAGCGGGCATCATTTCGGAATTTCACCAAGGCACACGGTACGTCCGGATCTTGGCGTATCCCATTCAGGTTCGTGAGAGACGATATTCCGTGCAAACAGGACTTGCATTGAATAAATCTGCGTCTCTGCTGAAAAGATTCGGTACTGATCTCATTTTTCTGACTCCGGCGATGATTCTACTCGCGGCCCTCGGTGGTCATTGGATGAGCAGAAAGGCGTGCAGCCCGTCGCCCTGCTGTCCCAGGAGGCACGTCGCATTAACCACAGCAATCTCGACCTCCGCTTGCCAGTGCCAGCGACGCAGGATGAGATTAGCGACCTATCGTGGACGCTCAATGAAATGCTGGAGCGGATCGCCAATGCCTTCGAAACCGTACGCGCCTTCACCGGCAACGCCTCGCATGAGTTGCGCACGCCCATTGCTCTGTTGCGAACAGAGATCGAAGTTGCGCTCATTCGGCCGCGTAATGGAGACGAATATAGAATAATCCTGTCCCACCTCCATCAAGAAGCGGTCCGAATGACAAATCTAGTCGAAAATCTTCTCTCAATTGCTCGCGCCGACACCGACTTGGAGAGGGTGATCTTGCAAGCGATCGATTTGAATGACCTCTTTCAGCGATTGGCCCGCGATTGGAGGGAGACCATGCACCTCGCAGGCATCGATTTCAAGGCAGATATCGGAAACGAGCACTTCGCTGTGCTGGGAGACCCATCAACGCTCCCACGTTTGATGACCATCCTGCTGGAGAATGCGAGGAAATACACTCCGCCTGGTGGAAGCGTTTCGTTGTCAGCCAAATGTGTGGACGCTGGAATCCAGATTGCGGTTCAAGACACCGGAATCGGAATTTCGGAAAACGATATGCCTCGCATTTTTGATCGATTCTTTCGCGGCGAGCGTGCAGCTATTGTCGACTCCAGCGGATCCGGTCTTGGGCTCGCACTCGGGAAGTGGATCGCCCACAGACACACGACAGATTTGGTTGTTGGGAGTTCTCCAGGCCAAGGCAGCACCTTCTCTTTCATATTGCTGCGCACCGTGCCACCTTCTCTCAAAGAGCGCAGCTTGTTCGCTCCAAATTTACTTGAGGACGCGGAGAGCATCCGCGTCTGACTAGGCCATTGATTTGGCGCGATATATGCTTTCCCACCGCTTGATATTGATACTTTAAATTTGCAAACACTGGTCAATTCATTGGCAGGACGCTACTGGTAGAAGGCTTCTATCTTACCTCCTGCGAATTCGCAGCGTACACATTTCGCCATTGCTCCAATCCAGGACAGATTGGGAATGGGAAGCTGGCCAATGTTTGCAAATCCAGTTCACTTGGACGTGAAACGGCCGAACCGCTCTCATGCCTGGACACTCTGAACGGCAGGCACGAGGACGCGTCGGCGACTTCCCGGCAACGTGCTAACCTGGGGTCAAATCAGGGAAACCGGCAAACGTAGTTGTAGACCCTCGATGATTGGTAAATCCGCCGAGTCACTTGCTGACGAAAGTCCGCACTCAGATCGCCAAGGCTCCATGATTCCTGGGAACCACAAGTTGACGGGAAACGGCCTACGCGCTCTATTGGTTCCAGATCGGAAGGAGCTTTCGGCACAGGGACGCGCCGGCACTTTACGGACAAGGGACAACAAGCGCATCTCGAAGGACCAGCTTGGGTATCCCACATCGACTTCAATCTTCGTCGGGCTCTCCACTCGAGCCTTCTCGCAAGCAAGAAGTTTGATTTCTCTTGGAGACCAAACACCCAACAAGCAGATGAAGTGCACGGGGGACAGATTTCCGCCCTCTCGATTGCCCTGGCTTTACTGGGACGCAACGATTGTTTATCGTTGAGCGCGAAAGCCAAACTCCTTATGAATCGACGTCAATTTCTCTGGACTTCTCTGGCCGCGACCGCCGTTGGGCCCCTGGCCACATCCGAAACTCCGCTTTTAGCGCGTCAACCAGATTCAGGTGACGAACCGCAGGTGGCCGTACTGCTCATCGATACGGACCGCGCCTCCACGCCCATCAGCGAGCGGATCTACGGACAGTTCCTCGAGCACATAAACCATTCTGTCGAAGATGGCCTCTTTGCCGAGCAGATTCGCGGAGCCGGCTTCGAAGGTGATGATTTCAAAACCTACTGGGGGCCGTTCGCCGACCATGGCGAGGTGGAACTTGCTGAGGTCGCATTCCACAATGGCACCCGCTGCGTGCGGCTCCATGTCGCCGGCGGCCATGCGGGCATTCGACAGGGGCGTGTGTTCCTGGAACAGGACGTGCATTACGACGGTTGGGTGTGGATGAAGCCCGAGAACGGCTCGCCTCACATCGCCCTTCGTGTCACGGGCTCTACGGGCGAATCGATCGCATCAATTCCTCTGCCCCTATCCGGCCGCGATTGGCAGGAGGTCCCATTCAGTTTTGCCAGTAAGATCCGCGATGAGCAGGCCACGGTCGAGATCGCCGCCGCTGGAAAAGGCTCGGTGCTGCTCGACTTCGTTTCCCTGATGCGCGCGGATGCGCGTCGAGACGGCATGTTAAGGCCAGACCTGTTGCAGGCGCTTGCGAACCTCCAGCCTTCGTTTATCCGATGGCCGGGCGGGTCATACGCTTCCACATACAAATGGAAAGAGTGCATTGGCCCGTACGCTTCACGCGGATATCACCCAAACATGTACTGGGGAGGCTACTCCGGCTACGCGGGTTTCGGCACGGATGAATTTCTGGGACTGTGCCGCAGGCTGAAGTGCGAGCCACTCATCGTCCTCGCCTGCCCCGATACGAAGCCCGAAAGCTTGCAGTATGCAATGGACTGGGTGCGATATCTGAACGATCCCCCGACGACGGAGATGGGAAAGCTGCGCGCATCGAATGGCCATATTGAGCCTTATGCCGTGAAGCTGTTCCAGATCGATAACGAACCCATGAACAACGGCTTCACTCCGGAGACGTACGCCGATATCGTAAACCTCTACGGTCCCCAGTTACGGAAGATTGCGCCAGGCGCCAAAATCGTGGCCTGCGGGCAGAAGCGCTCCAATGACATGGACTGGAGCGAGAAGGTCATCGATCTCGCCGGCGGCAATTTTGACATCCTTGGTTGCCACAACTATGAGTACGAGCCGGAAAACTTCGAGAGCGGACTGCCTCGTCTGAGCAACTACCTCACCAAGCTGCGCGACTACGTGCGGGTGTCGAAGCACTCTCAAATCGAAGTCGCCGTTTTGGAATGGAGCCTGCAGCACACCTACGATTGGCGAGCGGGACTGCACGCGGCGGGCATTTTGATGCTCTACGAGGAGCTCAGTCCGGAGCTGACAATGGCGTGTCCCGCGCTCTTGATGCGCAATACGACCGACGATCCGAAGTGGACTTCGTCGATCTACCACAACCATGTGACGTGGTTTCCGGGAGGCAGCTACCCGGTCCAGAAGCTTTTCCGCGAGCACTATGCTGAGCGCTACCTCGCGTCAGCGATGGGCACCTTCCACGACATCTCCGAGCGAAGCCAGTTCTTCGACAAGATCTCCACCCAGATACCCTCCGAGTGGAAGCAGGGCTCGATGGATGCCATAGCAACGGCCAGCACCGACGGGAAACGTCTCATCATCAAAGCCGTGAACTACGGCAATGGGCCCAACACGCTGCTGGTGCGGCTGCAAGGCGAGAACCTCCCCCGACGAGCTAACGTCAAGCTGTATACGATCGCCGCAAAGCCGAATGCTACGGCTTCGTTCGAACACCCCGACGCCTTTGTCCCCGTCGGTAAGTCCATGGACTACGCCAAAAATTTCTCAGTCGCCATGGACCCGTATTCGGTTGCAGTAGTAGAGATTCGAGCGAATTAATCACACCTGTCTCTTCTGCTTACTCCCACCTCATCTCTGCGGCTGCTGCCGTGCAGAGCGCCGCTTGTGACGCGCGATGCGTTCGACTTATTCCAACAAATCCGGCATCCGGCCGTGATGCATCCTCGGCTCTCCGGCAATTCGCCAGTCGTCGTAATTGAACAACCGCCGGAAGAAGCGGAATTGCCCCTTGTCATCAAGCACCTGTATGGGAACAAAGTCCGCAAGCTGGCGCACGAATGCTTGCACGCGTTGTTCGAGCCGCGCATGATCATGCTCGACATGCGACCGCAGCAGCGTTTTCATCCCTCTATTGCTGAATTGGGCTTTCAATTCGCTTGCGGCCCCGGTTGGATCATGGAAGAGCCGCGCGAGAGCGGCGCTCACGCCGATCTTCGAGCGCGAGCCTTCGAGGAGCACGCAATAGAAGATCTCAATCTCGAACAGCCGGTCGGCCTTCTCTTGAAAGAGCTGTTCCCGCCTGTCCACGCCCGCCTGCACAACCGGGCTCTCGTATCTGGCAAATGGAACTTTCGGGCGATTGGACTTGAACAGATATTGATAGACGTGGAATCCCGGGCCGAAGTTCTTAAGCGCTGCCTCCAGGCGCTTGACGGCGTATTCCTGCTCGCCATAGTCGAGGCTTTCGTAGTCAACGCCAGTGACGTGCAGAACCATGCCGAGATCTCCGCTCTTCGTGAGAAACGTCGTCTCGTTCCAGAACCCATAAAGGTTGATGTGGTCCGGCAGTGCGGCGGCGTCTTTCCACCGTTTTATGACATTGTCGAGGCGCAGCATCATCGAACCTCCACACGCGGAATGGTGTGCTTTCCCGCGTCGTAGCGGGCCTTGTACCGATCGGATCGTGCGAGGATACGCAGGAACGCTGTATCGGTGTTGGTCACCCAATGTCCGAAGGCATAGCCGCCCACGAAGACTGCGAGTCCTGTGATGAGGCTGTTGAAGAGATTGAAAGCGCCTACCGCGGACACGCAGACAAAGAAGAACAGCGTGCGCTCGACACCCAGGTACGTAAGGCGTTTGTGCAGGCTCTTAAAGACCCGCTTGCTCGGACGGGTTGTTAGGCTCGATTGCATCACATGCTCCCCCTGACACTCGAAGAACTCAAGCAACCATTGATCCTGAATTACATTCCCCAAAGCCAGCTCAGGACGTTCGTGGCCAGGACAGCGACTCCAGTTCCGGCAGCTACGCCAGCCAGGGTCTTCTTCGCACCCGGCTCGCCGTGAGCGAATTCAGGGCCGCCGATTACGATTGCGATCAGGCTGGCTACTTTCGCAATGGTTCCGGTGAAGAGGGTTTGTAGCGCAGTGAATCCGGTATCGAAGGGAGATCCGCTCTGCGCCAAAGCGAGAGCGGGAGAGAGTGTGAGCAGGCAAAACACGATCGTGCTTTGGCGGGTAGGGCGCAGCCAACGCCGATAGGCGAGGCAGGTGCGCAGGATGGGCGAGAAGAAGGAATTCATTGGGCACCTCCAGCGGTCCGCCGAAATGACCGCCATCTGCCGCCGAGCATGCGTCAGGTTGTCTGGGTGGGTCCAATATGTTTTTTCGAGGGGGTGTTCTGCTTTTTCGATGAGTCCCAGGAAAGAGGTTTGGTTTGTGAGGGATGCGGAACATTCTCGCTGTTTTGGTTTAGCAAATGCTATTGCCTTTCCCACAGCTTTACGAGATCGGCAATTGAGTCGACGCGCATCTTTTCCATGGCCAACCGCCGATAAAGCTTCACGGTCGCGACACTCAAGAAGAGTTTTTCTGCGATTTCGCGATTTGTGAGGCCAGTCGTTACCAGTTCGATGACCTGCCTCTCACGCTCACTGAGGGACTGAATCCGCGCCCGGATGGACTCGGTGGTCTTCTCTTTCCTGCGCTTTTCACGGTTCAACTTGAAGGCTTGTTCGACGGCTTGAAGAAGTTCTTCATCCTGGAATGGCTTGGTGAGAAACTCGACCGCGCCTGCCTTTAGAGCCTTGCGCACCATCGGGATATCTCCGTGTGCGGTCATAAGGACTATGGGAATTTCGAGGCCAGATTCGACAAAGCGGGCCTGCAGCTCCATTCCGCTCATTCCGGGTAAACGCACATCCAAGACTAGACAGCCGGCCATAGAGGGTGTCCAGGATTCGGTGAATTCTTCAGCGGATGCAAAATGGCGCGCGGCCACACCGGCTGAATCGAAGAGATCGCAGAGCGCCTCGCAGATAGCAATATCGTCTTCAACAATAAAGACGGTCTGCTCAATTTCCGGATCGATGGATTCGATTTCTGTCATTCCCTAGCTCTCAATGCAACATAGAAGGCGGTGCCTTCGTCCAGAGATTCTGCCCAAATTCGCCCATCATGGGCTTCAACAATGCTTCTGCATATAGAAAGCCCGATGCCTGTTCCGTGCTGCTTGGTGGTGAAGAACGGATCAAACATTCTTTCTCGAACCTGCTCAGTGATTCCACTGCCATTATCGCGTACACTGATCACGGTCACATCTAGTCCGCCGGATTCACTGCGCACACTTACTTCGCGGCAGCGTCCGGTATCCATTGTTGACTCCATGCCGTTCATCAGTAAATTGAGCAGCAACTGTTGCATCTGGACTGGATCAGCTATTAGCTTCGGAAGCCCCGGAGCCAATTCTCGGCGGATAGTGATACCTCTGCGGACGGCTTCGTCACACAACAACTGAGTCACATCTTCGATCAACAGATTGATGTCTACGATCTCTCGAAGTGGCTCCTTGTCGCTGAAAAGCGAACGGACCCTATCGACCACCGAGTTGGCTCTTGCCCCTTCTCGGACCAGACATTCTGCCGCCTGCACCGCCTTTTCGGAATTCATGGGCTCCGCGCGCAGCCAGCGCCGACATGACTGAGCCTGTGTGATCAGAGCAGTCAGTGGTTGCTTGAGCTCATGAGCGATGGAGGCAGCGACTTCTGCCATGCTCAGTGTGCGTGACCAACGAGCCGAGTCTCCCTGCGCGATACGGAGGGCTTGTTCCGCGCGGTGCCGATCTTCGATGTCGATGTGCACCCCATACCAGCACACAATATCTCCGCCAGCCGTATGGTGAGGAATCCCTCGAATTAAGAACCAACGGTAGTTTTCGCTTGCGTCGTGAACTCGCGCCTCGATTTCAAACTGTGTTCCCCCAAGTCGGGCCGCTTGCCAACTCTTGCGAAATAGCGGGGCATCAAAAGGATGGAAGATGGAATAGAACTTCTCGCCGCGCAGCATTTCGGTTTCTTCGCCGGTGAATTCCACAAGGTCACGATTGCAATACTCAATCTCTCCCTTGGCATCGGCGCGCCAAATCTGCTGAGGAATCGCTTCAGTCAGGAGACGCAATTGACGCTCGCGCTCGAGAGTTTCCAAGTTTGACCTCTCGAGCTCTGCAGTGCGCTCGCGAACTCGCGCTTCAAGTTCCTCGCGCGCAGCCTTCGATGTATTCTCTGTTCGCCGGCGCGCTGCGCTTATTGCGGTGATCGTAATTGCGCAGACGATGAATGCGCCATAGTAGGATCTCAACTCGGAGTTGATGGCGATCGAATAGAGGGGTGGCATGAAGAAAAAGGCGATCAGTATCGACGACAGAACGATCGCCCACGCCCCCGCGATGAAACCGCCGAACCAGGCACTGCCCATGATCGCGCCGAAGAATAGAAAGACAAATGGATAGGCGACGATATGTTGGAGTGGAAAAGTCCAGAGAAGTGCGACGAGGACAAAGACCGTAGCGATAGCAACTGGCCTCAAGCCATACTCAATTAGCCAATCAAAGGCGCGATTAGCAATCGAAGCATTCATAATGGATCACAAAACCTAAGCGCATTGTTTCGTGGAGTCATTTAGTGACGCAATAGCATCATCACGAGCAGAATTGCTACAGGAATCAACATCAATAAAAGGAAAAGCGAGATCTTCCGCGGCAGATGAGCCTCTTGATTCTTCCAATTGCGCAATTCTGGACGCGGTTCGATCCCGACTCGGTCCAGATTTAGTAAATCGTGAGCAAACTCCTGCGCTCGACCGTACCGGTTCTTTGGATCTCTCTCCAACGCACGATAGAGTATTTCTTGAAGAGGCGGAGAGATTGACTGCCACGCAACGCTCGGGGGCAGAGGCGGTTTCGTGAGCCGCGCTTTCATTGCTTCTGCTGGCGAGGGCCCTGAAAAAGGCAGCTTGCTTGTGAGCATTTCGTACAGAATGACACCCATCGCATAAATATCTGAGCGGCTATCTCCCCGCT
>Ga0335073_10016541_pt1 | contig 10303 bp, 9 predicted proteins | sample Lox_Sample_22_FD_207093 | JGI IMG/M metagenome (GOLD analysis project Ga0335073, IMG submission 207093) | Soil microbial communities from Loxahatchee National Wildlife Refuge, Florida, United States - Lox_Sample_2.2 | ecosystem: Environmental > Terrestrial > Soil > Wetlands | place: USA: Florida... | reverse complement strand
GAAGCCGCCTTTGTGCGCTCGAAAGTCCGCTGGCCTAACAGCAGCTCAAGCCGGCGCGCCTGGGCGATCGCCTGTCGCCGGTTAGCCACGCCGAGCTTGCGATACACCGAGCTCAGATGAGTCTTGATGGTGTTGATCGACAGGAACAGCGCTTCGGCAATCTCCTGGTTCGTCATGTGCGAGGGCAGGAATCGCAGCACGGCAAGCTCGCTGTCGGTGAGCAGCGCGGCCGGCTGCGCCCCGGCCGACCGGGGCATCCTTCCGTCGAATCTGTCGAGGATATGTCCGGCGAAACCGGCACATCGGCTAGACGGCGAGACCAGCACGGTCAATGCTGACCGAACCGGCGGGCCGGCCGCGATGAAGGGGCCGCAGGCGTCCTCGGGCTCGGCAAGTGCGAGAGCCTGCGAGAGTAGCTCGCCGGCTTCGTTCGCCTGACTCAGCCTGCGATGTGCCACAGCAGCCGTCAGCAGCGCCGTTATGCGGTCGATGAGGGAGGATGCGCCGGATGGCTCCGCGAGCAGCGGAGCGATCCGCTCCAGCGCGCCCTTGTCGTCTGACTCGGCAATCAGCAGCCGGGCCTGCAGGTCGATGGCCTCCGGCCGGGTCAGCTGGACCTCGGGTGAGGCTGTGCCGGGCTGAGGCGGCACCTCGGATGCGGCCGCGCCTAGATCGGCGAGCGTCGCCCTGGCCCTTTCCCGCTCTCCTACCGCGAGACTAATCTCGGCGTCGAGCACCTCGATGACTGCCGACGTGCCATAGGCAGGGATCCGGCTGCTGCTCGCCGCAGTCGCAGCTCCCGGCTGGACAGAGCTGGCTGCGGCATCGGCCAGCCACCGCACCAGCCCCCGGGCGCCGGTCAGGTTGCCCTCAGCAATCGCCAGTCGGGCCCGCAGCAGCCCGCTCAGCACGGCGATCGAGGGCTCTCCGGCCGGTCGCGCGGTCATGGACTCAATGTCGGCCTGATCGAGGAGCACTCTGGCCGCATCCGGCTCGTCCCGAGCAAGGCTGGCCGCCGCACCGGCCAGCGCAAGCACCGGCGCAAGCGCCGGATCGCGGCCGTGCGGACCGTCGGAAACGCTGGCCGCGATCCTGGTAGCGGCGGTGAGGTCGCCGTAAAGCGCACAGGCCACCGCCTCCCAGGATCGGCCCCGCTCCCGAAGCGCCAGCAACCCGCCAGCCGATAGCTGAGACCCGGCATGCAGCAGCGCCGACCGGGCCAACTGGGTGTCAAGCTCGCGCAGCGAGGCAAAACCGAGCGCCAGCCACAAGGCGCCGAGAGCGCGGTGCTCAGGCGCACCATGCGGGTCGGCGTGTGCCCGGCTCGCCAGTGCCCATTCCGAGTCCAGCCAGCCTGGCCTGGCGGTGGTGACGGTCGCCTTGTACAGGACCCGCAGCGCCGCAGCCCATAGTTCGGACTGCTGGCCTGGGTCGCCTGATCCGCACGGACTGAACTCGGGATCTGCCAGCCGCGCCAGAGTGCTCTCGGCGGTCTCCAGGTACGGCAACGCGCCATCGGCATCGCCCTGCCATAGCCGGGCAGCTGCCAGCGCCACCCCGATCACCAGCTGATCGGCTGCGACCCGATCCGGGGGCGCCGCGGTCAGCGCTGCCTCGAGCCCCGGTGCCGCAGGCGAGAGAAGCACCGCGGGACCGGCGTCGCGCAGCAACTGGACACCAAACTCCCAGTCGCCGACAGCAGCGGCGGCCTGAACGGCGGGGAGTATCTCCCCACGCCCTGCGTGCCAGCGAGCCAAGCGCCCTTGCAGAACCGGGATCTCGTCCGGCATCTCCATCCGCAGGTCCGCGGCTAGCACATCCCTGAGCATCGGGTGATAGCGGTACTCGGCCGTTTCTGGCGCCACTGGCCTGACGAGGCCGTTGTCTCTGCTGAGCTGCTCCAGGAGCCCGGCCGCGCCGGCCTCACCGCTGAGCTCGCGGGCCAGGTCAGCGGGCACGGTCTCGGTCAGGCAGGTGCGCAGCATGAAGACACGGACTTGCGGTGGCAGCTGGCCGAGCAGTTCGTCCTGCAAGTAGTCGCCGGCCATGTCGGCCGGTGCCGCGTCCGCCCCCCGATCCGCGCCGAGTGCGGTCAGCCGCAGCCCGGCGAGCCAGCCCTCGGTACGCTGCAGCACCCGGTCGCGGTCGGCCGGGCTGAGCTGAGTGCCGAGCATGGCGAAGTAAGCCGTGACCTCGTCAGTGGTGCACGCCAGGTCTGCCGCGCCGATATCAGCCAGATCTCCGGCGAGCCTGAGCCTGGCCAGGGCCAGCCCCGGCGCTGATCGTCCGGCCAACAGCAGCCTAAGGCCGGGCGGTTCGTGTCTGATGAGCTCGTTGAGGCCTCCCATTGCCTCGCTCCCGGCCAGCGCCTGCACGTCGTCAAGGATGAGGACGAGTGGCTCGGCAACCGATGGCATAGCCGCCGAGATCCACTGCGGGATGTCGGCGGCGGCAATGCCAGGTGGCGGCTGGCCAATCCTGGCCCCAGCCATACCTGGGGCCCGAGACAGGGCCGCGGTTACATAGCGCCAGAACCGCTCCGGCTGGGTGTCGCCGCCATCCAGGGATACCCAGGCCGGGCGACGGCTGGCTGGCCTGGCCGCCGCCCACTGCGCCGCGGCAACAGTCTTGCCCGCGCCGGGCGGTCCGGTGAGAAGGGTGACGCGGTGGCTCACAGCCGCGTCGATGAGGGCACCGACCCGGCTGCGCGGCAGGACCGCCATACCCGGCCACGGAATCCGCAGCTTGTCCTCAAGCAGCCCGAGATCCGGCTGCCCGGCGGACACTGCGGGCCCGCTCGCGGTGGTCGTCATCGTCCCCCCGAGTGACTGACAGCAGCGCTATACGCGCACTGATAGCGGATTAGCCCGCCCCCGTCGGCGTCACCCGCCGCGGTGAAATTGCAGCTCAAAGCCCTGTAACCGGTTTACCCGCGCGGGCTGCTCACCAATCGGAGCGACCCGTTATGCCCCGTTCGCGAGGCCACTTTGACGCTTCATGCGGCCGGCGGGATCACCCACGCCGGGTGATGCCCGGTCCGGTCGTCATCCGTAGCGTCCGTAGGAGAGCACCCAGACAACCGGTCTGCAGGCAATGCTGGCGCGCTCTGCTCTTTGCAGGCGGCCAGTCCCTCAGCCGGCCAGGTCAGAGGGGAGGGCTTGATGAGGCGAGGACGGCACAGCCCCGCTGGTTACGGCACTGACCCAGAGTCCGCGCAGCGAGATTGGTCCGACGCGGCCGCAAGCAGTACGGGCACAAGAACCGGCGCGCGTGCGACCGGCATCGGCGGAGAGCCGACTACCACTCCGGCCCAGCCGACGCGGGGCTATGAGCAGGGCTACGAGCGCGGGACCGCGCCCTCGGCGGGCTACCGGGGCGAAGTAACGGGCGGCGCTCGAGCCGACACCCATTCGGGCGGCGTATTCAGCATCGTGGCCGGGCTACTGACGTTCCTGGCCGGGCTGTCAGCGATCGTACGAGCGAGCTTCTACCCGACGCTGGCGGGCTACGCCTACTCGTGGCCCATCCACAACTGGGGCATTCTCTTGCTCGTGCTCGGCGTGGTGCTGTTCGCACTCGGGGCGTGCGCAATGCTCGGCATGGCCTTCGCGCGGCCGGTCGCCGTCGGCCTGGCAGCGCTAACAGCCGTAGCTGGGTTCCTGTTTGTGGCATTCGCTCCGATCTGGGGAGTGCTTATCGTCGGAATCAGCGCCCTCGCGATTTGGGGCCTGCTGCACGACAGCGCCAGGCGCCGCGAGTCGGTGTGAGTGCCGCGCTCCTGATCGGCATACGGCGGCCTCGTCAACTCACCAGCCCGGTGAGCCCGAGTAGGCCATTGACCGTTAGCGCTATTCCGCCGATCAGGAGCGCGGCAACCGTCAGCACGTAGCCGTGCGACCGTAGCCAGCCGTCGAGGCCGCGCAGAAGACGCGCGGTCTGGTCGGGCGCTAGCAAGTACAAGATCAGCGGCAGCCAGGCGAACGCCACGGTGATGACGATGACCGAGGCGAGCGCGACGATGTCTACGGGAACGCTCGCCTTAGCCGTGGCCACGACCTGGACTGCGGCGATGAACGTCAGAGAGGGCGTGTATACCAGCAAGCCGACTGCGAACGCGGTCTTAGCGCCCGGTCGGGAGATAAGCCTGGAGATGATGCCCTTGTTCTTGCTTGCCGGGTCACCTCGCTTCGGGCCGCGTCGGCGCAGATAAGCGCAGACCAGCAACATCGCCAGCCCGAGGCCGAGTCGAACTCCATATCTCGGCTGACGCTCTTTCGGCTGATACAAATGCCCGCTTCGCAAGAGCACGAACACGATCGTTGCCACGATCGCTGTCATGACGATGGCACCGGCAACGTAGATCAGCACCGTGCGCTGTGGATTTGCCGAGCCGAGCAGCACCGCCGAGACAAGCACCGCGGTGGGCGACAGGGCGGCCAGGAGCGCGAAGCCGGCCGCCTGGATCAGCATCGCGGCCTGTCCTGCCAGGCAGCTACGGCGCGCATAACCGTCATACCGCTAGCCTTTCCCACCCCATCCACCTGCCGTCTCACCCGGCGCGGGTGAACCGGTAAGGTCGCGCCGGGCTTAGCTGCCGGTCGGTGCGACCCCGCAAGCGCTCCGCGTTGCGCCCGCGAACGTGGGTATGACCCGCCCGCAATGGGGAGGCCATCCGAGCCGAAGGGAGAAGCAGAGGGAATGAGCTCCACCCAGCCAGCGACCGCCCCGGTGCTCCGGCAGGTGCCCACTGCCGGGATGACCTGGATACCTGGCGGCGAGTTCCAGATGGGGTCAGCTGACTTCTATCCGGAGGAACGGCCGGTCCGCACGGTCGCGGTAGCCGGCTTCTGGATGGACACCCGGCCGGTGACCATCGCGGAGTTCCGCCGATTCGTCAAGCAGACCGGGTATGTCACGGTGGCCGAGCAGGCTGCCGATCCGGGTGCGGGCGCAGACCTGAGGACCCCCGGCTCGCTGCTGTTCCGGATGACCGCCGGGCCAGTCGACCTCGGCGACTGCGGTGACTGGTGGAGCTATGTGCCCGGCGCCTCCTGGCAGCATCCCGAAGGACCCGGCAGCGACGTGATCAGGCGAGACAAGCACCCGGTCACTCATGTCGCCTACGCCGATGTGCAGGCGTACGCAGCCTGGGCAGGCAAGGAACTGCCGACCGAGGCCGAGTGGGAGTACGCGGCGCGCGGCGGACGAGCTCGCCCCGGCCGGGCAGCTGCTTGCCAACATCTGGCATGGCGAGTTCCCCTGGCAGAACCTGGTGCTGGACGGCTACGCCGGCACCTCTCCGGTGGCCTTCTTCCCGCCGAATGGCTTCGGGCTCTATGACATGACCGGGAACGTCTGGGAATGGACCGCTGACATCTTCCGGCAGCAGCACAGCTCCGATGGCGCCGGGCCGCCTGGCGGACCCGCAGATCAGGCCTTGCGTCCTTGCGGCCCGCCGCGACACCCGCGGGCAACCCCGTATCTTGCTGACCCGTTCGGAGACTGCCGGGTCATCAAAGGCGGCTCGCACCTGTGCGCGCCAAGCTACTGTCTCCGCTCTCGGCCGGCCGCCCGTCAGGGCGAGGCCATCGACACCTCAACATGTCATCTCGGCTTCCGGTGCGTGCTTCGGCCGCTGTCCTAGCGCGGCCCGATCTCGTCACCAGGCGCTGGCCCGTGCGAGCGGGCGTGCGCTTGACGTCGGAAGAAGCCCGATATCAGGCTCACAGCCGCGCCCAGGAAGACAAGGTTGAAGACGATCTGCAGGGTGACTGCGCCGCGGGCGAGCTGGCCGGCTGGGTGCACGTCTCCAAAGCCGACAGTGGCAAGCGTGCTGACGCTGAAATAGAGCGCGTCCGTCTTGTCGTGCAGGTCGGCGAACTGACCAGGCAGCTTCGCCACGGATGCGTCGCACCAGGAGAAGAACAGCACGGTCACCGTCAGCAGCAGGACCAGGCCACGGATCCTGGCGTCCTCGCCAGCGCGCAGCAGCCGGCCGACAGCCGTGAGGATCAGCACTCCGAGAACGCCAGCGCCCGCGAAGAACAGCGTTGCCCAGGCGCCTTCGCCCAGTCTGGGCACCGGGATCAGGTAATAGACGACCGTCGCCGCTGCCACCAGCAGGACGGTCCCGACGCTGCGCTGCAGTTGCGCTCGGGCGTCGCTCATCGCGCATCCGCACTGGCCGCGGGCGCGATACCGAGCAGGTTGATGATCTCGGTAACCAGCTCGCCGGGCGGATCATCAGTGGACGTGATCGGGTACACCCGTTGCTCGGACGGATCGGGTGGCTCGAGGACCGCGAACTGACTCGCCAGCAGCGCCTCGCGGAAAAAGTGCCCGTGCCGGTCGTGCAGACGAATCTCACATCGCTCCCTGGTAATGGTGAGGAACACCAGCACCGCATAGTCCCGCCCGCCGAGAAGCTCCTCCCGGTAGTGACGCCTGAGCGCCGAGCACGCCAGCACAGCCGACTGGCCGGCAGCGTGAACGTCGTCCATCCAGGAAGCCATCGCAGCCAGCCATGGCTCGCGGTCGGCATCGGTCAGCGGCACTCCGGCCCGCATCTTGGCGATGTTGGCAGCCGGGTGCAGCGAGTCGCCATCGGTAAACAGCCAGCCCAGCCGCTCGGCCAGCAGCTGGCCGACGGTCGTTTTGCCGCATCCGGCCACGCCGGCCACCACCACGATCATCGGACGCGAGCCTAACGTGCGACGCTTTTCCCTGGAGCACGAGCCTGAGGGAGCAACTCACATGCCGACGCAACAAGTTGACGCGCTAGTTATCTTCGGGGCGACCGGGGATCTGGCCAAGCTCGAGACGTTCCCGGCCCTGGTCGGCCTCGTTGAGCGCGGTCTGCTGAACGTGCCGATCATCGGGGTGGGCAAAAGCGGCTTCGGCCTTGAGCAGTTCCGCGACTACGCGGTCTCCTCACTGAAGCTGAACAGCATCGATCCGGTCAGCCCGGCGGCGAGCAAGATGCTGAGCCTGCTCCGCTACATTGACGGTGACCTTGACCACCCGCAGACCTACCAGGCCATGTCCGCGGCAATGGGCGACGGCAAGAACGCACTGTTCTACCTGGAGGTGCCGCCATCTCTGTTCGCGCGCATCGCCGAGGGCATTGCCGGAGCGGGTCGGGCGACGAACGCGAGAGTCATGGTGGAGAAGCCGTTCGGCACCGACCTGGCCAGCGCGATCGCGCTGAACGACACCATGCACAAGTACTTCCCTGAGGAGTCGATCTACCGGGTCGACCACTGGCTTGGGCTGGAGCCTGTCGAGAACCTCCTTTTCGTGCGCTTCGCCAACTCCATCGTCGAGCCGCTGCTCAGCCGCGAGCACGTGGCCAGCATCCAGATCACGATGGCCGAGGCGTTCGATGTTGCCGATCGCGGCAGTTTCTACGACAAGACCGGCGCCATCCGGGACGTGCTGCAGAACCACATGCTGCAAGTGCTGGCAACAGCGCTCGCTCCCCCGCCGGACGGCAATGGCCTTGATTCCTGGCGGGACGACAAGTCCCAGATCATCGGTGCACTGGAGCCGCTGAGCCCGGCTTCCACGGTGCGCGGTCAGTATGAGGGCTACCTCGACGTTCAGGGCGTGGCTCCGGGCAGCACGACTGAGACCTATGTGGCGGTCAGGCTCACCGCGCAGTCCTGGCGATGGGCGGACGTCCCGATCCTGATCCGGGCCGGAAAGTGCCTGCCGGTTACCGCAACGGAGGTTGTTTTCCGGTTCCGCAGGCCGCCGCACGATGTGTTCGGCATCGGCGCCGAGAGCGGCGCGAATCAGCTTCGGGTGCGCGTCTACCCAGACGATCAGGTCGGCGTAACCCTGGTAGGCAAGAAGCCAGGCCCGGACATGGCACCGCAGCTGCGCGAGCTTGCGTATTCCGGCCAGGTAGGCGCTCAGATGATGCGGCCCTACGATCGGCTGATCGGCGCGGCGCTGAGCGGCGAGCGGTACTTGTTCGCCCGGCAGGACACGGTCGAAGCGAGTTGGCGGGTAGTGCAGCCGGTGCTCGGCGAGGTGGTGCCGGTCCAGTCATACGCGCGCGGCAGCTGGGGACCAGCTCAGGCTGACGCGCTCGTTGCAGCCGGCGAGTCCTGGCACGATCCGGTCGGCTGACCGGGGGTATGCGTCATGCCAAACCCGCCGGACCGGCAGCATCCGGTGGCAGCCGGCGCTCCGGCCGAGTCCGAGCCGGATCCGCGCTTCACCCTGGCAAACGAACGTACTTTTCTTGCCTGGAGCCGAACCGCCCTTGCGCTCGTGGCGGCCGGCCTCGCCGTTGTCCAGCTGCTGCCGCCATTCCACGGCGTCCCGCTGGGCCGCCACGTCCTCGGCATTCCACTGATCGTGCTCGGCGCCGTCGTCGCGATCGCCGCGTACCTGGAGATGACCCGGAACGAGGCGGCAATGCGACGCGGTGAACCGCTGCCTCGATCAGTCTTGCCGCGCCTGCTGACGATCACCATCGCGGGCGTGGCCGCCCTCGCGGCCGCAATCGCATTGCTGTCGGCTTCCCGCTAGGACCGTCATCATGTCAGCTGACCTGGACGAGCCCGGCGTCGGTGATCCGGCCAACCGGACCCGGCTGGCCTGGACCCGGACTGCCATCGCGTTCGCGGCCATCGGCGCGGCCATGCTGAAATCGAGCCTGATCGCCGGTGTTGTCGTGATAGCCCTGAGCCTGCCAATCTGGGCAGCCGCCCGCCGCGTCAGGCACGCCACGGACGCAGCCTCCGCTGCCAGCGGACTTGCTCTGGTAGCCATCACCGTCGTGCTGGTAGCGATAGCCGCGCTCATGGTGGCCGTGCTTGGGCATAGCCCCGGAATGGCCGTTAAGTAGCGCCAGACCTGCGCGTGAACTGCGGATTGCCCTCCATTGACGTGCCGAAGCGTCGTCATGATGTCGTCATGTTCCAGGGGTAGACCTGTCGCCGGAGCGCCGAGGGCCGCAATTGCCGTAGGCGATCACCGCGAGTCGTGCGATTGGGGTACGCCGAGTGCCGAAACCGACAGCACCGCGCTGGGACGAAGACACCATGGATCAGGCGCCGCCCTCGGCTTCGCACCGGCGCAGAGCCGGGCGTGGCGGTCGTCCGCGGCGCGACCGCAACTGGCGCCCGCACGTGCCGCGGCGCCGGTGGTCACGCTTGTTGTCGGTCGTCATCATCGTGGTGCTGATCCCGATCGCCTGGTCAGTCGGGGACGCGCTGACTATGCCGGGCGGCGGATCACTCTCCGCGCGGCTAGCCGAGTGGGCGCGCGACCATTACCTCGGCTGGGTAGTCACGCTCGGCGAGGAGATCACCTACCAGCCGCCGAAGGTCGGCGGCAAACCGTCGTTCGCGCTCACCGGTCCGAGCGTGGCCGTCAAGAAGGCCTCCAGTAACGCCAGGCACGGCACGACAGCGACTAACACCTACGCACCGCCGGCAACGCTGAGCTCGTTCGCGGGCAAGCCGCTGCCCGGCGAGGGAGTCTGGCGCGTGCTCGGCACCGTGGATGGTGAGCCCGCGATTTACGGCACCTACCTCCGGTTCAGCAAGGTCTATAGCTCCTATGTAGCGGGCATCGCGTCGATGAGCCAGAACCTGCTGAAGTTCGAGCTGCGGCCAGGAACTCTGGATCCCGGGCCTGGCAACTGGAAGGCGCCGGACTACATCCCGCCCGGGACTCGCCGCGGGCTGATGGCAACCTTCAACAGCGGCTTCCGGATCAACGTGTCCGGCGGAGGCTTCTATCTGAACGGCAAGACGGACGGAACGCTGACACCCGGAATCGCGTCGATGGTCTACTACCGGGACGGCCGTATCGCCATCGGCGTCTGGGACCGCACGGTGCGGATGACACCCCAGGTCGTCGGTGTCCGTCAGAACTTGCACCTGATCGTGCAGAACGGCGTTGTCCCATCCTCGGTCGACTACAACGTCGAGACCAGCTGGGGCGCCACTCTGGGCGGCGGCTATAACGTCTGGCGGTCCGGCATCGGGATCACCAAAGACGGCCGGGTGATCTGGGTCTACGGTCCTGCGCTGGACGTGCGCCAGCTTGCCTTGCTGCTCCGGCGGGCCGGTGCGGTCACCGCCATGCAGCTCGATATCAACCCGGCGTGGATGTCGTACGAGTACTACCTGCACAGCAACCGGGCTAACCCCAAGCCGGTTAACTTGCTGCCCGACCAGCAGCAGCCGGCCGACCGGTACTACTACCCGAACAGCCGAGACTTCATCGCGGTCTACGCGCGATGACCTCACCGACTCGCGAGACTGCCAAGGAGCAGCCGGCAGTC
>Ga0335073_10016540_pt1 | contig 10303 bp, 6 predicted proteins | sample Lox_Sample_22_FD_207093 | JGI IMG/M metagenome (GOLD analysis project Ga0335073, IMG submission 207093) | Soil microbial communities from Loxahatchee National Wildlife Refuge, Florida, United States - Lox_Sample_2.2 | ecosystem: Environmental > Terrestrial > Soil > Wetlands | place: USA: Florida... | reverse complement strand
GGACATGTTCGACTTCTCGCAGCATCGTATGAACCCGCCGCTCTTCCTGAGCGAGCAGACGGGCGAGCCGATCTATGTCAATCCGTGGTATGCGGCTGCGCATGCGAAGAAGGGGTCGAAGGCTGGCGCCTGAGACTTCTCGGCGAGTCACCGCAATCGCCGGCGTGCTGCTGGGAGCTCTGCTCCTGGCGGCCGCCGGCTTTCTCGTTTGGTCGCCGGTGCCACTGCGCACCTGGGTGAGCGGGCCCAGGGATGCGCTTTGGCTGTCGCTGGGTGAGAACCCTCATCCGGTCAAGCTCATGATTCCCGCGGACCCGCCGCTCTCGGCCGTGGCGCTGCTCGGGGTGCGACTCTTTCATGATCCGACCCTTTCAGGCTCGGGACGGCTGTCCTGCGCGAGCTGCCACGACCCGGCACTTGCCTACGGACCCGCCGGGAGCTCGCCTGTGGTCATGGGTGGGCCGCACGTGAGCACGCCGGGCTTTCGCGCGGTGCCGTCCCTGCGTTATCTCTACCGCCAGCCGGCATTCACGATCGGTCCGGACATCGAGAACGGCAATGACGTAGTGGTGCCGCTCACGCAGCAGGCCCAGGTGGCCGCGGGCCACGCCCGCGCGCTGAAGACGGCGCTGACCCCCCACGCGGCCGCGACCAACCTCGTGCCGCAGGGTGGGCTCTTCTGGGACGGCCGCGCCGATACGCTCGAGCAGCAGATCAATGGCCCGCTCTACAATCCGGCGGAGATGGATGGCGGCACCCTGCAGGAAGTGGCGCGCAAGCTGGCCTCGGGACCGTACGCGGCGGAGCTGCAGCAGCTTTTCGGCGCCGGCCTGTTGCAAAATCCCGGGATGACGGTTGACGAGGCGATGTTCGCCATCGGCCGCTACGAGATCGAGGATCGCACCTTCCATCCCTTCACCAGCAAGTACGACGCATGGCTGCAAGGCAAGGCGCGGCTCACGCGCGCCGAGCTCGCGGGCTATCTCCTCTTCAACGATCCGGCGAAGGGCAACTGCGCCGCGTGTCATCTCGACCAGCCGGCCGGTGACGGCGCGCCGCCGCTCTTCACCGATCATCAGTTCGAGGCGCTCGGCGCGCCTCGCAATCCGGCCATTCCCGCGAACCGGGATCCAAACTACTACGACCTCGGGATCTGTGGGCCGTACCGTACCGACCTGCGCACGTCGACCCAGTACTGTGCCATGTTCCTGACACCGACCCTGAGGAACGTCGCACTGCGGCACGTGTTCTTCCACAACGGGGTGTTCCGCAGCCTCACGCAGGTGCTCGATTTCTACGTCAATCGCGACATCCACCCGGAGCGTTTCTATCCACGCGACGCCGCCGGCCACGTGATCAAGTACGACGACATTCCTCCGCAGTACCGGGCCAACGTCGATACGGTGGACGCACCGTTCAATCGCCACCCCGGCGATCAGCCGGCGCTCACTGCAGCGGAGATGCAGGACGTCATTGCCTTCCTCGACACCCTGACGGACGGGTACACTGGGTCGCATCACTGAGGTGCGGCGCGCCCGCGGACGGGCAGTGGCGGATTTTGCACGCTCAGCCGTCGTCACATGAGATGGAAGACAGCCCCGCATGAGGATTCTCCATACCTTGGGCGCCGCAGCGGCGGCGCTCCTCGTTACGTTTTCGCAGGCTCGCGCGACGACCGCGATCACCGCCGGAGACGCACGCTTCGAGTTCCTGACGCCCTCGCTCGTGCGCATGGAGTACTCCCCGCAAGGACGGTTCGTGGATGCGCCGACCGCCGTCGTGCAGAGGAGGGACTGGCCCGCGGTCGCGGTCACTCAGGCCCATAGCGGCGGCTGGCTGATCCTCACTTCATCGGCGATGCTGTTGCGCTACAAGGTGGATTCCGGCGCATTCAGAGCCGGTAACCTCTTGGCGAGCTGGCGCGATCCTGCCGGCGGCCGGCATGCCTGGTTCCCGGGGCAGCCCGATCCCGGCAATCTCGGCGGCCTCACGTACTCCCTGGACAACATCGAGAGCGCCAACCTGCCGCCGCCCGGCGACGATCTCGGCAGTCCGGTACACGATGTGATTCCGGGCATCGACGTGTTGCTGCAGCCCGCGACGCCCGGGCTCTTGAGCCGCAGCGGCTATGCCTTGCTCGACGACAGCGCCACTCCCGTATGGAACGCCGGGCACGACTGGATCGAGCCGCGCCCGGGACCGGCGGGTGAGGACTGGTATCTGTTCACCTACGATCACGATTACCACCGCCCCCTGGAGGAATACGCCGAGCTCTGCGGGCCCGTGCCGATGATTCCGCGCCAGGCGCTGGGACCCTGGATCACCGACCTCAACTTCGAATATTTCCCCGGCACCGCCGATACGCGCTCGCCCGCGATGCATCACTACGGCGAGCAGCATCTCGAGAGCGAGATCACCCGCCTCCGCGCCAGTGACATCCCGCTCGCCGGGCTGGTGCTCGATTTCGCCTGGCACAACTACGGCTGGCAGGGCGGATACGACTGGAGCCCGCTCATTCCGCGGCCGCAGGCGCTCATCGGCTGGCTGCACGCGCGCGGCCTCGAGCTCTCTCTCAACGATCATCCGGGCTACGCCAACACGCAGGAGAGCATCCTTTCCTACAGTGACAGCCATGCGCCCGCGGTGTTGCGGGCGCTCGGGCGGCCGTGGCCGCCGCGGCCGTCCTACGACCGGAGTCTGGCGGCAGGTTGGAGTTTCGCTGCGGATCCGCACGATGCGGGACTCAAAGCGCACTGGTACGCCGGCGGCTACGACGAGGCCCGCTGGCACCCGATCCAAACGGGCGATTCCTGGCAACACCAGGGCTATCCCCACTACCAGGGAATCGGCTGGTACCGGGTGTCTTTCCGCGTCTCGGCGCCGCTGCCGGCGGCCGTCTACCTGTATCTCGGCGAGGTGGCAGGGGACTACCGCCTTTTCGTCAACGGCGAGGAGGTGCGACACAGCCACGTGCAGTGGCCGCGCCGGCTGACTTACGCCGCGATCGCGAGCGCGCTCCATCCTGGCGAGCTCAACGTCATCACGTTGCGTGTCGAGCCGCCGCCGCCGGAGCAGCCCGCAAGGCCGGCAGGCATCCTGCGCGGGCCGGTCGCGCTGCGCGATACCGTGCCGCCGCCGCGCATCTACTTCAACCTGGCCGACCGCAGGGAGGCGCGCGTCTCCATGCAGGATTTGCATGCGCCTCTCATCCGCCAGGGCGTCGATTTCTGGTGGGTGGACGGCGGTGGCGGTGCGGCGCAGATGGCGGGCCTCGACCCGCAGCTTTGGACCAACGAGGTGTTCTACGACGCCACGCAACGGCAGACCGGCAAGCGCGGCTTCATCCTGAGCCGCTACGGCGGCTGGGGCAGCGAGCGCTACCCCGGGTTCTTCACCGGCGATGCCTACTCGCAGTGGCGCGTGCTCGCCTACGAGGTCGCCTTCACCGCCCGCGGTGGCAACGTGCTCGTCCCCTACATCAGCAACGACATCGGCGGCTTTCATGGCGCGAAGATCCCTTTCGACCTCTATGCGCGCTGGATCGAGTTCGGCACCTTCAGCCCCATCCTGCGCATGCACAGCGCGCACGAGAATCCGTTCGAGGGCAACACGCGCATGCCCTGGCTCTACGGGCCGAAGGGTGTCGCGCTCATGCGGAAGTATTTCACGCTGCGCATGCAGCTCATGCCATATCTCTATACCTACGCCTGGCAGGCGCACCGGCGCTCCTTGCCGCTGTTGCGTCCGCTCTACCTCGCGTGGCCGGACCTCGATCAGGCCTACCGGCACTTCCACGAGTATCTCTTCGGTGCCCAGATGCTGGTCGCGCCGGTTCTGGAGGCGGACGACAAGCGCAGCGTCTACCTGCCGCCCGGGGGTTGGATGGATTTCTTCACCGGCCGGCGCTATCGGGGCGACAGCACGCTCACCGCTCGCTACGCGGTGGATGCAACTCCGGTCTTCGTGCGTGAGGGTGCGATCATTCCGCAGCAGGAGGGGCCGCACGCGGATGTCCTGACGGTCAACGTCTATGGAGACGGCAACAGCCGCTTCGATCTCTACGAGGATGACGGAGTCTCCCTCGATTACGAGCAGGGTGCTTACGCATTGACGCCGATGACGTACCACACCGCGGGTGCGGGCCACCGCTTGGTCCTGGGACCCACGACCGGCTCCTTTGCCGGCCAGCGGCAGGCGAGGGCATACGGGCTGCGCATTCACACCGCGCGCCGGCCTGCGGCCATCACGGTGAATGGCAACCGCTCAGCTCATTGGCGCTGGGACGCGCACGACTCCACCGCGTATTTGCTGCTACCCGTCGAGAGCATCCGGCAGGCCCTCACGGTCACCTGGTAGACTGGCCGCCCTACGCTCCTTCGGAGCTTCGGGAGGCAGGCGCGCGGCTTGCTTGTGGTTCGACCCCCGAGCCACGTCTCACGGGAGGTGCCATGGCTGCTCGTATTTTGCTCGGTGCCGCGGCTGCCGGCGCCATTTCGATGTACCTTCTCGATCCCGACCACGGTCGCCGCCGCCGCGCCGTGATGCGCGATCGGCTGACGAGCGGTATGAGCCGGCTGGACGATGCGACCAGCGTTGCCTCGCGCGACCTTCGAAACCGGGCGCGCGGCATCGCCCACGAGCTCCGTGCGCGCTTTACGCTCGAGGAAGTGCCGGATGAAATTCTCTCCGAGCGCGTGCGCGCCCGTCTCGGCGGGGCCGTCTCACATCCTGGCGCGATCGAGGTCGCAGCACTGTCGGGCAGGGTGACCCTGAGCGGCGCCGTGCTCGAGCGCGAGTACGTGCGTCTGCTGCGGACGGTCTGGACCGTCCGCGGCGTCGTCGATGTCGAGGATCGTCTGGCCGTATATGAGAGCGCGGCCGGGATCTCGGCCCTGCAGGGCGGTGGCACGGTGCGCGAGCCGCGCTTCGGGCCGTGGCACGAGAATTGGCCTCCGGGCGTGCGGGTAGCCATGGGCGCCGTCGGCGGCGCGCTCATCCTCAACGCGCTGTTCGGCAGGCGCAGTGGCCTCGGGTTTCTCGGCGGAGTGGGGGGCGTGGCGCTCATCGCGCGCAGCGGCACCAACATGCCGATCGACCGGCTGGTCGGCGTGCGCCGTCCGGCGATGGACCTGCAGAAATGCATCGAGGTCGCGGCTCCCGTCGAGCACGTGTTCGAGACGTTCTCGCAGCTCGAGCGCTTTCCCGAGTTCATGAAGCACGTGCGCGAAGTCCGCGTGCGAGGCGACGGCACCTCGCAGTGGTTCGTGGAGGGACCGGCCGGCGGCACGATCTCCTGGGAGGCGGTGACGACCCGCCTCGAGCCCAACAGGCTGATCGCGTGGCGGACGCTGCCGGGCTCAGCGGTGGAGCACGCGGGGTTGCTGCGATTCGAGCCGACCGACGGCGGCACGCGCGTCTTCGTGACGATGAGCTACACGCCGCCGGCGGGAGCGCTCGGTCACGCGGTGGCGCGGCTCTTCGGCATCGATCCGAAGTCGGAGCTCAAGGACGACCTGATGCGGATGAAGGTCTTCCTGGAGACCGGGCGCCGCGCGCGCGACGCTGCGGGCGCACCTCACTGATGCAGTAATTCCTCCACCGCGACGGGTCTGTTGCGGTGGAGGATTGCCCGCACGCTGTCGATCTCGTAGTCGGTGCGCGGGTGTACGGTGATCGCCGATTTGCCGCCACACACACTCCGGGCGAATGCGTCGGTATCCCCGCCGCGCTCTTCGGCCTGATCGAGCAAGGTGTGAAAGTAATTGGAGACGCGTGCTACGAAGTCATCGCCGGGCTCGGAATCCGCCTGGCCGGCTTCCGCGAGCGAGGTGAGCTCCACCCTGTCCGTGGGCAGGCCGTCCGCCACGAGCTCGGTGCGGACGCGGTTCGCGATGCCGTAATCGTCAAATAGAGCCACGATGACCGGTGTCATGCCCGGTCCAACGGACGGCCCCAGGTTTCGGTTCCCTCGGCGCGCGCCCCCGCTATATGTACGGGGTTCGCGCGGCGACGTGCGCGCAACGCATGGAAAAGTGACTGGCGTCACGATCGGACCGCGGGCATGCGACCTGCTCCACCGCTACAATCCAAAGACGCAGGAACACCAGCCGAAAAGAACAAGGCCGTGCCCATTCTGTCCAATCGCCGTGAGCCAGTTGCCGCTGCTGAGGACGTATCCGAGCGACGTCGCGGACCTGACAGGCGCACTCGCGTAGCGCGGGCAATCGTGTACGGCAGCTTCAAGCCGCGGCGGCTCGGGCCACGGCGGACCGGGGAGCAGCGGCTCGGCGCCATAGACTGGTACCACCCGTGGTGGCTCGCCATCGCGACTCTGATTCTCGTGCTCTGCGCGAGCGATGCCGTATTGACCGTCGTGCTCATCGACCGCGGCGCCTACGAGCTCAACCCGGTGCTGGCACCGCTCATAGGCTCGAGTGCGCTCTTCGTGGCGGTGAAGGTCGGGCTGACGGGCATCAGCGTCGTGCTGCTCACGCTCCTGTCGCGTATCCGGGCCTTCGGCCGCATGCCGGTGGGGCTGCTCCTGTACGCCGTGCTGGCGGGTTACGGGGTCCTGATCGGCTATGAGCTACACCTGCTCGGCTGGCTGTAAGAAGATTTAATTCCTTTTAATTCAAAGACTGGCGCGTGCGTTTCCGCTAGACTAGCGCCTCGCACCTTGCGCTTCCCCATGCTGGAACCCACACCTCTTTTCGGCGGCAACGCCGCCTTTCTCGATGCCCTCTACGAGCAGTACCTGCGCGATCCGGCGAGCGTAGAGGAAAAATGGCGACGCTACTTCGAGGGCCTGCCGGGGCCAAAGGGCGCGGAGCGCAGCCAGGGACCGATCGAGGCGGCGCTCGCCGCGCGCGCGCGCCAGCCCCGCGTAGCCGCTCCGGCGGCATCCGCCCCGGACGGCGGCGTCAACGCCAAGCAGGCGGCGGTCTCGCGCCTCATCCAGATCTGGACGAATCGCGGCCACCTGGTGGCGAAGCTGGACCCTCTGGGCCTCATGCAGCGCCCGCGGCCGCCGGTGCTGGACCTCGAATACTTCGGGCTCGGGCCGGCCGATCTCGACGCGCAGTTCTTCACGGCCAGCCGCACCCAGGCGGTGCCGCAGCGGATGAAGCTGCGGGACATCCTGCGACAGCTCGAGACCATCTACGCCGGCCCCATCGGCGCCGAGTTCGCGCACATGTCGGAGTCGCGGGAGCGACTCTGGCTGCAGGATCAGTTCCAGGCGGGCATGCTGCAGCAGCGCTTCACGGCGGATGAGAAGCGCAACATCCTGTGGCAGCTCACCGCCGCCGAGGGGCTGGAGCGCTACCTCCACACCAAGTACGTCGGCCAGAAGCGCTTCTCGCTCGAAGGCGGCGACACGCTCCTGCCGCTCCTCGATGACCTCATCCAGAGGTGCGGCGGTGCCAAAATCGAGGAGGTCGTGATCGGCATGGCGCATCGCGGGCGCCTCAATGTGCTGGTGAATCTTCTCGGCAAGTCGCCGGCGACGCTCTTCTCGGAGTTCGAAGGCGCCTACGATCTGAGCCGTCTCAAGGGCTCGGGCGATGTGAAATATCACAAAGGCTTCTCCGCCGACCTGCGCACCGCGGCGGGTAACGTTCACACCGTCCTCGCCTTCAACCCCTCGCACCTCGAGGTGGTCAATCCCGTGGTGGAAGGCTCGGTGCGCGCGCGTCAGGAACGCCGCAACGATGCGAAGGGCGATTGCGTGTTACCGCTCCTCATCCATGGCGATGCGGCGTTTGCCGGCCAGGGTGTCGTGATGGAGACGCTGCAGCTTTCCCAGGCGCGCGGTTTCTACACCGGCGGCACCGTCCACGTCATCATCAACAACCAGGTGGGCTTCACCACCTCCGAGCCGGCCGATGCCCGCTCGACGCTCTATTGCAGCGACGTCGCGAAGATGCTGGAAGCGCCGATATTCCACGTCAACGCCGACGATCCCGAGGCGGCGGTCTTCGTTGCGCGTCTCGCGCTCGAGTACCGCATGCTCTTCCACAAGGATGTCGTGATCGATCTGGTCTGCTATCGCCGCCACGGCCACAACGAGGCCGACGAGCCGGCGGCCACCCAGCCCACGATGTACCGGGTCATTCGCCAACACCCCACTACGCGGCAACTCTACGCGCAGCGGCTCGTGGCGGAGGGGACCCTCACGCAGGCGGACGCCGACGCGATGCCGGAGCGGTATCGCGACGGGCTCGACAAGGGTCGGCCGCAGGCGCGCGCCGCGCTCGGCATGATCGGCAACAAGTTCACGGTCGACTGGACGCACTACTCGCAGGCCGACTGGACGGAGAGGGTGCGTACCGGTGTGGAGCCGGCGCGCCTGGAGTCGCTCGGCAAGCGATTGATGGAGTTGCCGCCGGACCTGACGCTGCACCCCCGCGTCGCGAATATCATGAGCAATCGCAAGAAGATGCTCGCGGGCGAGACCCCGCTCGACTGGGGTTGCGCGGAAACGCTCGCCTACGCGTCCCTCGTCGAGGACGGCTTCTCCGTACGCATCTGCGGGCAGGACAGCGGGCGCGGCACCTTCTTCCACCGCCACGCGGCGCTGCACGATCAAGGCTCGGATCGCGTCTACATCCCGCTGCAGCACCTCGCGAAGCCGCAGCCGCGGGTCGAGATCATCGACTCGGTCCTGTCGGAAGAGGCGGTGATGGGCTTCGAGTACGGCTACTCGACCACGGAGCCCAACTGCCTCTCGATCTGGGAAGCCCAGTACGGCGATTTCGCCAACGGCGCCCAGGTCATCATCGACCAGTTCATCAGCTCGGGCGAGGCCAAGTGGGAACGCTACTGCGGGCTGGTGCTGCTGCTGCCGCACGGCTACGAAGGGGCGGGACCGGAGCATTCCTCGGCGCGGCTCGAGCGCTATCTGCAGCTATGTGCGGAATCCAACATGCAGGTGTGCGTGCCCTCGACGCCGGCGCAGATGTTCCACATGCTTCGCCGGCAGATGCTGCAGCCTTTCCGCAAGCCGCTCATCGTCATGGCGCCGAAGAGCCTGTTGCGCCACGACCTCTCGGTCTCGGGCCTGGATGAGCTGACCCACGGCGGCTTCGCGCGCGTGATCCCCGAGAGCGACGACCTGCCCGCCGCGGGCGTGCGCCGCGTGGTCTTCTGCAGCGGCAAGGTGTATTTCGATCTGCTGCAGGCGCGGCGCAAGGACGGCACGCGCGAAGTGGCGCTGGTGCGCATCGAGCAGCTCTATCCGTTCCCGAGCGAGGATTACGAGGCAATGATCGCGCGTTATCCGAATGCGCGCGAGGTGGTGTGGTGTCAGGAGGAGCCGCAGAACCAGGGTGCGTGGTATCAGATCCGCCACCGCCTGCAGGAGCCGCTGGGACAGCGGCGCATCGTGCTCTACGCCGGCCGCGCGCCGGCCGCGGCTCCCGCCACCGGGATCGGCAAGATTCACGAGGCCGAGCAGCAGTCGCTCATCAATGCGGCGCTGCATGCCACGACGACGGAGGATTCCGCGAGAGAGACGACACGCCTCACGCCGGATGCCGCCGCCGCGACACCGCTCAGAAAGAAGACTTCCTAATGACCGAGATCAAAGTTCCCCAGCTGCCCGAGTCCATCACCGATGCGACGCTGGTCGCCTGGCACAAAATGCCGGGCGATGCCGTCAAGCGCGACGAGAACCTCGCCGACCTCGAGACGGACAAGGTGGTGCTCGAAGTGCCCGCTCCCGCCAACGGAGTGTTGCGGGAGGTGAAGGTGCAGACCGGAGCGGTGGTCACCGCGGGGCAGTTGCTGGCCGTGCTGGAAGAAGGTGCCCAGGCCGCGGCGACCGCCGTTGCAGCGAAAGAGGCGCCGGCGGCTGAAGAGCTCAAGGCTACCGCCCCGGAGGCTGGCAAGGACAAGCTGAGTCCGTCGGTGCGCCGCCTCATCGAGGAGAACCGGCTCGACGCGACCGCCATTGCGGGCAGCGGGCGGGACGGCCGGTTGACCAAGTCTGATGTCGTGGAATTTCTGGGAAAGAGGCAGAGCGCTGCGCCCGCCGCGACTGTGACACCGCCGGTCGCTGCCGCTGCACAGCCAGCGGCCCAAGCACCGACACCTGCTGCGCCAGCTCTCCCTGCAAGCGCCCGCGGCGAGCATCGGGTGACCATGACGCGTCTGCGGCAGCGCATTGCACAGCGCCTGGTCGAAGCGCAGTCCACACAGGCGCTGCTCACATCATTCAACGAGGTCGATCTGACCGCGGTGCAGGAGTTGCGCGCCCGGTACAAGGACCGGTTCGAGAAGGAGCATGGCGTCAAGCTCGGCTTCA
>Ga0335073_10016539_pt1 | contig 10303 bp, 6 predicted proteins | sample Lox_Sample_22_FD_207093 | JGI IMG/M metagenome (GOLD analysis project Ga0335073, IMG submission 207093) | Soil microbial communities from Loxahatchee National Wildlife Refuge, Florida, United States - Lox_Sample_2.2 | ecosystem: Environmental > Terrestrial > Soil > Wetlands | place: USA: Florida... | reverse complement strand
GACCCGGCAGGGCCGCGATCTGGAGCGGGTGGCGCTGGCCCGAGAGGTTGTCGGGCCGGACGCCGAGCTCTATGTCGACGCCAATGGTGGCTATACCTCCGGGCAGGCAGTCCGGGTAGGAAGGGCCCTGGCGGACTACGGCGTGACATGGTTCGAAGAGCCGGTGTCCTCGCAGGACATCCCAGGGCTGGCCGCTATCCGCCGGCAAGTGCTTCCGGACGTGACGGCAGGGGAGTACAGCTGGACTCTCGCAGATTCTGCGCGGCTGCTGGACGCGGCCGCAGTGGATTGCCTTCAGGCTGACGTCACCCGGTGCGGGGGGATCACTGGATTCCTTCAGGCGGCCGCGCTGGCGGCGGCGCACAACGTGCAGATTTCCGGCCACTGCGCGCCTAACCTGCACGCGCACGTCGCTGCCTGCGTGCCCAACCTGCGGCACGTCGAGTACTTCCATGACCACCAGCGCATCGAGCAGATGTTGTTCGACGGAACGCTCAGCCCGAAAGGCGGGGCGATGACACCAGACTCCGACCAGCCGGGCCTGGGCATGACGCTGCGCACCACGGACGCCGAGGCCTACCGGCGGGGCTAGCTGGCGCTAGCCAGCAGTTCGGCGAGGTGCATTCCCTCGTGGCCGCCGCTGTCTAGCTCCTGGATCTGAGTTCTGCAGCTGAACCCGTCGGCCAGCACCACCGTCTCTCGTGATGCATCACGTAGTCGGGGGAGCAGAACGTGCTCCGCGCAGGCGATGCTGACGTCGTAGTGACCACGCTGGAACCCGAAGTTTCCGGCAAGCCCGCAGCACCCAGAGTCCAGCCGTTCCACCTGAGCGCCCGCCTTGCTCAGCAGCCGGGCGTCGGCATCCCAGCCCAGGACGGCGTGCTGATGGCAGTGCACCTGGCTTATCACCTGGCGTGGCAGTGCCGGGGGCTCCCATCCGGGTGTGTGCTCGGTGAGCAGCTCGGCCAGTGTCACTGCATGGTCGCGGAGCCGCGCCACGTCCTGGTCGTCCGGGAACAGCTCCGGAGCGTCCGAGCGGAACACGGCGGTACAGCTGGGCTCCAGGCCGACGACAAGTCCGCCGGCTCGAACATGCGGAGCAAGCTGCTGGACGGTCTGCCGAAGCTTGCGCTTGGCGGTGGCGAGCTGCCCCGTAGAGGTCCAGGTAAGACCGCAGCAAACCCGCTGAGCGGGCATGAAAACCTGCCAGCCGGCGCCCTCGAGCACCTGGATGGCGGCCTGACCGACGCGCGGGTGAAAGTAATTCGTGAACGTGTCGGGCCATAGCATGACGCTCCCCCGGCGCCCGTAGCCAGGAATCTCGGGCCGTTGCCTGGCAGCGAACCAGCGCTGCAGGTCCTGCCGGGCGAACTGCGGGAACTTCCGGTCTTCAACGCCGCCGAGCCAGGCCGCGGCGCGATGCAGGCCAGGCGCGCCCATCACCGCGTTGGCGAGCCCGCTTGTGCCGGTCGCTGCCGCGAGCCTCGCCATGTCCGGGAGCCATCCGAGCGAGAAGTCAGCGCGTGGCCGACGCCATTGCCGGCCCTTCCAGTGGTGGGCGAGGAACTCGGCCTTGTACGTGGCCATGTCCACGTTTGCCGGGCAGTCCTTCTTGCAGCCCTTGCAGGCCAGGCATAGATCCAGCGCATCGCGGACTGCCTCCGAGCGCCAGCCGTCAGCAACTGGCGAGTCGCCATGCCCGTTCAGCATCTCGAACAGCAGCCTGGCGCGTCCGCGGGTGGAATGCTCCTCCTCCATGGTCGCCTGGTAGGACGGGCACATCACCGCGCCGCCTGGATGCTCGTGCTGGCGGCACTTGCCCACGCCGACGCATCGGTTCGCGGCCTGCGCGAACGACCCGCCATCGGCCGGGAACCGGAAGTAGAGGTCCTGCGGCGTTGCCGGGTGCCACGAGGCACCGAGCCGGAGATGGACGTCGAGCGGTGCCGGGTGCACGACCTTTCCGGGATTCATCTTGTCGTCCGGGTCGAAAATGGCCTTGAGCTCGCCGAACGCCTGCACGAGCTCGGCGCCGAACATCCTGATGAGCAGCTCGCCACGAGACTGGCCGTCGCCGTGCTCGCCAGACAGCGACCCACCGTGCGAGACGACCAGGTCCGCGGCTCGCTCCATGAAGCGCCGGTACTTCGCAACGCCCTCGGCGCTGTAGAGGTCGAACGGGATCCGCGTGTGCACGCAACCCTGACCGAAGTGGCCATACAAGCTGGGCATCAGGTCGCTGGCATAGGCGAATTCCTGGTAGAGCTTGTTCAGATCGCGCAGGTAGTCGCCGAGCTTCTGCGGAGCGACGGCGGAGTCCTCCCAGCCTTCGAAGGTGTCGGGCTGGCCTGGGATGTGAGCGGTCGCGCCTAGGCCGGCCTCCCGGGCCTGCCATAGTTCATCCTCCAGGCTCGGCTTGTCCAGGAACTTCGTGGCCGGATCGTGCGCGGTGTCGTGGAGTGCGTCGAGCAGCCTTTTGCCCGCCTGATCTGCTTCCTCTCGGGTGTCAGCACCGAACTGGACCATCAGGTAGGCGGAACCGCGCGGCAGTTCTTGCCGCGCCTGAGAGCTGAGGCGCTTGACCTGCTCGTCGTGGAGCAGCCGGTCGTCCAGGCCCTCCAGGGCGATCGGGTTGTGCGGGAGGACCGCCGGCACCGCGTCCGCTGCTTTTTCAATGCTGGGATAGCCAAGGACTACCAGGCTGCGCTCGGCCAGAACAGGCACCAGCTTGAGCTTGGCCCGCAGAACGGTCACGAGCGTCGATTCGCTGCCGACGAGCAGTCCGGCCACATCGAAGTTGTGCTCCGGGAGCAGGGAGTCCAGGTTGTAGCCAGAGACCCGCCGCGGGATGTCGGGATAGCGCTCCCTAATGCGAGCTTCGTAATCAGTGCCCAGCTTTCTGATGCGGCGGTAGATCTCAGCCCTGCGATCGCCCCGGCGCTCGATCTGCGCGTATTCGTCGTCGCTCGTCGGACCGCACCAGAACCTGGTTCCGTCGTACAGCAGCACTTCGAGCGCGGCGATATTGTCGACGACCTTGCCCGTCCGCTGTGCGGTCGCGCCACACGAATTGTTGCCGATCATGCCGCCGATTGTGCAATTCATGTGCGTCGCTGGCTCCGGGCCGAAGCGCAGCCCGGTTGGCGCGAGCTCCTTGTTGAGCATGTCCAGGACGATGCCCGGCTGCGCGACGCACGTGCGCGACGCGGTGTCAACCGACTCAACGCGGTGGCAGTACTTGGACCAGTCGATCACGATGGCCGTGTTCGTGCATTGCCCGGCAAGGCTCGTACCACCGCCGCGAGACAACACCGGCGCGTCGTGCGCGCGGCAGATCGCCACAGCCTCCGCCGCCGCGTCTGGCGAGCGCGGGATCACCACGCCGATCGGTACCTGCCGGAAGTTCGAGGCATCGGTCGAATAGGCTGCTCTGGCGCCGGCATCGAACCGGACCTCGCCATCCACATGATCCCTGAGATCGGCCTCAAGCCCTGCGCTCGAGGCCTGCGGGCGGACGGTGGCAGACGGCTGCGCGGTCATGCTCGGAGCTCCTTCACGCTAGGCGCTTCACGATCGGTTACAGCCCCTCAATCAGGACTTGAGCTGCTCGATCTTGTCCTGGAACAAGGTGGTGGCGATGGTGGCCTTCCGGGGCTGGCCGCGGAGGAACGCCTCGGCGAACTTCTTCGCCTGCTGGTAGTCCACCTTGCCGGGCAGGGGAGGTTCGTCCGGGTTCACGTTGACGTCCACCAGCGCCGGCCGCCTGTCGGCGAGAGCCTGCTGAATGGCAGGCCGGACCTCGCCGGGAGTCTCGACCTTGATCCCGACCGCGCCGTTGGCCGTCGCGAAGGCGGCATAGTCCACGAACGGCTCGGGCTGACGGACGCCGTGCTCGGGGTAGCCCAGAACCATCTGCTCCCACAGGATCTGGCCGAGCGAGTTGTTGTTGTTGATGATGATCTTGACGGGCAGCTGATGCTTGACCGCGGTGACGAACTCCGCCATCAGCATCGCGAAACCGCCGTCGCCGACGTAGCCGATTACCTGCCGACTCGGGAAAGCGTGCTGGATCCCGATCGCGTACGGCAGGCCGGGTGCCATCGTCGCCAGGTTGCCGGACAAGAAGAACCGCCGGTCGCCGCGAATGTTCCAGTGCCGAGCCGCCCAGGTCGCGATCGTTCCGCTGTCACAGGTCAGGACGGCATCATCCGCCGCCAGTTCGTCAAGGACGGAAACGACGTACTGCGGGGCAATCGGATCGCGCTCCGCATTCTGCAGAGCCGACATGTTCTCCCGCCACTTGGTCATTTCCTTCTGGCACTTCTCGAGGAACCCAGTGTCGGTGCGGCGCTTCAGGAGCGGCAGAAGCTCAGCTAGCGCCTGCCGGGTATCCGCCACGACCGGAACTTCAGTGGGCACGCGCCCGCCTGCGCGCACCGGATCCGCCTCGATCTGGCCGATCCTGACCTTGCCCGGCGCTGGCAGGTGGGCGGTGTACGGGAAATTTGTGCCGAGCATGAGGAGTGTGTCGATCTCCTGCATCAGATCCTCAGACGGCCGGGTGCCGAGCAGGCCGACGCCGCCTGTGGTGTACGGCGAGTCGTCCGGAACGACCGCCTTGCCGGGAAGCGTCTTGACGATGGGCGCGCCAAGGGCCTCGGCGACGGCAGTCACCTCGTCACGGGCGTGCAGGGCGCCGGCACCGGCCAGGATCGCGATCTTGCTGCCGCTGTTAAGCAGATCGGCCAGTCGCTGGATGTCAGCGTCGGATGGGCGTCCCGAAGCGCCGAGCATCACGGGCATGGTCTTGGGCGGTCGTGCTGGTGCTACGTGCTGCCACGGGTCCGCGTCGGCATCGGCGACCTGGATGTCGTTCGGGATAGTCAGGTGCGCGACTCCGCGGCGCGCGTAGGCAGTCCGGATGGCGTTGTCGACGACGCTCGGCAATTGGGCGGGGTTGTAGATCATCTGGTCGTACTCGGCTACGTCGGCGTAGAGCTTGTCGAGGTTGACCTCTTGCTGGTAGCCGGTGCCGAGTACGGAGGTCATCTGCATGCCGGTGATAGCCAGGACCGGCATGTGGTCGAGCTTGGCGTCATACAGCCCGTTCAGGAGATGAATGCCGCCCGGGCCGGAAGTCGCCAGGCAGACGCCGATCTTGCCCGTCGCCTTGGCGTGGGCCGTCGCCATGAATGCCGCGGCCTCCTCATGGTGTACGAGGACGAACCGGACCCGGTCCTGGTGTCGGCGCAGGCCTTCCATCAGGCCGTTGATGCCATCTCCGGGAAGCCCGAAGACGGTGTCTACACCCCAGTCAGCTAGGCGCTCGATCAGAGCCTCGGATGCGATCTGGCCCATATTGGCCCCCCAAGTCTGCTTTGCTGTGGCAAATGCGGCAGCGGGCCGTGGAGTCCGCTTGCCGCCATGCACGCTGTCCAGCAGCCCTGACCTCAAACATCAACACCGGCGTCTTCGGCCGCGCGCGTTACATCGTGACCGACTACGCCGAAGCCCGTTCCCGATCTGGATTTGTGCGTTTAGGCGGTGCGCAACGGGCAGATGGAGGTCTGTATCTGACCGGCCGCTCCCGCGAGGGGCGCAAGACACCGGAGACTGTTTCTGATGACACAAACAGTGGTGATTACCGGGGCAAGCGCAGGCATCGCGCGTGCCACAGCGAGGCTCTACGGCGAGCGCGCGGCCAGCGTCGGACTCATCGCGCGCGGCCAGGCTGGCCTCGACGGAGCCGCGGCGGACGTCAGGGACGCTGGTGGAACGGCCGTGCCGATCTGCGCTGACGTAGCGGACTACGGGCAAGTTGACGCTGCCGCAAACCGCATCGAGGCCGAACTCGGGCCTATCGACGTCTGGATCAACGTCGCGTTCACCTCTGTCTTCGCGCCGTTCGCCGAGATAACTCCGGAGGAGTTCCGCCGAGTAACAGAGGTCAGCTACCTGGGTTTCGTGCACGGCACCATGGCGGCCCTGGCACGGATGCGGCCGCGCGACCATGGCTCGATCGTTCAGGTCGGCTCGGCCCTGAGTGCCCGGAGCATCCCGTTGCAGTCCGCCTACTGCGGCGCCAAGCACGCGATCAATGGCTTTACCTCGTCTCTTCGGTGCGAGCTCCTGCATGATGGCTCGCATGTTCGCGTGACGGTCGTCCAGATGCCGGCCGTCAACACGCCGCAGTTCTCCTGGGTCAGGTCGAAGCTGCCGCGTCAGCCGCAACCTGTGCCGCCCATCTACCAGCCCGAGGTGGCCGCCCAGGGCGTCGTGTACGCCGCCGACCACCCCGGTCGGCGTGAGTACTGGGTCGGGGCGAGCACGGCAGCGACGCTTGCGGCAAACAAGTTCGCGCCAGCGCTGCTCGACCGCTACCTGGCGCGTACCGGTTATTCGTCGCAGCAGACCAGCGAGTCAGCAGAGCCAGGCCGGCCCGAAAACCTGATGCATCCGGTCGACGGACCTCCGGGGAGTGACCATGGCGCTCATGGCAGCTTCGACGGGCGCTCCCACGGCCGCAGCGCGCAGCTCTGGGTCTCGCATCATCCCGCGATCTCCGCGCTCGCCGGATGCGGAGCCGTGGCGGCAGCCGCGCTTGCCGCCTGGCGGCGATGACCGCCGCGTCTACCCGGGCACTGCTCCGCTCGGCCGCGGGCAGCCTGGGGCAAGCCGGTCCTGCGCCTTTCTCGCTTAGTGTGCGCCTTATCAGCGCTGTGAGGGCTAGCTACGGACTGGCTTTGCTGTGTCTACCGGGGCCGATGATCACGGCCTTGGCGGGCGCGCCGGTCAGCGGCCGAGTCCTCGCGGTGGCGCGCGTGCTCGGTATTCGCCAGCTGGCCCAGGCCGGCATCTGCGGCCTAGCACCGACGAGCTGGCTGACTCAGGCAGGCGTTGCGGTCGACGGTCTCCATGCTGCGTCGATGCTGGGGCTGGCTGGCGCGGAACCGGGGCTGCGGCGGGCGCTGCTAGCCGAGACTGTGATCGCTGCCGGGCTCGCGTCGGCAACCACAGCCAGCCTCCATCGTCAACCCGGCGTCCCCGGCCGAGTGCGCTAGCCGGTCAGCAAGCCAGGGATCTCGCTGAGGCGTGCCGCTGACTCCAGCAGCAGCGCGTGCACGAAGGCTTGCGGAAGATTGCCGCGCATCTGCCGCTGGGCGACGTCGAATTCCTCGGTAAACAAACCCGGCGGCCCGCACGCAGCCCTCGTGCGCTCGAAGAATCGCGCGGCCTCGAGCTGGTTTCCCTGCTGGAGCAACGCCAGCGACAGGATGAAACTGCACAGCAGGAAGGCGCCCTCAGCCTCGCCCAGCGGGCGGTCATCGTGCCGGAAGCGGTAGGCATACCCGGCCTCGACCAGCTCTCGCAGATAGGCATCCAGCGTGGCAGTGGTACGCGGATCGTAGGCAGGGACGGCTCCGCGCACTGCTGCAAGTAGCAGCGCGCCATCGAGTCCGCCGTCGCTGGCTGAGCGCTGCCACCGTCCGGACGGATGCACGGCATGCTCAGCGGTGTCGGCGACGATTCTGTCGGCCAAGCTGGCCCACTCGGGCGCCAGCCTCGCCGGAGCGCACGTCGCAGCGGCGGCGCGCAGGCCGGCGGCGCAGATGAGTCTGCTGTGCGTCCACGGCTGATTGTCGATTTCCCAGATCCCAGCGTCCGGCTCTTCCCAGCGCTCCGCAATGGCGTCAGCCGCGATCTGAGCAGCGGTGATCGCTTCGGAGTCGATGTGGTCGAGCCTTGCTGCGTCCGCGAACAGCAGTAGAGCCTCACCAAAGGCGTCGAGCTGGAACTGCTTGTTTACCCAGTTGCCTGTCAGGTCGAAGCCGCCCGGATAGCCCGGCAGGGCCAGCCGGCTCTGGTCGGGAACCACGCCGCCGTCAGCTGTGTAGGCGGGCTTCAGAGCCGGCCCGTCGGCGTGCAGCCGAGCGGTCACGAATCGAACCGCCTGATCCAGCAACTCGTCTTCACCTGCCGCCGCGACGGCCGAGCCTGCGTAGCACTGGTCCCTGATCCAGGCGTACCGGTAGTCGTAGTTGCGTCCAGCTTCGGCCCGCTCGGGGAGGCTGGTGGTCGCTGCGGCGACCATGCCATTAGCTGAGCTGGTCAGGCCGCGCATGACGGCATAAGCATGCCGGGCATCGCGGCCAGCCGTCAGATTGGCAAACTCGGGCACGGCATCGTGCCAGCAAGCTTCCGTCGCCCGCCAGGTCTCGCCAGGGTCCGGCGGAGCATCGATGAGCGGTTGATCGGAGATTTCGAGCGCGAGGTCCCTAGTCTGGCCAGCTGCTAGTCGCAGGTCGAGCTCAAGCCGGATGCTGCCGGAGCTTTCTACGCATCGCGCGCCGGTCACGGCTCCGGACCACCTCAGGTAGAGCGGGCCGACGCGCCCGGTCCACGTACGGTTCGCCGGGGATTGGAGGTCACAGAGCGGTAGCTGATCGTATTCACCGCGGGGTTCCAGCAGGACATGTACGCTCGCCGGTCCACTCTCGGCGACAACGCGGCGCAGCAGGGTCAGCCGCCGACGGTCACCGGGGAAGGCCAGTGCTTCCCGGCACTCGGTAAGGCTGCCGGTATCGGTGACCCACCGGCTGCGCCAGATGAGGGACCGTGGCTCGTAGAACCCGCCCCAGACGAACCGCTCGGTGGGACAGATAGCGTAGACGCCCGCCCCTCCGATTAGCGCGGAGAACACCGAGCCCGAATGCCAGCCGGGAGCGCACAGCCAGGCAATCTCGCCGCGAGGGCCGATGATCGCGCCGCGTTCGCCGTCGGCCAGCAGGGCGTAGTCGCGCAAGGCGTGTGGCGGGAATCCCTGGCCTGCGGAAGACGCTGGGCCGGCGCTGGTCTTCTTGCGCCTGATCATTGATTCCCTTGCCGGCTGCCTGAGCGCGAGGACCGCTTGCGGCGCATCAGCGGCAGCGCGAACCAGAAGCCGCCGAACATGACCACCACGACGATCGTGAGAACTGGAGTTGGCAGGCCTGGCTCCACGTAGCTCGTCACCAGGAGGACGGCTCCACTGACGGCGAGCGCAACGGCGGCCATCCCCGCGACAGCCATGACGTTTGCCGCTCGGAGAAGGCTGCCCAGCTGATGGCGGCGGAACAGCAGTCGGTGATACGCCACCGGTGCAACAAGCAAGACGATCGAGACGGTGGACATCATGATGATCGCGAGGTACAGCCAGCGCTGCCAGGCTTCGAGGCGGCTGAATCGGACCGTGAAGGGCAGCCCGAGAAGGAACCCGAACAGAACCTGCACGCCCAGAGTGCCGACCCGCAGTTCCTGAAGCAGGTCCACGAGGTTCCGATCGTCACGCTGCTCCGGTGTCTCACCAGGGCGCCCAGGTGCCGTCACGGGCGCGCTGACTTGCAGACGAGACGTATTCGCACCCGGCACGGCTACCCGGGCTAGCGGAGACAAAACCCAAGGCGCTGGCCCTCAGCATCTGCTGGGGCCTCCCGGCTGGGTATGTTGCAGCATGTCCGTGTACTTCCCGAAGGAAAGGTCCGTGGCGACATGCTGATTGGCGTGGGACTGGATGGCCGGCTCGGCCTGCCATTCGACCAGTTGCGCGAGGCCGCGCGAGAGGCAGCGCAACTCGGATTCGAGAGCCTGTGGACCCCGGCGGGCGGCGTGCCAGACTCCTTCCACGTCTGCGCGGCCTGGTCGCAGGACACCTCGCTGCGCACCGGGATATCTGTCGTCCCGGCGGCGCGGATGTGGACCCCTCTGGGCCTTGCCGTGCAGGCCGCCACGCTGGCTCAGCTTTCCTCAGGGCGATTCGTCCTTGGGCTAGGAACAGGAGGCTACGGGCCAGGGTTCTGGGCCTCGCTCGGGCTGTCGGACCGCCCGATCGCGGTGATGCGCGAGTACGTCACCCAGGTCCGCGCGCTACTGGACGGCGAGACGGTCACTGTCGGCCCTCCGGTTGCTGTCGGCCGGGATTCTGCCGGCGCGGGCGCGCCAGGCTGGCCCCGCCCGGCGTCGCTCGGGCTGGCGGACCTGCCCACGGCTCCGGTGTACCTGGCCGCGCTCGGCCCGCAGATGCTCCGCCTCGCGGGCGAGGTCGCCGACGGGGCGCTTCTCAACTGGGCTACGCCAGACCGCATTGCCCTCAGCCGGGCCAGGATCGACGAAGGCGCAGCACGGGCCGGCCGCGAGCCGGGCGCCGTGCCGATGACGATGTACATCAGGGTCTGTATCGATGACGACGTGGCCGCAGCGCGGCAGGCCTTCGGCACGCAGGTGCTGGGCTACGCCATGGGCCATCCCGGCGTCCCCCAGAGCGCCG
>Ga0335073_10016538_pt1 | contig 10303 bp, 9 predicted proteins | sample Lox_Sample_22_FD_207093 | JGI IMG/M metagenome (GOLD analysis project Ga0335073, IMG submission 207093) | Soil microbial communities from Loxahatchee National Wildlife Refuge, Florida, United States - Lox_Sample_2.2 | ecosystem: Environmental > Terrestrial > Soil > Wetlands | place: USA: Florida... | reverse complement strand
ACCAAGGTGGTCTCCTTCCCGCTCGCGTCGAACGCGGTCGGCACCACGGTCGACGCCCGCGCCGTGTCCGACCTGGCCCACCAGGCCGGCGCGCTGGCGTGGATCGACGCGGTGCAGTACGCGCCGCACGAGACGATCGACGTCCGGGCTATCGGCGCCGACGTGCTGCTCTGCTCGGCTTACAAGTTCTGCGGCCCGCACCTGGGCATCGCGTACGGCCGGCGCGAGGTGCTCGAGTCGTGGCGGCCCTACAAGGCGCGGCCGGCGCCCATGCAGCCGGTCGGGCACCGGTTCGAGACCGGCACCATGCAGTACGAGCTGCTGGCCGCGCTCGTGGCGGCGCTGGACTACATCGACAGCATCGGCGGGACGGCTGCCCTGGCGGCCTGGGAGCGCCAGCTCGGCGAGCGGCTGCTGGCCGGCCTGCCCGAGCAAGCGCGGCTGTACGGGCTGCCGACGATGGACGGCCGGGTGCCGACGTTCCTCATCAACTTCCCGGGGGTGTCGTCGGCCGGGCTGTCCGTGGCGCTGGCGGACCGCGGCTTCGGCGTGTGGAGCGCGGACAACTACTACGCTCCCGGGCTGTACGAGCGGGTGGACTGGGGTGAGGCGCTGCGCATCGGCCTCGCGCACTACAACACCCTGGACGAGATCGATCGCTTCAACGAGACCCTCGCGTCGCTGGTGGCCAAGCGGACCGCCTTGCACCCGTCGGGCACCTGACGATGGGTTCGGCCCTGGCTGGGCTGGTCCGGCGGCACATCGTCCTGGCACCGGGATCGCCGCTGCGCGGGCTGGCCGGGGCCGGGGGCGAGCTGTGGTTCATGATCGCCGGAAGCGGCCGGCTGGACGCGGGCGCTCTGCACGGCGCGGCGGTGCGCGCGGACACCGGCTGCTGGATACCGCCAGGTTCGGAGTACCGGCTCGAAGCGGGTGAGCGGATCCGGCTCGACGCGGTCGCGCTGCCCGCCCCGGCCGACCGACCCATCCAGCCCGACCAGCCGGCCAGGATCGGGGCCGGCGAAGCGGATGGCCCGCTGCTGTCCGAGCTCGCTGCGTGCGAGGTGGAGCGGACCGGGGACCGCAGGTTCCGCGTGCTGCTCGGCCCGGGCCGCGGCTGCGAGGCGGCGACGCAGTTCGTCGGCGAGATACCGCCGGGCCGGGCGCCTGAGCACAGCCACCCCTACGACGAGGTCGTGCTCGTCCTCGGCGGCGAGGGCGTGGCGCACGCGGGGGGCATCGACCGGGCGCTCGCGCCGGGCACCAGCGTGCACCTGCCACGCGGGCTGCCGCACTGCCTGGAGAACACCGGGCGTCAGACCCTGACCGTGCTTGGCGTGTTCCACCCGGGCGGCAGCCCGGCGGCGAAGAACGCGGGAACCCCATGAGGGTCGTCGACCTGACCCAGCCCATGACCAACGGGATGCCGGTCATGGAGGGCATCGCCCCGCCGGCCTTCGACGACCTCGCCGACGTGGCCACCGACGGCTACGCGATGTCGCAGTACACGTTCGTCAACCACACCGGCACCCACGTCGACGCGCCCGCTCACCAGATCGCCGGCGGCGCCACGCTCGACGACATCCCGCTGGACCGCCTGGTGACCGACGCGCTGACGATCGACCTGACGGAGCACGAGCCCGGCCCGGTCAGGCTTGGCGTGCTCGGCCGCTTCCTGCCCGAGGTGCGGCGCGGCGACATCGTCCTGCTGCGCTCGGGCAACGCGGCGAACTGGGGCACCGACGCCTACTGGCACGGCTGGTGCTATCCGGACGCCGGTGCCGCGGCCGCGCTCGTCGGGGCCGGCGTGTCCGGCGTCGGCTTTGACGGCCCGTCCGCCGACCCGGTCGACAGCGTCGACTACGAACTGCACCACGTCTGGCTGTCCGCCGGCGCGATCATCCTCGAGAACCTCGCCGCCATGGATCAGCTGCCTGCCCGCTGCCGCATCGTCGTCGCGCCGCTGAAGGTGAGCGGCGCGAATGGCGGGCCCGCGCGGGTGCTCGCTTTGGTCGAGGACTGACCGAAAGGACAACGGGCCATGGCAAACAGCCCGTCATCCAGCGCAGCACGATCTACGCGGCGATCTGGCCGCGCCCGCCCGGACCGGGTGCGCTCCTTCGGGCGGGCCTTCGAGACCAGCGGTCATTCCTAGGGCCATACTCGCGTGGTGGCTACGCAACGCCAGCGCACGTCGTTCGACGTGACCGCTGAACCGATGAAGGTACAGCTGGAGACGTTCCTCGACGAGCACCGGGCCGCGCTGCGCGGCTGCCTGAATGACCTGACCGAGGAGCAGGCCCGGCGCCGCCTGGTCCCGTCCATGACGACCCTGCTTGGCCTGGTCAAGCACGCGACCTTCGCGGAGCGGATCTGGTTCGGGGAGGCCATCTCCGGGCGCACGCGCCAGGAGCTGGGGCTTCCGCCGCGCGCGGCCGACGCGTTCCTCCTCAGCGACGAGGACACGATCGAATCGGTCCGCAGCGCCCACGACGACGCGTGCACGGCTTCCCGCCGGGCCACGGCCGGGCTGGGCCTGGATGACGTGGTGCACGGGCACCGCATGGGGCCGCTGCCGCTGCGCTGGATCTACCTGCATGCCCTGCGCGAGTTCGCGCAGCACTGCGGGCACGCGGACATCCTGCGGGAGCAGATCCTCAGCACCGGGTCCTAGGCTGAATGGGACCGTGACGGCTCGTCCCCAGGGAAGGCCCATGACGGAGTATCCCCAGCTGCAAAACACCGTTCTCGACACCACCAAGGTGCGGGAGCTCGCCGAGTTTTACCGCGAGCTGCTGGGCTTGTGCTACCGCCCCGGCGACGAGCCACCGGCGGACGGGACGGCCGACGATCCTGACTGGCTGGTGCTGATGGACGCCGAGGGAATGCGCAAACTAGCCTTCCAGTACGCCGATTCCGTGAGGCGGACTACGTGGCCCTCGTCCGAGGTCCCGATGCAGCTGCACCTCGACTTCACCGTCCCGAGCGTGGCCGAGCTGCAGCGGCAGCGCCAGCGGGCGGAGGCCCTCGGCGCCGAGCTCGTCTTCGACCGGACCGATGACCCCGACGAGCCGCTCTACGTCTTCGCCGACCCCGCCGGGCACCCGTTCTGCATCTTCGTCGCGTGACGGTACGGGCGGTGCGGCCCCTGCTGGACGGGACGTCCCGGCTGGTGGCTCAGCCCGCACCGGGCGGCGTATGGCGCCACACGAGCACCCGGCCGACCCGGAACGCAGGCGGGCCCAGGAGACTCGCCAGGAATCGTGCAAGGCGGGAGCGCGGGCGGATGACGGCAACGACCGCGGCAGGCCGCCAGTCCGCGAGGGCCGACCTGACCAGGTCGGTCGAGGCCAGACTGGGGCGCCCCCCGGTCAGGCGGAGCTGGTTCAGGTATACGGCTGCCCGCTCGGTCGGACCGATGGTGAACAGCGGCTCACCGTCCGGTTCAGGTGCGGAGAAGTAGCCGCCGATCATCGACGCCGGCTCTCCGGTGTCCGCCTGCCAGCGCATCGACACGGTCCAGCTGACCAGCGGCACGGGGATCATGAGCACGCGGGCGTCCGGTGGCAGCCGCAGCCTGGTGAACGACGCCTGCCAGCCCGCCGGGACCGCCGAGACCCGGGCGCTGTGGTACGGCAGCGGAATCAGCGGCACGACCGCCAGGGCCGCGACCGCGAACGGGATGCTCCGCCGCCACACGCATGCCCGCACGGTCGCCGGGCGCGTCCGGTCCAGCGAGAACGCGAGCACAGCCCCGGCCGCGCCGGCCCCGAGAATGCCGAACCGGCCGGGCAGCACCTGCGCCATGGTCGGCAGGCCCTGCAGCCAATGGTAGGGCAGGAACGAGCCGGACAACCGGAACCCGCCGATCGACAGCGGCGCGCCCCCGAGGCTGCACAACTCCAGTAATGCGCAGGTCACGGCCGTGGCGCGGACCTTCACGTCGCGCCAGAAACACACCGCGGCGGCGACCAGCACCGCGATCAACGGCCACCCCAGATAGGTGAGGACTTCCGGGAGCCCCCGGTAGTAGTGCGCCGCCGCATACGCGCTCGCGGCGCTGTGAAACAGCACGTTGCCCGATGGGTCGACGAAGAACGCGGGGTTGCCGGTAAAGGAGCCGTGCAAGAAACTATGCTCGCGCAGCGGGCCGCGGAACTGCACCCACAGTGGGTATCCGCAGATCAGCGCCATGACGGCGGCTCCGCTCAGCAACCCAGCCGCGGCAGCGCCGGCCCGCTCGGGCACCAGGCGCGGATGACTGAAGGCGATCACGCCCACGAGGAACAGCCCCGCAACCGCCGTGTAGACCAGCAGTTCTTCTCCGGTGAGGAGCTGCGCGGCGGCCAGCAGGCCCAGCCAGGCCCCGGTGCGGACGGCGCCGCGTATGGTTCGGCTCGGCTGCCGGCCCTGATCAGCCCGCCCACGGCCGACCGCCTGCCGCCCGGTGACGACCCGCAGCAGCGCATCGATGATCAACGGCGGCAACACCGCGAACACCAGCTGATAGTGGCCCAAGCCGGAGTTCACGAGGGCCGGGGAAAAGCCATAGACCGCCCCGCCCACGGCCGCCGCAGGAAGGCTGGCGCCCCACCGTCGCAGCACCCAGAACAGGGCGGCCGCCGACCCGGCGAAACTCAGCGTCAGCACGAGCGTGAGGCTGACCTGAGGACCAGCGAGCAGGGTGACCGGGGTCAGCAGTATTCCGGGGAGCAGGAACGCGGTGTTCCACATCAGGTTCACGCCCCGCGGCGCGCCCAGCGCGGTCGTAAACAGCGCCGGGAGATGCCCGTGACCGATCGCCGTCGCCGAATAGCGCAGGAACCAGGCGAACAAGTTGACGTCCGGCCTGTCGCCGACCTGCATGCGCCCGGCGGGATCCAGCCACAGCCGCCCGGTCATCGCTACCGCGCCGAGCAGGTAGCAGCCCAGCACGACCAGGCGCGCCGCCGGACTGTCGCGGGGGCGCGCGGGCTCGGCGACTGCGGGCTGCTCGATCGTCGAGGGTACGGCATCCACCGTCAGCCTCCCGCTTGACCGGAATGTCGGCATAGGTCACACTACGCGCGACAAGCCCGGCCCGCCGGCCACATCAACGCAGCGCCGCTACTGCAAGTCAACGGCCACGTCGTGGTGTGTGGCCCGTTCGTCGATCCGCGCGATCATATGCCCAGTCCCTCGCGCCAGATCGCGCTATCGGGACAGTTCCCGCTCCCTGCTTTCCGCGGCCTCCTCGTCGCGGGGTCGCCGCGGCGGGGGCACCGGTGCGCCCTTCCCGCCGGAGGCGGCGTCGGCCCGGGTGCCGGGCGAGGTCCCGGCTGGCGTCCCGTGCTGCCTGGGCGTGCGGGCAGCCAGGAAGACCAGGCTCAGCCACGCGGCCATCGCGGCCACCATGATGACGGCCATGACGATCAGCGCTGACGCTGACATTGTGGTCATGAGGGCCACCTCCTCCCTGACGACCCAGTACAGCGCGCAGGCGGGTGCAGACGGCAGGGCTGAAAGACCCGGCCGGGGATGACCTTGGGCCCGCGCCCGGGCCAGGATTTTACTCAGTGGCCCGCCACGAACTGGCTCGTTATCCTCGGCACATGCTTCCGACCGGGCATCTGCTGGCGTTCGCTCTGCTGTCCTTCGCCCTGATCATCGCGCCGGGCCCGAACGTGCTGTTCGTGGTCAGCCGGTCGCTGCAGCTCGGCCGGGCAGCGGGGGTCTGCACCGCGGCCGGCGGCCAGATCGGCGTGTACGCACAGGCGGCCGCCGTCGCGTTCGGCATCGGGGCGCTGGTCGAGCGGTCGGTGGCCGTGTTCACCGTGATCAAGCTGGCTGGCGCCGCGTACCTGATCTACCTGGGCGTGCAGGCGGTGCGGCACCGCCGGTCGCTGACCGAGGCGCTCGGCGCGACGGTGGAGCGCAAGACGCCGCTGCGGGTGCTGCGCGACGGCATCCTGGTCGGCGTGACCAACCCCAAGGTGATCGTGTTCTTCGCCGCGGTGCTGCCGCAGTTCGTCGACCGCGCGGCCGGTCACGTGCAGCTGCAGATGCTGCTTCTCGGGGCGATCTTCATCGGCATCGCGGTGATCTCGGACGGCACCTGGGCGCTCGCGGCGGGCACCGCCCGCGCCTGGCTGGCCCGCTCCCCCCGGCGGCTCGAGCTGATCGGCGGCACCGGCGGCCTGGTGATGATCGGCATCGGTGCCAGCCTGGCCGTCACCGGACGCAGGGACTGACCGAGGCTGAGCTGCCCCGGCAGCGCACGTAGGTGACGGTCATCGGGTTCTTCAGCGCGTCGGTGACGGGCTGCGAGATCGGCGGGCTCGGGGCGCTGTAGAGCACGCCGGGAGCGGGGTTGTTGCCGGGGCCGCCCGGGTTGTACAGCGGCTTGTAGCGGCCCGTCGACGGGATCTGCACGGCGGTGATCCGCCGCGCCGCGGCGATGCTGCCGTCCAGGATGATGTCGATGTAGTTGTTCCGTAGTTCCGTATAGCAGGCGTCATACGTCGCCTGCTTCACGCCGAGATCGGCCAGCCCGACGACCCGCAGCGGCTGCCCGTCGACGTAGTACGTCTTGCCCGACCTCACGAGGGCGACCTTCCTTCCCGACGACGTCGTCGCGACGACCCGGAAGTACTTGTCGTACTCGGTCGGCAGCAGCGGGGTGACGCCGTTCGGCGTCATGCCGCCCGACGTGTACATCCGCAGCCGGAACTTCGCCTGCTTGCCGTAGAGGCTGATCCCGTCGTTTGGCAGGTTCTGCGGGAAGATCTTCGGCGCGGTGTTGCCCACCGCCGACATCCTGCTGAGCTTCGCGGCCACCAGCGTGGGGCCGCCCCGGTCGGCCGGGGGCACGCCCGGGGCGGTGTACGGAGAGCCCGGGGACTTGACCGACATCCCGACCGCGCTGACGATGCGCTGACCGGGGCCGACCAGCTCGAGCGTTGATGAGCCTTGGACGACCTGCACCGAGACCGGGTAGATCGCGCCAGGCTGGCCCGGCGGGATGCGGTTGCCGAAATGCCCGAACAAGACGGCCACGGACCGCTCGTTGTACAGGTAGTTCGGCCAGATCGAGGCCACCTGCGGGGAAACGGACGTCCCGTTGCTGAGGGTGACCTTGAAGTCGTCGGCATCGAGCGTGCTCGGCAGGATCGGCCAGCTGAACTCGACCGGCAGCCCGTCGGAGTAGTAGACGTTCTGGCCGTAGTACAGCCGCACGCCCTGTGGCGTTGATGCCGAGGTGTAGCTGGCCAGCGGGGGCGTCTGGCCGTTCGCGCAGCGCACGTTGTTCCACGTTCCGCCGGCCAGCACCGCGAGCGTCTTGCTCAGCGTCACGTTGCTGGTGCTCAGGTTCGGCACCCCGACGATGTTGGTGAAGCCCAGGCCCGCGGCCATCATCTCGGGCTTGGCGGCCCAGATGTCGGCGTTGATGATCACGTCCTGGCGAAGTACCCGGTACGTAATGGGCGTCGGAGCGGCGCTGCTCTGTGTCGCGGCGAGGCCGGCGTGCGGCGAGGCGGCAGACACAGCGGCGGCAGACACAGCGGCGGCAGCCAGAACGGCGGTTACGCGGACCGGAAGCCAGATCCTCATGCCGCGAGGTCTATCAGAAACCTGCCGCCGCACGAGCGCAACATGCCGGCGAAACGTATAAGTTCAGCTACTGACAGTCACCACTCGCCGCCGAGAGGCCCGCTAGGCAGCAGATGATCTTCATGGATGAACCATTGGGCTCGTTAGTGCGGGCCCGTTGGTACATCGACGAGCCGCTTTTGCCCGCGTCAGGTCTGCAGGGGCATCATTTCGGCGATGAAGCGGTCCAGGAACTCGCCGAACGAGGCCCGGGGATCGGCGGGCCGGATCACGAACTTGGTGAGGCCGGCGTCAACGTACTCGGCGATCATCCGCCGCGCGTCCAGCCAGCTCGTGGCCACCAGGCTGGCCGGGTCGGCGTCGGGCCGGCGCTGGCGGGCCGCGGCGATCAGCGCTTCGGGAATGTCGCCGTCGGCCGCGACCGCCAGGCTGATCCCGTAGTGGTCTTCCTCGATCTCGCGGCCCGCTTCGGCGGCCGCCTCCTTGATCGCGGCGCGCCCGGCCGCGGCCTCGGCGGGCGTGACGAAGCTGGCCAGCCAGCCGTCGGCGAGCCTGCCGACGCGGCGCAGCGCCCCGGGCGCGGAGCCGCCGAGCCAGATGTCCAGCGGCTTGGCAGGCAGCGGGCCCACGCTCGCACCGTCAACCGTGAAGAACCTGCCGCTAAATGACACGGTCTTGTCTGTCAGCAGCAGCCGCATCAGCTGCAGGGCCTCGTCGAATACCTCGTCGCGCGGGCCCGGCACGGGAAACAGGTCCCGCTCCCCTCGCCGGGCCGGCCGCAGGCCGAAGACCGGCAGCACCCGCCGGGGTGCCAGCCCGGCCAGCGACGCGAGCTGCTTGGCCACCAGCACGGGGCTGCGGCCCGGCAGCACCGACACCCCGGTGCCCACCTTCAGCCGCGCCGTCCGGGACAGCGCGTGCGCCATGCCGATGAACGGATCTACCAGCGGCCCGTACACCATCTCCGGCAGCCAGAGTGAGTCGACGCGTTCGCGTTCCAGGTCATCGACGGCTGCCGCGAACTCGCTGGGCACGCCCGCAGGCCCGAGCGAGATCCCGATCCGAACCTTCATCCGTCCATCTCATCACGCCCGCCGGCCGCATTGCAGTTGGGCAATCGGGTAGTGCGTGGGCAAAAAGGCTTATCATGGGCGCCCCGGGGAGAGGATAGACAACGTGTCGGCAGCGAGACTCCAGCGTGTCGCGATCGTCAACCGGGGCGAGCCGGCCATGCGGCTGATCAACGCCGTCAGGGAGTGGAACGCCGAGGGGCGTCCGGCGCTGCGGCTCATCGCCGTGTACACCGCCGCCGACCGGCACGCGATGTTCGTCCGCGAGGCCGACGAGGCGGTGCTGATCGGCCCGGCCGAGGCTGACGCGGCGTTCGCGTCCAGCCCCTATCTCGACTACGCCGAGCTGGAGCGCGCGCTGCGGGAGTGCCGGGCCGACGCCGTGTGGCCGGGCTGGGGGTTCGTCTCGGAGAAGGCCGAGTTCGCGGAGCTGTGCGACCGGCTGGGGATCACGTTCATCGGGCCGTCGGCCGACGTCATGCGCAGGCTCGGCGACAAGATCGAAGCCAAGCGGCTGGCCGAGCAGGTCGGGGTGCCGCTCGCGCCGTGGAGCGGCGGCCCGGTTGCCGATCTGGAGCAGGCCCGGGCGCAGGCCGAGAAAATAGGCTATCCGCTGATGGTGAAGGCCACCGCTGGTGGCGGCGGGCGCGGCATCCGGCTGGTCGACTCGCCGGACCATCTCGACGAGGCCTTCGAGCGCGCCAGCTCCGAGGCGGCGCGGACGGCCGGAGACGCCACCGTGTTTTTCGAGCGGGCCATCCGCGGCGGCCATCACGTCGAGGTGCAGGTCGTCGCCGACGCCGGGGGCAACGTGTGGACGCTGGGCGTCCGGGACTGCAGCGTGCAGCGGCGCAACCAGAAGGTGATCGAGGAGTCAGCCTCAACGGCGCTGGATCCGAGCCACGAGGAGCTCCTGCGGGCGAAGGCCGCCGATTTGGCCCGGGCCGCCGGCTACGTCAACGCCGGGACCGTGGAGTTCCTCTACGAGCCCGCCGAGCAGCTGCTGTCGTTCCTTGAGGTCAACACCCGGCTGCAGGTCGAGCACCCGGTCACCGAGGCGACGACCGGCATCGACATCGTGAAGCTGCAGCTGCACATCGCCTCCGGCGGCCTGCTCACGGACGTCGCGGACGGCCCGCCGCCGGTCAGCGGCCATGCCATCGAGGCCCGCCTCGCCGCCGAGGATCCGGACCGCGCGTTCGCACCCGCGCCGGGCCTGATCGAGCACCTGGCCCTGCCCACGGGCCCCGGCATCCGCGTGGACACCGGCGTGACCGCCGGCGACGTCATCCCGCCGCAGTTCGACTCCATGATCGCCAAGGTCATCGCGTGGGGGCGGGACCGCGGCGAGGCGCGGGCCCGCCTCTCGCGGGCGCTGCGCCAGACCGCCACCGTGATCCGGGGCGGCACCACGAACAAGGCCTTCCTGCTCGACCTGCTCGACCGGCCGGCCTTCGTCCGCGGCGAGGTCGACACGACGTGGCTGGACGCGATGATGGCCGACGGCTACACGCCACCGCGGCGTCTCGACGTCGCACTGCTGGCCACCGCCGTGGAGGCCTACGACGCGCACGAGCAGCGCCAGCAAAGCCGCCTGTTCGCTTCCGCCGAGCGAGGGCGCCCCGAGGTCAGCGACGACACCT
>Ga0335073_10016537_pt1 | contig 10304 bp, 7 predicted proteins | sample Lox_Sample_22_FD_207093 | JGI IMG/M metagenome (GOLD analysis project Ga0335073, IMG submission 207093) | Soil microbial communities from Loxahatchee National Wildlife Refuge, Florida, United States - Lox_Sample_2.2 | ecosystem: Environmental > Terrestrial > Soil > Wetlands | place: USA: Florida... | reverse complement strand
AGCAGCGTCTGCACCAGAGGCGGCAATGACGTCATTACCACTATGCGCAACCAAGGTAATGGTCGAGTCACCGTCCGCGACCACACCATGGGCGCCGGTGCCACTGGTAGTGATGGTGGTAGCGGTACCACCGAGCACTTCGCTGATCGTTCCCCCGGCGCCGGCGAACATGCCGTACGCGTTGGTGCCGGAAGAAATCAGATTCGCATCATGCGTTGTGATCGAGCCGCTACCGGTTGCTTGGAATACCTCGCCGGCAGCACCGTCGGCCGTGGTCTGGTAGGTGCCCGGGGGCACGTCGAGCGCTCCGGAATCGGTGCTTTGCTGCTGGGCATGCACGTGCATCGACAGCGCGGCCGTGACGGCCAGGAAGAGTGGTGTGGTGCGGAAACGCATGGCGGACATCCCTGGAAAAATCTGGAAAGCCCGCAATCTTGAGGAGAGCACGTCCGCCCAGGTAGGGCGATTAATCCCAATTCATACGTAGTGAAAGGGAGTGCACATATTTCTGGCAGCGGCACGCTGGGGGTGGCAAGAACGGTTCCACAACCGTGCGATGCGCGTCATCCACGCCCCCTTGAGGTGAAAGCAAAATGGATTCCCGCTTTCGCGCGAATGACGACGCAGGACTGCAGGCGCGTTGGGAATATGTGCGGCGACCCACCGCGCATGTCGAGCGAGACGCAACGCTGTTTTATTTCGAAGCGCGCCGCGCAGCTACGCCGATCAACGTGTCGTGGAACGCAGTCCGAACAGGATCAGCAACACCGCGCCCACTGTGATACCGCAATCGGCCACGTTAAACGTTGGGTAATACCAGTCGCGGTAATAGACCTGGATAAAGTCGGTGACTTGCGATGCGTGCAGGCGATCGATCAGGTTGCCCAGGGCGCCGCCGATGACCAGCGACAGCGGCAGCGCAGTGCGCCATTCACGCCGCGCCGTGCGCGTAAGCCACACCACCAATGCCGCGGTAATGGCCACGGCCAGCACCACGAAGAACCAGCGCTGCCAGCCGCTGCCTTGCGCGAGGAAGCTGAAGGCGGCGCCGGTGTTGAAGGCCAACGTCCAGTTGAGGAAACCGGGGATCACCGGATGCGGCGCGCCCGCCGGCTGCAAGGCGGTCAGTGCCCACCATTTGGTCAGCTGGTCGAGGACGATCGTCAGCGCGGAAACCACCAGCCAGGGCAGTGCGTTGGGTTTGGGGTGCATCGGCGTCCTCGAGATGGCGTGTTGTGTCGTTTCACTCTCTCTGAAAAGGAGAGAGTTAGTGTTGCATGGGAGTAGGAATCTCGCGCTGAAACACTATTTTTTTACTTTGCCGTCATTCCCGCGAAAGCGGGAATGACGGCCTTGCGAAGCTTGGTCCGTAGGATTGACGTGGCCGCGCGGTAATGAACCGTCCTTAGAACCAACGACGGCTCTCGCCCGGCCCTTCCACATTGCTTACGCAGCGGCTGCAGATGTCCGGGTGCGCCGGATGGCTGCCCACGTCGTCGCGGCGATGCCAGCAGCGGATGCATTTGCGTGCATCGCTGACGCTGGCGGCCACATGCACTTCGCCGCCTTCGAGCGGCACCGCGGCCGCATTGCCGGGCCGTGGCTGCAGGGGCGCAAAACTCAGCTCCGAGGTAATGAAGAAGAAGCGCAACTCATCGGCGGTGGCGGCATAGCGCTCGGTAATGGCCGGATCCGCGTGCAGCACCAGCTTTGCTTCCAGCGCAGCACCGATCTGCTCGGCCTTGCGCATGTCTTCCAGCACGCGCGATGCGGTATCGCGTATCGCCAGCAGGTCGGCCCAGTAACGGCGCTGCTCGGGCGAACCTTGCGTATTGGCCAAGCCCTCGTACCAGGTTTCGAACAGCACGCTTTCGCCGCGCTGCCCCGGCATGTGCTGCCAGATTTCTTCGGCGGTAAAGCTCAAGACGGGCGCCAGCCAACGTACCAGAGCTTCCAGAATGCGGTACATCGCGCTCTGCGCACTTCGCCGTCCGAGGCTTTCGGTCGGCATGGTGTAGAGGCGGTCCTTGGTGATATCCAGGTACAAGGCACCCATTTCGTTGGTGCAGAAGTTCTGCACGCGCTGCACGATTTCGGGGAAGTCGTAGCGCTCGTACGCAGCGATCACCGCCTGCTGCACTTCATAGGCTTGCGCCACCGCCCACTGGTCGAGCAGCAGGCTCTGCTCCACCGGCACCAGTTGCGTAGCCGGATTGAAGCCATCGAGGTTGCCCAGCAGGAAGCGAGCGGTATTGCGGATGCGGCGGTAGGCATCGGCCACGCGCTTGAGGATTTCATCCGACACCGACATCTCGTTGCGGTAGTCGGCCGAAGCCACCCATAGGCGCAGGATGTCTGCGCCCAGCGTATCCATCACCTTCTGCGGCGCAACCACGTTGCCTTGCGATTTGGACATCTTCCTGCCCTGCCCGTCCACGGTGAAGCCGTGGGTGAGCAGCGCCTTGTACGGCGGCACGCCATCGAGCATGGACGAGGTGAGCAGGGAAGAATGGAACCAGCCGCGATGCTGGTCCGAACCTTCCAGGTACAGGTCGGCCGGAAAGGTGGAAACATTGGCATGCGAACCGCGCAAGACATGCCAATGCGTGGTGCCGGAATCGAACCACACGTCCAGCGTGTCGCGGTTCTTTTCGTACAGCGCCGCTTCGTCCGCGCTCAGGAAATCGCTCGGCTCGACGGTCTGCCAGGCTTCGATGCCCTCCTGCTCGATGCGCATGGCGACGGCTTCTAGCAATGCCGGCGTGCGCGGATGCAGCTCGCCGGTTTCGCGGTGCACGAAAAACGCCATCGGCACGCCCCACTGGCGTTGGCGCGACAGCGTCCAGTCGGGACGATTGGCGATCATCGCGTGCAGGCGCTGCTTGCCCCAGGCCGGATAGAACTTGGTGGCCTCGATGCCTTCCAGCGCGGTTTCACGCAGGGTCTTGCCGCCGTCGTTGGGGGCGATGTCCATGCCGGCGAACCACTGCGAGGTGGCACGGTAGATCACCGGCGTCTTGTGGCGCCAGCAATGCATGTAGCTATGCGTGTACTTCTGCTGGTGCAGCAGCGAGCCAGCCTGGTCGAGCGCCTCGACGATCTTTGGATTCGCCTTCCAGATGAACATGCCGCCGAACAACGGCAGCGTGGAGGCGTAATGGCCGTCGCCCATCACCGGATTGATGATGTCGGCATCCAGCATGCCGTGCGCCTTGCACGAGACAAAGTCTTCCACACCGTAAGCCGGCGAGGAGTGCACGATGCCGGTACCGGTATCAAGCGTGACGTAATCGCCGAAATACACCGGCGACAGGCGCGCATAGCCCGCATCGACGTGGTACAGCGGATGGCGGAACTTCAGTTCGGCCAGCGCGCTGCCCGGCACGGAGGCCACGATGTGGCCTTCCAGCCCGTAGGTTTTCAGGCATTCGTCCACGCGCTCGGTGGCGAGGATCAGCAAGCCCTTGGGCGTATCGACCAGGCTGTAGCTGAATTCCGGATGCAGGTTGAGCGCCTGGTTGGCGGGGATCGTCCATGGCGTAGTGGTCCAGATCACGATCCAGCCGTTGGCCTTGGGCAATGCGGCGTGGCCGAACGCCTTGGCCACCGCGGCGGGATCGTCGAAGGCGAAACCCACATCGATGGCGATGTCGGTCTTGTCGTCGTACTCCACTTCCGCCTCCGCCAGTGCGGAGCCGCAATCGAAGCACCAGTTCACCGGTTTCAGGCCGCGGTAGATATAGCCCTTGCGTAGCATCTCGGCCAGCGCGCGCAGTTCAGCGGCTTCGTTGAAGTGGCCCATGGTGAGATAAGGACGATCCCAGTCGCCCAGCACGCCCAATCGCTTGAAGTCGGCCTTCTGCTGGTCGATCTGCTCGCTCGCGTAGGCGCGAGCCTTGCGCTGCACTTCGGCGGCGGGCAGGTTCTTGCCGAATTTCTTTTCGATCTGGATTTCGATCGGCATGCCGTGGCAATCCCAGCCGGGTACGTACGGCGCGTGAAAACCGGCCAGCACCTTCGATTTGACGACGATGTCCTTGAGGATTTTATTGACCGCATGGCCGATGTGGATCGCACCGTTCGCATACGGCGGGCCATCGTGCAGCAGGAACACCGGCCGCCCGGCGGTCTTGGCCTGGATCTGCGCGTAGCGGTCCGCCTTTTCCCATTCGGCCAACCAGCCCGGCTCGCGCTTGGGCAGGTCGCCGCGCATCGGGAAGGTGGTTTGCGGCAGGTTGATGGTGCTTTTGTAGTCCTGGGTCATCGCTCGGGCGCCGTGGGTTACGGTGGTTCCGCTTCGATACCCGGAGAGGGAACCGAAGCCGTGCTATCTGCTCGCCGCGCGCGGCGGCAAGCGCACGCGCTTCGGCGGGTGCTCGTCAAATAATAATGATCGTCGCGGCTGTGGCCGCGGAGGGGGTGCGCAGGTTGGGCATGCCGTTATTCATGATGTGGCCTGGTTCGCATCGATCAATGCCGGGTTCATCCCGAGGAGCTCCCGGGCCGAACGCTCATCATGCCGCATTTGCGCGGTCAATGCGTCGAGGCCGTCGAATTTCATCTCGTCGCGCAGCTTGGCCACGAACTCCACTGCCATGCGCTGCCCGTAGAGATCGCCCTCGAAATCGAACAGGTGCACTTCCAGCAGGGGCTCGGCCACCTCGTTGACGGTGGGCCGCGTGCCCAGGCTGGCCACGCCCGGCCAGCTGCAGGCTGCCTCGCCCAGGCCCACGCGCACGGCAAAAATACCGTGCACCGGCGTGACCCGGTCGCGCAGGTGGATATTGGCGGTGGGATAGCCCAGGGTGCGGCCGAGCTGGTTGCCGTATTCCACCCTGCCCTCCATCACGAACGGCCGGCCCAACAGCGGCGTGACAGCGCCGAAATTGCCGGCGCCCAGCAACGCCCGCACCCGGCTGGCCGAGACACGCTCGCCGCCCAGCAGCACGGACGGCATGGTGTGCGCAACGAAGCCGCACTCCTGCCCAACCCGCGCCAGCATGGCCACGTCGCCGGCGCGCTTGTGGCCGAAGCGGAAATCCCCGCCCACCCATACCTCGCGCGCATTGAGCCGCTCGATCAGCACCTGCTGGATAAAGGCCTCCGGGGACATCGCCGTCAGCGCCCGGTTGAAGCGCAACAGCAGTGTGTGTTCCACGCCGGCCGCGGCGAAACCGAGCAGCTTCTCGCGCACGCTGGACAGGCGCGGCACCGGATCCTTCGAAAAATAAGCGCGCGGCAGCGGCTCGAAGCTCACCACGATAGGGGTGCAGCCCAGCGCCTGCGCACGCAGGCGCAGCTCGCTGAGCAAGGCTTGGTGGCCGCGATGCAGGCCATCGAAAGCGCCGACCGCAACCACACTGCCGCCGGGGGCCAGGCTCGGCCCCGCAACGTCCCGGGACAGTTTCATCATCGGGCAATTATAGCCGTCAGTCGTGGTGCAAATCGCGTAAGCGCAAGCCGGTGGCGAACAGCACCGCGACATATGTCGTGCCGCCGCCGACGACCAGCAAGGCCAGTCGCCAGATGCGCCCGGCCACCTGCAAGTGCGTCCAATCCGGCCATACCCATCGTCCCAGCAGCAGCACGATCACCATTGCCGTACACGCCAGCGCCAGCCGTGCCAGATGACGCCCCCAGCCCGGCTGCTGCTGATAGATCCGCGCGCGCCGCAACCCGCGCCATAGCAGCAGCAAGTTGATGTAACTGGCAACCGCGCTGGCCATGCCGAGTGCGAGGTGCAAGCCGGGCACTTTCGATAAACCATCCAGCAGCGGGCCGGCCTGCAGCGCCGGGGGCGCCCAAAGCGCATAGAGGGTAAGCAGAAATACCCCGTTGAGCAGCATGTTCGACAACAGCGCCGCCACGCCGGCGCGCACCGGCGTGCGCGTGTCCTTGCGCGCGTAGAAGGCCGGCAGCAGCACCTTCACCTGCGCATAGGCCGGCACGCCCAGGCTCAGCGCGGTGACCGACAGCGTCGCCATGCGCGTGTCGAATGGCCGGAACTGGCCGTTCTGGAACAAGGTGGCCACCAGCGGCTGCGCCAGCAGCATCAAGCCGAACATCGCCGGCACGGCGATCAGCAAGGTGGTGCGCAGCCCCCAGTCCAGCGCCTTGGAAAAGCCTTCGTGGTCGGTCGCCACGTGATGGCGCGACAGCGACGGCAGGATCACCGTGCCCAAGGCCACGCCGAACACACCCAGCGGCAGCTCCAGAAAACGGTCCGCCTGCGACAGCCAGGTCTGCGAGCCGGCAATCAGCAGCGAGGCGATGACCGTGTCGAACAGCAGGTTGATCTGTGACACCGACGAGCCGAACAGCGTCGGCACCATCTGACGCATGATCCGCTTCACTTGAGGGTGGTTCCAGCCCCAGCGCGGCCAGGCCAGCAGATCGAGCTGGCGCAAAGCCGGCAACTGGAACAACACCTGCAGCACGCCGGCGGCAAGCACCGCCCAGCCCAGGGCCAGGATCGGTGTTTGCAGGCGACGCGAAAGCCACCAGGCACCGGCGATCATGCACAGGTTGAGGATGACCGGCGTCAATGCCGGCAGGCCGAAACGATGGAAGCTGTTGAGCGCGCCGCCCGCCAGCGCCGTCAGCGAGACGAACAGCAAGAACGGAAAGGTCAGCCGCAACAGCGCCACCGTCAGCGTGAACTTGCGCGGGTCGTCCACCGCGCCTGGCGTGAACAGCGTGGCTACCTGCGGTGCGAACAATACGCACAGCGCCGCAATCAGCAGCAGCACGCCGCCCAGGGTGCCGGCCACGCGCGACATGAGTTCCTTGAGCTCCGCGTGGCTGCGCGTTTCCTTCACCTCGGTAAACACCGGCACAAAGGCGGTGGAGAAAGCGCCCTCGGCGAACATGCGGCGCATGAAGTTGGGGATACGGAACGCCACCCAGAATGCATCGGTGGCGACATTGGCGCCGAATACGTGGCTGATTGAAATATCCCGCAACAGCCCGAGCACGCGCGAAACCATGGTCATGCTGCTGAAGGAAAGCAGCCCGCGTAACATGCTGGGAGATTTCATGCGATGAGCGGATCCTGGTTTTGCTGCCCTCCTCCCTCAGGGGGAGCGCTGCGGGCGAAGCGCCCATCTTGCCAGGATGTGGCTGCGGCATGAGCCCCTGACAGGCCGGTGCAAGATTGCCCCGTCATCCTGCCCGTTCCGCAAGCGGACGAGGGTATGGCGGGCCATCCCTTAACCACTTGACCCGCCGGCAAAATGACGCCATAATTGCCGCCTTTTTCCAGCCCCAGCATTCACTCCGGAGTTCTACCTTGGCCAACATCAAGTCCGCGAAGAAGCGTGCGCGCCAGTCCGAGCAGCGCCGCCTGCGCAACATCAGCGCCCGTTCCATGGTCCGTACCGCCCTGCGCAAGGTCGTCAAGGCGATCGAGGCCAAGGACAAGGCTGCCGCCGTGGAAGCCTTCACGGCTGCCCAGCCGGTGATGGATCGTTACGCCGCCCGCGGCCTGATCCACAAGAATAAGGCTGCTCGTCACAAGAGCCGCCTGAACGCCAAGATTCGCGAGCTGGCCTAAGGCCTGGCTGGCAGAGGGTTGGTACGAAAAAGCCGGCGCAAGCGCCGGCTTTTTTCTTGCCTGATGGCATCCGCTCCCAAGGGAGTGGATAGGCCGACGCAAGCCCCGGCTTTTTTCCCTTGCCCGATGGCGTCCGCTCCCAAGGGCGCGAATAGCCTGTTACTTCCGCATGACCGTCGTTCCCGCGTGCGGGAATGACCACCAATACGCGCCTACTCGCTGAGAGACATCAGCACCCGCTTCATCGCCCGCACTTCTTCCACACTGCTCTGCTCGATATCCGGCGCCAGATCCTGCAGCAGCGGATTGAGATGCCGCATCGAGGATTTCACCAGCGCGCGGGCCGAGCCGTGAAATTCGTGCGCCCGCGTCAGCCGAGCCACTTCGGCCGCGTTGCCAGAACGGATACCCGCGCCGGCCATCACCTTGATGCGCCCAGCGGCCTGGTTCACCAAGCCGGCAATCGCGCGCGCGCCGTCCAGCGCATTCGCGTGTCCACCCGAGGTAAGCACCCGCTCGCACCCCAGCGCGATGATCTCCTCCAGCGAACGCTTCAGATCCACGCTGGCATCGATCGCACGATGAAAGGTCACGCCGAGCTTGCCAGCCGCACGCACCAGGTCGCGGCAGCGCGGATCGACATGGCCATCGGCATCCAGTGCGCCGATGACCACGCCATCGAGACCCGCGCGCGCGCACGTTTCAATATCGCGCTGCATGATCTCGAACTCGGCATCGCCGTAAAGGAAATCGCCGCCGCGCGGCCGGATCAGCACATACACCGGAATCCGCACGCGTTCGCGCACCAGCGCCAAGGTACCGTAGGAAGGCGTAATGCCGCCCTCGGCCAGGCTGCCGCACAGCTCTACGCGATCGGCACCGCCTTCCTGCGCGGCCAAGGCCGACGCAAGCGAGCCGGCGGCGATTTCAAGCAAGGCTGCCTGCGTCATCAGGAGTACGTCGTCTGGTAGACGCTGGGCGAAGCCAGCAGGCGATCTTGCTGATGCGCATCGCACACGGCGTAGGTAAAGCCCTTCTGGATGGCATAGGCACCGCATTCGCCATCGCGGCGTAAAGCAAGAAAGCCCACCTGCAGCTCCTTGGCGCCATCCGGGCGCTTCTTGACGATGCGGCGCACAGCCTCCTCGCAGGCTTCCTGTGGGCTGCGTCCTTGCCGCATCAATTCCACCACCAGGAAGCTGCCAGCGGTGCGGATTACCTCCTCGCCCACCCCGGTGGAGGTGGCGCCGCCCACCTCGTTGTCGACATACAGGCCGGCGCCGATGATCGGGCTGTCGCCCACGCGGCCGTGCAGCTTCCACGCCATGCCGCTGGTGGTGCAGGCGCCGGCAAGTCGACCATTGGCGTCTACCGCCAGCATGCCGATGGTGTCGTGATTATTTTTGCCGCCCGGCATGCCGAGGTTTTGCAGGCTGCGGTGGTAATCAATGTTTTCGCTGTTGGCCACCGGTTTGTATTTGGCCTGCTTCAGCCACTCATGCCATGCCTTTTCCGATTCGGGCGTGAGCAGGTTTTCCTTTTTGAAGCCTTCCTGCAAGGCGAACTCCAGCGCACCATCGCCGACCAGCAATACGTGCGGCGTGTCCTCCATGACTTTGCGGGCGACATTGATCGGATGCGCGATATGTTCCAGCGCCGCCACCGCGCCGCAGCGGCCGTCGCCGTCCATGATGCTGGCATCGAGCGTCACATGGCCGTCGCGGTCCGGATATCCGGCGCGGCCTACGCTGTGGTTGTGCAGGTCCGACTCCGGCACCATGACGCCCTTCTCCACCGCATCCAGCGGCTTGCCGCCCTTGCCGAGCACGGCCCATGCCGCCTGGTTGGCGGCCACGCCGAAATCCCATGTGGATACGACACGCGCACCGATATTGCCAGGCACTGAGCCGGAGAGCGTGGCGGGCGCGGCCGCACGGGAAAGGCGCGGCAGCGCCATGGCGGAGGTGGCCAGCAAACTGGCCTTGAGAAAATCGCGGCGGTGGACCATGGGTATCTCCGGCGAGGGACATCGCATGATGAAGGATTGATGGCAGCCTTGCATGCTTCGCAGGTCATGGCTGGGGCTGGGCGGCAGCGCGCGAAGCCTTGCGCGCGGGCCGCCTCCCGCCGAGATAGCCCGATGGATTCCTCAAGCCTCCGCAGTAGCCATGCGCGCCTTTTCCGGTAGTGCGAGCCGCTTGTTCTGGCTGTCGTATTCGATCAGCAACACGCCCGAATCATGCCGACCAGAAATGTCGACGAAACACGCGCCGCCAATGAACGGCTCCAAGGTCATCACTGATTTGAGCGGCGTCGCCACCACCATCTGGAAGCCGAAGTTTTCGAAGATATTCATCGCAAGCGCGGTGAATTCGTTGTCCGCTTTGTCGAAGGCTTCGTCGAGCACGACCGGCGCATAACGCGGCAAGTGGCCGTCGTCGCCGCCGAGCTGGTAGCGCAGTGCGGCGGCCAGGCAGGTGGTGGCCAGCTTCTGTCGCTGGCCACCGGATTTGCCCGCGCCGCTGCGATACACCTCTACCTGGCGACCGGTAGCGGCTTCTTTCTCAACGCCGATGAACTCCACGTGCTGACGCACATCCAGCACCTGCTCGCGCCAGCGTTTGTGCTCTGGATCGTCCGCCGCCAGCCGCGCAACCAGGTGACGCAGAATGCCGAACTGCGTTTCAGCCAGTTCCCGGTTTTCGGTCTGGTGATGCGACAACACATCGCGCAGCTGCTGCTGGAAATCGCG
>Ga0335073_10016536_pt1 | contig 10304 bp, 8 predicted proteins | sample Lox_Sample_22_FD_207093 | JGI IMG/M metagenome (GOLD analysis project Ga0335073, IMG submission 207093) | Soil microbial communities from Loxahatchee National Wildlife Refuge, Florida, United States - Lox_Sample_2.2 | ecosystem: Environmental > Terrestrial > Soil > Wetlands | place: USA: Florida... | reverse complement strand
CATGATTCTTTCGCTCTTTATAAATACCTGTATAGAGGATGTATTCGCGCTCGATCCCGTACTTGCGACGAACCGTGGCGATTTCATTGAGATTCTCGACACGACGGAGCCTATCGTCGATTCCGGAGTGGATCACGTGCACGTTTTTGGCGTCGATATCGTAATGCCGCAGAATGTCGCGCTTGGAAAACTCTGAAACAGTGATGATATGGTCCGATAAGCGAGCGGCGGCGTGGACCATACCGCGAGCATATAAACGGCCCACCGGCGATGGAAGATCCTGCGGGTACACAAGATGGATCACGTCATGTATCGTGACCACTCGAGGGCAAGTGCGCCACAGCGGCAGGAGGAAGTGCGGAGAATGGAAGAGATCCACCTTTTCCCGGCGCAGCAACTGCGGTAAGAATATCTGCTCGCTGATAGAGTAGTACTTCAGTTGTGAGACTACCTTGCGATTGTGCCCATCGGTGGAAATCGCATCCTGATGTGCCGGCGGAACGATGAAACAATACTCAAACTGAGATGCCTCTGCAATCAACGCTTCTACCAGGCACTTCATGTACCGCCCGATGCCGGGATTTCCTATACGCCTCAAATCAATCGCAATTCTCAACTCTTCCTCCAGAGTGATTCAGCGTGTCACGCGCTCTGTGGCCCACGGGTTGAGAGAGCAATCCCATGAGTGGCCGGCAACAATCGGCGCCTGCGCAAGCCGAGCAGACTTAAAGAAGTGAATCGCCATAACATAATCCGGTGTTCCCATCTCTCGCGCCGCCTCACCGGTCAGCGCGATTGCTTCGGGTCCATATCCTGGACCTTCTCGAACGGCGCCCCGTGAACATCGACTGCCGCGTCGTGGCCCGCGAACAGTAGTCGCCGGTATATTGCCGCGTGGAGATCCGCCACTCGTTCCCACGAGCACTGCTGAAGATAGTCGGCAGCATTTCTGGCCAGCCTGGCTCTCTCGATTGGGTTCTCAAAAAGTAAGCAGATCGCACCCATCGCTTCGCGGGGAGTTCCCGCGAACGTTAGGAAATTCTTCATCGCCTGCGGAGTGTGCGCCCCTGCTCTCGTCACTACCGCAACTCCGTTCGCCAGCGCGGCCTTCAAAGTACCCCTTCGCTCAGACGCACCGTCAGGATATGGAAGGTAAGCTATTTGAGAGCTCGCCAATCTTTCGGCTACCTGTTCTTCTGAACCGTTCAGATCCCAAACCAGCGGCAACGCCGCAGTCGCAGCCTTCATCTTCTGAAAATATTCCGTATACTCAGAACGCAACCTTCCAATAACGCGGACCTTCCATGCCAGCCCCTCCGACTGAATTAAACGGCTGAGCTCGACAGCGTCTTCCAGTTCCTTGCGCGGTAAGATGAGGCCAAAATAGACCACTTCATTCGCAGTCCGCGTCCGCTCCCCAGGATAGACTCGGATATTACTCGGTACCGGGGCGATAGAGCTCCTTGCCTTAATCCACTTAAAGCGCCGAGTTACATATTGTCTTTCAAATTCGCTGGTAAAGATAATGTGCTTCGCGCGTACCAGGAGCGGGAATACAGAGAGTTTTCGCAAGATGCGTCGCTGGCTCGCCTCATGAATCGTGACGACACAGCTTTTGAGCAGCGACAGCGCCTGCGGCCCCAGCTTATATCCAAACCCAAGCGTCGGATACTGAATGTGTACGAGATCGTAACTTCGCAGAGCTTCGCGCACTTCAAAGGCACTCATCGCGCGCCAATCTTCCGACTCGATCAGGTGGGCTTCGACCCCGCGTGCAAGCAGTGCGTCTCTAAGACACCGCGTATAATCGCCCACACCGCAGTCACCCGGGGGGCATCGGCCGATCACCAGAGCTAGCTTCAAGACTTGTTGTCTCCCGGTTCACTTAGCATGATTGCCGGCTTTTTTTGAAACCTGGCGGCAGCGCGATGAAGTTCTCCACGTAGCGGTAGTCATCGCGCCGCAGATCGACTTCGCGGTCGAAGGTATAACCATGGTCTTGCAAGAGCTGGACAGAGGCCTGCGAAGAAGCTAGATACTGCGTGCTCAATTCGATATAAATCGTTGGCTTGAACCTTTGCAGGAGTTCTACCGCGCCCCGCAAGACCTCGTCCTCAAAACCTTCCGTGTCGATCTTGATGAAATTCAACCGCGTCAGTTTTGGTCCGAGAAAATCATCCAGCTTGATAATCTTCACGGTCTGATGTTCCTGAGTTGAGCGATCGACGCTTGCATCCGGTCGCATCGAGGCATTGCCTGAGCTGCGATGGTGATAGAGGGACAGCGTTTGCTCTTGAGTGCCGCACCCCAAATTGTAGGGCGAGACGTTTGAAAGACGATTGGCTCCTATTACCTCTAATAACTTGGCATAAACCACAGGGGACGGCTCAAAGCTGTGGACACGCCCTTCCGGTCCTGTAAGCTTGCTGAAGAGTGCTGACATAAAGCCCAGGTTTGCGCCCACGTCGATTACTATATCCCCCGGCGCCAGATAGGGGGATATTACGTCAAGTTCGTTTCTCCACCATTGTTTGCCAAAGACGTGATAGTAGAGTTCCTGAAAATCGCCGTCTCCATGAAATGGCAGCTTGATATCGCCTAAGTCGACCCAGATGGTATCGCCGCTAAGCTGCCGTCGAACAGACAATGAGGCAAGCTTCGCCGCCCCTCTAACTCGCCGGCTCAAGTAGGTTGCCGACCTATGTAAGTTAAGATTGCCAATCATGATTGTGGTGAGCCCTGCCCTTTTTTAATGCCGTTGGAATCCAGTCCGCGCTTCTCTCACAGCGCAGCAAGCACGCCAGCGGCGGTTCGCTTCCAGGAAAACTGCTCACTGCGTAATTTCCCTTCCATGCCCAGACGATCCGCCGTCTCAGGCGACGCGAGAAGCTCTTGTATCCGCCGCCCAAGCTCTTCCTGATTCGCGGTATCGCACAGGATACCGGCATTCCCCATTACTTCGGGCAACGATGAATTGTTTCCCGCAATGACCGGCACACCGTGGGACATCGCTTCCAGAACCGGTAAACCAAAGCCCTCGTAGAGCGAGGGATAGACAAAGGAGTATGCGGCGGCATAAAGGTTTTGAAGCTCTGTTTCGCTGATGTTTCCAGTGATTCGGTAAGAGATGGTCGCCTCGCTCAGCGCGGATTCCAGTTCATTCCGGCCGTAACCCGGTTTCTTGCCTACCAGGACGAGTTCGAATTGTTCTCTCACTTCCGAAGGAAGCGCTGAGCAAGCTCGAATAAGGCCTGCGATATTCTTCCGTGGCTCAAAACTTGAAACACAAACCAGAAGCCGCTTGCCCGAGTTTGTGTATCGCTTGCTGGGCTGCACACTCGCTTCGGTCTCTGCCGGGGGATTGACGCCCAAAGGAACCACGCGGATTCGATCCTCGGCAATATGCAGATACTCGATCAGGTCGCGTTTCGTGGAGTTCGATACAGCGATGATGCAGTCGGCGCGATGAAATGACCACTCCGCGGTTTCCTTGAACCAGATCCGATTGCGGAAAGAGAACCAGCGGGGGTTAACTCGCCAGATAAGATCGTGGGCAATTACCGTCTGTCGAATCCGCCTGGGAAGACCGGGGGCGAGCATCGTCGCCCCCAAACATGCGTCACAGCCATATCGCCGTGCTGCGAACCCGGCGTGCGTCATCCATCCTAAGGTTGCGTTCTGCCGGCCGAGTTCTCCGCTGCCGATCAGCTTCCAATGGTTCGGCGCGGGGAACGGCCATTTGGCTCCGGGCGGAGCAAGGAATATACCTTCGGGAGGCTCCGGCATTTCGCTCATTGCCCGAAAGACTTCGTGCACCACTCTTCCGATACCATCGATCGGCCTGGACAAACTCCTGGCATCCACGATCAGCTTTTCGATCATTGGACCCATTTTTCCGTTGTCAACCACCCGCTCGAAGCTTTATTCGTCATCTCCTCACTAAGACCGCCTGCTCCGGCTCCGTCCTTGATTCCATCTATTCGGTGGCTCCTCACAAGAGGCTGATCGCGCAAGCTGTCCCGGGCAGTTCAAGAGCGCTCCGCGGTTAATCCCTCGGCTAATCAGCGGTCGCAACCAATTGGAACCAACCCTTCGGGATTTTGTCCAGGGGGCGAAATGGGTTTCCGTAGTGGACGTCGTCCTGGACGTAGAGGTTGTATCCAGCTTTCTGGAAAAGTGCGACGATTTGCTCTGGTGATCCCCCGTAGGCCTCTAGCCCGAGGCCTGAATGGACTTCGACGTACCAGTCTGGCCTTGCAGCCAGTGTTGCTTTAGCCCCTTCCAGCACCTTTGACTCGTACCCTTCGACGTCGATCTTGACCACATCCGGTGTGCCAAACTCGTTGGCCAAATCGTCCACGGAGTAGGCTGGACATTTCGCGCCGTGGCCGATTCTTCCATTCATGCCATCACTGAACGATATCTCCCCCTTCCGGTCGGTTGCGGCGGCGTGCAGGATGGTGAGATTTTGTATCGCGTTCGCCTCTTTATTTTTCTGAGCTATCTCATAGTTGTGTTTTCCTGCCTCCAGGGCTACGACCGAGCCGGTTTCGCCCACAAAATGAGAGACCATCAAGGCAATTACTGCTTGGTGCGCTCCCAGCTCGAAAACGCGCGCTCCGGGCCTTAGCTTGTGCTTTCTGAGAAGAGCGTGCTCTGGCAGTTCTTCCCAGTCGTGGTCATACCACTGCTGCGCAACTCGATCTGTAATATGGAGCGTAAAATCAACTCCGGCATATTGGTGTCTCGCCGTATACGGCCGGAAAAAACGCGTCGCGAAGGAAGCCTTAATGGCCTTTACTTCGCCGATTAGAAACGAAGGCACGTATTTGAAGGCAAAAGCTCTAGCGCTCATAAACCATCAATCTCCTGAATTGGCGAAACGGCTAAAGACGCAGCGGAGAGCGCTTTACCGGCATTTCCGGTAGATGCGCGCGCACTAATGCCGAGCAATACCCAAAATAATGTGCCAAACTGCGGACTGACCCTGAATAAGAAATCGACCGTGCCATGAACCAAGGTGCCAGCGACCGCCCCCAAAACTCCCAAGGCAATAATGCGCGATAACGCATTCTGTGCTCGGCCGCTCTTCAATGCCGGGGAGACGACGAACCAGAGAAGAACGAAAAAGCTGATAAAGCCGACGATTCCAGTCTCTGCAAGAAGCTGAAAATAAATACTGTGAGCATCCAGCCTTCCTGGGACAGCGCCGGGTACGATGTCGGTATAAAGCAACCTAAAGTTCCCGTAACCAATACCTAAAACAGGGTGCGCGACGAATAGCAACACGGCCGCCGTCCAGATAGGCAGGCGCTCTAACGCATCGGGGTCATGTTGAATGCCGTGGAATCGCGCGAACACTGACAAGGACGCGAAAAGCAGGATGCAAGCAAGAGCGCCTGCCGCAATAATCGTGATTCGGGTAGTTCGCCGCGGCACCAGAAACCAAACAAAAAGCACCACTATGCCAGCCAGTCCCATTAGACCGCCCCTGCTCTGTGTCAAAAACAATGCTGGTATAGCGGAGATAGTACAGATGATTCCCAGAAATCTCAACAGACGGTCTTTGGCCAGGAAGGCGCACGCAATCGACGACGGAATTACAAGAATCAGATACCCCGCCAGGGAATTGTAGCCCAGCAGCAGCGAGTTGATTCGCCCGTTCCAAGGAACAAGAACAATCGATTCTTTTTCCAATGGATAGATCATAAAGTAAAGATCGGTGTAACTATCCTGAGCCGCTTGGTAAAAGCCGAATAAAGCTACGACAATCGTTGCAAGGAACAGGAGCTTTAATAAATTGACAAGCTGGGCCTCGTTCTTTAGCCAGCCGTCAATGGCAAAGAAAACGGCGATGTAGGAGATGAGGAGAACCAGCGGGCGGGACGAATCGAGGGTAGGGTGGAGTTCGGAGCGAAAGAAACTGACGGTCGCGATTCCCGCGAAAACCAATATCGCCTTTTTAAGCCTGCTTCCGAAGAGCCATTCGCGAACGGATCTGCCTTGGCTCATAACCTTCACGCCGACTCCCGCAAACAACACGAAATGGAGTACAAGGGAAGCATCTCGAATGGGCAAATTGAGATCCACGAGCGGGACCCATGGAAGCAGTAATACTGACGCATAGACGCAGAAATCGGTCTGCACAAACGCGGCGAGCATCAACCAGGCGAATAAGCCGGGAACGATAAAAGACGGCTCGGAAACAAGCAGAACGGCGACGCAGGCAGAAAAAATGCCGATCAACAGGGGGGCCCAGGAATCTGTTCCGCCTTGCAGTCTAGCTGTGTTTTGTGCAGGCATGCTCATCGCGCAACCAACTCATCGGTCCCGGGTGCTGACTGTAATCGGACTGGCTTTAATTGTCTTGCGCTTGGGAAGATGCTCATTAGCCACTTCAGTGAGTGCGCTTAATGTCTCTCGCGCGCAGCGTTCCCAACTGAATTGGGAAGCGCGCAGCAGGCCCTTCTCACGAAGCCGCTTTCTCAAATCGGAGTCTTCCAGAGCTCGCCGAATGACGTCACCCATCTCCTCCACGGAATTCGGGTCGAAGTATTCCAGAACACCGCCGGAAACTTCAGGAAGGCAGGAACTATTCGAGGCCACAGTTGGCACGCCGCACGCCATCGCCTCCACCATGGGTATACAAAATCCTTCGTAGATCGAGGGGAAAACGCACAACGATGCGTTCTTGATCAGCATAGCCAGATCGCTGCCGCTCAATGGTCCCGTAACGATGACCTGCTCACGATACGAAGAACCTTCACGCACCTTCAGGATTTCTTCATGGCCGCAGCCCATCGGCCCCGCCAAAACGAGTTGCGCGTCGAAGTCTTTTGAGAGCCCACGCAACCGGTCCCACGCCTGAATCAGCCGATGGACATTCTTCCGCAATTCGACCCTGCCGGGATGCAAGATAAACGATTTGCCGATTCCCCAACGATTCAGGAGTTCCGAGCTGGCCTCTGCGTTCGGCGGAGCGCTGTTATAGAGCACGCGGTTATAGCCGTTATATGTGACTTGAATTTTTTCCGGCGGTAGTCCGTAGGCTTCGACAATTTCTTTTTTTGACCATTCGGAGATAGTGATGATTTTTGTTGAGAGCTTTGCATTCATGCGGGAGAGATAGCGGCCATTCATGCCGACTTCACTGAACGCCAAAGGAAGCCGCTCCTGGGAGGCATCGTGAATTGTGCTGACAAACGGAGTAAATGGCCACTGTACGGAACTCATCACTGACGGAAGAAAGACCACATCTGGCCGTATCCGCGCTACATTCAGGGCCAATCCACCCCAGATCCATATTGGCAGCCGGGTCATGAACCGGCTCTCATGCACTTTCAAAAACGGGGATGTAAAGCCATTTTTCGTCCAATCGTCATTGGCCGCGACGAAACCATGCAATTCAATATCGGAGTCGTATGCCGCGGCATTTTTCAGCCATTCAGACATCAGGTGAAATGTGTAGACTCCTGTGCCGGCATACCTGAAGCGGTTCGAGAGCGGGGAGGTGTCAACTGCGAGGATCACAAATTAGAGCCTCCCGGAATAACGTCTGCTCTGGCGCCCCACGAGGCCGCAAATTCTCGAACCATCCCGCTCTGGTGAAGATAAGCCAGGAATAACAGAACCGCGGCACTGCCAACAACAACGGGTGACATAAGGCGTCTTGCCAACAGCGACAACACAAGAATTGAAACAAACGCCACTGAGGTCCTGACGCCGCCAAATGGCTTGGGAACCGATCCAGTTATTCGCCGGAGCCAGTACACGTTCTGCGCCAGTAACACGATTTCTGTCACAATCGTGAGCGCCGCGGCAGCTCGCCAGGAGTAAATCGGAATAAGAATCAGATTGCCGATAGCATTTACGCCGAAGCAAACCAGGGAAGTCACAACAAACACGCGCTCCTCGCCAGACGCCAGGAGCTGAACGTTCAGCGCGTAGTTCACATAGCGGAGAAGTATCGCCCAGATGAGGATTTTAAGTGCCACGGCAGATTCTGCATAGGCGTACCCAAGCACAAGGTGAACTGCCGGGCCGGCAAACACCATTGTCACCAGAATCACGACAAAGGCTGCACTTAGCAAGAGGCCCATTGCCTTTTCCAAGCGCCCCTTTGTTTGCGCATCGTCGCGATTGCGGGAGAGAGCCGGAAGAAGGCTGTAGAGTATGCCGTACGGCACAAGCTGCAGCATACTCAACGGGCGATACGCCGCACTGTAAACGCCCGTGGCATAATTCCCGGCCAACCTGGAAAGCAGAAGGACATCGAACCGGTCGTAAAGGTTACCGACGAACATGTAGATGTTGAAGATGGCGCTCTTCTTCAACAATTTCTTCAAGCTCAGGCCGATACGTTCACTGGTTCGGAATCGAAAGAGGAAAGCGAGGCTCGCGACCGCCGCCGCGCCGGCTGCGATAATCTCCACCTCGATGGCCAGTTTCAGACCACCTCCCCGAAAAATGAGAAATCCTATGCCAGCGAGAAGTGCGAGATCGAAACTCCACTCAACAGCAACGTAAGCCAAACAATGATCGAGTCCTCGAAGAACTCCCTGAACGGCCTCACTCACCGACCTTGGAATCAAACTCGAAGACAGCCATAGAGTTGCCAGCACCACCATTTTGGGATAGCCGAGAACCCAAAGAATTCCCGCACCTGCCGCGACGATGGGAACGAGGCAACCCAGACGCAACCAAATCAGCTGAGAACCTAATCCCCATCCCAGGCGTGCGTCTTTAGCAGCTTCGCGAGTGAGAAAATCGGCATATCCCGATCCCGAAGCCACAGCCAACATTTCGATCATTGCGAACAAGAGCGCATAGACTCCGAATTGCTTCGGGCCGAGCACACGCGCCACTACAAGAATAAAAAACAGGCGAGCCAGCCCACGCGAGAGTTGCGCACTCGTAAGCAGGAGCGCATTCGAAAACTTCGGGGCTGGGTCTGTGCCGGCCTTAGGACCGGCAATCTGTGTGCTCATTGCAAGTTTCCGATCCAGCCCTCAAGTGAGTCATTGCTCACGATTCAGCTTCAAGACACCTGTCACGCTGAAATCGCCGTTTCTTTTCTGGGCTGCTGTCGGATGCTCTTGATAATCCTTTTCAGCGGATGCCCGCTCTCTGTCTCTCCCCAAACATAGGATCCGACCACCCAAGCTGCACTCAATAGCAAGGCCAGGAATGTTCCTAATAGAACAATCAGCGTTCGCAGCGGGAACGACTTTTTTTCCGGGTAATCCGGAGGATCGAGAACCTTCACGGCAGGAATCTCCTCAGCTTCTTCAACCTTGGCGAGTTCGTACTGCTTGCTGAGCGCTTCGAAAACTCCTTCTTCTATTTTGGCGCGTTGATACAGTTGCGTGTAGGTCGCCCCTAAAAGCGGAAGATCGTGAAGTGAGGGATAAGGCTGGCTGGAATCCAGATCGATCGAACTGCCTTTTCCGCTGCCAGCCAATACCTGCAATTGCTGTCGCAGGCTTGCAACCCGTGCGCGCGCCTCCTTGACCCGCGAGTTATCTTCGGCGTAGATCGCCTGCAAGCCATCCAGCTCGCTTTCCGCTGCGATTAGTTCTCCCTGCAGCCTCGCGGTTGCGTTTAAGGTCACCGCTGCTTGCCCCTGCATATCCATGGTGGCGTTGCGGCTTGAAAACTGGCTTAGCTGCAAAGTCGCTGCATCCATGTCCTGCTTGATGTCCTTTAGCCGCGATTCGAGAAATACCCGCTCCTGATGAGCTGAGGAGGTATCCATATTCGCCACCATCTTGTTCAGCTCGTCGACGTAGGCTGCGGCCAAGTCGTGCGCCTGAGTTGGAGAATTTCCTGTCACGGTCACGCTTAATAAGCCCGTCGTCCGGTCGTCGTCGATAACCGTATTATGGCTAAGCGTTTTTCGCGCCAGGATGTAGAACTTGGTATGGTATACGCGCAGCAGATCGAAGCGGTTGATCAAATCGTCTTGCGCGGTTCTGCTTTTAAGGATTGACAGGAACTTCGCGTTCAGCGATCGCGAACTGGTCAGCGACGTCAGGCCGCTGCTGGCAATGCTGGCCGGAGCGCCACCCAGCGCCACGGCCAGGATATTTGTCCCTCCGGCGGTTCGCGGGTCTGGTGGCATGATACGAACTGTCGATTGGAATTTTACCGGGAGCAGAAGTGCGAGAGCTATCGATGACACAGCTCCAATGATGGCCGAACGCACCAGAATCCGGCGCTTTGCCCAAAGGAGCGGCAGCGCCCATTCGAGCCATGAAGCCGAGGTTTCATTTTGAGACATGTTTACCTTGTGGGTTGTGCCGGTT
>Ga0335073_10016535_pt1 | contig 10304 bp, 10 predicted proteins | sample Lox_Sample_22_FD_207093 | JGI IMG/M metagenome (GOLD analysis project Ga0335073, IMG submission 207093) | Soil microbial communities from Loxahatchee National Wildlife Refuge, Florida, United States - Lox_Sample_2.2 | ecosystem: Environmental > Terrestrial > Soil > Wetlands | place: USA... | reverse complement strand
GTTTGATCGCCGCCGCAGCCGTGACGCTCGCGCATCTGCGCACGCTCGAGCTGAAGCCGCTGGAGCCGTCGTCGCCGGTCGTGCTCTCGCGCAGACTCGTCGATCTCTTCATCTCGCGCGCGTTCGTGTATCTGGGCTTTTACACGATGCTCGACTATCTGTACTTTTTCGTCGCATCACTGCTGCCGGCACACGCGTCGCTCGACGCGACGCGGGCGAGCGGTCTGTGCATTCTCGCCTTCACGCTGGTGAGCGCGATCGGCGCCGGCGTCGCGGCCGCTCCGGCAGACCGCATCGACGAACGCGTCGTCGTGAGTACCGGCGGCGGCTGCCTCGCGGGCGCGCTCGCGATCCTGGGGACGGGGCATGCGCTCGGCACCCTCGCGGCAGCGATCGCGCTCGCCGGGATCGGTTGGGGCATTTTTCTCTGCGCCGATTGGGCTTTTGCGTGCCGGCTGCTTCCGCCGCGTGCAATCGCGACCGTTATGGCGCTTTGGAATCTCGCGATCGTCGGACCGCAGATCCTCGCGCCCGTAGTGGCCACGCTGCTACTTTCACGTCTTGGTACACTTAGGGCTGTGGTTGGTCCCCGCGAGGCGCTGCTTTTGGCAGGGGCCGAAATACTCATTGGCACGCTATGGATATGGCGTTTACCGTTGGTATTGAGAGGGAAATAACCGCAGTGGCCCTGATTGCATGGAACCCGGGGAAGCTAACCATGCGTTCTAGCCCTATGGGGAGCAAACGCCACCCCATACACGTAAAAGACAACTCTAAGGAGGCTCTTGTGAAACGACTGAGCACCGGAGTCCTAGCGGCACTGTTCGCAGTGTTTAGCGGGCTCACCGCGGTCGCAGCACCGACTTCCTCGCAGTCACAGGGAAACAATGGACAAGCTGTGGTTGCGCAGGACCAGATGGGCTCGATGCCGGCGGCCAACTTCGGATCTCCGCCGTCCGGCAGAATCCCGATTCTCTTCAACGACCATCACGTCTACGCCAAGCCCGATACGCTCAAGCAGGGGCGTGTGCTTGCAGCACTCGTGAAGGGCGGAACCGTTCTCATTCCGTTGCGCTCGATGTTCGAGCAAATGGGTGCGTCGGTTTCATACGATCCGGCGAGCAAAACCGTCACGGTGAGCAAGCCCGGCTCGGAAGTCAAGGTGACGGTCGGAAAACCCGAAGTCATCATCAACGGCGAGTCGCGTCCGCTGGACGTGCCGCCCATCATCTATAAAGGAACCGTCCTCGTTCCGGTCCGCGTGATCTCCGAGGGTATGGGCGCTTACGTCCAGTGGGTTCCCGACAAGCAAGTTGTCGTCGTTCGGTACATTCCGCCGACGCCGCCGCCGACCGCACCGCCGACTGAGGCGCCTGCACCGACGGTTGCGCCGACCGTTGCTCCGACGCCGACGCCTGCCGTCACCAAAGCGCCGTACAAAGATCTGTACGTCGCCGGCGACTACATCATCTCGCCGAAGGTTTACAACGAGTTCAGCCCTGGCAACAGCGGCACGGGCACGTCGTACGCCCTTCACGGCGCATGGGAGTTCGATGCAATCGGCCTTCCCTGGATGATCGAGGGCAACTTCGAGCAGTTCCAGTATCCGCACGATTGCTCCGGACCGACCGATCCGCAGTGCGGCGTCACGACGATCGGCGGACTGGGTTCCACCGCAGTCGGCGCTTTCACGCCGCGTGATTCGGATGGAGATGCACGTCTCGGCCTCAAGGTCGCGGATCCGCGCATCTACATCGGTGTCGGCTATCTCTTCCGCTCGAACAACTACGGCTATCCGAATGAAGACGGTGTGGGTTTCGGCCTCGAAAAACTGCCGGATCTCGATCAGCCGCTCTCGTTCTTCGGAAACGTTTGGTACTACCCGAATGCCAAGGGAACGTTCACCGATCCCTCGGGCGCGCAGTACACACTCGCGTACAACATCCTCAAGTACCAAATCGGCGTGGATTACGTGCTGGGCAACAGCCCGGTCTTCATCGAAGCCGGATGGGTCGGAACCGACGGTACCAACAAGACGAACGCTCCGTCGCCGTTCTCGATGAACGGACCGTTCGCCGGTATCGGCATCAAGTTTTAGCGAATAACCGCTAGAACGTAACCGGAGTGAGGCTGGGTCGTACGATCCAGCCTCATTTCATTCCCGTTCGCCGTAAACGTAGGGAGCGAAACCGCGGGCTGCGTCGGCAAAACCGACTTTGAAGGTCGCGTAGATATTTTCGCGATCGTCGAAACCGACTACGCCTACGGGCAGTTCGTTTTCGGGCAGCATCTGAAAGATCTCCGCGTGTTCGAGATAGGCGGCGCGTAGATCGGCGGTGAGAATACGCCGCTGCATCGCTCCGAACACACCGAAGCCGACTTCGAGCGCGTTGTGGTAGTGCGTTTGCTCGAGCGGCGGGTCCATGAGCACGACGTCGATACGGTTGGCGGCGGCTCGAGCAGCGGCGATCGGCGTATTGGCGGTCACGCCCCCGTCGACGTAGAGATTCGTACCGCCCCCGGAAGGCGCGGGCAGCTCGACGGGATCGAAGGCAATTGGAATCGCGGTCGAGGCACGCAGCGCGTCGATGAGAATATCCGGCGTCGCCTCGCGCAGCACGGCGTCGGGTCCGACGGTGCCGCGCAGCGCAGTAACCGCCTCCTCGCGCTCCTCGGGCGAGAGCGAGCGATCGACAAGATAAAAGAACTCGGGCGTCTGCGTGGTGAGGTTCGTCACCGTCCAGATGAGCGGCGTGACCACCGAGTAGGTCGGATCGATCCGGCTCGCGAGCCAGTCCCGCAGATGTTCGCCGTCGATGACGCCGGTGTCGTTGTTCGAAAGGCCGATGACGAGCCGCATCGCGGCCGCGAAGCGCGTCCCGATTCCGCTGTCGCTGTTGAGGATCTTGGCGTACCGGGCCTTGAGGCGCACGACTTGCTGCTCGGCGATCGAGTACCAGAGCGCGCGCAGGGCATCGTATTGCCCGGTCGCGGCGAAGTACCCGTTGATCGCGCCGATCGACGTCCCGGCGATGATGCCGTATGGCTGCAGCGGTGCGCTTTCAGGGATCTGGCCGGCCAGGCGCAGATAGTCGATGATGCCCGCTTGGTAAGCGCCTCGAGCCCCGCCGCCCGAGAGAACGAGGGCGCGGGCGAGCCGCCGGCGGGGGATGGCGGGCGAGTCGGCCGCTGCCGCGGCCGGGAGCGCTGCGAGGGCTGCCGCCGAGGCAAGAAAAGTGCGCCGGTTGGGCGCCGAGGGAGACATCGGCAGGCCCTTCCCGCCATGGCGGGTTGACCCCTCGGGCCACTTGCGGTAAGATGCTGGCTTGGCGCTGCTGCACTCTCTCTTCAGTGGCGGCGCGCGGCTCCGGGGGCATTCGCCGAGTCCCCGGCTCCATCAGATCTCGTAAGAGGTCGAGGCGACGACAGCCCCGTCGTTCGGGGAACCGGAAAAACGTGGAGCTTCCTTTTGGCTGCCAAAAAACAAACCAAGACGCGCAAGAAGCGTGAGATAAAAAACGTCCAGTCGGGCGTGACCCACGTGCACGCGTCGTTCAACAATACGATCGTCACGATCACCGATCCGCACGGTAACGTCGTTTCATGGGCCTCGGCCGGCAATCTCGGCTTCAAAGGCTCGAAGAAGTCGACGCCGTTCGCCGCGCAGATGGCCGCCGAGTCGGCCGCGCGCAAGGCGATGGATCACGGCATGAAGAGCACCGAAGTGTTCGTCAAGGGCCCCGGCGCCGGGCGCGAAGCGGCGATTCGTTCGCTGCAAGCGGCCGGGCTCGAGATCACGATGATCAAAGACGTCACGCCCATTCCGCATAACGGCTGCCGCCCTCCCAAGCGCCGCCGCGTTTAGTAAGTGAAGAGAGAATAAATGTCGCGTTACAACGGCCCCGTCTGCCGCTTGTGCCGTCGCGAAACGGCCTCGAGCAAGACCGGCGAAAAAATCAAACTTTTCCTCAAAGGCGACCGCTGCCTTTCCAAAAAATGCGCGGTCGAGCGTCGCGGTACGGCGCCGGGGCAGAAGACCGCCGGCAAGCAGCGCACCAAGATTTCGGAGTACGGCCGTCAGCTGCGTGAGAAGCAGAAGATGCGCCGCTACTACGGCGTGCACGAGACGCAGTTCGAGAACTACTTCCGCGAAGCCGCGCGCGTCCCGGGTCAGACCGGCCGCACGTTCTTGCAGCTTCTCGAACGCCGCCTCGACAACGTCGTCTATCGTTTGAACCTTGCGACCAGCCGCTCGCAGGCGCGTCAGCTCGTAACCCATCGTCACTTCCGCGTGAACGGTAAGATCGTGAACGTGCCGTCGTTCATCGTGAAGCCCGGTGACACGATCTCGATCGGCGAGCGCAGCCTGAAGTCGCCCGTCTTCGAAGCCAACCTCGAGGTCGCGCGCTCGCGTCGTCCGCCGGACTGGCTCGAGTGGAACGACGCCGACCACACCGGCAAGGTGACCCAGCTGCCCGCGCGCGAGCAGATCGACACACCGGTCGACGAGCAGCTCATCGTTGAATATTACTCTCGCTAGACGGTTCGGCCGGCCTTTGGCCGGGCGCGCATCCTGCGCTCCGAACCTTCACCCGCCTCGTGCGGGTACATCACACAACCGCCGCTAGGCGTACGATCGTGATCGTCGGGGACGATTGCGGATAACGTAAGCGGTAACAAAGGACAAACATAATCACATCATGACCACGTTGGAACTTCCTACCGGCACCACCATCGAAGTGCGCGAGCGCCGCGACAACTACGCGAAGTTCGTGATCGAGCCGCTCGAACGCGGCTTCGGCATCACGCTCGGCAACGCGCTTCGGCGTATTCTTCTCAGCTCGATTCCCGGCGCGGCCGTCACGTACATGAAGATCGACGGCGTGCTGCACGAGTTTTCGACGATCTCGGGGATGGTCGAAGACACGATCGCGCTGATGCTCAACCTCAAAGGCCTGCCGGTCAAGCTCAACAGCGACGAACCGCGCGTGCTCAATCTTTCGGTCGGGGGACCCAAAGACGTCACGGCCGCCGACATCGCGCCCGATGCCGACGTCGAGATCCTCGATCCGAGCTATCACATCGCGACGCTCACCGCAAAAGACGCGAAGCTCTCGATGGAGATCGGTGTCGAGAAGGGGCGCGGCTACGTCATGGCCGACAAGCAGCGCAACATCGAGCACATGATCGGACTCATTCCGCTCGACTCGATTTTCTCGCCGATTCGTAAAGTCAACTTCTCGGTCGACGACACGCGCGTCGGTCAGAGCGTCGACTTCGATCGCCTCACGCTCGAGATCGAGACGAACGGCTCGATCACGCCGGATGACGCGCTCGCGACCGCCGCGACGATCATGCAGGAGCAGCTCGATCTCTTCGTCGGCTTCACCAATCGTGAAGAACCGCTGCCCGAAGCGCCGCCCAACGAGTGGGATGTCCCGGTCGAGACGCTCAACCTGTCGGTTCGTTCGTTCAACTGCCTCAAGCGTGCGGGCATCTCGAAGGTTTCCGAGCTGCTCGATCTCACCGAAGACGAAATCATGAAGATGCGCAACTTCGGGAAGAAATCGCTCGACGAAATCAAGCAGGTTCTTGCGGAGAGGGGGCTCTCGCTCCGTCAGTCGTAAGACTGCGGCGAGTTTCTGACGATGCCACATCAGATTGCATATAAACGCCTGTCGCGCACCGACGGACACCGCAAAGCGCTCCTGCGCAACATGGCGACCTCGTTCTTCAAACACGAGAAGATCGAGACGACGTCGACCAAAGCAAAGGAAGTCAGCAAAGTCGTCGAGTCGCTGATTACGACCGCGATGGCCGGCGATCTCGCCGCCCGGCGAAAACTTGCCGAGTTCCTCACCGAGCCTGCGGTCGTGAAGAAGCTCGTGGAGCAGATCGCGCCGGCGCTCAAAGGCCGAACCGGCGGGTACACGCGCATCACCAAGACGCGCGTGCGCAGCGGGGACGCAGCCGAGCTCTCGCTTCTCGAATTGGTGAAGTAAACACGGATTACGCACCCTTATTGCGCCGGCTCTTAGCCGGCGCTCGTCTTTCTCAGAGCGAGAGCGCCGAGCTGATCGGCGCGATCATGGATGGCGCGCTCACGCCCGCGCAGAGCGCCGGGCTGCTGGTTGCAATTGCGGCCCGGGGCGAGGAGATCGATGAGATCGTCGGCGCGGTGCTCGCGATGCGCGAGCGCGCGCTGAACGTGGATCACGGGCTGGAGACCGTCGTCGACATCGTCGGGACGGGCGGCGACAACGCCAACACGATCAACATCTCGACGATGGCGGCCCTGGTGACGGCTGCCGCCGGCGTTCCGGTCGCAAAGCACGGCAACCGCCGGACCTCCAGCGTCTGCGGCAGCGCGGACGTCCTCGAGGCGACCGGTTTTACGATCGACCTCGATCCGGAGTTGGCTGCGCGCATGCTGCGCGAAAGCGGCTTCACGTTCATGTTCGCCAACCGCTATCACCCGGCGATGAAGAACGTCGCGCCGATCCGGCGCGAGCTCGGCGTTCGCACGATCTTCAACGTGCTCGGCCCCCTGACGAACCCGGCCGGCGCCTCCATACAGGTGGTCGGGGTCGCGCGCCCGGAGCTCCTGGAACCGGTTCTTAGCGTGCTTCGTAAACTCGGCGTGCGCGGAGGTGCGGTCGTTCACGCCGAGAACGGCATCGATGAAGTGGCTGGCGACGTTCCAACCCAAATACTCTCCTTTGACGAGCACGGCGTGCGCCGCTGGCGGCTGGATCCCGCAAGCTTCGGCATCGCAACGCCGCTCGGCGCGCTGGTAGCCGGCTCGGTGGCCGACGCGCGCGATGCGTTTCTCTCGATTCTTGGCGGAGAACGGTCTTCGCGATCCGACGTCGTCGCGCTCAACGCGGCGCTCGTCCTTCATGTCGCCGGCGCGGAGCCGGCGATGGAATCCGCGCTCGAGCGCGCGCGCTCGATCTTAGCCTCGGGCGCGGCATTACGGACCTACGAGCGCGCAAAGGAGCTCGCGAGCGATGGCTGAGGACGTACTCAAGAAGATCTACGCGGCAAAGGCGGAGCGTCTGAAGACCGAGATGGAACGCGAACCCTACGAAGCGATCCGCGAGCGTGCGCTCGCGAGCGTCGCGTCGCGGCGTCCCTTTTTGGGCGCGTTGCGCGCGCGCGACGGTCACGCGATCATCTGCGAGATCAAACGCGCCTCACCCTCGGCCGGCCTGATTGCGCGCGACTTCGATCCCGTCGCGATCGGCAAAACGTATGAACGCGCGGGCGCCGACGCGATCAGCATTCTCACCGAAAGCGATCATTTTCTCGGCGATCTCTCGTTTCTGAACGCAGTGCGTTCCGTTACTAAGCTTCCGCTCTTGCGCAAAGATTTTCTCGTGACGCCCTACCAAGTCGCGCAGTCTGCGGCTTACGGCGCCGACGCGATCCTCCTGATCGTATCGGGGTTGAGCGACGAGCAGATGCGTGCGGCGCTCGAGGAGGCGCGCAGCTACGAACTCGATGCGCTGGTCGAAGTGCACGATTTGCGCGATCTGGAACGCGCGCTCGCACTAGGCGTGGCGTTCGTCGGCGTCAACAATCGGAATCTGCGTACGATGATCACCGATCTCGCGGTCAGCGAACACATTCTGCCGCAAGTGCCGCCGAACGTCTTTGCGATCAGCGAGAGCGGTATGCGCGATCTGGCCGACGTGGAGAGACTGCGCCGGGCCGGCGCGCGCGGCGTACTGATCGGCGAAGCGCTGATGCGCTCCGAGGATCCGGCCGCGATGATCGACTCCTTCAAGCATGTCCACGCGCATTAAGTTCTGCGGCGGCATGAACTGGGCCGACGTCTCGCTCGCGATCGACGAGGGCGCAGACGCTGCAGGCATGATCTTCGCAAACTCACCGCGCCGCATCGATTGGACCTCCGCCGCCGAAATCGCGCAGCGCATCGGCACGAGCATTCTTCCGGTCGGCGTCTTCGTCGACGCTCCGCTCGAAGAGGTGGAACGCGCACGCTGGTATTTCCCCGAGTTGGTAGTACAGCTTTCGGGCAATGAGTCGCCGGACTTCGTACGCGCAATCGGCGGCACGGTTTGGAAGACGTTTCACATCGGGCCGCACGAACATCCGAAAAATATCGAAACGCTGTGCGACCGGTATTCAGGCGCGATGCCGCTCTTCGATACCAAGATCCGCGGCGAGTGGGGCGGCACGGGCAAGACGTTCGACTGGTCGGTTCTCACGCAGCTTGCGCGCACGAGGCCGATCGGCATTGCAGGCGGCCTCACGCCGGAGAACGTTGCATCGTGCGTGCGGATGGTGCGCCCCGCGTGGGTGGACGTGCGCTCGGGGATCGAAACGAACGGGCGCAAGGACGCGGACAAGATGCGGCGTTTCGTCGACGCCGTGCGCCAAGTCGATGCTGCCTAACGCGCGCGGATACTTCGGGGATTTCGGCGGACGCTTCGTTCCTGAGGTGCTGATCGACGCGCTCGAGTCGCTCGAGGCCGCGATGCGCGACGCTTTCGCCGATCCCGCTTTTTGGAGCGAGTATGCGGCGGCGCTCCGCGATTTTGTGGGACGTCCCTCGCCGATCTATCGCGCCGGGCGTTTCGTGCCGCAAGAGGGCGTGCCGTTCGTGCTCAAACGCGAAGACGTCAATCATACCGGCGCGCACAAGATCAACAACACGGTCGGTCAGGCGCTGCTCGCGCGGCGTATGGGGAAGCGCCGCTTGATTGCCGAGACCGGCGCGGGGCAGCATGGCGTCGCGACGGCAACCGTCGGTGCGAAATTCGGACTTCCGGTCGACGTGTACATGGGTGCCGTCGACGTCGAGCGACAGGCGCTCAACGTGTATATCATGCAGCTGCTCGGGGCGACGGTACATCCCGTCGCGGGCGGAACGCAAACGCTCAAGGATGCAACCAACGAAGCGTTTCGCGTCTGGGCGGCGCAGGTCGAGGAAGCGTTTTACGTCATCGGAAGCGTGGTCGGCGCGCACCCCTATCCGTTTATGGTGCGCGAGTTCCAAAAGGTGATCGGACTCGAAGCGCGCGCGCAATGCCTCGAGCGCTACGGCCGGCTACCGAGCGACGTCGTCGCATGCGTCGGCGGCGGCAGCAACGCGATGGGCATCTTCTCGGGATTCATCGACGATTCGAACGTGCGCTTGTGGGGCGTGGAGGCGGCGGGCGAGGGCATTGCGAGCGGCAGAACCGCGGCCGCGCTCGGCGCGGGCAGCGTCGGCGTGCTGCACGGCTCACGCTCGTATCTGCTGCAAACCGAGCACGGACAGGTGCGCGATACACATTCGATCAGCGCCGGGCTCGACTATCCGGGCGTCGGCCCGGAGCATGCGTATCTCAAAGAGAGCGGGCGCGCGACGTACGTTCCGGTTACCGACGCCGAAGCACTGGACGCCTTCCTCGCATTCTCGCGCGCCGAGGGTATCATTCCGGCGCTCGAGAGCGCGCACGCGATCGCCTTCGCGCGCAAACTCGCGGGCGAGCGCGGACCCGGCGACCTGATCCTCGTCAATCTCTCCGGCCGCGGCGACAAAGACATCGCACAGGTGCAAAAGCGTCTGGGTGCTTGAAGCGATCTTCGACCGCGCGCGCAACGACCAGCGCGCGGCCTTCATCCCGTACGTCATGGCGGGCGACCCGGACGAGGCGACGACGCTCGCGATCCTGCTTGCGCTCACGCAGGCCGGCGCCGATGCAATCGAGCTAGGCATTCCCTACAGCGACCCGCTTGCGGACGGACCGACGATTGCGGCGGCCGGCCAGCGGGCGCTTGCGGGCGGAACCACGATTTCCTCGGTGCTCGCAATCGCGCGCGCTCATCACGATCGCGGCGGCGCGCCGCTCGTGCTCTTCACATATTTCAATCCGGTCTATCAGTACGGCGTCGAACGCTTTGCGCGCGACGCGGCGGAGGCAGGCGCGAGCGGGGCGATCGTCCCCGACATCGCGCTCGAAGAAAGCGAAGCGCTTGCGGCCGCGCTGGCAGAAAACGGTCTCGATATGCCGCTGTTGATCGCACCTTCGACGCGCCCCGAGCGCGCGAAGCGTATCGCCGCACAGAGCACCGGATTCATTTACGTCGTTTCGCGCCTCGGCGTAACCGGCGCGGGCGAACGCCCGGCGACGCAAGGCGTGCGCGCGCGGATTGCGGCGCTGCGCAACCTCACCGACGAACCGCTGGCGGTTGGTTTCGGCGTCAGCACGCCCGAGCACGTGCGCGACGTCGCAACGCTGGCCGACGGTATCATCGTCGGCAGCGCCTTGATCGACGCCTACGCGGGAACC
>Ga0335073_10016534_pt1 | contig 10304 bp, 9 predicted proteins | sample Lox_Sample_22_FD_207093 | JGI IMG/M metagenome (GOLD analysis project Ga0335073, IMG submission 207093) | Soil microbial communities from Loxahatchee National Wildlife Refuge, Florida, United States - Lox_Sample_2.2 | ecosystem: Environmental > Terrestrial > Soil > Wetlands | place: USA: Florida... | reverse complement strand
CACACGCCCGGAAGCCGCGCTCATCGCGGGATGGGGGGCCGCGGCATTCGTGCTGACACTGTGGGGCGTTGCCACCGAAGCGAGCCTGCGTGGGCCCGCGATCGCCCTCGTCGTCGCGGGCTTTGCCGGGCTGTGCCTGCCGCGCTCCCGGTTTCACCGGGCGGACTGGGCGAGCCTGGCGCGCATCGTGGTGGTCGCGCTGCCGCTCCTTGCCGTAATGGCGAGCGCGCGGCCAAGCGGCCCCGATACGTTCCTCAACATCCTGCCGAACGCGGCCTATCTCTGGGATCACGCGATCTTCCCGGGCACCGGCCGCCCGATCGACCATTCCTACTTCCCGGCGGCGCCCTACAATTTGCAGATCGCTGGATACATCGCCGGGCTGATCGCGCGATCCTTTCCGCTGAATGCGCTGATTGCGTTCAACCTAGTACTGCAGCTTGCGGCGGGCCTCATGCTGGCGCGCCTTTGCTTGGCCGTCGAGGACGATACCGCCGCGGCGCCTTCCTGGGGTGCCTCGGCATTGGGAATGTTGCTCGCGACGGCGCTCAATCCCGGCTTCGATCCGCGCTTCGATCTCGCGGGGTATGGCGAGCCGGGGGTCACGGTGACCTTCGCCTTTTCCGCGTGGGCGGCGGTCCGCCTGCTCGGCGATGCGTCGTCTGCGAACGCGCGGGTCTTGGCGCTCGCGCTGACGGCGCTCGCAGGCATCAAGCAGGACGGCGTGGTGATGGTGCTCGCGCTGTTGGCGCCGGCCGCGTTGTTGGCGGTCGCAGGGCCGGCCAAAGGCCGCACCCTTATGGCCTTGATCCTGTCGGCGGTGCCGGCGGGTCTGCTCTATCTCGCCTGGCATGCCTATGCCGCGGCGCATCTCCAGCAGGGAGAATGGAATTTGCTGCCGCGGGATCAATGGCAGCTCGCAGAGATTCCGCTCGTGCTCCTGAGCATGCTGCGCACGATGGCGGAGAAGATCGTGTTCTATGCCGTCCTTGTGGCGACCATCGTGGCAGCGGCATGGCGGGCGAGGGACAGGGTCGATCCCGCGACCCGTGCGGGGCTGCTGCTCGCGGGCGCGTTCCTGCTCTACAGCGCGTCGCTTGTGCTGGTCTATGTCGCGGTGTTTCCCCGCGAGATGGGGAGCGAGGCGCATTCCTATTTCCGCTACAGCTCGCATCTCGGCGTCGCCTTGATGGCGGCGATCGTGCTGTTGGCGCGCGGATGGGCGACGCGGCTTGGATCGCGCTCGCGGCGCGCGGACGTGATGCCGATCGTCGCAATATTGGTGAGCCCGTTCCTGTTCCTCCCTTATCTGCGGTTCGATCTCGAAGCGCCGGCGCTGCGGGTGTGGCAGCTCGCACGTGAGGCGGCACCGCTTCTCAAGGGCCGCGAGCGTTTGGCGCTGCTGTTGCCGGGGGACAATGGCAGCGTCGCGGCGATGCTCGAGACGGTTCTGCGCACGGCGCCGCCACGCCGCCCGGATCTCGACCTGACTGCCGTCGCGACGCAAGGCCGAACCGCACTCGACGCGCTCGCGGACCAAGGCTTCACCGTGGCGCTTGTCTCGTGCGTGCCGGCCGGTCTCGACGTGTCGGCGCCCGGGACCGCCGCGCTTATCGTGCGCGACCCTTATGGCTGGCATGCCGAAGCGGTCTGGACCTACCCGAAGCCGCCGCGCGCGCGGTGGTCGCATCAGATCGCTGATGCGCCGGTGTGCCTCTAGTCGTCGGCGGCAAGCGGCACAGCGTGGCGGGTGGGGCTGAGGCGCGCGGGAATGCCATAGCCGAACGCCAGGGTCACGAGCCCGAGCAGGCCCACCAGGAAATAAGCCTCGTGCATGGCGGCGGTGAAGGCGCCGCTGAGCCGTGCCGCAAGATCAGGTGCGAGGGTCGCGCGCAGCTCCGGCTGAAGCATTTGATTGATGGCGTCGTCCGCCCCGGGCACGCGGCGCGCGATCCCGGTGCTCAGCACGAATCCAAAGAGCGCCGCGCCCAGCGCCTGGCCGATCGTGCGCATGAACAGATTGACCGAGGTCACTGCGCCTCGCTCGCCCCAGCCGACCGCAGTCTGCACGGCCACGATGAAGGTCGTGTTGCAGAAGCCCATCCCCAGCCCCAGCACCGACGCGCCGAACCCCGCCCAGAGGGGTCCGCGCGCCGGGTCGAGGAACAATAACGCGACAGTCCCGATAAGCTGTATCACGGCGCCGGTGACGCACGCCGCTCGATATGACGTGCTGACCATCAGCCGCGCGGCCAGGATCGTGCCGACGGTCCAGGTAATGGACGACGCTCCCAGCACGAACCCGGCGGTCGCCGGTGTGCCACCCATGGCTCCTTGCACATAGGCTGGCAGATAGCCGCCGTTGCACATCATCATGATGCCGATCGTGAGCGAGCCGAAATTGCCGATCGCGATCAGCGGATGGACCCATAGCCGAAGGGGCACGATCGGATCGGCGACCCGTGTCTCGTACCAGGCGAGAACGGCGAGCATCAACACCCCGGACCCGGCGAGCGTCAGAGCGACTTGGGTGCCGAGGCCCCGGCTTTGCACGACGGCGCCGAGAAGCGCGCCCACGCCCAGCATCAGCATCGCGGCGCCCGCGTAATCGATCCGCCGCCGAACCTGTGTCAGATTTTCGTCAAGCACCAGCGCCAACATCACGATCGTCGCAATGCCGACCGGCAGATTCACCCAGAACACGATCGCCCAGTGGAGATGCTCGACGATGAACCCGCCGAGCGCAGGTCCCAGGATCGCCGAGCCCGCGAACACGGAGGAGAGCCATCCCTGCATGCGCGCTCGGTCTGCCGGCGGATAGATGTCGCCGATGATCGTCCAGGCGATCGGCTGGATCGCGCCGGCGCCCAGCCCTTGCAGCCCCCGAAAGATGATGAGCGGCACCATGCCCCAGGCAAAGCCGCACGCAAGCGAACTCGCCAGGAACAGGCTGGCGCCGGCATAGAACACGCGTTTGCGGCCGTAGATATCCGCAAGCCGCCCATAGACCGGCGTGCTTATCGCTTGCGTCAAGAGATAGGACGCGAAGAGCCACGAAAAGAGATGAAACCCGCCGAGATCGCCGACAATGGTCGGCAGGGCTGTGCCGACAATGGTCGATTCGACGGCGGCCATGAACTGCGCCAGTAGGCACGCGGTGGTGATGAGGCGGCGTCGAGGGAGCGAAAGCGCGGGTCGGTCGGACCGTTGGATTTGAGGCAAGGCGAACTCCCGCCGCACCATAGGCGACGGGATATGGCACTACAAGGCGGCGACAGTGATCCGCGCCGGATCGCGCCAGGTGCTGAGACAGACGACCGGCTGCTTTTTGAGCGCGTCGCGCACCGCAACGATACGACGCAGATTGGTGCGGCGGCCGCGAAGCGCGTCGAGCGCGGCGCGCTGCCTCTCGCTCTCGCCTCCCAGCCCCTCGGCGACCTTGATCAGCTTTTCAAGGACGCACAATGTCGCCTGCGCTTCCTGGTGGGTCATGGTCATGGGTGCCTCCCGCGCCCCGTTTACCAAAGGCTATACGGACCGACGAGTTCCCCAGTATGTGAGGCAGATCACAGGAGAGGCGGGTTATTTTTGGGGCGGGACAGGGTGGTTCCAATCGGTAGGCGGATCGCGGATAATGACGAGAAGCGCCGAAGCATCAGGAGAGCGGACGATGGACACGATCAATCCGGCCGATGTGACCCTACGCGACGTCAGCCTCGCCGAGTTCGATACGCCGACGATCCTCAAGAACGGCACCGAACAGGCCATCAAGCGGCGCTATGAGGATTTCTGCATGGTCGATGTCGACTCGCATCATTACGAGAGCGAGTCCTTCAGCGAGATCCTGAAATATATCGAGGACCCGGTCCTACGCCATCAGGCGCAGTTCCAGGGCATGGGCCGCAATGGCATCACCGGGCCGCGCGGCGGCTATCAGGATATGGATGGGCGCGTCGCGCGCACGGTCGCGCGCCATCGCGACAAGATCGAGCCCAACACCAAACGCGACGTCGCGTTGACGCGGCGGTGGATGGACGCGCTCGGGGTGGACATCACCTGTCTCTTCCCGACCCCGATGCTGGCTCTTGGCCTGACGCCCCGGGCCGAAGTCGAGGTGGCGCTCGCCCGCGCCTACAACCGCTGGCTCGTCGAAGAGATTCTGCCGCACGAGCCGCGCATGAAGTCCATGTTGTACCTGCCCTACAACGAGCCCAAAGAATGCCTGCGCATGGTCGAGGATTTCGGCGACAAGAAGGGCGTCATCGGTTTCTGCATCACCGCGCCGCATTATCGCGGCGTCTATGACAACGCCTATGCCAAGACCTATGCGGCGCTCGAGGAGCGCGGCCTGCCGCTCTCGTTCCACAGCGCCTTCATGTGGGGCGGCGATCGGACCATGGAGCTGTGCAATCGGTTCATCTCGGTCCACGCGTTGGGCTTCACCTTCTACAACATGGTGCATCTCACCAACTGGCTTGTGAACGGGATGCCCGAGCGCTATCCGAAGCTCAAGGTGATCTGGATCGAAAGCGGACTGGCGTGGCTCATGTTCCTCATCCAGCGCCTCGATAACGAGTACATGATGCGCAGCAACGAGGCGCCGCTTCTGAAGCGCAAGCCCAGCGAGTATATCCGCGAGATGTATTTCACCACTCAGCCGATGGAGATGGTGGAGAACCGCGAGGAGCTGCAGCTCACCTTCAAGCGGATCAACGCCGAGACGCAGCTTCTATACTCGTCCGACTATCCGCACTGGGACATGGACTTGCCGAGCACGATCTACGACCTGCCGTTCCTCAGCGAGCAGGCCAAGCGCAACATCCTCGGCGGCAATGCGCTCCGGCTCTTCAATCTGGAGCCGACCTTGTCCGAGACAAAGAAGCAGCGGCTTGCCGCGCGCGAGGCCGCACAGCGGACGGCTGCCCAGTAAGTAGCGGAAAGATCAGCGCGGCGCGACGCCGCGCTGCTCGTCCGCGATCATCGCTTCGAGCATGCGACGGGCGGCGATGCCGCCTGAATCGTGGTTCATGTCGATGCGTGCCGGCGGAGCCGACACGTCAAGATTTTCCTGCTGCGCGCCGATGATCGCGAGGTCCTCGAGGAACGCCGTATGGACGTTCTGGAAAATGAGGTCGGTCACGTATTTCCGGTCGGTCTTGAAGTTGTGGGCCTGGGCCCAGAAATAGTGCGTCGTGCGTTCCGTTTCGGGCGTGATGGCGTTCAAGTTGCGCATCGTGATGCCATGGCTGCGATCGCCGTCGCGCGCGCCGGTGCCCGCCTTGGCGCAGCCGACATCGAGCCGCACGAACGAAGCGGGCGACCAATCGATGACCTGCCAGCGGTCGACATTCTGATCAAGCGCGAAATTGCCGGCCTTCTGAAAGAAGGGCGGCGGCGGGCTGTCCATGATCCAGCGCGTCACGCGCACGCCGCGATTGAGCCGCTCGGTCTTCATCGGCGTCTGCGCGACTTTGTCGGTGCCGAGCGTCGTCGGATGGACATAGGAGAGATGTGACAGGTCCAACAGGTTTTCGACCAGCAGCACGTAGTTGGCCTTCAACTCCATCCGCTCGCCGGCAAAGCGCCAGTCCGGATCATCCATCCAGTGGAAGTCCTCGATCTTGTCGGGATCGGCCTCGGCGGGGTCGCCCATCCAGATCCAAATCCAATGATAGCGCTCGACCACCGGATAGCTGCGCACGCGCGCGCCCGGTGGGATCGTGTCCTGTCCCGGGATCGAGATGCACGCGCCGGTCGCGTCATAGGTGAAGCCGTGATAAGGGCATTCGACCGTGTCGCCCTTGAGCTTGCCGAGTGACAAAGGTGCATGGCGATGACAGCAGCGGTCCGCCAGCGCGACGGGGCGTCCATCCTCCGTGCGATAGAACATTACCGGCTCGCCCAGAAGGATGCGCCGCAGCATGCGCATCCGTGTTACCTCGTGGTCCCACGCAGCGACATACCAGCAATTGCGTAGAAACATGCATTCCTCCGGGACTCTCGCTCCGAGTATGCGACGCGTCGCGGCGTCGATCCAGCCTCGCCTTTCTGCTAGGCTTGCGCGAGCCAGGCGGCGGAAGAGGAATGGCTCCGCGCGACAAACGAGGGAGGACAAGCCATGAAACGACACTATGCACTCGCGGCTGCGACCGGTCTCGCCGCCGCGCTCACCGTATTCCCGGTTCTTGCAGCCGATTCTCTGCCGACCGAGACGCACAAGGTCCTGACCGCGGCGCTCGCGGTCGAGGCGGCGGAAGCCGCGATCGCCCATTGCAAGGCCGAGGGCTACAACGTCTCCGTCACGATCATGGACCGCACCGGCGTGCCGAAACTTATCCTGATGGGCGACGGCGCGAGCGAGCTTTCGATGGAGATCGCTCGACGCAAGGCCTACACCGCCGCCATGCTGAAAGTGCCGACCGGCGATTTCGCGAAGCGCCTCCAGCAGCCGGGCGCCTTCAATCCCGGCGTGTTCGATCCACAGCTCACCCCCGCTCAAGGCGGTCTTCCGATCAAGGTGGGCAACGATACGATAGCGGCGATCGGAGCCAGCGGCGCGCCCGGCGGCGACAAGGACGAGGCCTGCGCCGCGGCCGGCCTCGCCAAGATCAGCGATCGGCTGAACTAGGGTCTGGCGAAGAACTGACGCAGCGCATCGGCGACCACCGTAGGCGCCTCGATGTGGGGGCTGTGCCCCACGCCCGGCAGCATGCGCAACGTGGCGTTGGCGAGGCCAGCGCAATAGGCCTCGGCATGGGCGGGCGGTACCAGGTGATCCTCGGCGCCCCACAGGATCAGCGCCGGGCCTTTATACCTGTCGAGCCGCTCGCGAAGCCGGCGGTCGTAGAAATAAGGCGGATGGAAGCCAAAGCGCGAGGCGAACCGCATCGTCTTGTAGCGCAGCATCTCGTGCGCCGGATCGCCGCGCCCGTCGGGGATGAACGCCTTTGCCTGCGCCGTGCCTTCATCGCCAAAGAAGAGGTGGCGCAGGCTCGAGAAGTCGCTGCCATTGACGGGCTGCACATGCCAGAACAGGTCGGCGACCGGCGCCTCCGGCAGAAACAGCCCTGACGCGGCGATGAGCGCGAGCCGCTTGACCCGCTCGGGATGGCGCACGGCGATCTCCGCCGCGATCCATCCACCGGCGCAGGTGCCCGCGAGATCGATTTGATCGAGCCCCAGCGCATCGATCGTCTCGATCATGCGGAAGGCAAGCTCGTCGATCGTCTCGATATCCTCGTCCTCGTCCGAGCCGGCGCAGGCAGGAAGGGCGGGTGCGACCAAGCGAAAGGATTTGTGCAGCTCGGTCTGGAACGGGAGCCAGTCCGGCACCGCGGCGTGGAGATCGGCGAGGCCGTGAAGGTAGAGGAGGGGCGGTCCGTTTCCCGCTTCGGCGACTTCGACGGCATGGCCGCGGACGGTAATGGTGCGATGGTCCAAGGTTCCGCTCACTCCGCCGCGCCGGCGACGGGCGCTGTCTCGAGCCAGGGATAGTCGCGCGCGAACATCGCCGCGGAGTCGCGCCGGAGTGCCGGCGCCACCTCGGTCGCGAAGAGTCGCATGCTCTTCCGCGCATGCTCGGCCTTCATGTTGCCGAAGTGGAACTGGATCAGAAGGTTGCCGACGCCCGCCTGCTCGATGAGCGTCCACAGCCGCTCGCGCACCGTCTTGGGGCTGCCGGCGATGATCGAGCCGCCGGCGTCGAGCTCTTCCCAACTATCGACGTCGCCGAGCTGCTTGCCACCGAGCTGCGCGTTCTTGAGGAAATTCTCGTAGGAGCGGACTGTGGTGGAGGGCGTGCCGATCCCGCCGGTCAAGGAGCGCCCCTCGCGCCGCAAATGACCCTTCAAGCAGAATTTCAGGAAGTACCAGACGCCTTCCTTCGCCTCGGCCCGGGCTTGCTCGTCGGTCTCGGCGACATAGACCGACAGCAGGATGCCCATGCGGAAGGGATGATAGGTCCCGCCATGCTGCTTGATGATGCCGGCAAAGCGCTGCGCCGCGAGCTTCGTCGCGGCGCCGTGGGTGCGCGATGACAGGAAATAGTCGAAGCCGCGCTGCGCCACGCCCTCCATGGTCTCGAGCGACAAGGCGCCCGGCACCCAGATGCGGGGATGCGGCATCTGCCGCGGCTTGGGCCACAGATTGACATAGCGCAGCGGATAATGCGGTCCGTCATGGTTGAACGGTCCGTCCTCGGTCCACGCGCGCCGGATCAGGTCGATCGCCTCCCAATAACGGGCGCGGGCCTGCGGCTGCGGGATGCCGTAATTGAAGGCCTCGGGCCCGCCGCCCATGGCGAAGCCGGCGATGACGCGGCCGCCGCTCATCGAATCGATCATCGCGTATTCTTCGGCGACCCGCAGCGGATTGAGGTGGAGCGGCAGCAGATTGCCGAGCACCACGAGCTTCGCCTTCTTGGTGCGCTGCGTCAGCGCCGCCGCGATGATGTTGGGCGACGGCATCAGCCCGTAGATGTTCTGGTGATGCTCGTTCAGCACCAGCCCGTCGAAGCCCAGCTCTTCGGCATAGGCGAGCTGATCGATATATTCCTGATAGAGCCCGTCGGTCTTCTCGCGGTCCCACAAGGCATTGGGCACCGTGACCCAGCCGCTCTCGTATTTCTCGTCGAAATCCGGCGGCAGGTACGGATAGGCCATGAAGTGCCAGCAATAGAGCTCGACCGGTCGCATGGTGCTGATCCCGAAACGAGGGAAAGGGCAGGGTGAGGCGGCTACTTCGCCGGCGCCATTTGTGACAGCCGCTCGCGCGTGCGCGCCTTCTCGACATCCATGTCGCGCTTCGACGTGGTGAGGTCGAAGCGGTTGCCGTCGATATCGTGGCCCTTGTCCTCGACATAGGGCCGGTCGATGGTCGGGTCCTCGACCCGCGGATCGCTGGGCGGCAGCCCCATCGCGCGAAGCCTGCCGTAAATGTCGGCCTTGGCGTCTGCGGCGATGGTGAAGCCCCAATGATGGATGCCGACCTTCGGCGACCTGGCGTTCTTGCGGCTCAAGAGAGCCATGTCGACATAGCCGTCCGTGACCCAGACATCGCCCTGGCTTTCGCCGGTGACCGCGAGGCCGAACACGTCGGTATAGAATTTGGCGAGGCGAGCCGGGTTCTCGGAGAAGATCGCGATGTGCTTGATGAGGGCGCGCGCGTCGCCGTGGTCGGCATCGCTGCTGAGCGGCCTGCCTGCGGTGTCGACCGATTGCCGCATGTCGCGCATCCCGGTCGAGAGGTCGAAGCGGTTGCCGTCCGGGTCCTTGACCGCGTCCTCGGCATAAGGGCGATGGGCGTCGGGCGCGGTGACATAGGGGCTGAAAGGCTCGACGCCATAGGGCTTCATGCGGGCGATCACGCCATCGCGCTCGGCGGGCGCGACCGTGAAGCCCCAATGATGGATGCCGCCCTTGGGCGAGTCCGCGTTGCGCCGGCGGAGAAGCGCCACGTCCATGTAGCCGTCGGTCGCCCAGACATTGCCAAGCTCGTCGGTGCCGGTGACCCGCATCCCATAGATGTCGCCATAGAACTTGGCGAGATTGGTCGGGTTTTCGGAGAAGATGGCGATGTGCCGGATCTTGGCCATGAAGCGCTCCTGCCCCTTGATGTGATGACGCATCTTCCGCCTGCCCGGCGGACCCTGTCAATCGAGCAGCGCGACGCCCGATTTAGCGACAATTGATAATCGCCGCGCGGTTTGTCGGTCCTCAGCCTTCGGACATCACGGCCGTCAAACCAACACGTGTACCATATTTACGTACAACAGTCAAGCGATTGTCGGCGGCGGCCTCAACCGTGCTTGGAAAGGCTTTGCAGCTCTTGCCGATTGAGCTCCTCGGCGCTGTTGTCGGTCGCGGCGGAGTGTTCGCGGCCGCTCATGCCGTGCCGCTTCACCGTCATGCGATGGATCGCGTGGCGGGCGTGGTGAGGCATCGACTGCGCCCACGCCGGTGCCGTCAGCGCGGCCCCCAAAAGCACGGCGATTGCGAGAATACGGGTCATTTTCCACCCTCCAAAGCTGACACGCATGTCGGACGTCGGGCATTATCGCCTCGTTTGCCGAGCCAGCCAAGACGGCAAGGCAGCGCCTCAATAATGCCTCCGGGCCGCAGTCGGGAGATCGCAGATATCGTAGCCCAGCCCTTCGGGAATGCGGATGCGTGGGCCGGAGGGGGCTTCATACATCTCGGGGCAGATGCGGTGGATCGGCCGACGCGCGGCGTCGGCGAGTGCCTCGGCGGCAGTTTTGGTGCGCATCAGCCGCAGCAGGTTCATGCGGGTCGCGAAGATGAGCCGGC
>Ga0335073_10016533_pt1 | contig 10305 bp, 5 predicted proteins | sample Lox_Sample_22_FD_207093 | JGI IMG/M metagenome (GOLD analysis project Ga0335073, IMG submission 207093) | Soil microbial communities from Loxahatchee National Wildlife Refuge, Florida, United States - Lox_Sample_2.2 | ecosystem: Environmental > Terrestrial > Soil > Wetlands | place: USA: Florida... | reverse complement strand
CAGGTTCATAGCGATGAGTTTTTGCGGCTTTGTGAAAACCAGCATCCAGCCACGGGTCAGACGTTGACTCGACGCCTGAACACGACCCGGATGGAAAACGAAAAGGAGCACATTAACCGTCGAAATGGGCGTGAATGGTTGTCGAACCTCGCATAATGAGCCAACTGCGGAGTTTCTCGATGCCTGCGACCAGTTGGGGATGTTGGTGCTGGATGAAAATCGCCGCCTGGGGACCAATGCCGAGCCATTGGGCGAACTCAGCCGTCAAATCCGCAGGGACCGGAATCATCCTTCGGTGTTCATGTGGTCGCTGTGCAATGAAGAACCCCTCCAAACCACTTCCACGGGCGCCTCGATCATACAGGTGATGCAGAATCTGGTCCATTCATTGGATTCAACACGCTTATGCACCGCCGCTCTGAATGACTGGGGAGTTGGCTTCAGCCTAGTGCTGGATGTCAACGGCTTTAATTATTCGCTAGGCTCCCAGGATACGTTCCACGCCAGCTACCCGCACGAACCCATCATCGGCACGGAAACGTCCAGTCTGGTCAGTGATCGCGGGATTTACACCAATGATACGGTGGACGGCTACATCTGGGGTTACGACATCGAGAACAGCGCAGTAAGCTGGGGCGAGTCGGCTGAGGTCTGGTGGCCCTATTATGATGCGCGTCCATGGGTTTCCGGCGGATTTTCCTGGACGGGCTTTGATTATCGCGGCGAACCGACACCCTATGGCTGGCCCTGCATCAACTCGCATTTTGGCACGCTGGACACCTGCGGTTTTCCAAAGGACAATTTCTATTATTACCAGGCAAACTGGACGCTCAAACCGGTGCTGCACGTCTTACCGCATTGGAACTGGGGAACACCTGGCCCACCGGTCAATATCTGGGCTTTCGGCAATTGCCAGGCGGTGGAATTGTTTACCAACGGGGTCAGCTTGGGACGCCAGGCGCTCAATGTCCTGGGCCACGTCGAATGGGATAACGTGCCTTACGCGCCAGGAACGCTCCAAGCCATTGGCTATAACAATGGCGTCGCTGTCATCACCAACACTGTAGTCACCACTGGAACACCGGCGGCCATTGCCCTCTGGCCGGACCGCAGTTCCATCCTGGCCGACGGGCAGGATGTGTCCGTGGTGACCGTGGCCGTTCTTGATTCTCAAGGGCGTGTTGTGCCCACGGCCACCAATCTCATCACTTTCACCGTCAGTGGCGGCGCCATCCTTGGCGTGGGCAATGGCGACCCGAGCTCTCACGAAGCGGACAAGGGCAGTAGTCAGCGCTCCGTTTTCAACGGCCGGGCCGAAGTCATCATCCAGTCCACCGATCAGCCTGGCGCCATTACCCTGACGGGCAATTCAACGGGTTTGAGTTCGAGCAATATTACCATTATGGCAGCCGCCACGTTGCCGCCACCCGCGGCTCCCACCGGCGTGGCTGCTGTCGGAGGGAATGCGCAGGTAACGGTTACTTGGGATGTTGTGCCGGGCGCTACCAGCTACAACCTGTGGCGTGCCACGACCAGCGGCGGTCCCTACACGCTCATTGTCGGGAACATCGGAAGCCTGAATTTAGGTTACACCGATAACGGCGTCACCAACCTGACAACGTATTACTATGTGATCACGGCCAATGGCAATGGCGCCAGCGTCAATTCGGCGGAGGTCAGCGCTACGCCGGCGGCCATTGTCACCGGATTGACGGCGACTGCCACCAACGGCCAGATTATGTTGAATTGGAACGGCTCGCCCGGCGCCTATTACAACGTAAAGCGTTCCACCGTGACTGGTGGCCCTTATGGCACCATCGCCTCGTCAATTACCAGCACTAATTGCACCGACCCCAACCTGACGAGTTGCCAGGATTATTTTTACGTGGTCACGATTACCAACGGCGGATTTGAAAGCCTGCCCTCGGACGAAGCCGGCGCCGAAGTGCCCGGCGCGCTGCCGCCGCAATTCACGAGCGCCGATGTTGGCGCGGTGGGACTGCCGGGCAGTGCTTCCTACTGCAACGGACAATTTACCATCTCCGGTTCCGGCAGTGACATCTGGGGCACCAATGACGCGTTTCAGTTTGATTATGTTTATGTCCCCATCAGCACCAACTGCGACATCCGCGCCCAGGTTTTGAGCGTGCAAGACACGTCCAGTAACGCCAAGGGGGCCGTAATGGTCCGCGCGTCGCTAGCCGCAAATTCCACCCACGCGATGGCGGACGTTGAGCCAAACGCCGGAATTGAGTTTATTTGGCGAAACGGGACCGGGGCCAGCGCAGTCTCAACGGTGGTCACCGGGGCGCCCCCCAGTTGGGTGCGGTTGACGCGCACCAATAACACGTTCACCGCCTATTGGTCCCCCAACGGCAATGCCTGGACCCAGATAGGCTCGCCCACCAGCATCAGCATGGCCGTCGGCGCCTATGTTGGCCTTGCCGTATGTGCGCACAACAACGATGTGCTTGCCACCTCCATGATTGGCAACGTCAGCGCCAGTTTCCTTCCTACCAACACTGGGCCGGTGCTGAATGCGATGAGCAATCAGACCGTCAACGTGGGGCAGACCGTGGCCTTGACCGCCAGCGCCACGGACACGAATGCTCCACCTCTGACCCTGACCTTCAGCCTGTCAAGTGCGCCAGCCGATGCGATATTCACACAAATCAACAACACCAATGCCGCCTACTATTGGCGGCCAAGCGTGCCGGACGCGAATACCACCAACCCGGTCATATTGAAAGTCGCGGACAATGGCTTGCCCAGTTTAAGCGCCACGCAGAGTTTCCTGGTCATGGTAAATCCGCTGACGACGCCGGCATTCTCGTCGGTGGCAGTGAGCAATGGCCAATTCACCATGCTCGTGACAAACCGCATCGTTGGACCCGATTACGCGGTGCTGGGGTCCAGTAATTTGATCAACTGGAGCACCCTGTTCATTACTAACTCACCGCCCACTGCCTCATTCGAATGGACGGACACCAATGCGTTGATTTTGCCCGCGCAATTCTATCGCATCAAGACCGGTCCGCCTCTTCCGTGAATTTCATCACTCAAATAGTGTGCGTCTCGTCCATGCTGGCGGCTGGGCTGGTTCAGGCGCAAACGCTTGTCAACATCGGCACCGCCACGCCCACGCCCGGACCCAATGACATTTCACAACTGGCGACGAACGGAAACATCAAGTTTCCCGACTCGTTGAATTACTACTCCAACAACAGCAATCCGCCTGGGCAAACCTTCACCACGGGTCCTGATTCAACCAACCTGGTAGCTTTGGCCATCCAGACGGCCGGTCTGGATTCCGGCGGCAGCTACGGCACCCCCTCCATCATCACCAACTATTATCTCCGGATCTATTCGGTATCCGGCAGTTCGGCGACGCTGATGCAAACTTACACGAACCGCAATCCCGGCTTCACCGATCCCGCGTGGTTAAAGTGGAACAATCTTTCGGTTCCGTTGGCCGCCGATTCGACTTATGCTTTTTCAGTCAGTGTGTTGCCTGGTGGCAGCAGCAGTTGGGTTGCCATGGCGGTCTCCACCAACGCGTATTCAGGCGGTCAAATCGCGCTGATCCCCATCAGTGGCGGCACGATGACTTTTGGCAGCGGTCAGAAATACGAGGCGGTTTTTGATCTGGGGATGTTCGCCAATGCGCCCACCGCCAACACTCCGGTCGCCACGGTCGCTGGTAATGCGATAAGCACGGTTTATGTCAACCAAACGGTCACGCTTACCGAAAGCGCTCTGGGTTCGGGAACGCTTTACTACCAATGGCAAACTGACGGCGGCGGAGGCGGCAGCCTGACCAATATCCCCGGAGCCACCGCCACGAACGTGTTGGTGGCGTCCGCTACTGCCGGTTCCTTCAATTACGACGTCATCGTGACCAACAGTTATGGAAGCGAGACCAGCCGTGTGGCGACGGTCGTGGTTCTTGCGCCGGTTAATGTTACTGTAAACACGGCCAGTCCGATGGCGACCATGCCGCCGGCAGGCTTGGGAGTCTGCAGTGCCGTTTATGACAATGTGCTGATTAGTTCCAGCGTCGCAACACAATTAAAAGCGGCGGGCATCACCGCCGTGCGTTACCCGGGTGGTTCTTATGCGGACATCTTCAATTGGGCGAATACTACTGTGGACGGCGGTGCTTACATCAATACCAGCGACAGCTTTGGTAATTTTATGAATGTCGTCGTCAACCCGGCGGGTGCTCAAGCGATCCTTACGGCCAATTATGGCGCCAACCCGGAGAACAACGGCGGTGGCGATCCCAATTATGCCGCGGCGTGGGTGGCGGATGCCAATGTGACCAACCATTGGGGGATCAAATACTGGGAGATCGGCAATGAAGTGGGTGGCAACGGCTATTACGGGACCAACCAGGATTGGGAATATGACCTGCATTACCCGGAAACCAATGCCGCTACGCGCGTCGGCCAGCCGGCCCTTTCTCCCGCGGCCTACGGCACAAACACCATCCAATTCATTACCGCCATGAAGGTGCAGGATCCGACCATTAGTTGCGGCGTTGGAATAGACAGCCCCGGTGCTTCCTATAATTCCCAACTCTTGAGCGTTTGTGGCAGCCTCGTGGACTTCGTCATCATTCATTGGTACCCCGGCACCGATGCTCAATCTTTATTGGCCTCTACCGCCAATATTGCTCCAACGGTCACCGGGACGTTTACGCAACTGACCAATATTGTGGGAGCCGCTCACGCTTCTCAGATGAAGATTGCCATTACCGAAACAGGATCGGGAAACGTTACCGGCGCCCCGGTATCGCTTTTTGCCGCCGACAACTATTTGACCTGGCTTGAAAATGGCATCGTCAACGTGGATTACCAGATTCTGCACACCGATATTCTCCAGAATAACCAGACGCCGGGCCACGCCTATTACGGAGCGATGATGTCTCACCTGCTCGCCAATGTCGGCGACACGTTCCTGGCCACCACCTCCGGTCTGGCCGAATTACGTGTCCACGCGACTTCACGACAGGACGGACAAACTGGTGTCATGTTAATCAACGATGACCCCATTCTGACGATTTCTGCCGCTGTAAACATCAATGGGCCGGTTCTCGCCTCTTCGGGTGTTCTCTATCAGTTCGGCCTCACCAATTTCATTGGAAACAATGACTTTCCAAGTTATCCGGTATCTACCAACAGTGCGTCGGGCCTCGGAAACCAGTTTACGGTTTCGGTTCCGCCTTATTCCATGATCATCCTCCTGGTGCCTCCGGCCGCCAGCAATACACCGCCCTTCCTCGCGGCCATCAACGATCAAACGGTTAATGTCGGACAGACGGTGGCCTTTACCGCAAGTGCCACGGACACGAACGAGCCGCCGCCGACTTTGACGTTCAGTTTGTTGAGCGGCGCGGGCAATGCGACTTTAAACACGAACAGCGGTGCGTTCGATTGGCGCCCGCTGGTGTCGCAGGCCGGGTCCACCAACTTGTTCACGTTGAAAGTTGCCGCCGGCGGAACGCCTGCCCTGAGCGCCACGCAAAGTTTCACGGTAACGGTCAATCCCCTCACTTTGCCAGCCTTGTCAGCCGTCGCGTTGCACAATGGTCAGCTTGGCTTTCAGGTCAGCGGCGAAGCGGGACCGGATTATGAAGTGCAAACGTCCAGCAATTTGGTGGGCTGGAGTGTTTTATTCATCACCAACTCGCCGGCGATGCCGTTCCAATGGATGGATACCAACGCAGCGGCGTTGCCGGCCCAATTCTACCGCGTTAAAGTCGGCCCGCCGCTGCCGTGAATTTCAATCCTCGAACCTGAAACGATATGATTACACTACTGTCCGGGTATTGAAAGAGGGGAACGCGGAGATGTCGAGTGTTTATCGGCCTCTGGTACGTCAACGGGGGTGTGAGCGACTTGAGATTTTTATGCGGTTTCCGCCCAGCAGTTCCTTTGCCAAGCTTCCCGGATGTATGCCGGAAAACTTGTTTTCGCCCAACTCACCGAGCTGATCCACCCGGAGCAATTTCACCGCTGCGTGCGGCGCTACCATGGAGATTACAAAGTGAAAACCTTCTCCTGCTGGAACCAGTTTCTTTGCATGGCATTCGGCCAACTCACCTTCCGGGAAAGTCTACGCGATGTGGAAACCTGTCTGCGCTCGCGCCACGATCAACTCTATCATCTGGGCATTCGTGGCGAGGTTTCCCGCAGCGTCTTGGCCGATGCCAACCACCAGCGCGACTGGCGTATCTACCATGATCTGGCTCAACTGCTCATCCGTCGCGCCCGCGTACTCTATGCCAACGAGCCCATCGGAGCGGAACTCAACCAGACGGTTTATGCGCTGGATTCCACGACCATTGACCTGTGCCTGAACCTGTTTCCCTGGGCGCGTTTCCGCCGGGCCAAGGCGGCGGTCAAATTGCACACGCTGCTGGATTTGCGGGGTTCCATCCCCACTTTCATTTCGATTTCACAGGGCAAACAGGCCGATGTCCGCGTCCGGGACGAGCTGGTGCTGGAGCCGGGAGCCTTCTATGTGATGGATCGCGGCTACGTGGATTTCCAACGTCTCTACTGCTTTGTTCTGGCCGCCGCCTTCTTTGTCACCCGCTCCAAAACCAATCTCCAATTCAGCCGCTTGGAATCGCGCCCGGTGGATTCTTCGACCGGAGTGCGCAGCGATCAAATTATCCGGCTGCGCAACCCTTCCACCATCCCGCATTACCCGGACAAACTGCGGCGCATCCATTATGTGGACGCCCAGACGGACAGAAGTCTGATCTTTCTGACCAACCACTTCGCGCTGCCCGCCCTGACCATTGCCTTACTTTACAAGGGCCGTTGGAAAGTGGAGTTGTTTTTTAAATGGATCAAGCAGCACCTGCGCATCAAACACTTTTACGGTACCAGCGACAACGCGGTGAAAACCCAGATTTGGATTTCCATCTGTGTTTACGTGTTGGTGGCGATTTTGAAAAAACAACTCGGGTCCCAGAAGAGCCTTTACAGCATTTTGCAGATTTTGAGTGTCAACGCCTTTGAGCAAGAGCCTCTGCACCAGATATTTACAGATTCAGCCCCACAGATTTGGGAAGACAGTACTTGCAACCAGTTGGTGTTCAACTACTAATATCCAGACAGCAGTGATCGGAGATGGTTAGCGCTTTCATCAAACCAACGATACATTCGCTGGCCAGAATATGCAATTATTTATGACGCTGTGTTTAGTGACAACGTTTGTGGGTTGTGGTCGACCGAGCACTCAGCCGGGTGCGTTGCCGTCCGACCGTCTGACCTTGTTGGAATCGTTTTGGAAACAAGCCGATTTGTTTTCATGTGGTGGCCATACCAATCGCCGCTGGCACCTATAGACTGCGGCCCGTAATGGACCCACATGCCGAATTTCGCCTACCGCAGCTAAGCCCGAACGCCGGTCGTAATCTCGCCTCCGGCGGGACGTTACGGATGGCTCAGGACTTTTTCGCTCAAGTGCCGCGCCCGGTGGCCGCATGCGACCGGCGTCATTGCTGGTGGGCGCATGGCCGAGGAGGTATTGGGTCACGCGCGCTCGCCGCTGCTCCAGAACGACTCCTTGGCCCAGGGTGAACAGCGCGGAATGGAGCATAGGTTCGATCAAGTGGTTTTCCATCCTCAATTTGAGCGTGTGAGAGTCCGGAGCGGATTTTGAAGCGGTCAAATCGTAATACCCGCCATAATAGGTGCCTGCCGGCTCATCTCAAAGCACGGTGTTGAATGCCCGGGGTAGGTCCTCGGCGGCATGGCTGAATTTACCTGCCTCTTCCTTTTCGCCGATCACTTTGCCCAAAAACGCCGAGTTCACCAAGACCATCTTTGGCTCGATGGTTAAACTGGCGCAAATGGTTGAGAATCACTTGGAAGGCATCCTTGCCCATTGGGAAGCGGGCCTGACTAAGTGCGCCCATCCTTGGCGGCCATGCCCGGCGCGGCGATGCCCACAACCGAATTCACTGCCGAAATTTCGGCCAACATCCGCCTCAGAGTTTCGGCGAATGGCAGAACGCCGGAAACGGGGCGGTCGTCCGTCTCGCGCAAGTTGCGGTTCCGTTGGCCGAGAACGCAGCCATATTAATCTGTGTGCTATCGCAGGTCTATGCCGATGGACCGGTTGTTCCCTTCTTGCTCATTGCTCTTTGATCAGTATCACGCTCCACGGCTCAATTGGGCGCTGCAAAACAAAATTTCCGTTCACATCCGCCCGGAATATCTCCTGCGCCGTCGCCCGGGCCGCCGCGCCGAGTTGCCGCGTCTGTTCACGCGTGGGCGGTTCCGGGGCGCCCATTGATTCCCAAGCTGCCAACGCGTTGCCGTGTTGTTTATCGAGCGTCTCGACGAGAATCGTCGCGCCGGGTTCCAGACCGGAGAATTCGATGCGCAATGTTTCAGGTCTGCCCAGCGCAAGCGTTTCGTATGCCTTGGCTCGCGAGTTGAACGATGCCGGCACCGTTAGCGGCAGCTCGGACGGATAATGATACGCAATGGCTGAAATCTTCTTCGTCCGGCTGCAGCGAGCGACCACACCAGCGGGAAATCTTTCGAGAAGTTCGTCACCGAGTGAATTCAGGAAACGATATGCATGGAACGTCGGCTTCACGATGCCCTGCAAATTAATCATGCCGAATCCGCCGTGGAAAATCGTGTCGCCCGCCCCGCCTTCCTCAAATACGTCGGTGAACGTCCAATACGACAGCGAGTCCACCGTCCCGATGCCTTCGAGGTTTGCCCGGGTCACGTAAGTCGCGGCCTGCAAAAAGTCATGGGTGAAATCGCGCGGTGACGAACTGGAATTCCATTCCGTGCAGTGTATCTCCGCTTTGGGGAACGGGCTTAGATCCACAATTTTCCTGACCAGCGTCACATCATGCGCCAGCGCGCCGGCCTCGCGAGTGCTCTTTTTGAACTCGCCCGGCGTGTGCTCATCCAGCGCCCAATCCGTCGGATACGGATGCACCGACACAAAATCCACCGGCAATTTCTCGCGCTGGCAGAACGTCAGAAATTGCTTCAACCACACTGGCTGCCAGTCGAGCGCGTTGATGTCCTTCGCGCCGGTAATCAGTTTATGTTGCGAAACATCCTCTGTCTCGCCATCAAAACGCCCGTCGGGCACAAAATTGCTCGTGGCCGGACCGCCCACGGGGAGCTGGGGATCAATTTCCTTCAGCACGCGCGCGGTGATTCGGTAAAGCTCAAAATACTGGCTCTTCGTGCCGCGAAAAAACGGATGCAGGTTCGGCTCGTTCCAGACTTCGAAATACCACGTGCGCACTTCAGCGAGGCCGTAGCGGGCCACCCAATTTTGGACCGCACGCCGGATGAGTTCGCCCCATTTCTTGAAGTCATTCGGCGGCGCGCCATTTGCTTTCCACCAGAACACCGTCCCTTTCTCGATAGCCAGATCGCCGGGACAGAAGCCAAACTCCACCAACGGCTTGATCCCAATGTCCAGCAGCGCGTCGAAGAGCGTGTCCACGTATTGAAAATTGAAAACCGGTTGTCCTCGCTCTTCGCGATAGACGAACATGTCGTCGTGGAACAGCCCGTGGAAGCGGACGTATTTGAAGCCGCATTCCTTCACGGCCAGGCGCAAGTGTTCCTGCCAGTCGGCGCGAAGGCCTTCATTCGCCCGGCCCGCACCCACGCAAAAGCTCCAATAATGTTTCAATGGTTTGCCGGCTTCGCCGGCGTTGGCTTTGAGTTCGATGGACATATTTTGATGCAAGTTAGTCAGATTTTCTGCCGGGCTGGTCATGACGTTTCGCGACGTTCCGCAACAGCCAGCCGACGACGAAGAAGCAGCTGCCGCTGAAGAGGAACCCCAGGCGCTTGGCCGGCTCATTGGGCACGAGAATCATCAACAGCACGAACGCGCCAAAAATCAGGCATAGTATGCCAATGGCGCCCACCACCTTGGTGTTCTCCTTGACCTGCTCGGCCGTCATATTCTCAATCGGCTTCTTCAACCGCGCGAAGAATTCCTCCACCTGCGCCTGGTATTGCGCCGGCGACTTTTCGTAGAAGAACGTGGTGAAGAAATACCAGGCCAATCCCACGGCAATGACGCCAAACGCCGTAATGATAAGAGAGTCCTGAACGATTTCCTTGGCATTCAACGGCGGGACCATCCCGGGTATCCAGCGGGTCACGCTGGCGAGGTTGGGCAGCGTCACGTGCAAATGTGATTCCATCCACATTTGAACTCGCGGGACCACTTTGATTGAGGCCGGGTCCAGCATTGCCTGCGTCTTTAGGCCAAACATGATGCCAAACGAAGTCA
>Ga0335073_10016532_pt1 | contig 10306 bp, 5 predicted proteins | sample Lox_Sample_22_FD_207093 | JGI IMG/M metagenome (GOLD analysis project Ga0335073, IMG submission 207093) | Soil microbial communities from Loxahatchee National Wildlife Refuge, Florida, United States - Lox_Sample_2.2 | ecosystem: Environmental > Terrestrial > Soil > Wetlands | place: USA: Florida... | reverse complement strand
TATCGGACACGGAGGCGCGGATGGTGATGGTGCGATCGAGGATGGTGAGGATGTGCTCGCCGGCGGAGATGGTGGCCTGGAGCGAGGGGATGGCGGCCTTGACGGAGTCCACGGTGGTTATGATGTTGGCGCCGGGTTGACGGAAGACCAGCATGTCTACGGACGGCTTGCCGTTGAGGAAGCCGGCCTGGCGGACGGACTGCTGCGAATCGATCACGTCGGCGACGTCGGAGAGACGGACCACGCCGCCATTGTGATAGCCAATCACCAGCGGCTTATAATCGGCGGCCTTGGAGATCTGGTCGTTAGCGAGGATGTCGGAGGTTATGCCGTTGTTGGAGAACTGCCCTTTCGCGAGGTTGGAATTCTGTCCCGCCACCAGTTGCTGGAGGGTGCTCATGCTGATTCCGTAGCTGGCGAGCTGATCGGGATTGACCTCGATGCGGACGGCCGGCAGAGACGCGCCGACTACCAGCACTTCACCGACGCCGGAGATCTGCGAGATGCGCTGTTCGATGACGGTGGAGGCGTCGTCGTAGAGCTTGGGGACGTCGTAGATGTCCGATTGGAGACCCAGCACCAGGATGGGCGAATCTGAGGGGTTGACCTTGCGATAGGTGGGGTTGGCCGGCAGATTGGCGGGGAGATAGGTGCGCGCGGCGTTGATGCCGGCCTCCACGTCGCGGGCGGCGCCGTTGATATCGCGGCTCAGATCGAACTGCAGAGTGACGCCGGTCGTGCCGAGGGTGCTCGAAGAAGTCATCTCCGTGACGCCGGCGATATGGCCGAACTGGCGCTCGAGGGGTGTGGCGATCGAGGATGCCATGATGTCGGGACTCGCGCCCGGCAGGGATGCGGCCACCGTGATGGTGGGAAAGTCGACCTGCGGCAGCGGCGATACCGGCAGGACGGTGTAGGCGATGGCCCCGGCCAATGCGACGGCGGCGGTCAAGAGCGAGGTGGCGACCGGCCGCTCGATGAAGATGCGGGAGGGGTTCATGCCGGCTCCACTTCGGGTTCCGTGCCGGGCGCTTCGCCGCGCCGGCGATGACCGAACCGCGCGCCCAGGTTGTCGAAAAAGATGTAGATGACGGGCGTGGTGTAGAGGGTCAGCACCTGGCTGAAGATTAATCCGCCGACCATGGCTACGCCGAGCGGTTTGCGCAGTTCGGAGCCGATGCCCGTGCCGAACGCCAGTGGAATGCCGCTGAGCAGCGCCGCCATGGTGGTCATCAAAATCGGCCGGAAGCGCAGCAGCGAGGCTTCGTAGATGGCTTCGGTGGCGTTGCGGCCGGCGGTGCGCTCGGCCTCGAGCGCGAAGTCCACCATCATGATGCCGTTCTTCTTCACGATGCCGATCAGCAGGATGATGCCGATGATGGAGACGATGTCGAGGTCGAGGTGAAACAACATCAGCGCCAGCAGGGCGCCCACGCCGGCCGAGGGCAGGGTCGAAAGAATGGTGACCGGATGGATGTAGCTTTCATAGAGGACGCCGAGGACGATGTAGACGGTGACCAGGGCGGCCAGAATGAGCAGTCCCTGGTTGGAAAGGGAGCCTTCGAAGGCGGCGGCGGTGCCCTGGTAATTGGCGATTACGCTGGCGGGGATCTTCTCTTCGTTCTTCGCCTGCGCCACCACTTTGTCGATGGCGGCCAGTGCCTGTCCGAGCGAATATCCGGGGCCCAGATTGAAGGAAATGGTGACGGCGGGGAACTGGCCCTGGTGGGCGATGGAGAGCGATTCGCTCTGAGTGGCGAAATGCGTGAAGGCGCTCAAAGGAACGGGAGTCTGCAGGACGGGGGCGCTGTTGCCGCCATTGCCGCCAGTGCCGCCTCCTCCGCCACCCGATCCGCCGGCAGCCCCCGTTCCACCCGTCGATGCCGAACGCGAGGTACCGGCCAAAGAGGTGTTGGCGCTCGAGGAAATGTTGCCGGAGGCGCTGGTGTTGGCGAGGACATTGCCGCTGAAGGCGGCGTTGGAAGCCGGTGAGATCGCGGAAGTGGAGTTGACGCTCGATGCGGCCGAGATCGCGGCGCCGCCGGCGGAGGACGAGGACAGGGCGGAAGTGGGCGCCGCTGTGATGCCCGCGGTAGTGGAAGGACTCAGCAGCGTGGTGGTGGTCGTGGCGGCCGCTCCGGCGCCGGCGCCCGAAGACGATCCGGCGGTGTGCGCGGAAGCGGCGGCGGAGGAAGTGCCAGTGGCCGAAGACTGGATATAGATGTCGTGCAGCCGCTGGGGATTGAGTTGGAAGCGCGGGTCAGTCTCCAGAATCACGTGATACTGGTTCAACTGGGTGTACAACGTGTTGACCTGGCGCTGCCCGAAGGCATCGTAGAGGGTGTTGTCGATGGTGTCCGGCGTGATGCCGAAACGTGAAGCGGTGGCGCGGTCGATGGTGAGCGCCGTGGCCAGGCCGCCCAGTTGTTGGTCGGTGGCCACGTCGGCCAGTTGCGGCAGGTGCGAGAGCCGGGCCATCAACTCGTGGACCACGGTGTTCAACTCGTTCTGGTTGGGGTCTTCGAGGGTGTATTGGTACTCGGTGCGGCTGACGCGGTCGTCCACCGTGAGATCCTGCACCGGCTGCATGTAGAGCTTGATGCCTTCGACTTGGTCGAGCTTCGGCCCGAGGCGGCGGATGATTTCGGTGGCCGAGAGATGGCGCTGGTCGAGCGGCTTGAGGTTGATCTGAATGCGGCCGCTGTTGAGCGTGGTGTTGGCGCCATCGGCGCCGATGAACGACGACAGGCTGTCCACGGCCGGGTCGGCCAGCAGGACCTTGGCCAATTCCTGTTGCATGCGGGTCATGGACTCGAAGGATGTGGAAGCCGAGGCCTGCGAGATGCCCTGGATGATGCCGGTGTCTTGAGTGGGGAAGAAGCCTTTGGGAATGGTGATGTAGAGCAGCACGGTCAGGGCGAGCGTGCCGGCGGCGACCAGGAGGGTGACGGTCTGGAAGCGGAGGACGAAGCGGAGAGTGCGTCCGTAGAAGGCGATGATTCTCTCGAAGGCCCGCTCGGAGAGGCGATAGAAACGGCCTTGGCGTTCGGGAGGCGTGTAGCGCAAGAGGCGCGCGGACATCATGGGAGTGAGCGTGAGGGAAACGGCCGCGGAAAGCACGATGGTGACGGCGAGGGTTACGGCGAACTGGCGGAAGAGCCGGCCGGCGATATCGCCCATGAAGAGCAGGGGAATGAGGACGGCAATCAGCGAGACGGTGAGGGAGAGAATGGTGAACCCGATCTGCTCGGCGCCTTTGAGGGCCGCCTGCATGGGAGCATCGCCTTCTTCGATGTAGCGCGAGATGTTTTCGATCATGACGATGGCGTCATCCACCACGAAGCCGGTGGAGATGGTGAGCGCCATCATGGTGAGGTTGTTGAGGCTGTAGCCGGCCAGGTACATCACCGCGAACGTTCCAACCAGCGAGAGCGGCACCGCCACGCTGGGAATGATGGTGGCCTTGAGGCTGCGCAGAAAAAGGAAGATCACCATCACTACCAGGCCGATGGTGAGCATCAGCTCGAATTCGACGTCGGCCACGGAGGCGCGAATGGCGGTGGTGCGATCGGTGACGATCTGGACGTGCACGGCGCGCGGCAGCGAGGTTTCCAGTTGCGGCAGGAGTTTTTCGATGCTGTCGACGACGGTGATGGTGTTGGCGCCGGGCTGCCGCTGAACGTTCAAAATGACGGCTGGAGTGTAGTTCACCCACGCGGCCAGCTTGCTGTTCTCCACGCCATCCACCACGCGGGCCACATCGGAGAGCATCACCGGGGCGCCATTGCGGTAGGCCACCACGACCGATTTGTAGTCGGCGCTGGTGAGCAACTGGTCATTGGCGTTGATGGTGTAATCCTGGGCGGGACCGTCGAAATTGCCCTTGGCGGAATTGAGGCTGTTGCCGGAGATGGCGTTGCGCAGGTCTTCCAGGTTGATGCCGTACGCGGAAAGCGCGGTGGGATTGGCCTGGATGCGCACGGCGGGCTTTTGTCCGCCGGAAATGGTCACCAGGCCGACGCCGGAAATCTGCGAGATCTTCGGGGCCAGGCGGGTATCGGCCAAGTCCTCGACCTGCGGCAGCGCCATTTCGTTGGAGGTAAGGGCGAGGGTGAGGACCGGGGCATCGGCGGGATTGGACTTGCTGTAGACGGGCGGCGTGGGCAGGTTGGCGGGCAGGTAGCTCTGCGCGGCGTTGATGGCTGCCTGGACTTCCTGCTCGGCCACATCGATGTTGAGGCTGAGTTGGAACTCCATCACGATGACGGAGACGCCGCCGGCGCTGGTCGAGGTCATCTGGCTGAGGCCGGCGACCTCGCCGAACTGGCGTTCGAGCGGAGCGGTGACGGCGGATGCGACCACGTCCGGACTCGAGCCGGGATAGAAAGTAATCACCTGGATGGTCGGGTAATCCACTTCGGGCAAGGCGGAAACCGGGAGTTGGAAGAAGGCCACGGCGCCGGCGAGAAACATCGCCGCCATGAGCAGCGCCGTCGCCACGGGACGCAGAATGAACGGACGCGACGGGTTCATTTCGGGGCGCTGCCTCCCGGAGACTGGTTGCTGCCGTGGCCCGGATTGTTCTTCTGCGGCTGCGTCTGGGGCTGTCCCCGGATGGTGACCTGCGCGCCGTTTTCCAGCCGGTCGAAGCCGCTGGTGGCGACGGTAACGCCTGGATTCAGCCCTTGGACGGCAGTCTCCTGATCGTTGGAATTGAGCACCGTGATTTGCTGCACGGAGACTTTGTTGCCGGGGTTGACGATATAGACGAAGGCGTTATCGCCGTTGTGCTGCACGGCCGGCGAAGGAACCAGGGTGACTTGCCGCAGCGTGTCCACCAGCAGGCGCGCGTTGACGAACTGGTTGGGAAACAGCGACAGGTTCTTATTGGGGAACTCGGCGCGGAATTTGATGGTTCCAGTGGAGGTGTCGACCTCGTTATCGAGCGAGGTCAGTTTGCCGGTGGCGATCTGCTTTTCGTTGGCGCGATCGAAGGCATCCACTTCGAGGCTGCGGCCGGCGCGCAACTGCGATTGCACCTGCGGCAGGTCGTCCTCGGAGACGTTGAAGACCACGGTGATCGGCTGAAGCTGCGTAATGACGACCAGGGTGGAGGAACTCCCCGAGAAGACGGTGTTGCCGGGATCGACCAGGCGTAAGCCAACACGGCCGGTGATGGGCGAGGTGATGTGGCAGTACGAGAGTTGCACCTGGTCGTAATCCACCGTGCCCTGGTCGGCCTTCACCACGCCCTGGTACTGGATCACGATTTTTTCCTGGTCTTCGAGTTGTTGGCGCGGGATGGCGTTTCTGGCGGCGGCAGCCTGGTAGCGGGCCAGGTCCATCTTGGCTTCGTCGAGCAGCCCCTGGTCGTGTTCGAGGTTGCCTTCGGCCTGGGTGAGCATGGCCTGGTACGGGCGCGGATCGATATCGATCAGCGGATCGCCCTTGTTCACCATCTGCCCTTCCTGGTAATGCACCGCGACCACCTGCCCGGTGATCTGGCTGTAGAGGGTGACGGTGTAAGTCGGGGTGACGGTGCCGAGCGCGTCGACATAGATATTCATGTTGCCGGTGGACGATTGACCGACGGTGATGGCGGCGCCGGCGGCTTTTTTCCCACCGGCCGCTTCCTTGCCGGCAGGAGGGCCACCGCTTTGCCCGCGGAAGATCAGGAAAACGATCAACGCGGCGAGCAGTAAGGCGAGGATCCATGGCCATCGGCGGCGGCGCGGGCGCGGCGGTTCGCCGGCCGGAAGAAGAGGCGTTTGCCTGCCCTCAGGCAGTGCGGGCGGTTCTTGGGTTTCCTGTTGAAGTGATTTAGGCGCGATTTTACTCATTAGGGCCCTTTCTGTCTTGGCCGATACGTGCAAATCGGGCTTTGCAGTCCACTCGGGCTCCGGGCTAAGAGAAAGCACTTTGGCGCCCAGTGTGACCGCGGACCAAATTCTCGAAAGAGCTAGCCAGCAAGAGCCTGGACAACAGCGGGATTTGGAGCTTAGCGGAGCAGGTCGCCAGCGATGGCGGACTCGCGGAGCGCGTCCTGGCGCGGCGCTACGATCACGATGCGCCAGGGGCCGGTGAAGGGAGTAGTCCCCTCGTAGGCTACCGGAGGAATAGTGGGACGAGCGATCAACCGGGTGATCAGCGTGGCGGCATCGGAGGGCAGCAGCCTCGCGCGCGGATAAGCCGGCGAGCCGGCTTCGTAGATGCCGATCCAGCTGGCCGGCAGATGGGTGACGAAGGGCAATGGGACAGCGGCGGCGGGCGGAGACGCGAGGTCGTGGGCGAAGCTGAACTCGGTTTCCTCATCCTCGATGAGCAGATCCTCGAGCGGAGTGGTGCGGGGAATCACGTAGCGGAAGGCCACTCCATCGTTCCAGACTCCGGCCTCGATGGTGAGGCGGCGGCCGATCGAGCCATTCTGCATATACTCGGCGACGAGCAGATTGTGGCGGGCGTCGGGATGGAGGATACGCGAGCCGGTGAGGCCGACATTTTCGCCGAGGATCGGCTCCTGGTCGCGGATATTTATTCCCAGGTAAGAAGTATCGAGAAGAAGTTGGCCCTTTGCGAGGACCTGGTAGGCGAGGCGGAAGAGGCGGGCTTCCGATGGCTGGGCGACGAAGAGACGGAAGACGAGCGCGCCATCGGGCGAAGCGACGGAGCGCTCATCCTGCGGGAAGGCGTTGGGCAACAGCAGGGCCGCGAGGAACGCGGCCCCTGAGAAGCGCACTCGTCAGGCCCAGCTATAGCCGGACTTGGAAAGGGGCAGCGAGCGGACGCGCTGGCCGGACGCGGTAAAAATGGCATTGGCGACCGCCGGCAGCACCGGCGGCAGGGCCGGCTCGCCCAACCCGGTGGGCGAGAACGTGGTCTTGAGGAAATGGACTTCGACGGCGGGCGGCGCCTGCGCCAGACGCACCATGGTGTGACGATTGTAATTGTTCTCCACCACGCGGCCCTTATCGACGGTAATCTCCTGCCCCATCATTTCGCTGAGGCCATCGATGATGCCGCCCTGGACGATGTTCTCGGCGGCGCCGGGGTTGATGATCTGGCTGCCGACATCGGCAGCCACCCAGATTTTGTTCACCCGAACTTTCTTTGCGGCGACGGTGACCTCGGCCACTTCGGCGAAATATCCACGGTGGCTGAAGTGAAAGGCGATGCCCATGGCCGTTCCTTCGGGAAGCGAACGCTTGCCCCAGTTGCACTTTTCGGCGGCCAACTGAACCACGCCCTTCATTCGCTCGGGGTCCATGCCGGGCATGCCGCCGCCGCGTCCGCCGCGTCCGCCGCGGCCGGCCGGCGCTTCGGCCGCTGCCGCCGGCGCGATGTGAGAATTGAGCAGTTCGAGGCGGAACTGCACAGGGTCCTTGCCCGCTGCGTGAGCCAATTCATCGATGAAGCTCTGGATGACGAACGCGAAGGCATTGCTGCTGGGAGCGCGCAGAGCGCCGGTGCGGATGCCGAGCGGCTGCACAGAAGAGTGCAGCGCGTAGTTGGGAATGAAGCCTTGCGGGAACTCGGTGGGTCCCATGGCGCCGGAGGAGACGAAGCGTTCGCCATCGCCGTAGCTGATGAAATGGTTGCGCCACGCCACCAGTTTGCCGGAGGAATCGAGGCCGGCCTTGAGATACTGGAAGCCGCCGGGACGATAGTTGTCGTGCGTCATATCGTCTTCGCGCGACCACAGCAGCTTCACCGGCACGCCAGCCTTCTGAGCGATGTAGGCGGCTTCGGCCATGTAATCGTTGGTGAGGCGGCGTCCGAACCCGCCGCCGCCGCGAACCATGTGGACAGCGATGGACTTTTCGTCCATGCCGAGAGTCTGCGCCACGAGCCGCCGGCCGGGGCCGGGATTCTGGCTGTTGGTCCAGATCTCCATTTTGCCGTCGTGGAAATGCGCCGTGGCGCCTTGCGGTTCGAGCGGGGCGTGGGAGATGAACGGATAGGTGTAGTGGGCCTCGATCACCTTGGCGGCGCTCTGGAAGGCGGTTTCGGCGTCGCCATCGGCGCGGATGGTGCGCTGTGGCGGCTGCTTGCTCATCTCCTCGGCATGCTGGGCGAAGGCGACACTGCTCTGATTGGCCCAGCGTCCTTCGTTCCAGGAGATCTGCAGTTTTTTGCGCGCGGACTGCGCGTGCCACCAGGTCTCGCCGAGGATGACCACGCCGTTGGGGACGCCCGTTTCACCGGGGAGAACGGTGTCAGTGATGTCGGGGCGCTCGACGATAAAGGCCTGCTTGACGCCGGGGAGCTGGCGAATCTCGTCGAGGTTGGCCTTTTCGACCTTGCCGCCGAACACCGGGCACTTTTCGAAGACGGCGTGCTGCATGCCGGGCACGGTGACGTCGATGGCGAAGAGCGGCTTGCCAGTGACGATGTTGCCGACCTCGTTGCCGGGTTGGGTGTGGCCGACGATTTTGTATTCCGAGGGTTCCTTCAGTTTGAGGCTGCCGAGCGCGGGCGCCGGGAGTGTGGCGACCTTGGCGGCCAGTTCGCCATAGGCGAGCGATTTACCGGAAGAATGGCGGACGCGTCCGGAAGCGGTCGAACATTCCGGCTCGGGAACGTTCCAGGTTTGCGCCGCGGCAGTGACGAAGAGCGCGCGGCCGGCGGCGCCGACTTCGCGCATGGGAGTCCAGTTGTTGGGCGTGGCGGTGCTGCCGCCGGCGCTCTGTCCCGTGTAGCGGGTGTCGTCCAGATCGGCCTGCTCGATGCGGACGTTCTTCCAATCGACGTCCAGTTCTTCGGCGATCAACATGGGCAGCATCGTCTTGACGCCCTGGCCGAGTTCGGGATTCTTGGCCACGATGGTGACTGTGCCATCGGCGGCGATGCGGATGAAATTGTGCGGATCGGGCGGCGCGGCGGGCGGACCGCCGCGACCTTGCGCGGAAGCGATCGGTTCGGCGGCCAGGCTGAGGAGCACGCCGCCGCCGGCAAGGGCGCTGATTTTGAGGAAAGAGCGTCGCGAAGTTTGGGTGGTTTCAATGGGCTTCATGTCGGCTCCTTATTCCCGGTTATTGTTATTGTTGTTGGCGCCGGTGGCGGTGTGCGACGGGCGCGCGCCGGCCAATTCGGCGGCGCGATGGACGGCCGCGCGGATGCGCAGGTAAGTGCCGCAGCGGCAGAGATTGCCGTTCATGGCCGAATCGATGTCCTTGTCGGAGGGCTTGGGATTTTTGGCGAGCAGGGCGGCGGCGGACATGATCTGGCCGGCCTGGCAATAGCCGCACTGAGGCACGTCGATTTCGCGCCAGGCAAGCTGGCACGGGTGCGAGCCATCGGCGGAGAGGCCCTCCAGGGTGACCACGGGCTTGTTTCCAACCGCCGAAATGGGAGTCAGACAGGCGCGCACCGGTTGACCGCCGAGGTGGACGGTGCAGGCGCCGCACTGGCCGATGCCGCAGCCGTATTTCGTGCCGCGCATATCGAGCAGGTCGCGGAGGACCCACAGCAGGGGCATATCGGCCGGGGCATCGACCGAACTGGTATGCCCGTTCACACTAAGTTTGTAGGCCATTCAGTTCCCTCCAGAGATGGTTTCTTCCAGCTTAGCGTATCGGGACGGCGGCGGCTGTCCGAGGGGGCTGACGAGTGCGGTTAAGGACCGAAAGGGAGTGCGAGGCCGCCGACCGCCGCTCAATCGAGGCCGCCGTACCGTATTCCATAATGGGCAAGGTGGCAGGCCAGAGGACCAGGTGTTGATGCCGTTCAGCGGGCGCATTCAATTTTAACAAGGTCATGAAGAATCTTCTCATAGCAATGTTGATGCTGGGCGCGGTGCGGGGACAAACGCGCCGCGTGGTGGCCATTTCCCATCGGGGCGAGCACTTGGTGCGGCCGGAGAACACCATCCCGGCTTTCGATGAGGCGATCCGGGTGGGCGCGGATTTCATCGAGGTGGACGTGCAGACCACGGCCGACGGCAAACTGATGCTGAGCCACGACAACACGGTGGACCGCTGCACCAATGGCACGGGCCAGATCGCCGGGATGACCTTCGAACAGGTGGAGGTCCTGGACGCGGGGATCAAGCGGGGGCCGCAATTCGCAGGGACGAAAGTGCCGACCTTCGACCGGGCGCTCGACCTGGCACGCGGGAAGATCGGGATCTACGTGGACGTGAAGAATGCGACGGCGGCCGACGTGGTGAGCCATATCGACGGCCACGGCATGGCGGATCGGGTGGTGATCTATTGCACGCTGGAGCTGGCGAAGCAGATTCTGGCGTTCAATCCGCGATTGAAGGTGATGCCGGAGTCCCGCTCGGTGGAGAACGTGCACGTGCTGCTGG
>Ga0335073_10016531_pt1 | contig 10306 bp, 3 predicted proteins | sample Lox_Sample_22_FD_207093 | JGI IMG/M metagenome (GOLD analysis project Ga0335073, IMG submission 207093) | Soil microbial communities from Loxahatchee National Wildlife Refuge, Florida, United States - Lox_Sample_2.2 | ecosystem: Environmental > Terrestrial > Soil > Wetlands | place: USA: Florida... | reverse complement strand
TCGCAGGCTCGACGGCCTGATCGCCGTCAACGCCGAAATCGCCGCTCTCTACCGCAAGCTCGGCGTACCCCCGGAACGGATTCGGACGATTCTTCCGTTCTCTGTTACGCCGCCTGATCCCGCTGGCCCCTTACCGGAGAAGTTACACCGGTTTCTGGCCGTCCATCGGCCCCTGATGCTCAGCGTCGCGGGACTTGAGCCGGAATACGACCTGCCCCTCCAGATCGACACGCTGGAGGACATTTTGCAGCGCTTTCCGGGTGCCGGCCTGGTGATCCTGGGAAGCGGCAGCCTGCAGGAGAAACTGCGAAGCGAAGTGGCCTCCAAAGCTTATGCGGATCACGTTTTACTTTATGGCGACTTGCCGCGTGCGGCCACGCTCCGAACCATGTTGGATTGCGATGTTGTACTGCGCACCACACTCTACGATGGGGATTCCATCGCAGTGCGGGAAGCCCTTTACCTGGGAGCGCCCGTGATCGCCACCGATAACGGGATGCGGCCTCCGGGCGTGCGTTTGGTGCCTGTCTCAGACCGCCGGCGGCTGCGGGACGCGTTGTTGGACTTGCTGTCTGCTCCCGGAGAGCGAGTGCCGGTGAGCGGAGATGGTCAGGAAAACCTTCGTGCGGTGCTGGAGTTTTATCGGGAAGTATTTCGCGGGCTTGATAGGAAAGGGTAACAAGCAATGGACTCCGGCGCCGCTGGCCGGGTTGGCGATGTTCAGTTGTAGTAAGTCTAAGCAGGCGCCGCTGGAATCACGCGGTGCCCCGCCTGTGACCGGTCGCTGTTGGGGTCGCCCGTTTCGAGTCCCAACCCGGGCGTCAGGCATTCACAAAATTCCCAAAATATCTGGCCAATCCTTTCAACTATTTGCAGCCTCACCCGCCGGAACCCGGAATTTTGCCTGCTACTGTGAGCTTGTAAACAAGGCTGCTCGCTCGCCGAGTGCAGCCCGTTTCGTAGAGTGCGTACCGGCGCCTAACTGACAGGGGCCTTAAAGTCCGGTTGGCATGCGTATTCGAGCTTTCGGAAGGCGGACCGGCAGTGGCAAGCTCCTTCTAGGCGGGGGGAGTCAGTCGCTTTCGGACGGGTTACGGAACCGGTTCCAATGTCCCGGCGCAGAGCGCCGAAACGAAGAGAAAACAGAGTATAAGACACCGCCAAGAATCGATACGTCCTGCAATCCCGATCCCGCGCCGTCGCTGCGCTCCCTCTGACCCAACCCCAACGCAATACCTCTCTCCCGCATGGCGTTCGCTTTCCCATCGCTTCCCGGCAGGTGGCCGGTCACGCCGTCTTGCCCTTTAAAGAACAGGCCTGCCGGGGCGGTCGCTGTAGAGGCAACTGTCGTCGAGGAACTGCGGGCCCGGCAGTTCGCTCGGCTACGGCCGGTTATGGTCTTCCTCTCGGTCTCGACCACCCCTGCATGAATTCAAAAGGCCCCGATTCCTGCGCGCCTCCGCGCCCCTCGATTACCGCTCGATCCCGCGCCGAAAAAGTGTTAATCGCTTGACAAAGCTGGCATTGCACCATACAATTTGTGCCAAGCTGTTCGGCCCAACCTTGTTGAGTGGGCCAGTTAGTTGGTGCTTCGCAATCTCGGAGGATACATGTCCCACTTAAGGGGAGGCCTTCTCGCTTCCTATTGCATGGCCCAGGTGATTCCGGTTGCCTCGGCCCCGGCTTGGTCCCAATCCACCGCGACCGGACCTGCCTCCGGTCAGGTAAACGATCCACAACTTGCGGCTGGCGCCGGCGCTGAACTCATACCAGCCGCCGCCGCGACCACCGCTGCATGGAACGGCTTCTCCGCCTGTTCCATGCGTAATGTGGACCTTCTCGTGAAGAACGGCTGGCGGCCGGCTGTCTGCTTCCTGTCTTAAAGTTTTCCAGAAAGGGGAAAGATCCAATGAACCTCTCGCGACGAGGATATTTAGTCTTATGCGCCATCGCCATGCTGCCGGCCCTCTGCAGCGTTCGCGCTTTGGCTCAATCAGCGGCATCCGGCACCGTGGAAGGTCAAGTCAAAGACCAGCAAGGCGTACCGGGAGTGGAAGTTAGGTTGACCGATCCGTCCACCAACATCACGCTCACCACTTCATCCAACGAGTCCGGACGCTTTATCATCCCCAATGTCGGCCCCGGAAGCTACAATGCCACCTTCACCAAGCCTGGGTTTTCAACGCAAAAGGTGGACCGGCAGGACGTTCGGGTGTCTGAAACCCTGAGGCTCAATATCACTCTCGAAGTGGGCCAGGTGAGCAGCGTGGTTGAAGTCACCACCGCGCCCGGCGCTGAGCTGCAGACCGTCAATGCCACCGTCGGTACCACGGTCAGTGGACCCTCCCTGACCTACCTTCCGATCTTCGGCGCCGACGTCTCGAGTCTGGCGGTTTTCCAACCGGGCGTGTCGCCCGAAGGTGCAGTCGCCGGAGCGATGTACGACCAGAATACGTTCCAGTTGGATGGCGGCAACAACTCCAACGATATGGACGGCAGCATGCGAGACTATACCGGGAGCTATGCCCACGGCGCTTATCAAGGCATGGGCAACCCTCCGAGCGGCGTGCTTCCGACACCGCCCGACACAATCGAAGAATTCAAGGTGGCCACCGCCGGGCAAACCGCCGACTTCAATGGTTCCTCGGGCGCCCAGATCAGCGTCGTGACGAAACGCGGCTCCAACCAGTTCCACGGCTCGGCGTACTATTACTACAACTCGAGCGACATCGCCGGGGCCAACACCTGGGACAACAACCACACGCCTAGCGGAGACCTTGGCTACACCCCCATTCCAATCACCCACAACAATCGATACGGCTTTACCGTGGGTGGTCCGATGCTGCCGAAACTCGCGGGTGGCAAGACGTATTTCTTCTTCGGCTACGAAGGTTTCAATTACCCGCAATCCGCTCTGGAAAACAGGTCGGTGCCTACCGCTACGCTGCGCGCGGGAGTGATTCAGATCAATGAAGGCGGCACCTATGTTCCCTTCAACATCAACCCCTTCCCGGTGACGGTGAACGGAACCACCTACCAGCCGGCCACCTGCGGCGCCGGCATGTGCGATCCCCGCGGGATCGGAATGAATTCCCTGGTAGCGCAGCTCTGGAACAAGTACATGCCGCTGCCCAACAACTTCAACCTGGGCGACGCTCACAACGTGGAGGGTTTCCAGGGTCAGACGTCCCTTCCGGAGACGTCCAAGTTCCTGGTAGGCCGCATCGACCATGACTTCAGCGAAAAATGGCGCTTCAACGGCAGCTACCGGTACTTTTCCCTGAGCCAGTTGACCACCAACCAGCTCGATATCGGCGGCGCGCTGCCGGGCGATAAGCTGGGTACGATCTCGGCGCAAGCCCCCCGCCCCCAGAAGCCCGAATATTTCATCGCTGGATTGACCACTAACATCACCCCCACCATGACCAACGATTTCCATGTGAACTTTACCAAGATCTGGTGGCAATGGGCATCGGCGGCCGCGCCGCCGCAACTGCCGGGGTTGGGTGGAGCGCTGGAAATCGGCGGCGAGACCTCTCAGGCATTGATCCCCTATAACGTCAACAACCAGAATACGCGCCAGCGGTTCTGGGACGGTCATGACCTTTTGTTCAAAGACGACGTGACCAAGATCAAGGGCTCTCACGTCATTCAGTTCGGCGGAAATTACCAAAGGAACTTCGACTATCACGAGCGCAACGACAACGGCCAGGGCATCAACACCTCGCCGGTGTACCAGATCGTGAATGGTCCGGGAATCCAATACTCGTCGGATAACTATCCGGTGGGTCTGCCGTCCAGCCAGGTCAGCACCTGGCAGAAGTACTATACCGAGGTCCTGGGCATCGTCGATCAGCCTCAGCAGTTGTTTACCCGCACCGGCGCCAATCTCACGTTGAACCCGGCGGGAACGCCGATGTTCGACAAGAGCACAATCGATTTCTACAACATCTACCTCACCGATTCCTGGCATCTCAAACCGACGATCACCTTGACCTACGGTCTGAGCTATCAGATCGAAATGCCCCCGGTCGAGCAGAACGGCAAGCAGGTGGAGTTGGTCGATTCCTCGGGCCACCCGATCAGTTTCACCGATTATTTCAATACCAAGGCGTCCATGGCGCTGCAGGGCCAGGTGTATAACCCCACCATCGGCTTTTCGACGATTGCCAATGTCACTGGCGCGAGCCACAAGTATCCCTACAATCCGTTCTACGGCGGCGTAAGCCCGCGTGCGGCGATTGCCTGGAATCCCAGGGGCAACGACAGCAACCCGTTCGGCAAGTTGGTGGGCGACCAAAAAACCGTCATTCGGGCGGGTTATGGCCAGATCTACAGCCGTCTCAATGGCGTCGGCCTGGTACTCATTCCACTGCTCGGCGTAGGTCTCGGCCAGCCGGTTTCCTGCATCGGCGCTTCAATGTCCGGCCAGTGCCTCGGCAGCGGCGGTGTCACACCCGCGAACGCCTTCCGGATTGGAACTGATGGCCTGGTGGCTCCCATTCCCACGCCCACTCAGACGCTGCCCCAGCCTTCCTATCCCGGTACCAACGGGTCGCCGGCCGCTGGTGCCGCGTCGGTCCTCGACCCAAGCTTCCGGCCTGCGGTGACCTACAACTTCAACGTCAGCATCCAACGCGAAATCCGGCCCAAGTTGTTGGTGGAAGCCGGTTACATCGGCCGCATCATCAACCACGAATGGATGCAGCGCGATCTGGATGCCGTTCCCACGATGATGACGCTGGGCGGAGAGAGCTTCGCCCAAGCCTTCGCCGGCATGTACCTTCCCATGTGTGGAACGGGACCCACCTGCCTCGGGAACACCACGGTTCCGACCCAGGCGTTCCTTGAGACGGCGCTCGGCGGGCCCACTTCGGCCTTCTGCAAGGGCTTCGCAAGCTGCACGGCAGCGGTGGTCAACAACCCCGCCATGAACAGCTACATCCAGCAGGCCCAGGTGTTCGAATTGTGGTCGGCTCTCAGCCAGGCTCCCGGATGGACGCTGGGCCGCACCCTTCCCAGCAGCCAGAGCGCGGCTCTGCCCTCCGGCCAGGCGTCGGGCATCTACGCCGACGACAGTTCCGGCCATTCCAATTACAATGCGCTCTACACCACCTTCACCACCAGGGACTGGCACGGCGTGACCACCCTTTCGAACTTCACCTGGGGACGCGCCCTGGGCACCGGCAACCAGTCGCAGGCCACCTCGGAATATACCGTGGTCAATCCCTATAACCTGCAAGCCGCATACGGTTCACAGTTCTACGATTACAAGTTCACCTACACGCAGACTTTCCTGTGGATGGAGCCGTTTTTCAGGGGGCAGCACGGTGTCGTGGGTCGCCTGCTCGGCGGTTGGAGAATCGCCCCGATCTTCACCGCCCGCAGCGGCGCGCCGTTGCAAATCGGTCTTCCCAATGGCAACGGCGACTCGTTCGGAGAAACCCAAACCGGCGGCACATCCACGGATGGCGCCGTACTTAACGGCGCGTTCACGGGCGGCACCACGGCCCACTACAACATCAACATTGCCAACAGCGCAACCGGCGCCGGCATCAATGGCAACGCTGCCAATGGCGGAAACAGTATCAATATGTTTTCCAATCCGGTGGCGGTCCTCAATGAGTTCCGGCCCTGCATCCTGGGCTTTGACACCAGTTGCGGTTCCAGTGGCCAGATTCGCGGCCTGGCGAACTGGAACCTGGATGCGAACATTGCCAAGGATTTCAACATATTCAAGGAGCGGGTGGCTGCCACCATGTCCTTCCAATTCACGAACGTGTTGAATCACGAGGCTCTCGCTGACCCCAACTTGAACATCGCCAGTCCGAACGACTGGGGCGTGCTCGGTTCCAACGAGAACGGCTCGTTGAGTTCGCCCCGGCAGTTGACGTTTAACCTGCGGCTCAGGTTCTAACAGCCCAGGCTCTGAAAACAACTCGAGGGCGCTTCGGGGGATCTCCTCGCAGCGCCCTTTTTATTGGAACCGGCCTCGCCCCTCAAATCCCGTAAAGCTCGATGAGCCGTGCGACGTTGACTTGTTGATTGAATTCTTCCCCCGCGAGGCGGCGGCCGGCTTCTCCCATCCGGCGCCGCAGGGCGGGGTCGCCAAGCAATTCCAGGATGCGGCCGGCAAGTTCGGTGGGATTGCGGCGCTCCACCAGAAAGCCGGTTTGGCCGTGCCGCACCAACTCGGGAATAGCGCCTGTGCGGGTGCCGATTACGGGCCGCCCGCTGGCCAGGGCTTCCGCGATCACGTAACCGAAAGCCTCCTCCCAGCGGGAGACCTGGCAAACTACATCCGCCGCGGCGTACAAGCCGGTTTCGACCGGTTTGGTCACGATGCCGGTCCATGTGACGTGGCCCTCTAAACCTGCCTTGACGGTTTCCGTCATGAGGCGCTGGCGGTCGGCGCCTTCCCCAGCCATGAGAAAATGGACCGCCGGGTTTTGATCCGCTACCAGGCGCGCCGCGGCCAGCAGATCGTCGAATCCCTTTTCCGGAATCACCCAGCTTACCTGCAAAACTACCTGCCGGCCCTCCGGTATGCCGTATTTACGGCGAACCTCCCGGCCATCGGCGGCGCAGGGGGAGGCATCCACGCTGTTATAAATCCGCACGAAACGGCCGGCCGGAAGGACGTCCGAGGATACCCAGCAATCCCGCACGTAGTCGCTGATGCACACCACGCGGTCGAGCGGATAGTTGGCGACCCGCGTGCCGATACGGCGCCACAGCGGGGCGCGCCTGCTCACATGGCCTTCCGGTCGCGAAGACTGGTCGGTGAAAAAGACTTTTTTCACGCCGAAGTACTTCGCCAGCCACGGGTACGGGCTGATGAAGCCGGTGAATTGCATGTGCACAATTTCGGGATGGTAACGGGCCAGAATGTGCGCCAGGCCGCGGGTCGGTTCCCAGGCCAGCTTCCAGGAATCGGGCAGGACCTCAATGGCCACGTTCGGAAGGCTCAGATACTCGCGCACCGCATCGGCCGGCGGCGCAAGGAAGCACAAGACATTCTTCCAGCCGCGGGTTGCCAGCTGTACTGAAATCTCCCGCGCCAGAGCTTCGCCTCCGCCTACGCGAAAAGGTTTGACGCCCAGCACCGAGACTACTGTTTTGGTGTGCGGCAAGGTCAAGTCTCGGATGGGTGTGATTTGGTTGAACTGGAAATTGGGTTCGTTCCGCACCAGCCCCCGCGGTCTCGCCGAATTCCCCAACCCGAACCTGGTGTGTACAATTCCCCTCTCGCCGGCCAGCACGTGGAGTCCGGGGGAAAGACCGGATCGGCCGCGAAGTACTGGCACGGCATCAGCCCAGGCTCTGCGAACGGGGCATCGGCGGGTCCATAGGAACGCCGGGCAAACCCCGCCCATTCCGGCAAGTCTTCCGGAGCGGTCGGCACAAGTCCCGAGGGCATTGGAGGCGAGGGCGTGATACGACCCTCCTATAATAACTGCTTCCCAAACCCCACCCGCGTCTCCGCTTCAGCGCGAGGCGTATCGCTCCGCACGTGCCCCTCTGGACTCCATGCGCCCGGAAGTAATAAAATCCTCCCTGATGCTCGTGGTATAGCCGTACTGAAACTTGCAATACAACCCGGTTCAGAGTAATCTAAGAGCTTGAATTTCTGTAGGTTACGTTAGTCGGAACTGAAATCATGCGCCCCGCGGTCGCGAATCCGTCCCGCCGGCTGTACCACAAGGCGTACACCGCCTTGCATTACCGGCTGCGCACCATTGCTGGCGGCCGATGGAAGAGCCATTGCCGGCCGACCGATATCGGGTTCATGATGACCAACCTGTGCAATGCCCGGTGCGTACATTGCGACATCTGGAAAAACCGCGGCAAGGAAGATCTCCCCACTCCGGACGACTATAAGCGGGTCTTATCCGACCTGCGTTCCTGGCTGGGTCCAGTCCATGTTTTCCTGAGCGGGGGCGAGGCGCTGCTTCGTCCTTACACCCCCGATGTGCTGGCCCATGGCGCTTCGGCCGGTTTGTTGATGGAGATTCTAACGCACGGTTATTGGGACGACCAGTCACGCATCGAACGCGTGGCGCTGGCCAATCCCTGGCGCATCACGGTTTCAGTGGATGCTGCCGGCGCCACGCACGATAAAGTGCGGGGCCGCGAAAAGTTCTGGGAAAAGACTCATACCACTCTGCAGACGCTCCTCCGGCTGCGGAAAGAAAACCGCCTCACCTTTCAGATCCGGCTGAAGACGGTGGTCATGTCCCACAATCTGGAGGAAGTCGCGGGAGTCGCGCGCTTCGCCGGGCAACACGAGCGGATGGAGGTTTTCTACCAGGCCATCGAACAGAACTATAACACCCCGGAAGATCCGCGCTGGTTCGATCATAGCGACAACTGGCCGCGCAATACCGAACGCGCCGTTGAAGTGGTCAACGAGTTAATCGCCTTGAAGCGCCGGGGATTGCCGGTGAGCAACGGATATCACCAACTGGAAGCCATGATCCCTTACTTCCGCAATCCGGATGCGTCGCGGGTTTCCATCCAGTCGCATGCCGCGCATGAACATAAACCCATTTGCACGGCCCTCAGTTCGATCCAGGTACAGCCGAATGGCGACGTGCTTACCTGCTACGGAAAGCCGCCGGTCGGCAACATCCGCACCACGCCGATCCGCGCCATCTGGGAAAATCGCCCGGAATGGTGGACGGAAGGCTGCTGTCTCTACCAGCGTTGCACACCGGCCGAAAAGGAGCTGCTTTCCCTCACCCCACTGGAGCGATAGACGTCTCCCTGGACGCGCTATCGATCGGAAACTGAATGGCTCAAGGCCCTGCTGCAAGTCCAGCCGTTCGCCCGCGGGGGGAACGGTTTGTCCTGAACGTCCTGTGGTCCTGGACGGGCGTGGCAGCCAGTGTCTTCACGGGCTTCGTCATCACCCCGCTGCTGATTCGCAAGCTGGGGCCGGAACACTACGGGATCTGGCTGCAAGTGTTCTCCATCCTGGATTACTTCTGGTTTTTCGATCTCGGCTTCAACCCGGCGATCGCTAATTTTTGCGCCCGCTTTCTGGCGCTCGAAGACCACCGCAAAATCAACCAGGTGATCAATACCGCCCTGTTCTACTTCAGCATGATCGCCTTGGTGGTCTGGGTGACCGCCCCCGTACTGGCCATCCGCGCCTCGCGGTTCTTCAAGGTAGCGGAAGCCGACCGGCACGAATTCAGCACCCTGATCCTGATCACTGGGCTCAGTTGGGGCCTGCAAATGATGCTGCACCTGTTTTTATCGGCGTTGGATGGTTTCCAGCGATTCGATCTGACCAGCCGGGTCATGGTGCTGCAGGTGGTGCTCCGCTCGGCGGGTTATTTCCTCGTGCTCGAACTCGGCTACGGACTGGTCCCGATGGCCGAGGTCTTTGTTGCCGCGCAGTTTCTGGGTTATGTTCTGAATTTCCTGAATTTCCGGCGCGTCTTTCCGCAACTGCGGCTCAGCCCGCAGTATGTTAGCCGGACTATGTTTGGCGACATTCTGCGCTACGGGCTGAAATCCTTCGTGGCCAGCAGTTCCACGCTGGCGCTCTCTCAGAGCGGCGTGCTCACCGTGGGCCACTATTTGGGAGAGACGGCGGTCGGATATTTCGGCCTGCCGTCGCGTATGTTGCAGCAGGTTGCCGACGTGATCTCGCGGGTCGGCATGGTGACACGATCGAGCGCCGCCGAACTCACCGCGACTTCCAAACGACAGGAGACCATCGCTCTGGGGGTATACGCCAACCGCTATTCCCTGACACTGTTTATGCCGCTGGCGCTGTTTCTGCTGGTGTACGGCCGTCCCCTGTTGATCCGCTGGGTGCATAATCCTTCCATGGTGGCGCAAAGCGCGCCGCTCCTGCCGATCTTTCTCCTCTCCTACGCCTTGGTCCTGGCGGCACAATTCAGTTCCAGCTCGCTGCTGTACGGCGTGGGACGCCACGGCGGTTATGCCCGCGGCCTGGTCGTGGAGGCGGCGCTGTACATCGCAGCCCTGGTCTGGGTGGTGCCGCGTTACGGCATCCTGGGAGCGGCCTGGACATCGGCTACGTTGATGATCGCGGTACGCGGCATCTATACGCCCCTGCTGGTCTCGCGGGCGCTGGAATATTCTTTCCTGGCGTATATGCGCCGGATCTACGTGCGGCCGCTGATAGCGGGAGTCCCGGCGGTGATCCTGGCTTGGGTCCTGCGATCGAGTTGGCTTCCCGGCGCGACGTGGCTGCAGTTGGTCCTGGCGGGCTGTCTGACCTGCTTGGCTTATGGCGCGGTGGCGCTCTTCCTTTGCATCACACCATCAC
>Ga0335073_10016527_pt1 | contig 10307 bp, 4 predicted proteins | sample Lox_Sample_22_FD_207093 | JGI IMG/M metagenome (GOLD analysis project Ga0335073, IMG submission 207093) | Soil microbial communities from Loxahatchee National Wildlife Refuge, Florida, United States - Lox_Sample_2.2 | ecosystem: Environmental > Terrestrial > Soil > Wetlands | place: USA: Florida... | reverse complement strand
CGGTAGCTGACAAGTGTTGCCGGACATTCAGGATGAGCATGGCGACGTCACTGGCGATGAGCACGTGGAAACGGGCATTCCGGGCAGCTGAGATCGCGGTCATGCTCATGGTGGCGCCGGGATGCTCACGGTGACGCGACGCACACCGCGGATGACGCCGGGATGGTCATGCTGAGCGTCGCGGGCTGGTCCCGGGCATGAAGATGCCCGGGCCGGGACTGAGGGATCAGCTTCCGGGAGCCGGCGCGAGAGCGGCGGCGAGGCCGAGCCGGCCCAGCAGCGCGTCGAAATCGGCAGCGCTGCGGCGGTGCCAGCGGATCGCGGCATCCGCGCACGCCGCGACCAGGGCCAGGGCGTCGCCGAGCGTCGTCCCGGTCGGCCCCGGCGGGCAGGGATCGCGGCCCTCGGGGGTCTCGACGACGGCGACCAGGCGGCCGAACTCCGAGGTCGCCTCCTGAAGCAGCGGCCCGGCACGGTCGCGGAGACGGCGCAGCCAGCCCCGCACGGTCGCGGCCGGGACGCCCAGCTGCACGCCGAGCCGCGCGGTGCCCGTGCCACGCAGCACCGACGCGGCAGCCGCCCGCGCGATCACCCTGACGGCGTCCGCGCGCCGGGGCGCCGCCCAGGACGGGAGCAGGACGTGCGTCGCCCCGCAGGACCGGCACCGCCCGCGCCGGGGCCGGACCAGGCGGCTCGTGCCGGGACCCGTCCGGATCACCCGCTGCCGCCCCCAGCCCCAGGCACCGAGCCGCCCGGCCCGGCACGAGGGGCAGGCAAGCGCGCCGGACGCCAGGTCCGCGGACGCGGCATCCGGGTCGGCGCACAGCAGCATCAGGGCAGTCCTCCCGATCACGGCACCACGGTCCCCGGCGGCGGCCCGTGCTGCCAGGGGCGGTTCGTGTTGCAGGCTGCCAGGCCGGAGGCCGCCCCGCAACCGGATCGCAGATCACCGGCGGAAACGACACGGTGAACGGCACACAGCAGGAACCGGCAGGCTCTGGGCAGCACCCGGACCCGCCACACTCACGGTGTCGTCGCGCACGCAACGAGATCCACGCCGCCCGGACTTGGCCGCAATGCTCACGCTGAATGACGCCAACCGGCCCCAGGACGCTCAAAGAGAATGGCGCCTAACACCAGTGATGGCCGGAACGCTCGTGACATGATAGTCGGACAAATAACCGCGCACCGGCCGCCGTTCGGAGCGCTCCGCTTTTATAGGCGCTCCCCAGTCGCGGCCATGCATAACCGTGCAGGTATCCCAGCACATTCAGGGCCTACGGACCCGGTTGCCGCGTTGACTGTCCGTGGTAAAGGGCCGACCATCAGCTAAGCCGGGACCCGTGGCAAGTGGAGCTATTTCGCGTCGGCCGTTCGGCTAACGCTGGTAGTTGTTGTGGCGCCTCACGGCCCCGCGGAGACATTCCCCGCGTGGGTTCACCGGTTAGGCAGCGTATCCGCCCAGGTTGGTGATCGTGAGTGCGGCGAGCACCCCGTCCATGGCGGGAACGCACCCAAACAGCGGTGTGAACCCGCAACCAAGGGTCACGATTTTCCACTGAGCGGTGGCGGCTTTGTGCTTAGCGGCCAATCAATTCACAGGACCGTCTCGCAGCGCTAATGTGTGGTCTGGGGGGACTTCGCCACGCACCACGGATCTCGACCGGTGGCCCCACGTAGCCCGATGCTCTGTGGTGTGGGTCGGTTCCCGGCTGTGTCACGAACTTGGGCAGTTGGGTGGCGATGTGGCAACGGTCGTGTTCGTACATGGAACTGGCGTCCGTCAGTCGGCGTATGATGCCGCTTTCGCGCGGTTCGCCAAGCGCATCGCCCAGATTCGGCCCGGACATGCTGTCGCCCAGTGTTTTTGGGGTGGCCCGCACGGGTCACGGCTCAATGCCGCCGGAGTATCAATCCCCTCGGGTACATCGCACCGCAGCCTCGACGATCCGCTTCTGGAGACGGCTGCCGACGACGACGCTGAGGTCGCGCTGTGGGGACTGCTCGAACACGACCCTATATTCGAGCTCCGGCTGCTCTCTGCCGATGATCTAACTCGGGAAGAGCTGCCACCAAACGTTGCGGCGCCGGGACAGGCGCTGGCTGCTGCGGCCCGGCGTCTGCCAGCCAACGCCTCCGTAGCATCACGGGCGGCCATTGCCGGTCTGGACAGCGTACTTCCTGACGCTGTAGAGGCAGTCCTCGCGAATGAGGTAACCGTCGATGTGCTGCGACGGGAATCGGATTTGGGCGGAACGTTGCGGGCTGCGCTTGCGCGCGCTTTCGTGACGGAGGCGTTGCTTCGCGCGGACGAGGAGCTGGGTGGCACCTTTCCGCTCGATGGAGCGCACCGTGACGCGTTGACCGCTGCCGTTGCCGCCGGACTAGGCGGGTCCGACCGTGGCATCGGCGGCTCAGTCGGTCGGCTTGGCCTCAAGGTTGCCTTCGGGCTTGGCGCCACGAGACCCGCGGAACGGCGCAGGTCGGCGATCACCGAGGCAGCAGCGCCAGCGGCGGGCGATGTTCTGATGTATCTTGCCCGCGGTGAACCCATCCGCTCTTTCATCGCGGACACGGTCGCTGCGGTGGAGCCGCCCGTCGCTCTCGTAGCTCATAGTCTTGGTGGGATCGCCAGCGTTGATCTGCTCGCCACCAGGGCACAGCCCGCAGTGGAGCTCCTGGTTACCGTTGGTTCCCAGGCGCCTTTCCTGTACGAACTGAACGCTTTGCCGGCCTTGGAGTTCGGCGCCCAACTGCCTCCAACTGTGCCGCGGTGGGTGAACATTTTTGACCGGCGCGATCTGCTCGCCTATACCGGCGCACGTGTCTTCCCTGGCCGGGTCGAAGACCGCGAAGTCGACAACCGCGCCCCGTTCCCGCGGTCGCATAGCGCCTATTTCGTCAACGAACATTTCTGGGCAGTTCTAGACGAGGTGCTGTAATGGTACTGCCCGCGGAGACGATGGCCGTCGTGGTCGGCGTCGAAGAGTACGAGGCCGACCGTAAGTGGCGGCTGGATGGTCCCGCGCTGGACGCGTGCCGTTTCGCCCGGTGGCTCACCATCCGTGGTGTACCGGCCGACCGGATCACCTTGCTGATCTCGCCGCTTCCCGAGAACGCCGACGCGGTGGAAGAGCAGTCGCAGGGCTACAGATTCCGGGGCTCCGCAGACTACGCAACGGTCCGCGACGTTTTTGTCCGATACCTGCCGAGCCAGACAAGCGGCCTGCTGATCTTTTATTGGGGTGGGCATGGCGTCATCGAAGAGGAGGAACGCCGCCTGATCTATGCTGACGCGACGAAAATGGATAAACGCAACCTCAACCTCTCGTCGTTGCTGAAGTCTATGCGCTCAAGCACGTTCGCCAGGCATCCCCAACAGCTCGGCATGGTTGATGCATGCCTGAACCTCGTCACGGAACTCGGTTGGGAGGGCAGGATGCCCAACGACATGTTCCCCGAAGGCCGCCCAGAGCCAAGACGCGACCAGCGGGTGTTGCTCGCTGCCAGCCCCGGCGAGCGGGCAATAAACGTGGATCCACTGAAAACAGGACTCTTCTCGCAGGTCTTGCGGGAGGTGCTCGACACGTTGCCACCCGGGACCTGGCCGCCTGACGCGGAGTGGCTGCGCGATCTGGTGAGCGAGCGGTTCGAGCAGTTGCGCGACGATGACCGTACTCACCAGGTGCCTAGCTACCTATGGTTCCGCTCGCGCAGCGGGGAAGACACGCTGGTGTTCGCGTCCGACCCGCTCGCGGGGCGGGTGCCTGCCGCCGCGTTCGGCGGTCAGCTGCTCACGTCCGCCGAGTACCGGAAGCTGAAGGCGATCCTCGACGGCGCGCCCGCGCCCAGAGACCTACGAGCGCTATACCGCGAGGCGACGCGAAACCTCGCGGTCCAGCAACTGCCGCGCCGACCTGACGATCTAATATCGACAGTCAACGCGCTGCGCAATGCTTTGAGCCCGATGCCATTGTTCGGGTTTCTAGTTCGCTTTGCGGCGGGCACGGACGACAAGATTACACAGGATCGGCTGTGGGAGTGGATCAACGCGGCCGCGCCGCACTGGGGCGTTGAAATGGACGAACTCCTAGCACTCGACATGGAATTGCGCCGGACGTTTGTACTGCTGCGGCTTGAGCAGGACTACCTCGATGACAGACTTCTGGTTACCGGATGGACGTATGAGGGCAGTGACGGTAAGCAGGCCGTGACCAGCGACGAGCCGTGGAACCGCGACCGTCTGGCGGTGGAGGTGAGCCGTTTGGTCGATGGATTCGATCCCAGCGAGGACCCAGTTCCGCCTGTCATTGAGTTCCTCGTCCCGTTGTCCATGCTGGACGACAACTTGGAGGCCCTGCAAGTCCGCCTCGGCGACCGGGTGAGGGAGATCGGCGCCGTGTGCCCTGTCATCATGCGGTCACTGGACCGGCTCGCCGACCCAGGCAGACGCGCATGCTGGCGGGCCATGTGGAATGAGCTAACCGCGCGCGGCGATGCCTACGATGAGACTGCGATCTGCTGGGTGGAGTGTGCCCCCACGAGCGGGCTTTTTGATCCGGCGGTTCTACACACACATATATGCGCCGCGCTGGCTTACGCGCGCGCATGCGGGCCTGATGAGGATCCGGTGTTCGAGGCGGCTCTCGATGCCGGTGTCCCCGTAGCGCTCTGGTACCGCGTTTCCGCCGCGCGCAAGGCCCATCGCATAGACCTTGAGAAAGTGTTGCGCAACCGCGGGCTCCGGGACTTGCCCGATGTCGTGTTCCGGCAACGTGACGCCGCGCACTCCTACGGAGCCGCTGCGGAGCACGTCGGCCGCGACCTAGTCCTGCTTTGGGATAACCCCGAGCGGGTGCCCGAAGAACTGGAGTGGCATCCGCCTGCCGTCGAAGGAGTCGCCCCATGACCGTCTGGCCGATTTATACCGGTACGGGCCGACCTCACGACGGCATCCAGCGCTTGCCCGCCCCGCCGAACTGGCGGGCCTTCGACGGCGGCCCGGCGCTGCCGGTCCCCGACCAGGCTGACCCCGGAATCCGGCGTCGGCTCGGTTCGCAGGATCCCTCCGCCGGGAACGGCCGCGTGCCGGATGAGCAAGAGATCCAGATGGTCAACGCGGCGCTTTTCCTCCGCCGCCCGCTGCTCGTGACTGGAAGACCTGGCACCGGCAAGTCCACGTTGGCGTACTCGATCGCCAAAGAACTCAAGCTGGGCCCTGTCCTGCACTGGCCCATAACCAGCCGCTCGACCCTGCTGGAAGGCCTCTACCGGTACGACGCAATCGGACTGCTGCGCGAGGAGAACCTCCGGCAACTCCGGGCTCGCGCTTCTGCTGATGTTGCGCCCGCAGCCAACAACCTGCTTCCCCCAGCGGATTCTGCGTCGCTCACAGCGGACATCGGGCGGCACTTGCGGCTCGGGCCCCTGGGCACTTCGCTACTGCCCTACAGTCGGCCCCGGGTGCTGCTCATCGATGAGATAGACAAAAGCGACATCGACCTGCCAAATGACCTCCTCAACGTGTTCGAAGAGGGGGAGTACCAAATCGATGAACTGGCCCGGCTACCGGAAGAGGCAGGTCCTGTGCAGGTAATGACTGCCGATCCTGGCGGGCATGCCGAGATCCGCCGGGGGCATGCGCGCTGCCTCGCGTTCCCCTTCGTCCTGCTTACCAGCAACGGGGAACGAGAGTTCCCACCGGCATTCCTGCGCCGGTGCCTGCGCCTCGACCTGCAACCACCCGGCCAAGGCCAAGTCGAAGCGATAGTCACTGCCCACCTCGGTCCCGAGGCGGCAGCTACGGCGGAGCGGCTGGTGCACGAATTCCTCGACCGGCGCACACGCTCCGAGGTCACCACGGACCAGCTTCTCAATGCCATTTACCTGGCAACGTCAGGCAGCCGGTACAAAGACCGATCTCCCGAGGAGGTCGCCTCCCTCGAAGACGTTGCCAGCGCTGTCATGCGCCCATTGTCCGGTACAGAATGATCGAAAGGCTGCTCGCTGTTCTCGCCGCGGCCGACCTGAAGCTCGAGCCGCGCGAGCTACGCGACGCCCTATGGCTGGCGGAACACATCGTCATCGCCGACCGCAAAGATCGGGCGGCACCGCCGCCCCGCGGGCCTGCTGCAGGTTCGGGACCGGCACTACCGGCATCGACCACTGCAGGGGCCGGACCGGCCCAGGAGCCCACTGCACGCGCTGAGGCCACCACCGGAGCAGCACTCTACGCAGCGGGGTCCGCCACTGGCGGCATCAGTCATCTCCAGGCGATGGAGGCGCGTAGCCCGGCGGTGCCTGCGCTGCGCCACCAGCTACAACTCGCCCGCTCGCTTAGGCCGTTCAAGCGGCGAGTGCCGTCGCGGACCTCCTTTGTGGTCGACGAGGCGGCTACAGCTGCGCGAGTGGCCGAGGAGGGCATCTGGATGCCGGTCCTTCGGCCGGCCCCTGCTCGCTGGCTCGACCTAGCCATAGTCGTCGACACGTCACCGTCCATGGTCGTGTGGCGGCGCACCCTGGCCGAGCTACGGATGCTCGCGGAGCGGCTGGGCGCGTTCCGCAGTGTCCGAGTCTTGGCCGTTGATAGCTCAACAGATCCGTCGAAGCCACTTACCGTCCGCCCAGCACCGCTGTCGGGCGGCCCTACCGTTGGGCTGGAGCGGGAACCGGCCACGCTGATTGACCCGACTGGTCGACAGGTCATCCTCGTCGTGACGGACGCCGTTAGCGGCGCCTGGCGAGACGGGCGGATGGACAAGCTCCTGCGGCGCTGGGGGACTGTGGCGCCCGTGGCCGTGGCCACCGTACTCCCGCAGCGCATGTGGGCTGGCACCGGCATACGTGCCGTGCCAGCCCAACTGCATGCCCCGACGCCGGGGACCGCAAACGGGACCCTGCACGCCCGCACTCGGGGAGGGCAGGGTCCCACCGGCGCAGTGCCGATCCCAGTAATGGAACTGTCCGCCCGCTGGCTTGCGCAATGGGCGCGCATCGTTGCCGGCGCGCCACACTGGCAGAACGCGGCCCTGCTTGCAAGTCCGCCCCCGCTGACCGCGTCGGCACCGGGATTGCCGGCTGACAGGTCGGCCGCTGAGACGGTCCGCAGATTCCGCGCCGCTGCGTCGCCGACCGCATTCCAACTCGCATGCTACCTGTCGGCCGCATGGCTGAACCTGCCGGTGATGCGCCTCGTGCAGCGGGTCATGCTGCCGGAGTCGGACACAGCCCACCTTGCCGAGGTGTTCCTCGGCGGGCTGCTCAGAGCGGTTCCCGCCGACGGGGACAGGCCCGACCCAGAAATCGTTCAGTATGACTTCCTCCCCAAGGTCAGAGACGAGCTGAACAACTATCTCCTCCGTGACCAAATGCTCAACGTCCTGCGCGAGACCAGCCAGTTCGTCACCGAGCGCTTCGGGCAGCCGCTCGACTTCGCCGCCCTACTCGCCGACCCTGCGGGTACGCCACTACCTGCCCTCGCCGGCGAGGGCGGCCCACCCCTGGCCTATGTCGCGGCTACAGTGCTCGCCAAGCTCGGCGGGCGTTACCGCGCCCTCGCGGACCGCCTGGCCACCGCCGCACCGGGTGGCCTTACGCCCCTATCGCCCGATTTTTCCACGCCGGTCTCTCCCGCTACCCACCACGTCGCACCTGAGGGGGCCATTAGCCTCGGTGACGCGGTCAGCTCCGACGTAGCACAGACCGAGACGCCCAGTCCAATGCTGGAAGAAGTGGTCGAGGACGTCACCGCGCTTGAGGGCACTAATAGAAAGTCTCCTGCGGCTTCCGACGATGGGGTGCGCCGAACCGGCGCTATGGCAGCCGACGGCACGCTCACTCCGCCCCTCGATGCGACCGCCGAGCACCCTGACCTGCTAGCTCCGCGGTCGGCACTCATCATCTCGGCGAGCCGATACACGAACCCGGGGCTCCCAGACCTGCCAGCAGCCGCACGGAATGTCGAGGAACTCGCAGCACTGCTCGGAGATCCGCAGACCGGCGGTTTCCACGTCACCGTCCTGCGCGATCCGCCGCTGCGAACACTGACCCGCGAGCTGGAGCAGTTCCTGTTCAGCCGCAGAGCAGAAGAGACCGCCCTGGTGTACCTGTCAGGGCATGGCCTCCTGAGTCCAGAGGGACGGCTGATCTTCGCCGCTTCGGACACCGAGCCGGACCTGATTGCAGCAACAGGGCTCGATCTGCGATTGCTCACTGACTCTCTGAACGAGTGCTCGGCACAGCGACAGATCGTAATACTTGACTGTTCTTATAGCGGAAGGTTCGCAGACATCATGACCGCGACGGGGGGCGGGCTATCTGGCGTGACAGGCGCACATCGCAGTCGGCTAGTTGTTACCGCCTCCCGTGCGGAAGAGTCCGCACTCGAAGAGGGGTTCACTGCAGCGTTGGTTGACGGGCTGCGCACCGGCGCAGCGGACCGGGGCGGGGACGGGTTGGTGTCAGTCTCGGAAGCATACGCGTACGTCAAAGAGCGGCTACTGGAAGCCGGGCAGAGGCAAGCGCCGCAGATCGTCCGCTCCGACGAGGGAATCGACACGATGATTCTCACCCGCGCTCCCTCGCGGCTAGCGACCGCGCCGCAGGAAGCGGCAAGCCTGTGGGAACGGCTGGATCGCCTGCCCGGCCTCGACGGGGTGCGGCGACAGTTGCGTGAAATCATCGTGCAACCGGAGCTGCAGCCCGGACCTGGCGGCCGCAGCCACCTCAGCTCCTCTAGGCCGCAGGCTCGCCATCTCGTATTCGTCGGCGACCCAGGCACAGGCAAGACTACAATCGCTCGGTTCATCGGCGAGATCTACCGAAGTCTGGGCATGCTGCGCCGCGGCCACGTTGTGACCGCCAGTCGGTCCGACCTGGTAGCCGCGTATGTGGGCGCAACAGCGGCGAAAACCGACTCGCTGGTAGATCGAGCGCTGGACGGCGTGCTTTTCATAGATGAGGCGTACACGCTCGGCCACGACAATCTAAGATTCGGTCACGAAGCTATTGACAGCCTGCTGCGGCGGATGGACAGCGACGGGGACCGGCTCGTGGTGATCATGGCCGGCTACCCCGCGCAAATGAGCCAGTTTCTCGACGCCAACCCAGGATTGCGGGAGCGCTTCCCCGATAACTGCATTGTTACATTCGAAGACTATGATCCGGACGCCCTCCTGGCGATACTGCTGGATCGGCTCCGCTCGGCAGGGCTGCGCTGGACTGCGGGCCTGGAGTCCCAGCTCCGCGATGTGACGGCCGGGATGTACCGAACAAGAACCCCCGGATTCGGCAACGCCCGCGAAATGGTCGAACTGGCTCAGGCGATTCAGCTCCGGTGGGCGCGGCGCGTGAGCGGAGATCCCAGCCAGCCCGCAGATGTGAACGACCTACCGGAACGAGTGCAGGTATATCTAGATCCCAGCATGGTCGGTAAGGTCGTAGGTCATGTCTTTATCTCATACATCCGTGAGGACTCCGATCGGGTCGACCAACTGCAGCGCATGCTCCAGGCAGCTGGGATCCCAGTGTGGCGGGACACGTCCGGCCTGTGGCCGGGTGAAGACTGGCGGGCGACAATCCGAAGGGCCATCACCAGCGACGCACTGGTATTCATCGCCTGCTTTTCCAAGAGAAGCCTTGCCCGCCAACATAGTTACCAGAACGAGGAACTCCTTCTGGCAATCGAGCAGCTGCGAATGCGTCGGCCTGAGAACCCCTGGATTATTCCGGTCCGGTTCGATGACTGCGAGATCCCTGAGCTGGACATCGGGGGCAAACGCACTCTCAAATCGATCCAGCGCGTGGACTTGTTCGGCGATGACTACCAGGAGAAAGCGCAACGGCTAGTCGTAGCCATCCAGCGAATCCTAGGGCAGCTGACGGTTTCAGAGCGGAGTGAGACTGCACCGGCGCCAGGGAACGAGGCTTCAGCGCCGCACGAGCCAGCCCTGGATGGGGTCTCTGCCGGTGCCGCCTCGACCAGCGGCGACGGTGGGACGGGCGAGGCACTGCTGGACCGGGCAGTGCAGCCGGTGCAAGCCGGGGATGAGCAAGGAAGCGGCCCGCTCGACGAAGCTTGGACGACTGCTCTACTTGACAATGCGGCTCTGGCGCTAAATAAGCTCCGGCAGGCGCGCGACGCGCTTGAGCTCACCATGCGCGCGATGCGTCAAGTTGAGCAACGAAGCGCGGTGCCGACAGGAATGGTCGACTGGGACTACAGCGATCAGGAAGCGACGCACGAGCGGCTGGCGGCGGCGGTGGCCGATCCGGCAGCGCAACTTGTATCGTATTCGGCGCAAGTCGTA
>Ga0335073_10016526_pt1 | contig 10307 bp, 9 predicted proteins | sample Lox_Sample_22_FD_207093 | JGI IMG/M metagenome (GOLD analysis project Ga0335073, IMG submission 207093) | Soil microbial communities from Loxahatchee National Wildlife Refuge, Florida, United States - Lox_Sample_2.2 | ecosystem: Environmental > Terrestrial > Soil > Wetlands | place: USA: Florida... | reverse complement strand
CCAACTTTGAGGAAATGGCTCGACGTAAATTGTGCCACCGCCGACGTTCACCGGAGTGGCAAGATCGAACGACAGCGCTTCGATCCCAACGCCCAGCCAAATCAGGAGGATCGAGGCAATCAGGTACCCGGCCAGACCATGGACCCACGCGCTCGCCCCGATCGCGGCCAAGGCTGCTGAGAACACCAGGAGCGACCCGACCACCAGCCAGCCGAGTCGACTGTTGAGTACGGGCCAGGTCGGTCCGGCCGCGCCCGCGCTTGGCCCCGGGATCAGAGATAGCGCGGTGGCGGTCAATGTTAGCGCGGCGGCCATACCGATCAGCCAGCGACCTTGCGCCCGCGTCGGCGGTCCTCGGCGGGCCGGCTGCCTCGGTTTCGGTCTTCGATTGACACCGTTCGTGGAGGACACCACCCGGAGTCGGGGCACTCTTCCTTACTTGTCAGCCGAAAGGCTCTATGGGCCGGGCCCGGCTTGTATGGGATCCCTCTCCCGATTGGGGACGCCCGTGCTGGGATTCGAACCCAGGTCTGAGGCTCCGCAGGCCTCTAGGATAATCCAGTGCAGCGGGCAGGGAGGGTCCCCCGTCCGTAGCTACCCCACACGGGCATTCGGGTTGCGTTCCGTCCGAGCGCGCCGAGGAAGGTCGCCTATAAAAGAGGCGGGCCGCGGCGGCGCGACTTCGCGCTCCCCTTAATAGACGGGCGGACTCCTCCGCGCTCCGAGGGCCCGCGCCCAGCATGGTCGAGTCTACCGGCGTCGACCCGTGGGAGGCGCTCCGCGCGCTTCCGATGGGACGACGGATCGAGCTGACCGATCCCGCGGGACATGTCTGGACCGGCACCGTGGTGCCACGCCATGAGCTCTCGGGGGATCGCGTACTACCCCTGAAGCTCGAGTCCGGCTACAACGTCGGAATCCGGATCGAGCCCGGGACTCAGTATCGGGTCCTCGAGGGCGCCGGCCGTGGGGGATCCCCTGCCGTCCGTTCTCCCCACTCGATGAGCGCTACGCCTCCGTCCTCTCCGCCGGTGACCCTGCTCACCACCGGGGGCACGATCGCCTCGCGGGTCGACTACGAGACCGGAGGCGTGCGACCGGTCGGGGACGAGCGGGAGATCCTCGAGTTCTATCCGGAGCTCGGGGCGGGCGGTCCCGTCCGCATCGTCCCGGTCCTCGACCGGCTGAGCGAGGACATCGTCCCGGACGACTGGATGCTGATCGGCAAACGGGTCGTGGAGGCCTTCCGGGACGGTGCACGAGGGGTCGCGATCGCCCATGGGACCGACACGCTCGGGTTCACTGCCGCTGCCTTGAGCTTCCTGCTCGCCGACCTTCCGGGCCCGGTCGTGCTCGTCGGCGCCCAACGCTCGCCCGACCGACCGTCGTCGGACGGTCCGTCGAACCTGGCCGCCGCGGTGCGGGTCGCGCGCGAGGGCGAGTTCGGCGAGGTCGTGGTCGTGATGCACGCGAACCTTTCGGACGACGCCTTCTCGATCCACCGGGGCACCCAGGTTCGCAAGATGCACGCGAGCCGCCGGGACGCCTTCGAGAGCCGGAACGATCCTCCGCTCGGTCGGCTCGACGGCTCGGGCCTCCACTTCGAGCGCACGACCCGCCCGCGCTCGACTGGCCCGGCCCGGCTCGACGGCCCGCTCGATCGGCGCGGCGCCCTGCTCACCTTCTACCCCGGCCTTACGCCGGCCCGGGCGGCGGCGTTTGTCGACGGGTTGCGGGGGATCGTGCTCGCCGGCACTGGGCTCGGCCACGTCTCGACCGAGCACCTGCCGTGGATCCGGGAGGCGACCGGGAAGGGCGTGATCGTCGCGATGACGACCCAGTGTCTGGAGGGCAACGTCGATCCCTTCGTCTACGCCACGGGCCGTGAGCTCGCCGGGTCCGGAGTGACGTACCTCGGCGACCTCCTTCCGGAGACCGCGTACGCGAAGCTCCTCTGGGCGCTCGGGCACGGATCCACCCCGGCCGAGGTCCGCGCGCTCCTGGAGGCGGACGTCGCCGGCGAGTTCGAGTGGCGCCACCGCCCCGAGGTCGCGCCGTGAAAGCCGGGCTTGAGGTCCACCAGCAGCTCGAGGTGGGCAAGCTGTTCTGCGCCTGCCCGGCCGAGCTGGGCGAGGAGGTGCTCGGGGACTTCGTGCGCCGTCTGCGGCCGGCGAGCGGCGAGGACCAGCAGGTCGACGCCGCGGCCGCGTACCAGGCGGGTCGGGGCCTGCGCTACCGGTACGAGATCGCGCCGAACAGCTGCCTGGTCGAGCTCGACGAGGAGCCCCCCCACCTGCTCAACGCCGAGGCGCTCGACGTCGCCCTCACCCTCGCGCTCCTCCTCGAGGCGCGGATCGTGGACGAGATCCAGGTCATGCGCAAGATCGTCGTGGACGGTTCGAACACCTCAGGTTTCCAGCGGACCACCCTCGTCGCGGTCGACGGCCGGCTCGAGGTCGGCGGGCGGGAGCACGCGATCCTGTCGATCTGCCTCGAGGAGGACGCTGCCCGGAAGATCCGCGAAACGTCCGAGGAGGTCACGTATCGGCTCGACCGGCTCGGGATCCCGCTGATCGAGATCGCGACGGGGCCGGACATCACGAGCGGTGCCGAGGCCCGCGAGGTCGCGGAGGAGATCGGCGCCCTCCTCCGGGCCACCCGCCGGGTCCGCCGGGGGATCGGGACGATCCGCGAGGACCTCAACGTCTCGATCGAAGGCGGGCACCGCATCGAGGTGAAGGGCGTGCAGGAGCTCGGCATGATCGCGACCTACGTCGAGCGCGAGGTCGCGCGCCAGCGGCAGCTGATCGACGTCGCGGCCGAGCTCGCGCGCCGGGGCGCGGAGCGCCCGGTCGGCGAGTGGGTCGACGTCTCGGCCGAGATCGGCACGCCGGCGAGCGGCCCGCTGAGCCCGTCCGCCCGCAAGGGAGGCCCGGTCCTGGCGCTCCGTCTTCCGAAGTTCGCGGGGCTGCTCAAGTCGCCGCCGGGGTCGGACGAACGCCTGGGTCGGGAGCTGGCGGACCAGGCCCGGGCGACCGGCCTCCGGGGCCTTCTGCACTCGGACGAGCTCCCGGGCTACGGCCTTGACGCCGCGGCCGTTGCGCGCCTGCGCTCGATCCTGCGGCTCGGGGACTCGGACGCGTTCGTCGTGGTCACGGATCCTTCGCCGGCGCGCGCCGAGGCGGCCGTGCTCCGGGTCGCGGCCCGAGCGGCGGCCGCGCTCGACGGCGTACCGGGGGAGACCCGCGATCCTCTGCCCGATGGGCGCACCCGCTACTCCCGCCCCCTGCCGGGGAGGGACCGGATGTACCCGGAGACCGACATCCCCCCGATCCCGATCCGCCAGGACCACGTGGCCCGACTCCGGGACCATCTTCCCGAGCGGCCCGGCGCGCTCCGGGAGCGTCTTCAGCGAGAGACGGGCCTGGACGCGCAGGTGGTGCGGCAGCTCGTCGGGGGCGACCTCGTGGACCCGTTCACCGCCCTAACCGCGGCCGGGTACGCGCCGGGGATCGTCGCGCGGCTCCTGATCCAGTACGTTCCCGGGGTCCCGGTACCGGAAGGCCGGCCGCCGTTCCGACCGTCGACCGCCCTGCTCGAGGCGGTGCTCGGGGGAGAGCGTGCGGGCCGGTTCGCCAAGGAGGGTATCCCCTCCGTCCTCGCCCAGCTCGCCTCTGGCGCTCCGGACGTGACGACCGCAGCGGCGCGCGCCGGGTTGGCGGGGTTCGGGCCGAGCGAGCTCGAAGCCCTCGTGGACCACGTGGTCCAGGAGAATCGGGAGCTCCTTCGGACGCGCGGCTCCGCCGCGTTCTCGCCGCTGATGGGGGACGTCATGCGCGAGGTACGGGGGCGGCGGGACGGACAAGAGGTCGCGGAGGTCCTCCGACGCGCGATCGCACGGGTATCGAGCGACGGGGCTCCCTGAGACGCCGGAGGATCCCCGAGCGATGCCGCCCCGACCGACGCTCCGCGCCGTGGTGACGGACGTCGACGGCACCCTGACGGACGACCGGCGCCGCCTCGATCCGGAGGCGATCCGCTGGGTTCGCCGCCTCGAGGAGCATGGGGTCCCCGTCGTGCTGGCGACCGGCAACGTACTGCCGATCGCGCTCGCGCTCCACCGTTCCCTGGGGCTCTCCGCCCCGATCGTGGCCGAGAACGGGGGTCTGATCTATCGGAAGCGGGACGGTCGGGAAACGGTGGAACGGCTGGCCGATCGGTCGATCGCCCTCCGGGCGCTCCGCGCCGTCCGCCGCGCGGGGCTCGACGCGCGACCGCTGTTCACGGATCGGTGGCGGGAGACCGAGGTGGCGATCGAGCCGACCGTGCCGCTCGCCGCCGTCCGACGGGCGATCCGGCCCCTCCCGGTCCGGGCCGAGGCAACCGGGTACGCGGTCCATCTGATGCAGCGGGGCGCCGGGAAACGGCGCGCGCTCGACCGAGCGCTGGACGACCTCGGGCTCACGCTCCGCGAGTGCGTCGTGCTGGGGGACGGCGACAACGACGTCGGAATGCTGCGGGCGGCCGGGTTCGGGGTCAGCTTCGCCTCGGGGAGCGCGGCCGCGCGCCGGGCGGCCCGGTACGTCGCGCGGTCGCCGTTCGCCGCCGGTTTTGTAGAAGGGCTTAAGGCCAGCACCGTGTTGGCACGCCCGAGTTCCTGACCGGGAGGGAACCGACGGTGCTCGTGGGACAGTGCGCAAGGTGCGGCGCCCCGGCCACGCTCGGCTGCACGAGCTGCGGACGGACGTTCTGCCGCGGCTGCCTCGATTCGGAAGAGCGCATGTGCGCCGACTGCGTCGCGGCGCAGAAGAACGCGAAGAGCCCGGTCGCCGCCCGGATCCCCCCGTCCCGCCGGATCGCGGGGCGCGCGTCGGCCCGCGTGGGCCGGGTTCAGTAGTCCGAACCGGGCAGAACCAGACGACCCTTCGGGGTCGCCCGCCCGACGAAGACGAGCCCGACGCCGACCATCCCCGTGACCAGGCCGAAGCCGAGCGCGGCCCACGCGTAGGTGCCCATCGTCGGGCCGAACCAGATCCCGGCGACGGTCGATCCGCCCGCGGGGGCGATCATGTGGAGCCCAAGATTCACGAGGACCCCGAGCCCCCAGCCGAGGAAGATCATCACGCCGGCCGCGAGGAAGTATCCCGCGCGTTCGTCGCCGCCGTAGTCGGTCGGAGGCACCGCGGGGGTCTCCTGCAGGTCGACCACGCCCGAGCCTGAAATCGGGGGTTATAGGCGTTGCCGTCGAGCGGCCGGAGCGCGGCGCAACGACCCCCTCGCTGCGCGTCGAGGGGGCTTTATTAGGCAGGGGCCGGCGCACGCGGTACCCACCGCGGAGCGGGGGACGGCGTCCGAGTGATCCCGAGCGACCTGGTCAACAATCTCTGGGTGCTGCTCGCCGGCCTCCTGGTCTTCCTGATGACCATCGCCGTCGGGTTCCTCGAGGTCGGCGAGCTCGGGGAAGGCCTCGCCTACAGCCTGTACAAGACGGTCCTGTTCACCGGTCTCGCCCTGGTCGTGATGGCGATCGTCGGGTTCAACACCGCGTTCGCCCCGACCTGGGGCGGCGTCATCGGGAACCCCTTCTACGCGAACGGCTTCTTCCTCGGCGGCTTTTCGACCTCGGCCGTCAACCCGGTCTCCGACGTCTGGTGGTCGACGAGCGGTACCGGTCTCACGACCGGCGTCTACTTTCTGTTCGAGACGGCGTTCGCGGCCGTCACGCTCGCGCTGGTCGGGGTCGTGTTCTTCCGGAAGGTCAAGACCGCCGCGATCGTGGCCTATTCCGTCGTCTACTTCGTGATCCTCTGGAACCTCCCGGCAGCGTGGATCTGGAACCCCTCGGGTTGGCTCGCCAAGATGGGGATGGTCGACTTCGCGGGGGGCCTCGTGGTCCACGGCGCGGCCGGGGCCGCCGGGCTCGGGGTGATGTACCAGATCTGGCGCGAGGAGCGGGCCCGCGGGGCCCGCGAGGCGATCCCCGTGCCGATTCGGATCAGCCCGGGGTGGCTCACGCTCGGCATCCTGCTGCTCTGGCTCGGCTGGTTCGGGTTCAACCCGGGCTCCGTGCTTCAGTTCAACGACGAGGCCGTGGTGGTCGTGCTCACTACGTTCCTCGCGGCCGCGACCGCGCTGTTCTCCCTGACCGCGACGCTCTGGTGGCTCGGCGGGAGCCGGCCGAGCCTCCTCAACGCCGTGAACGGGATCCTGATGGGGCTCATCGTGATCACCCCGCTCGCCGGGTTCGTGAGCCCGGGAAGCGCGATCGTCCTCGGGGTCCTGTGCGGCCCGGTGTTCTACCTCGGCGAGGTGATCTTCGGCCGGTTCCGATGGTACACCGACCCGGTCGGGCTCCTACCCGGCCACCTCATGGGCGGGCTGTTCGGCGTCTCGATGATCGCCTTCTTCGCGCAGACCCAGTTCGCCCACCCCGCCGGAGCGGCCTCGCTGCCGAACGGCCTTCTCTTCGGGGGAGGGATGGCCGCCGTCCACCAGCTCGGGATCGAGGAGCTCGGGATCGTCGCCGTCATGGTGGCGATCTTCGTCCTCTCGTTCGCGACCGCTTGGGTCCTCGCCCGGGTCTTCGGCGGGATCACCGAGACGGGTACGCCGAGCGCCGACGCGTGACCCGGCCGAGCGAGGTCGTCGCCGACTTATAGTCCGCGACCCTCGTCGGTCCAGGCTGTGGGGTCAGCCGCCGCTCGCCCCGGGCGAACGGGAACTGCAGCACGCTGCCGATGACCCCTGATCGAGGCAGAACGTGCTCGGAAACACGGCCCGTCAGGGAGGGGGAAACGCGCCGGCGAAGGTGCTCGCCATACCGGATGAGCTGCGGCAGCGTCTGACTCCGTGGGTGGACGTTCGCGAGGTCGGCGCGGACGGGTTCTGGGCGTGGCTCGCGACGATCGTTCCCCTGCTCCCAGCCCCATCGCCCCCCGGGCAGAGCCCGGAGGCACCGGAGCGCCTCCCGGAGGACCGCGTACGTCAGCTCGCGCGCGACCTGGTGGACTGCGCTCGGGCGCGGGCGAGGCTGACCGTGATAGCGGACCACTACTACACGGACAACGTCGCACTCGCCCGGCGTCTCAAGGCGTTGGAGGCGTCGCTCCGGTCGTTCGCGACGGTCGGTCGTTCGGCGGAGACCGTGCCCGATCCCGAAGCTGAGGAAGCCGCCGGCCGCTACCTTCCCGGCGGATCGAGGTGAGACCATCCCCGCTCCATCGCTCCCGGTCCGACGTGTCGTGGTCGGGTTCGACGGCTCCGATGCCTCCGGTCGAGCCGTCCGTTTCGCGCTGTCGTTCGTGGGCGATTCCGCGTCCGAAGTTTGGCTCGTGCACGCGTCCAACGCGCCGCGGACCGTGGCGGAACCTCGGACGGACGAGGAACGCGACATCGAGGCTCAGGCGATCGCCGCCACGCTCGAGCGCACCGCCCGGGAGAGCGACCCGACGCTCCAGCGGGTCCATGTGCGCGTCGCGGAGGGCAGCCCCGCCGACGTGCTCCTCGCGGTCGCGGACGAGATCCGCGCCGACCTCATCGTCGTCGGGACGCGGGGGCTGCGGGGGGCGGCGCGGGTCGTCCTCGGCTCGGTCTCACAGACCGTGGTGTCCCGGTCGCCGCGGCCCGTCGCGGTGGTCCCCTGAGCCCGCTACACGGCCAGGGCGATGTAGATCACGACCACGAGCACCACGACGAGAAGGTAGGCGAGATACTGACCCAACCGGCCCGGCATGAGGGCGGACTTCAGCGCCTCGGAGATCGCCGCGGCGGCGGCGACGAGATCGTCGTAGAATAGCTTGAACACGTCGAGCACCTCGAGGTCGACGTTGTACGGCTCGGGGGTAGCGAGGCCCGCCTGCGTGACCGAGCCGACCGTGGCGCGGACCTCTCGCGTGCGCAGGATCGACCGGAGCATGATCCGGATCCCGGTACTGTAACCGAACGAGGTGTACGTCTCACCGGTGCGCGCGCTCTCGGAGCCCGCCATCCAGGTAGGGACGCTCCGAACTCCGCGCGACCCGCCGAGGGCGTAGTAGCCGAGGGCCACGACGGCCCCGGCGGCCAGCCCGATCGGCACCATCGGCGGAGACAGGATCCCGAACGGTGAGCCGGACAGGATCGACCATCCGCTCGGAACGGAGAGGAGCGCCCCAACGGGGACTCCCACTGCGTGGCCCGAGAACGCCGAGACGCAGGGGGCGAGCGCGCGGAGAAGCCAAGGGGCTCCGACTCCGAGGCCGACGACGACGGCCCCGACGAGCCCGACCACCGTCCCCAGGCCGGCGGCCCGGGTCGCCGAGGGACGGTCCCGCGGCTTCCACAGGATAGCGAAGCCGACGAACTTGACCATTGCGACCGCGATGAGTCCCGCCGCGAGCGCGACCGCGGCGCCGGCGAGGAGACCCAGCAGTTGCGCCCCCGGCGTCGAGAACCGGTACGACTGGAACAACGCCTCGAGCACCATCCACTCGGAGACGAAGCCGGCGAGCGGGGGCGCGGCCGCGAGGCTGAGCGCGGCGACCAGCGTGCCGCTCGACTCCCCCGGATCCGAACCTTTCACCGCGCCGGCGACCCCCGTGAGGTCGAACGTGTGAGCCGCATGTTCGACGTAGCCCGCCGAGAGGAAGAGGGCGGTCTTCGCCACCGCGTGGGCGATCGCCTGGTAGAAGGCGGCGAAGAGCGCGAAGACCGCGAGCTCGGTGAGGCCGTACGACTCGGCGACCAGCGCCGTGCCGAGCGCGACGAGCACGAGCCCGTTGTTCTCGATCGTGCTGTAGGCGGGAAGCCCCTTCGTGTGCTCGCTCACCGACGCGAACAGGGCCCCGAGGAGGACCGAGATCGCCCCGATCGCCAGGGTCAGCCCGCCCCACCAGACCTCGGGCGGGCCGAGGGAGCTGACGACCCGGAACAAGCCGTACGCACCCGCGAGCGTCAGCGTCGAGCTCAGCACCGCGGACGCGTTCGACGGGGCGGACGAGTGCGCGATCGGGAGCCACTCGCTCAGGTGGAACGGCGCGACCCCCATCTTGAGCCCGAACCCGAGCAGGGCGGTCACGAACGCGAGGCTCGCGAGCGTTCCGCCGAGGCCGGTTGCACCCAGCTCGAACGTGCCGGAACCCGCGCGGAGCGCGGCGACCGCGATCACCACCAGCAGGGTGCTTCCCTCGCCAAACGCGAGGAAGACGAAGGCGGCCGAGAAGACCCGGTCCGTCCGTCCTCGCGCCTGGAGGATCATCCCGTAGGACGCGAGGGTCATCACTTCCCAGCCGATCAGGAACAGGAGGAAGCTCGACGCACTCACCAGCAGCGCGATCGCCGCCAGCGTCAGCCCGTAGCAGAACGCGAGCAGCGTCGACCCCCGATCGTCGTAGAAGATCGAGTAGGAGCTGGTCGCGATCCAGACGACCGACGCGGCGAGCGCGAAGAACGCGGAGAGCCCGTCGAGCCCGATCCCCTCGGGGTCGCCCAGCGGCCCGGTCCACGCGAGGCCTTCGATGCGACCGAAGGCAAGCTCCAGGATCGCCGCCACGAGGAGGAGGATCGAGGCCCCGAGCGCGACCGCGTAGCCGCCCCTGCGATGCGCGAGCGCGACCGGCGCCGAGAGGAACAGGCCCACGACCGCCGCGCTCAGGAGCGCGCCCTCGGCCCCGAGCGTCACGGGCCGCCCTCCGTCCGGGACCGACCGATGAGCCGGAGCAACGCGTCCAGGATTTCGATGGGCGGAGGCGGGCAGCCGGGCACGTACAGGTCGACCGGAACGATCCGATCGACCGACTCCGCGAGGTCCGGACCCCCAGCGAACACCCCCCCGCCGATCGCACACGCGCCGATCGCGATGACCGCCTTCGGCGCGGGCATCGCCTCATAGGTGCGGCGGAGCGGCTCGGTCATCGCCGCGGTCGGGACCCCGACGACGAGCAGCACGTCGGCGTGGCGCGGCGAGTTCGTGAAGAAGATCCCGAGCCGGCTCGCGTCGTACTGCGGATGGGCGAGCCCGAGGACCTCGAGGTTGCAGGCCTGACAGCTTCCGACGTCCACGAGGAAGACGTGGAGCGACCGTCCGAGCCCCCGGAGGGGTGCGCCGGTTGGCAGGGGGGCGCCGGCGGGCGGATCCGAGACCGCCCGCGTCGGGAGCGCCGACTCGATCGGTCCGCGGAACTCGAGCCCGTGGGCGAGGCACCGGGCGCACCGGATGCAGCGCCCCGGATCGACTCCTGCGGCTGAGATCGCACGGACCGGACACCCCGCGATCGCAGAGTCCGAGGGCGGGCGTCCGTCGACGCTCCGGGGAGCCCGCCCCGTCGGGG